>Ga0073934_10000281_pt1 | contig 152696 bp, 134 predicted proteins | sample LarsenN4metaG_FD_76834 | JGI IMG/M metagenome (GOLD analysis project Ga0073934, IMG submission 76834) | Hot spring sediment bacterial and archeal communities from British Columbia, Canada, to study Microbial Dark Matter (Phase II) - Larsen... ... | reverse complement strand
TCCCGCCGGGGATCGTACGGGTTGAACCCGTACCCGGTGAGGCTGTTGTAGTTGGCGGGCATGCCGACCGTGACCCAGTTGGCCAGCTCGGTCATCTGCGTCTTGGCAATGATGACGGCGCCCGCCTCGCGAAGCTGGCGCGTCACCGTGGCGTCGTACGGCGGCACGAACCCCGCGAATGCGAGTGCGCCGCCCGTCGTCGGCATGTCGGTCGTGTGGATGTTGTCCTTGAGCGCAACCGGGATGCCGTGCAGCGGTCCCCGGACACGCCCCGCGGCACGCTCGCGATCGCGTTCCGCCGCCTCGTCCAGCGCCCGGCGGTTGACGCTGATGACGGCGTTCAACTGATCTTCGTAGAGGGCGATGCGCGTGAGCGACTGCTGGACGAGTTCGCGTGACGTCGTGCGACCTGCGGCCATCGCCCGCTGCATCTCGGCGATGCTCGCCTCGACCACCGTGAACCCCGCGACGCCGCTCCGGGCAGGCGGCGGCGCCTGGGCAGACGAGGTGAGCGATGTCGCGGCGAGTGCCGCCGCCAGAAGAGCCTGCGGCCTGCGGCCTGCGGCCTTGGGCCTCTCAATACGCCATCGCATAGCAATCGCGGCGCGGGTCCGCGCCGGCGATCCGGTTGCCGTTGGAAGGGTCGATGATGACCGCCGTCGCGCAGCCCGACATGCCGTACTCCGGAATGCGCTCGGCGTCGTGCCCGCGACGTTTCAGCTCCTGGAACACGGCTTCGGGCACGGCTGCCTCGACGTTCAGCTTGTTGAAGCCGGCGTCGTGCGGCCAGAACGATCCATAGAAGTGCAGCGTCTGCACGCGCGGCCACTCGAATGCCTCGTGCAGGTTCGGGTACCACTCGGGCCAGAACTCGACGACGTTGAGGAGCGCCTGCAGGATCGTCTGGTCCTGGTTGTCGCCGCCCGGCGTGCCGAGCGCCATGAACGGCTGGCCGTTCCGCAGAATCAGGCTGGGGGTCAGCGTGTACCGCGGACGCGAACGCGGCCGAAGCTGCGCCGCGCGGGTCGGGTCGAGCCAGAACTGCTCGCCGCGGACGCTCATTCCGATGCCGGTCTCGCCGAGGATCACGGCGCCGCCGATCCAGCCGCCGCTCGGCGTGCTGTCGAAGACGTTGCCGTCCTTGTCGACGATGGCGATGTGGGTGGTGTCCTTGAACGTCCCGCGGATCGGCTCGGCGTCGGGGCCCTTGGCGCCGGGCTGCACCGCGTCGGCCAGGTTCGCCACCCAGAAGCGCCACGTCTTCACGCGGGAATCGTGCGCGAGCGGGTTGCCGGCGGTGAAGGCGCGTGACGCGCGCTGCGGATCGATCAGTGCCGCGCGCTCGCGCGCGTACGCCTTGGACAGCAGTCCTTCGCCGGGCACGTCGACGAATGCCGGGTCGGCGTAATAGCTGTCGCGGTCGGCGTAGGCGAGCTTCATCGCCTCGACCACCGTGTGCAGGTAGTCGGCGCTGTTGTGCGTCATCGCGCGCAGATCGAACTGCTCCAGGATGTTGAGCGCCTGCAGCAGCACCGGCCCCTGGCTGCCGAACGAGTGCTTGTAGACTTCGTAGCCGCGATAGGTTGTCTTGGCCGGCTCCTCGATCTTGGCGAAGAACTCGGCAAAGTCCGCGAGCTCGTACGGCGCCTGATGCTGCTTGAGAAAGGCGACCATTTCGGCCGCGATGTCGCCCTTGTAGAAACGGTCGCGCGCCGCCACGACTCCGGCCGCGCGTCCCCGTCCTCGCGCGGCGCGCTCGGCCTCGACCATCCGCCGCAGCGTGCGCGCGAGCGCCGGGAGCGTGATGGTGTCGCCCGCAACCGGCGCCGAGCCATCCGGTTTCAACCAGTACTTCTGGTTCTGCGGCCAGCTCTTGAAGAAGTCGAGGTTTCCTTTGATCGCCTGGGCGGTCAGCGGCCGCAGCGCGAAGCCGCTGGCCGCATAGTCGATGGCGCGCTCCGAGACCTGCTCGAAGCTCATGGTCCCCCAGCGCTCGAGGACGGTCAGCGCCGCGTGCAGCGCGCCCGGAATCACCGTCGGATTGAGACCCGCGCCGTCGAGCGTCTTCTTCTGCGCAACGTACGACTCGAGTGTCGCGCCTTTCGGCGCCCAGCCCTGGCCGACGATCGACGTAACCTTCCTGGTGTCGCGCGGATAGACGAGCACGAGCGCCTCGCCGCCGAGGCTGTAGAGGTCCTGCTCGACGACGCCGCCCACGAGCAGCGCGGCGACGCCCGCATCGAAGGCGTTCCCGCCCCTCTGCAGAATCTCGATGGCCGCGGCGGTCGTGACGGGATGCCCTGCCGACACGCCGGCATGCCGGCCGATCACGGGCGGCCGATCCGCGGCCTGTCCCGTCAGGACGAAACACGTTGTGAGCAGCAGTGCGGCGGCCGTTCTCATCTCGTTACCTCGCGCTGGCGGATGTGGTCGTCGCCTGGGACAGCAGCTCCCAGTGGTCGAGCGCACGCTTGAGGGTGGCGTCGGCGTCTTCCGCAAGCAGGTAGCGCTCGCGGACGAGTGTGTCGGTCACCGCGCGAACCTTCGCCAGGTAGTCGCCGCGGCTCGGGTAGCGCTCCTCGATCGACGGCCGTGGATCCTTCCGCGCCTCGCGTTCGGCCTGCGTGCGCGCAAACGGAACATAGGAGCCCGTATTGCCGAGCAGACGGCTCGTGCCGCCGATCTCCGGGCTGCGGAAGTTCCAGCCGGTGTAGGTCGCGAGCGGCACGGCGACCTCCGGCAGGCGAATGCCGGCCACTTCGTTGCCGTCGGCGTCGACCTGCGAGACGAGCAGCGGCTGGATCGCGCCCTCGCCGCCGTTGGACGGCAGCAGCGGGTTTGCCGCGCGCCTGCCGGGCGCGACCGTGCGCGGCGACTGGACGCCGGGGATGGCGGGAAACATCAGATCCTGCGCGCGCACGAGCGTGCGATCGGCGAATCGCGGATGGCGGCTTGGTGGCGGCGCTGCGCCTTCGCGGACCCAGCGGTCGAGTGCCACGAGCAGCGCCCGCAGCGACATCGTGTAGTCGAGCGGGTTCGCCCGCTGCTGGCCGCGGCCGCCTGCCGGCGACGGAAACGGACCCGGCGTGTGCTGCGCACCCGCGAAGAGATACGCGCGCACGTTGTCGCCGAGCGCGGCGTCGCGCGTGCCGTCGGGTGTCGTGTGGACGAGCGCGGCCGCGCGCCCGGTATCGATCCAGTATTCGACGCTGCTGTTGATCAGAAAGAGCTTCGGCTGATGGCGGCGCGCGCGGTCGTTCTCGAGCAGTCCCTCGGTGACCCCGGTGACCGGATCCCGGTGGGCGCGGTCGGCGTACGGGAACGCGCCCACCATGGCGTTGCCGGCGGTCGGCGTCGATCCGCGCCGATTGATGTCGAACCGTGCGGCGCCGGCGATTTGGGCGAGCACCGCGTCGAACACCATCCGCTCGCGCTCGTCGGCGTTGAACCCGAGATACAGGAACTCGCGCAGGAACCGCCCCGTCTGCGATCGACCAAGCGCGTACACGTGCTTGGCGGGCGTGACGGCGTCGGGCGCGTGCTTCGCCCAGCTCCCGATATCCCGCACCGCCGCAAGGCCGAGGCCGCCGATGGGCGGATTCGCCACGCGATAGGCGACTTCGTACACGCGGCCGGGCTCGAATCCGCTGTCGAGCGTGACCGTGTCGCCGGAGAGCCGCCACTGGCCGCGAGGGATGGTCTGCGGCGCATCGCCAAGCCGGTCGCGAACCGTCAGCACGCTGTCGGGGCCGTCGGGATCCGATGGTGGATACGCCGGGACGTCTTCCGTCAGCCGGTAGGTCGTGGCGCGCGTGTCGACTTCGATCAGCGTGCGGACAATCCCGGCCACGCCCTTGGCGGACGGCACCCGAATGCGCAACATCTGGCCGGTGGCGGGCAGGTCGAACTCCCAGCCGATCGCGATCACCGTGAACCCACGCCGCAGGAGGAACCCGTCGCCGACGTCGGGATCGCTGCCCGCGGCCACGCGATTGTAGGGACGTGTCACCGGCGTGCCGCGGTTGACCACATCGACAATGGCGACGCCGTTGCCGCCGGTCTTCGGCCGGATCGCGTAGAAGTCGGCCGAGAACTCGACGCGGCCCTGGGCGTTCCGCGGCGCGCGATCGAGATCGACGATGACGCTGTTGCGGCGGTTCGCAGGGTCGACGGCGAAATAGACGCGCCCTTCGAGCTTCTCGTACCCGGCGTACGAGAGATCGGCGCGCTTCAGGATTTCGACGCGGGTCACCTCGGCCCGCGCGGTCCCCGCACAGAGCACGAGCGCGACCACCGCCGGGAGCCATCCGATCTGCCGTCTCATCGTCATCTCCTTGCTGCGAGCTCCACCACGACATCCCAGGTGAACCGTACGAATCGATACAATTCGCGTTCGAGGATGCGTTCCTGATCGCTGTGCGAGCCGAATCCCTTCGGCGCATCTTCCGCATCGACCGCCGGGCCGATGCCGTAGCACTGGACGCCTCTGGCGCGCAGGTACGCCATGTCGGTGGCGCCGGTGCTCATGAGCGGCAGCGTCGGCGCGTCGTAATGCCGGCGGATGGCCGCCTCGAGCGATCGGAACGCCTCGGTGTCGAGCCGCGAGGTGCCGCCGGGCCGCACGTCGCGCGGCGCGTACGTCACCTCGACGGCCGGATCGTTGACGACCGCCCGGATGCTCTCGAGCACCACCTGCGGATCGTCATCCGGCAGCACACGCAGGTCGAGCTGCGCCTTCGCATCCGACGGAATGACGTTCAGCCGGTACCCGCCGTCGATGATCGTCGGCGACGCCGTGGCGTGCAGGAGCGCGGCCTTCGCCGGATCGTTCGCGTGGAAATAGCGGTCGACGGCGGCGGCCTTCTGCGGATCGAGCACGTCACGGTACCGCTGCGCCTCGGCGCCCGTCGAGATCTCGGCGAGGCGGCTGAAGTAGGCGCGGGTCGTGTCGTTCAGCCGGATCGTCGAGTGCCAGTCGCCGACGCGCGCCACCGCCGCAGCGAGGCGCACGATTGGGTTCCCCAGCAGCGGCACGGATCCGTGACCCGACACGCCCCGCGCCGTCAGGTCGATGGCGCGCGGAATCTTCTCGATCGTCTGCACGGCGCCGTAGCGCACCTGTCCACCCTCACGGACCATACCGCCTGTCTCGGCCAGACAGTACTCCGCCTCGATCTCGCGGAAGTGCTGGTTAACCATGAACTGGATGCCGACGCGCGTGTTCCCCTCCTCGCCGGCCTCCGCCAGAAAAATCACGTCGCGATCGAGCGGCACGTCGAGCCGCTCGAGCAGCAGCATGATCATCAGGCCGGTCGTCACGCTGTCCTTGTCGTCGAGCGTGCCGCGGCCGTAGATGTAGCCGCCGTCGCGCGCGGCGCTGAACGGCGGATGCGTCCACTTCTTCGGATCGACGTTGACGACGTCGGTGTGCCCCATGAGGAGGAGGGGCCGCTTGCTGCCGTTCCCTTTCAGGCGGGCGACGACGTTGGGACGATTGGGCTCGAGCGAGAAGGTCTCGACCGGAATCCCTTCCGCTTCGAGCGCCTGGCGGAGGTAGTCGCCCACCGGCTTTTCACTCCCCGGAGGGTCGCTCGTGTCGAAGCGGACGAGCGTTTGGAAGTGGCGGAGGATTTCCGGTTCGAGGGCCGTCCAGTCCGGCGTGTGGCGCTGTCGGCCGGACACGGCTGCCGACAGGCCCAGCACGACGGCAAGGCCTGCGACGACGGGGCGTGACCACACCCGGACCGTCATGAGGTCGGAGTATAGCGCGTTGCGCCGGCTCCACACGGCTACTCGTCGTCGGCCGGTGCCGCGGTGCCGAGCGTCCCGCTCGCCTTCTGCATCAGGTACGTTTTGATGAAGAGATCGAGATCGCCGTCGAGCACGCGGTTCACGTCGCCCACCTCGACCTTCGTGCGGTGGTCCTTGATCATCTGGTAAGGCTGCAGCACGTAGCTGCGAATCTGGCTCCCGAAGCCGATCTCCTTCTTGGCCCCGGCGATCTGCTCCAGCTTCTGCTGCTGCTCCTTCAGCTTCAGGTCGTAGAGCCGCGCCTTCAGCACCTTCATCGCCGACGACCGGTTCTTGTGCTGCGACCGCTCGTTCTGACACGAGACGACGATGCCGGTGGGAATGTGCGTGATGCGGACGGCGGAATCGGTGACGTTCACGTGTTGGCCGCCCGCGCCGCTCGATCGATAGGTGTCGACGCGGAGGTCTTTCTCGTCGATCTCGACGTCGACGTCCTCCGGAAGCTCCGGCCAGACGAACACGGACGCGAACGACGTGTGGCGGCGCGCCGCCTGATCGAACGGGGAGATCCGCACGAGTCGATGGACGCCCGCCTCGGCCGACATCAGGCCGAATGCGTAGTCGCCGGCGACGGTGAACGTGGCGCTCTTGATCCCGGCTTCCTCGCCCGGCTGGTAGTCGATGACCTCGCGCCTGAAGCCGCGGCGTTCGGTCCACTTCAGGTACATGCGCAGCAGCATCTCCGCCCAGTCCTGCGACTCGGTACCGCCGGCGCCGGGATGGATGGTGACGATCGCGTTCGCGCGGTCGTGCTCACCGCCGAGCATCTTCTTCGTCTCGGCGGCTTCGATCTCCCCTTGGAACTCGTCGAGGGTGCGCGCGAGATCGGCGCTGACGTCCTCGCCGCCGTTGGCCCACTCGATCAGGACGCCGAGATCGTCGGCCCGCCGCTTGAGCGACTGCCGGAGCGCCTGGTCTTCCTCCAGACGCCGGCGACGCTGCATCACCTTCTGCGCCTCCGCCTGGTTGTTCCAGAAGCCGGGATCGGCTATCCGCTTTTCGATGTCGGCGAGCTGTTCGTCGAGGCGGGCGCCCTCAAAGATGCCTCCGCAGTTCCGCGGCCCGGCCGCTCAGGTCGTCGTAGCGCCGTATCAAATCATCGATTTCGACCGCCAAATCGTCCTCCATTCACCAGCAGTGCCGCCGCGACGAGCACCATCGCCGCATACGCCACGACATCGCCGATCTGCGCGTAGATGGTGCGCCCGTTCAGAATCCGCGCGTCGGCGACGAGCCCGACCTCCTCGAACAGCACCGACCGCGCGACGACGCGCCCGTAGGGGTCGACGATGCCGCTGATGCCGGTGTTCGCCGACCTGGCGAGATAACGCCCCTGCTCGATCGCGCGCATCGACGCCAGCTCGAAGTGCTGATAGGGCGCCGACGAGTACCCATACCACGCATCGTTGGTGATCGTCGTGAGCAGTTGACTGCCCGCCCGCACGGCGTCGCGGATGAGCGATGGGTATACCACCTCATAGCAGATCGCGGTATTGACGGCGTGCTCCCCGACCGGGAGCATCACGGCGGAGGTGCCGGGCGCGAATTCGGCCAGCCGTTCGACGAGCGGCGAGACGAAGTAGAGCCACTCCTTGAACGGAATGTACTCGCCGAAAGGCACCAGGTGGATCTTGCGATAGACGGCGCCCGTTTCGCCTTTCGGCGTCAGCAGGAAGGCGGCATTGTAGAGACGGATCACGTCGCCGCGCCGGTCCACCTGATCGCTGCCGAACAGGATCGGCACCTGGACCTCGCGCGCCAGCGCCCGCAGCGCCGCCGCGCCGCCCGGGTCCTCCTCGAACATGAACGGCGTGGACGACTCGGGCCAGATGACGAACTCGGCGCCGCGCCGCACCGCGTCGCGCGTCATCGCGATGTAGGTGGTGAAGATGCGCCGCGCTTCCCGTGGATTCCATTTATCTTCCTGGGCAATATTCCCCTGAATGAGACCGATCCGAATCGGCGTCCCCTCGCGCGTGAGCCGGCCGTCGGCGATGCGCCACGCGCCCCAGCCGCCGACCGCCGCGAGCGTCGCCAGCGCCGCCGCGCCGGCGGCGAGCCGCGCCCGGCCGCGCGCGAGCAGGACGTACGCGAGCGAACTGTTCACGTAGGCGACGAGCGCCGACAGCCCGTAGACCCCGAGCACGCTGGCGAGCTGGGCGACCGGCAGTACGCTCACCTGACTGTTCCCGAGCGGCACCCACGGAAACCCGCCGAACAGATACCCGCGCAGGTACTCCGTCGCCACCCAGACGGCCGGCGCGATCAGCAGCGCCTCGGAACCCATCCGGCGCAACAGGCGATGCATCACCAGCGCCGTCAGCGCGGGGTACAGCGCCAGATAGAGCGCGAGCAGCAGCATGGCCAGCATCGCCAGCGGCGACGCCAGGCCGCCAAACGTCCGCAGCACGGCGCCCGTCCAGTAGATCGTCCCGACGAAGTAGACGAGGCCGGTAAGGAGCCCGAGCGTAAAAGCGCGGCCGGTCGAGGCAGCCTCCCGGCGACCGGGCGGGCCCAGCGCGACGAGCAGCGGCACGAGCGCGATCCACGCGAAGGCCGGATGTCCGTAGCGCGGGAAGCTCAGCGCGAGGAGCGCACCCGAAAGGACGGCGAGCAGATAGTTCAACAGAGCCATTTTCACCTGAAGGCTCGATTGACGACACCCCCGGGGGGCCGGTACACTCCGCGCCACCATCCGTACTTGTCGTCGAGGAGATCCGACCATGAAGAGACTGGTTGCTGCCGCGGCCGTCGCCGCATTCGCGGGCTGCCTCGGTGCAGGCGTCCTGGCGCAGGGCGCGCCGCGCTACCTGTTCGATCCGGGATGGCCGAAGCCGCTGCCGAACAAGTGGAAGATCGGCGGCATCACCGGCCTCGCCGTCGATGCCAACGACAACGTGTGGGCCTACAACCGGCCCAACGACCTGACCGCGATCGAGCTGCACGCCGAGGTCAAGCTGGCCGACTGCTGCGTCCGCCCGCCATCGATGATCCAGTTCGACAAAGACGGCAACGTCATCGGATCGTTCGACGCGCCGCAGGGACACGGCATGGACGTCGACAGCAAGGGGTTCGTCTACCTCGGACAGAACACCGTCCGCAAGTACGACCCGCGCAGCGGAAAGATCGTCGGCGAGATCGCCCGGACGCCGGAGACCGAAGGCGGCGCCCCCGGTACCCTGCCACCGTGGCCGCCGAAGCGCAATCCCGGTGAAGGGAGCCGCGGGCCGGTGGCCGGATTCCTGCCGCCGCCTCCGGGCAGCAAGCCGCCGGACCCGGCCGCGGAAGCCAAGGCCGAGGCGCGGCGCGCGGAGTTCCGCAAGAAGTATCCGCCGTCGACGCCCATGATCGTCGGCAACCTCGAGGAAATCCGCATCGTCGAGCGCGACAACGAGGTCTATGTCGCCGACAGCTACCTCGGCGGACGCATCCTCGTATTCGACATGAACACGCTCGCGTTCAAGCGCGGGTGGGGCGCCTACGGCAAGCCGCTCGACCAGATCAGCCTCGACGACGAGACGCGCGAGTACACCCCCGGCGGCCCGATGGCGAAGGACTTCGTCGGACATCTCACGGTGAACGTGTCGAACGACGGCCTCGTGTATGCCGCCGATCGCAACGGGAACCGCATTCACGTGACCGACAAGAACGGCAAGTTCGTCAAGGAGTTCGTGCTCGCGCCGACGACGGGTGTCGGCGGATCGACCGGCGGCGTGGCGTTTTCGCCCGACAAGGAGCAGCGGCTCCTCTACATCTCGGATCTGACGAACAACAAGATCTGGTTCCTCAACCGCCAGGATGGCAAGGTCGTCGGCGAGATGGGGCAGATGGGCGAGAACGGCGGCCAGTGGTTCGGGCTGCACATGATCGCGGTCGACTCGCGCGGCAACATCTACACGGGCGAGGTGTTCGCCGGCCAGCGCGTCCAGCGGTTCGTGCCGGCCGACAGCCCGCGCGGCAAGGTGCTGCAGCAGCTCGCGAAGACGCCGTTGTTCTGATGAACCGGCCGCGACGCCGATTCCTGACGGGGATGGCCGCGCTCGGCGCGGCCGCCCTCGCGCCGCGCGCCCGTTCGCACGCGCGGGCCGGCGGCGCAGTTCGCCGGGCGGCGCACCGGATCGACGTCCACTGCCACTTCTCCGCCCCCGGGTTCATCGCGGCGATCAAGGCGCGCAACACCGGCCAAGTCCCGCTGATGAACTGGACCCCGGCGCGCACGCTCGAAGACATGGACCGCGACGGCGTCGCGACGTCGATCGTCTCGACGAGCGAGCCGAATGTCTGGTTCGGCGACAACGAGGCGGCCCGCCGCCTCGCGCGCGAGTGCAACGAGTACGGCGCGAAGCTCATGGCCGACTACCCGGGGCGCTTCGGCATGTTCGCGACGCTGCCGCTGCCCGATGTCGACGGCGCGCTGCGCGAGATCGAATACGCCTTCGACACGCTGAAGGCCGACGGCGCCTGCTTCATGAGCAGCTACCAGGGGAAGTACCTGGGCGATCCGGCCTTCACGCCGGTGATGGAAGAGCTCAATCGCCGCCGCGCCGTCGTCTACACGCACCCGGTGCGAGCCGAGTGCTGCGCGAACCTCCTGCCCAACGGTCGCGCGCTCGGCATCACGCTCTCGACCGAGACGACGCTGACGATCGCGAGCGTGCTGTTCAGCGGCACGGCGGCGCGGTGTCCCGACATCCGCTTCATCTGGTCGCACGGCGGCGGCACGATGCCCTACATTACGGGGCGCTTCGGCGTGAATGCGAACGCGAAGACGCCGGAGCTCCCCAACGGCGTCCTCTACGAGATTCAGAAGTTCTATTACGACACCGCGCAGGCCTTCAACGAGTACACCCTGCCGACGTTCACGAAGCTCGTACCGCTCTCGCACATGCTGTTCGGCACCGATTACCCCTTCGCGCGCGCCGAGACGGTCACGCAGGGCCTGGCGAGCTTCGGGTTCAGCCCTGCGGCGCAGATGGCGATCGAGCGCGACAACGCGCTGGCGCTCTTTCCCCGGCTGAAGACCGTCTAGTGGCGCGTATCAACTGATGTACTACGACCCACGCCAGCCTTTCGACGGCGGATTCGCCGGCCGCGACAACGGAGCGGCCAGCCCCGACGTGGGACAAACGCACCAGTAGACGATTGGCCCGCATCGCCGTTCGACTGCTGACCAGCGTCGTCGCGTTCGTCCTGGCGGCCGAACTGCTCGCGCTGGCGGCGTACTACGTCGAAACGGGCGCGCTCTTCTACACGCATCGCCGAACGTACGCGGCCCCGCTGCCGACGCCCGAGGATCGGCTGGTCGTCGGCGAAGCCGTGCATCCGTACTTCGGCGTCACCCATCGGCCCGGCACGCCGTTCGACATTCCCGAGCCGCTCCGGCCGGCGCCTGACGCGCCGCTTCGCCTGCGCGCCAACAACTTCGGATTTGTGTCGCCGCACGACTATCCATTCGTGAAGACGCGCGACGATCAGTTCCTCGTCGGTCTGTTTGGCGGATCGGTGGGATTGTGGTTCTGCCAGGTGGGCGCACCGCGGCTCGTCGAGGCGCTCCAGCGGCATGCGTTCTTCAACGCGCGCGAGATCGTGCCGCTCTGCTTCAGCCACGAGGGCTACAAGCAGCCGCAGCAGGCGCTGGTGCTCGCCTACTTCCTGTCGCGCGGGCAGCAGCTCGACCTGGTCGTCAACCTCGATGGATTCAACGACGTCGCGCTCGGCGCGCTCAACCACGAGCGCGGCTTCGATGCCTCGATGCCGAGCCTGCAGCATCTCGATCCGCTGATCAACCTGATCAACCAGTCGGCGCTGACGCCGCAGAAGCTCGAGTCGCTCGCCGCGATTGTCCGCGATCGTCAGCGGCTCGCGGACCTGACCCGCAGGCTCGAGGCGACCCGAATCGCATCGGTGGCCCTGGCTCTCGACTGGCAGTACCGGCGGCTGACGGACCAGTACGCACGCGAGCTGGGCCGCTTTGCCACGCTGCCGTCGAATCCTCCGGTCAACCCGCTCGTGCAGGCCACGCCGCCGGTGGGACCGCGCGATCGCCCGGCCCTTCTGGCCGACATCGCGGCGATGTGGGCGCGGTCGTCGCTCCTGATGCACGAGATGCTCGCCGCCCGCGGGACGATCTACGTACATGTGCTTCAGCCGAACCAGTACTTCTCGATGCGCCGGTTTTCGGCAGCGGAAGCCGCAACGGCGTTGAGCGACGCATCGCCGTACAAGCGACACGTCGAAGAGGGCTACCCGCTGCTCGTCGCCGCCGGCCGGTCGGTCATCGAGGCGCGCGGCGTCCGCTTCTTCGACGCCACGCGCGTGCTCGATCGCGAGCGCGCGCCCGTCTACATGGACAACTGCTGCCACTACACGCGCACCGGCAATCAGCTGCTCGCCGAGTTCATCGCCGCATCGATCCTGAGCACGCCCGGCCCGTGGACGGACGCGAGCTCGCCTTGAAATCTCCGCGCGGGTGGTGGAGCATCCGGTGAGATGGCGCGGCTGACTGGCTGGCTCCCCGCGGCAACTATCCTGATCGCCGTCTTCGCGTTCAGGTATCTTTCGTACACGGGGTTCCCAAACGACCATTTCGTCTACCTCGCGCGCGCGCAGCAAATGCTGCTCGGCGCCTGGCCGGCGCGTGACTTCGTGGACCCTGGCTTCCTGCTGATGTACGTCACGTCGGCGGCCGGACTCGCCGTGTTCGGCCACAACCTGCTCGGCGAAGCGCTCATCGTGTTCGGCGGCTTTGCGCTCGCTGCCGCACTCACCTGTCCGCTCGCGCGCGCCGCCGCCGGATCGGCGGTGGTCGCGGCGTGCGCCGTAGCCCTCCAGGCGCTCGCGTATCCGCGGAGCTACAGCTATCCAAAGCTGTTCCTCCATGCCCTCGCGATCACCCTCTGCTGGAGGTACGTGGCGCAACCGACGCGCGGACGACGCCTCGCCCTGGCGGCGCTCGTCGCCGCCGCAGCCCTGTTTCGGCCCGATCACGGCGTCGTACTGGGACTCGTGGCGCTGTGCGCGATCGTCTGGGCAGACACTCGCCCCGCCGGCGTCCGCGCGAAACGGGCGGCTGTGTTCGTCGCACTGACGACGGCCTTCGTACTACCGTGGATCGTGTTCGTGCAGAGCACTATCGGCCTCACGGCGCAGGTCCAGTCCGTTGTCGGATTCACTGCGACCAAGGCCGAGGTCGGCCGCATGGAGTGGCCGTCGTTTCGCCCGGACGAATTCATCGGCAGCGAGAACGCCGAGGCGTTCCTCTACTACGCGTTCCTGCTGCTGCCGCTCGCAGGCGCCGTCGTGCTGTGGAGGCGCGGCGCCGCCGCGGCGCCCATGCCCGACGCGGCCCAGCGGCTCTGGCTCGTCGTTGTCCTCGCGGCGTGCGTCAACGCGACGCTGCTTCGCAACCCGCTGCAGAACAGGCTTGCGGACGTGGCGGTGCCGCAGGCGATTCTCGCCGCCTGGCTGCTGCCGGCAGGCTGGCGTGCCGTGCGGGAGTCAAGGCGCGTGGTGGCTTTCACACTGCGGACGGCATTCGCTGCAGCCGCGGCTCTCCTGACGCTCGCCGTGTTCCAGCTCGGCGACACACGCGAGCGGTTCGCTCATATCGGTCCGCTCGAGCCCCGCGCTCTCGCCGCACGTGCCGCGGCCGTCACGAGAGCGCTGCGTGACATTGACACGTCGCTCGGCGTACCGACCGGCGCGCCGCTCGCGCCCGCCCCACTCGTCGTCTATCTGAAGGCCTGCACTGAACCGACCGATCGGGTGATGTATGTCGGATATGCGCCGCAGACCTACTTCTTCGCCCGTCGCGGCTTTGCGGCGGGGCAGGTCGTATTCGAGGGGGCCTACTATACGGCGCAGCAGGAACAGGAGCTGATGGTCCGGCGGCTCCGACAGGAGCAGGTCCCCGTCATCGCGCTGCCGGAAGAGCACGCGGTGGACTTTCGCGAGAAGCTCGGGACGGTTGCCGCCTATATCGACGGGAACTACGAGCGCGCGGGCACGATCGACCTACCTGGTGATCAGCGAGGAGACGTCCTCCTCGATCGCCGACGGACGTCGAAACGCGTGTACGCGCCGCTCGGCTGGCCCTGCTTCGCCGACGCCGAGTAGCAGCACGTCTTGGCCGGAAGGGTTTCACAGCCAGCGCGAACACGGCGTGTGTAGGCCTCGTACATCGGATTGCGGCCGGGGTATGGCCGAGCGCGACCGCTCGCGTCGTTACCGGGTGATCCAGGGTTGCCTGACGCGCTCTTCCCGTTCGAGCCGTCCGGCGACCGCCTCGGCCTCTCGGCGATCGCCGTACTTGCCGACGCGGACGCGGAAGTTGGCGCCGGCCGTTGTCACGAAGGCGGGATAACCCTTGGCGCTCAGGCGGCGGGCAATCGCATCCGCCTCCTCGCGCTTGCGGACCGCCGCCACCTGGACGACGAACCCAGAGCCCGCTGGCTCGGCGAGCGCGGCGACGGCAGCCGTGGCCGGCGTGGCCGGCGCCGGAGTCGGCGCAGCGGCGAGCGTCGGCCGCGCGGGCACGGATGGCGTGGGCTTCGGCGGTGCCGGCACGGGCGCCACAGGCTTCGAGGCGGGCACGGTGGCCGTCCGCTTCGGTGCGGGTGCCGCAGATGCGGCAACCGACTCCGGTTTCGCTGGCGCCGGGACAGGCACGGTCGCCGGTTTCGGCGCTGGTCGCGCTGGGGTGGGTTCCGTCAGGACGGCGGTCTCCGCAAGCGGCCTGAGCGTTTCACCTCCCGGTGCCGGGTCGGCCAGCCGATTCGGATACGTGAGTGTCTCGCCCGCCGTGAGCGGCGCATCGCCGCTGCCGGCGACCGCCAGCGGCGGCAACAGCTGTTGTGCCGCCGCGGTCGGATCGACGCTGGCCTGTTCGGGAACGGCAGGCGCGCTGGCGGCGCGCTGGGGGACGCCGCGTCCCACCATCACCCCGCAGAGAAAAATGACAACGGCCACGACTGTGGCCGCCATGAAGAGGAAAACGAGCTGCTTACCGTCCAACTGAATCTCGTGAAGTGACTCATCCTTCATCGGTAAGCGTGCACATTCTAACACAGCCGAGCTGTCATCGAACGCTGTCGAGCAGCTCTCTGGCCTCGGCGCTGTCCGGATCGCTCCACGCTGCAATCGTGAGCGCCTCGATCGCCTCGTCGCGGCGTCCCGTTCGCAGGTAGATTCGACCGAGCAGCAGATGCGCGTCGCTGTCGTACGGCGACAGGAAGATCGTGCGCCGCAGCTCCGCGATCGCCTCCTCGTCGCGGCCGGCGGCGACGAATCGCTGCGCCCGTTCGAAATGGAAGTCGGCCACCGCGCGCTGATCGCGCTGCTCGGCAGCCACGACCGCCGCCTCGACACGCAGTGCGGCGGGCAGGTCGAGATCCAGCTTGATGCGCTCGAGGCCCCGCGGCACCGCGTTCGCGCCCGGCTGCTTCGCTTCCCACTCGGCGTAGGTCGACGAGAGCCGCCGCGCCAGCTCCTTTTCACGCGCCGCTTCCGCCGCATTTCCCGACGTCTGAAGCGCGACGCCCAGCACATGGTGCGCATCGGCGTCCGCCGGATTCCGGCGGACGGCTTCGCGAAGCCAGTAGATGGCGCCCTGCGGATCGCTGTCGAGCCAGTAGGCGTAGCCCAGATTGAAGAACAGATCCGGATCGCTGCCGTCGAGCGTCACGGCCTCGCCGAAGTACGACACCGCGCGGCCGCCAGGGTAGGCCGCCTGTCTGCGCCGCGACTGCGTCACGCCCAGGTTGTTGAGGAGCGCGGGATCGGCCGCCTCACGGTTCAGCGCCGTGAACGCATCGAACGCGGCCTGGTACTGCTCGAGGTGCAGCATGGAGACGGCGGCGAGAAAGCGCGCCTGACGGCCCAGCGCGTGCGTCGCCGGCACCTGCCTCACGATCGCCAGCGCCTCGTCGTGATCGCCCTGCTCGGTATGAACCTCCCACAGCGCCAAGCGCGGCCGCTGGAAGGCCGGCGCGAGACGGAGCGCCTGCGACAGGAAGGTGACCTGCGCCTGCGCCGACTCGGCGAGGAGCCCTTTGATGTACTGCTCGAATGCTGCCGGCGATGGATACGCCTGGTCCATCTGCGTGGCGCTCGTCACGGCGTCGGGCGCGATGCGCCGGGCGATACGACCGTAGATGCGCACCAGGTCGGCGAGCGGTCCGCGCTCGACCAGCTCCAGCGAGATGCGCCCCGTATCCAGACGAATGGTGCGCGCGCGCACGACAATCTCGTCGTTCTCGAGCGCGAAGGCGCCGACGACCACCGACGCCGCGCCGACGACCTGGCCGACACGAATGACCGTTGCATGACTGAGTGTCGATACGGACGGCACACGGAGTCTGGTGAACGCGCGCAGACGATGTTCGCGTCGAATCGCCGGCGCCCCGACGGCGTTCAGGTGGTCGGTGAGCAGCACCGCCGAGGCCTCGCCGAGCCAGTAGAGGCGTGACTCGCCGGCCATGTTCTCGAACGGGACGACCAGATAGGGGGCCGCCGTCGGCAGAGCCGGCTGTGCCGATGCGGACGCCGCCAGCGTCAGCGACGCCGCGGCAACAGCCCGCCTTACGATGCGGCGGATCGCACGACCATCAGACACTGTCCGCCTCCGGTGGCCCGGCACTGTGCCGTGTCCACTTCAACCTCCAGGCCAAACTCCACCATCAGCCGGCGGATGGCCGACGCGTAGAAATCGCAGAGCGGGTGCGGCACCGGTTCGCGCACCTCGCAAAAGAGCGACCCCCGGATGTCGACCGCGCCGCGGTCGCTTCGCCACCGCGTGACCGCGCGGCTTCCGCCGTAGGTGCTGCGCACCATCGCCCGCGCCAGCCCCATGACGAGGTGGCCCCGAACGGCGCGCGGTGCGGCGCGGACGACCGTTTTCCGGTACCCGGACATATCGGTCACCGTCCATGCCGCCGCGTACTCGCCGGCACGCGACGTGACGAGGCGATACGCCTCGCCTTCCTGCCGCAGGAAGCTCAGCACGGCGGCGAGCGGCGCCAGCCCAATGCGGCCGTCGCGCAGCCCCGCCGGATTGAGCCACGCCTCGTAGAACTCGAGTCGCGAGGGGAGCAGATCGGCGATCGCCTGGTGCAGACTCGCGACCAGCAGCCGGCCGATTCCTGCTTCAGTCATGTTCTAATGGAGGGTCCAGACCCATTGCAGAGCAGCTCCTGGACGGCCGCCATCCTCGCGGGCGGCGAAGCACGCCGGCTCGGCCGTATCGACAAGAGCGCGCTGGTCGTCGGCACGACCTCGATCCTCGATCGACAGCTGGCGATGCTGCGCGGGCTCACCCCACACATCCTGATCGTCACGAGCGACCGGGGGCGTGTGCAGACGACGACCGCAGGCGTCCGGGTGGCGGTCGATCGGATCCCGGGCGCTGGTGCGCTCGGTGGTGTGTATACAGCGCTGGAGGAAGCCGCGACCGAGCAGGTATTCGTCATCGGATGCGATATGCCGTTCGTCACTGCGTCGTTCGTGAGCCATGTCGTGGAGCGCGGCCGTGACGTCGATGTCGCCGTTCCGCGCGGCACGTGCGGGCGTCATCCGCTGTGCGCCTCGTATGCGCGGCACACGGCGGCGCACCTGCGTGCCCGGATCGAGGCAGGCGCGCTGCGCGTCGGCGACGCGCTCGAGGGGCTCGACGTGCGGGAGATCGGGCCGGATGAGGTCGCGCGGTTCGATCCAGATGGTCGACTGCTGCTCAATGTGAATACGCCCGACGACTACGCGCGGGCGCGCGTGGCTGCTTCCGACAGCGTACCATGATTCTTCCCGTCCACGAACGGCTCCGCGCGCATCTCGCGCGCGTGCTGACGGAGCTCTACGCGCTCGAGCCCTCGACCGGTCTCGCGCCTGGCGCCGCCGCGGCGCCGACGATCGCGATCGAGTATCCGCCGAACCGGACGCTCGGCGACCTCGGCACGCCGGTCGCCTTTGAGCTCGCGCGCCGGCTCAGGAAAGCGCCGCGCGCGATCGCCCAGGAGATTGCCGGCGCATTCGGCGAGCTCGCAGGGATCGCGCGTGTTGCGGCCGCGCCGAACGGCTATCTCAACGTCTTCCTGGAGCGGCGGCAGTTCCTGCTCGAGCGTCTGAGGTCGGCGCCCGCACCCGCGCGGGGCGGCTCCGGCAAGGCGATCGTCGAGCACACGGCGATCAACCCCAACAAGGCGGCGCACATCGGGCATCTGCGCAACTCGGCGCTCGGCGACACGCTCGTGCGCGTCCTCCGGTTTCGTGGCATCCCCGTTGAGGTGCAGAACTACATCGACGACACCGGCGTCCAGGTCGCGGACGTCGTCGTCGGCTTCAGGGTCCTCGAAGGCAGAACGCTCGACGAGATCCGGCAGCTGGCCGACTCGACGCGCTTCGACTACTACTGCTGGGACCTGTACGCCCGCGTCACTGAGTGGTACGAGGAGGACGAGGCACGTCTCTCGCACCGGGCGCAGACGCTGCACGACATCGAGCATGGGGGCAACGAGCCGGCGGCGATCGGCGCCTTCATCGCCGACCGCATCGTCCGCTGCCATCTGCAGACGATGGCGCGGATGAACGTCGATTACGACCTGCTCACGTGGGAAGGCGACATCCTGCGGCTGAAGTTCTGGGCGCAGGCGTTCGAGGTGCTGCAGGCGAGCGGCGCCGTCTACCTGAAGGACGAAGGGCGGCTCGCGGGCTGCTGGGTGATGCCGATCGAAGAGGACGTCGCGTCACATCCCAAATCCCACAATCCACATCCCAACGCCCAAAGCCCGGCGCCCGAAGCCTCGCGCGACGCCGCGTCCGACGTCGAAGACGAGGACGCGGACGAGCGCGAAAAGGTGATCGTCCGCTCGAACGGCGTGGTGACCTACGTCGGCAAGGACATCGCGTACCAGTTCTGGAAGCTCGGGCTGCTCGGACGCGATTTCCAGTACCGGGTGTTCGCGGAGCGGCCTCAGGGGCCGCTCTGGGCCACCTGCTCGGCCAACGGCGAGGCGACGCATCCGCCGTTCGGCGGCGCGGCCTACGTCTACAACGTCATTGACGTCCGGCAGTCGTACCTGCAGAAGCTGCTCAAGCAGGCGCTCGTCGCGGTGGGCCATCCGGAAGGCGCCGCACGATCGCACCACTTCTCGTACGAGATGGTGGCGCTCTCGCAGGCGACGGCCCGCGCGCTCGGGTTTGCGCCTCCGGCCGATTCCGAGGAGGCCAGGCGGCCGTTCGTCTCGGTATCGGGGCGCAAGGGGCTCGGCGTCAAGGCCGACGATCTGCTGGACACGCTGATGCGGAATGCAGCACGCGAGGTCGCCTCGCGCAACCCCGAGTTCAGCGAGGCTGATCGCGAGCGAATTGCCCGGACGATCGGCGTCGCCGCGGTCCGCTACTTTCTCATCAAGTTCTCGACGAACAAGATGATTGTCTTCGACCTCGAGGAAGCGCTCAGCTTCGAAGGCGAAAGCGGCCCGTACATCCAGTACGCAGTGGTCCGCGCCAACAACATCTTTCAGAAGCTCCAGCAGCGCGACGGGCTCGACGAGCACGCCCTGCTGGCGACGCTCGGCGACGTACCGGCCGGCGAACTGACCGGCGAGCACGGCGGCCACGAGATCTGGCAGCTCACGCTCGAAGCGGCGCGGCTGGACGAAGCGGTCGAGCAGGTCGCTCGGTCGCTCGAATTCTCCGTGCTCGCCAAGTACGCCTTCTCGCTTGCGCAGGCCTTCAACGCGTTCTACCATCGCTCGCCCATCCTGAACGAGGAGCGCGACGCGGTGCGCCGGTGGCGGGCGGCGGCGGTGCTGTATGTGCGCGACCAGCTCACGCGCGCGCTGGATCTGATGGGAATTGCCGTTCCTCCACGGATGTAATTGCTCTCGATGCCCCTGATTGCAGTCGCACGGTGCAGCAAGCTGCACGATTACGAGGAGTCGGTTCGGCGCGCGGGCGGCGAGCCATGGGTGCTCGACCCGGCGATCGATCGTCCGGCGGACGTCGTGGCGCGCGCCGCGGGGATCATGCTGACCGGGGGCGGCGACGTCGAGCCGTCGCTCTATGGCGAAGCGCCGCACCCCTCGTTCTCGGCAGCCGAGGCCGGACGCGACGCGTACGAGATCGAGCTGGTGCGGCGGGCGCTCGAGGCCGACGTGCCCCTGTTCGCGATCTGCCGTGGCGTGCAGGTGTTGAACGTCGCGCGCGGCGGCACGCTGATCCAGGACATCGCGACGCAGCTCCCGGGCGCGGTGGCGCACAAGCGCGAAGGAGGGACCGACCAGCCGTCGACGCTGGCGCACGAAGTGTGGCTGGAGCAGGGATCGCTCGTTGCCACGCTCATGCGCGACAGCCTCGCCGACGTCGAGAGCTGTCAGGTGAACAGCCGGCACCATCAGGCCATCAAGACCGTGGGCGAGGGGCTCCTCACCGTGGCGACGGCGCCGGACGGCGTGATCGAGGCGGTCGAGGATCCGAATCGGCGGTTCTGCCTCGGCGTCCAATGGCACCCGGAGAACTTCTACCGCACCGGCGAGTTCCGGGCCCTGTTCGAAGGATTCGTGAAGGCGGCCACGCGGTAACGGTGCGAGGTGCGAGGGTGTGTCCGAGGGTGCGAGGGTTCAGCGCAGCGTCGCCGTCCAGTTGGTGATCACCGTAATCGGCGGCGCGGCTTCTGGCTCGCCGGCGATCACACTGACGAGAAAGCACCGGCCGTCGGCGGTAACGTGATAGACGTCGCCGGTACCGAAGCCCTGATACCCGGCGGTCCGGCGGCGCACGCTGAAGAGTGGACCGCGGTAACCGCGGCCAACGCCCAGCCCATGCGTTGACGTCTGGCCGAAGTCGACTGTGTTGCGGCGATCATCGACGGCGCGGGCGCTGACATCGCCTCGTCGATCTCGAGCCCGCGCGACGCCGATACCCGGCAACCGGCGCTTGCGGTCCCTTTCGAGACAGCGGCACAGCAGCGTGCCAATCGGCGCCGGCGTTGTCGCGGGCAGCGGCCAGGCTTGGCACGGCAGCCTACATGGCGCCCGAGCAGGCGCGCGGCGGGCCTTGCGTGAGTCGATCGGCCAGCGTAGACCCGTCGACCAGCTCCATGACGAGCGCCAACACGTCGGCCGAATCCTCGAAGCCGTAAATCTGCGCGATGTGCGGATGGTTCAGCGCCGCGAGGAGCTGCGCCTCACGCTGAAAGCGCGTCACACGCGCGGCGTCTGCGCGACGTCGCCCGGCAGCATTTTCAGCGCGACGTCGCGCGCGAGCTTCGTATCGCGGGCGCGATACACCTCGCCCATGCCGCCCGTACCGAGCGGTGCCTGGATCTCGTACGGGCCGATACGGCTGCCGGCCGCGCGACTCATGCGGGGACGCGGGGATTATACGGGATGTGAATGGGCCTCAGCGGATCGTCGGAGAGCCGGCCACCACCATCGGCAACGGGACGAGATCGCGTCTAACGGCGTCGAGAACGTAGCCTAATGATTCGAGGGTGACGGCGCCAAGCAGCACCGCGTCTCCGGATTCACCAAAGATCACTGGCGCTGCACCGCGATGATTCCGGTAGAAGAAAAGCGCATCACCGCGGTCCCGGTCGATGGTTGAGCCATCGGCCAACCGGAATGTGTGTCGTGAGTGGGGAACGATGCGGAGCCGCGTGAGGATGTCGCGCGGGACGAACGAGTAGACCGCGCCCGAGTCGACGAGGAAGTCAACCGCCTCTCGAGTATCGGGATTCGCCGCATTGGCGACCTCGATCAACGATACGGTCAACCCCATGTGCGAATTGTACCCCGCGGTTCCGGAGCGCGAGTCATCGAGGTGGGCCGGCGCGATGAAACGCCGCCACGGTCTCCACGTGAGCCGTGTTCGGAAACAGATCGATCCCCGTCAGCGCCTCCAGCTCGTACCCGGCGTCGAGCAACACACGCGTGTCGCGGGCGAGCGTGGCGACGTCGCACGAGACGTACACGAGGCGCGCCGGCTGCGCGCGCACGATCCCGCCGAGCGCGTCCTTCGATAAGCCGGTTCGCGGTGGATCGACGATGAACGTTCCTGACCCCTGCTCCTCAACGCCTGACCCCTTCAGAAACGCTTCGACGCTGCGCTGCTCCACACGGACCCGCGCGCCGAACGGCTCCGCGTTCTCGCCGAGCGACTGCCCGCTGATGCGATCCCCTTCAACCAGGACGATGTCGGCACGTCCGGAGGCAGCCAGCGACAGCCCGAAGAGGCCGACGCCCGCATACAGATCGACGACGGGGCCGGGCGGCACCAGCGCGGCAACGCGGCGGACGAGCGGTTCGAGCAGATAGCGGTTGCCCTGGAAGAAGGCGCGGACGTCGCGCCGCAGCCGCAGCGCCGAGGCGGGATCGCCGGGACGGACGTGCAGCACATCGCCGACGACCGGCGTACCCGCCAGCGTCTCGACGCTATGCCGATCGGCGCGCTCGGCGGATAGACCGGTCAGCCCGCCGGCGTCCGCAAGAATCGCGAATCGCGCGGCGCTGGCGCCCGCCTGCAGCTCCAGATGACACGCCCGCTCGTCGCCGGCGACGTTCTCCGCAATCTCCACACCCGCCAGCCCGGTGAGGCGCTCGCGCGCCAGCACGCGCTCGGCGGCCGCAATCCAGGCGCCGGTCTCGGGCAGGAGCTGACCGGTCGACGCGGCGTCGCACAGATCGTGCGTCCCTTCGCGGAAGAATCCGAGCCGGGCTCCTCGCGCGTGCAGCCGCGCACGCATCCGATAGCCGCGCTCCGGGGATCCGACGACGTCGGGCGGCGCCGCGAGCGGCAGACGCCCGATCCGGCCGATCGCGTCCTGAATGATCTCGCCCTTGAGTCGCCGCTGCCGCTCGTACGCAATGTGCGCGAGCACGTTGCCGCCGCAGCGCCAGGCGCCGGGGGCCTCACGCCGGTCAGGTGAGACGGTGAGTACCTCGATCACCTCGGCATACGCGACGCCGCGGCCGAGGCGATCGATGCGAGCCCGCGCGCGCTCGCCCGGAATCGCGCCGCGCACGAGCACGACGCGCCCCTCGTGCCGCGCCAGCATCCACCCGCCGGCCGCCGGCTTCTCGATGTCGACGGTGAGCTCCGAACCGATCTCGACAGTCATGCGGTGCGAGGTGCGTCCGACAGTGCGAACGTGCGAGGGTGCGCCGTCGCACGCTCGCACCCTCGCATCATCGCACTTGGCTAGTCGAACGCGATCGTCGGGAGATGGAAGTGGTCGCGCAGCAGCCGATCGATGCACGCTTCGCGCGACTGACGGTACACGTCGGGTGTCATACGGGACCGAAACGGCGCCAGCTGCTCGTCGGCTTCGGCCCGCACCCGCTCGAGGAGGGCGGCATCGCTCGCCTGGCGGGCTGCCTCGACGAGCCGCCGGTCGAGATCGCGCAGCCGTTCGAGCAGGGCCTCGCGCCGCTCCCCTCGCACCGTCTTCGAGCCGGCGCGTGCGGCGTCGAGCTCACGGACGATCGCATCGAGCGTCGCATCGAGGCCGGATCGCTGGCTGCCCGCACGCCGCGTCGTCAGCCGCGCGACGAGGCGCTCCAGATGGCCCGGCAGCGACGCGCGTGGATGGCTCCCGGTCTCGGTCTCCCTTTCGTCCACGACGCTGACGCCCACGGCCCGCCGCCACTCGTCGAAGACGTCGAGGACATCCGCCTCGCAGAACTCGATCCGGAGGGGCCGCCGCCGCGGTCCTTTGGCGTAATACCGCTCGAAGCAGCGATCGATGCCGCGATAGACGACCTTCAGCGGGATGCCGCGGGCCGCCCAGCCGCACACCTGCTCGAAGGCGGGCCCGACGATGCGAATCAGGTGGCCGTCGTTCTTGCGGCACAGGTAGCTCTCGACGTCGCGGCAATACGTGTCGCGATCGTCGTTCGCTACAGCCACACGACCTCTCCCGCAGTGATGCTGACCGTGCCCGCGCTCGTGCGCACGACGAGCGCGCCGGTCGCGTCGATGTCTTCCGCCACGCCTTCGGCTGTCGCCCCTCCAGCCGTCCATCGCACGCGCCGGCCGAGCGTCCGCGCCGCCCGGCGTCGCCACGCGTCGATGACGGCCGCGGTCCCCCCGCGCTTCAAGTCTCCGTACCGCCGCGCCAGCGCTGCGAGACACTCGGCCAGCAGCAGCCCGCGATCGACCGGACGGCCCAATTCCTCTTCGAGACTGGTGGCGAGCGCCGCGACGTCCTTCGGATAGGCAGCCGGCATCACATTGATGCCGATGCCGAGAATCACGTACGCGATGCCGTCCGCCGCCTCCGCCAGGACGCCCGCGAGCTTGCGCTCATCGGCAAACACGTCATTCGGCCACTTGAGGGTCGGCGTAAAGCCGGTTGCGGCGCCGATCCCTTCGGCAACCGCCAGACCGGCGGCAACAGTGAGGGCCGGGAGGATGTCGCGCGGCGGTCTGAGCACCGTCGACAGGTAGAGTCCGGCGCCTGCCGGCGATGCCCAGCTGCGGCCGTGGCGTCCTCGTCCCGCCGTCTGCGCGTTCGCGGCGACGACGCAGCCTTCCGGTGAGCCGCGCTCGGCCAGCGACGCCGCCACGTCGCTGGTCGACGACACGGTCGGGTACCAGAGGATCGATCGCGCGAAGGGACCGAGGCGATCGACCGCGCCGGCCAGCGACTCGGCGATGTCAGTTGGCAGATCCTCAGGCAGGTTCGATTTCAAAGCTCAGGTCGGCCGCGGGCGCCGAGTGCGTGAGCGCGCCGATGGAGACGAAGTCGGCCCCTGTCGCGGCGAGCTCCGGCATGCGTGCGAGCGTCACGCCGCCCGAGATCTCCGTCTTTGCGGCGCCGCGGCACCGTCTGACCGCCTCGATGATGTCGGAGGTGGACAGGTTGTCGAGCAGGATGATCTCGGCGCCGGCGCGCAGCGCCTCGTCCACCTCGTCGAGCGTCTCCGCCTCCACTTCGGTCGGCATCTCGCGGTTCGCCGTCCGCATCCGCGCCACCGCCGCGGCGACGCCTCCCGCCAGGCGAATGTGGTTGTCCTTGATCAGAATTCCGTCGTCGAGGCCGTTGCGGTGGTTGACGCCGCCCCCGACCCGCACCGCGTACTTCTCGATCGCCCTCAGCAGCGGAGTCGTCTTGCGCGTATCGAGCACGGTGATGCGGCCGCCGGCCGCATCGACGAACTGACGAGTGAGCGTCGCGATGCCGCACAGCCGCTGCAGGAAGTTGAGCGCCGTGCGCTCGGCCGTCAGCATCCCGGCGGCGTAGCCGCAGTACTCGGCGACGACCGTCGACGGCTCGCACCACTCGCCGTCCTGGCGGTGCGCGGTGACGACAACGGCCGGATCCATCTGGCGGAATGCCTCCGTCGCCACGCCCAGACCGGCCAGCACGAAGCGCGACTTCGCCACGAGCAGCCCCTTCGCTTTCTGGTCGCGATCGATGACGGTTTCGGTCGTCACGTCGCCCCAGCCGAAGTCCTCGGCCAGCGCGCGGCGGACGAGCTCACGATAGACGCCGGAATCGAGCGGCTCGATGGGCGCACCCGTCACGCGGCGGGCTCCTCCGCGAAGGTCAGATCGGCGTCGGTGCGATCCGCGAAGCTCAGGTCGCGGATGTGCGCGGCCGCTTTGAGATCGTGGGCGGCCGGCACGAGCGTCTCGAAGCCCCGCGGGAGCACGGCGCGCTCGATGATCGCCTTGGCCGGTTTCTTCGCGAGCGCCTTGATGCGGCGCACTTCGGCGAGCGCCGCCTGCGTCTGGGCGAAGACGGCCACCGCCGCGGCATCGGCGCCGCCGATCGACGCGAGGATCTCCTCGCGCGTCGGCCACGCGGCACGGTGGATCGACCCGGGACGCCACCACGACCAGACTTCTTCGGTGACGTACGGCAGGAACGGCGCGAACAGGCGCAGCAGGCTGGAGAGCGCCACGAGCATCGCGCTGTTGGCCGACGCCGCTCCTTCCCGCGTCAGGTCGCCGTAGCGCCGCGCCTTCACCAGCTCCAGGTAGTCGTCGCAGAACGCCCAGAAGAAGCGCTCCGTGCGCTCGAGCACGCGGGCATAGTCGTACGCCTCGAGCTGCTCGGTCGCTTCTTCCACGAGCTGCGACAGGCTCGTCAGCATGCCGCGGTCGAGCGGCTCGACGATCGCTCCACGCGGCTCCGCCTGGAGCAGCGCGAAGCGGGCGGCGTTGAGGAGCTTGATCGCCAGACGGCGGCCGACCTTCATCTGCCCCGCATCGAAGATCGTGTCGGCGCCCGGGCGGCCGCTGGCGGCCCAGTAGCGCACGCCGTCGGAGCCGTGCTCCTCGAGCAGCGCCAGCGGCGTCACGACGTTGCCTTTCGATTTCGACATCTTCTTGCGGTCGGGATCGGTCACGAAGCCCGAGATCGCCGTGTGCGCCCACGGCAGCGACCCGTGCTCGAGATGCGAACGCAGCACCGTGGAAAACAGCCACGTGCGAATGATGTCGTGCCCCTGCGGGCGCAGGTCCATCGGGAACACGCGCTGGAACAGGTCGTCGTCTTCGAGCCATCCGCTGACCACCTGCGGCGTCACCGACGAGGTCGCCCACGTGTCCATGATGTCGGGGTCGCCGACGAAGCCGCCGGGCACGCCGCGCTGCGTCTCCCGATAACCCGGCGGCACGTCGGTCGACGGATCCACGGGCAGCCGCGACTCGTCCGGCACGATCGGCCGCGTGTAGTCGGCCGTGCCATCGTGCTGCACGCGGTACCACACCGGAAACGGCACGCCGAAGAACCGCTGCCGGCTGATGCACCAGTCGCCGGTGAGCCCGTTGACCCAGTTCTCGAAGCGGTGCCGCATGTACTCCGGGTGCCACTGCAGCTCGCGTCCCCGCGCGATCAGCTCGTCGCGGTACTCCATCGTCTTGATGAACCACTGGCGGCTGGTGATGATCTCGAGCGGCCGCTCCCCCTTCTCGTAGAACTTCACCGGATGCGTGATCGGCCGCGGCTCGCCGACGAGGTCGCCCGAGTCGCGCAGCAGCTCGACGATGCGCGTGCGCGCCTTGCCGACCGAGAGTCCGGCGAGCTGATCGTAGGCGTGCTGCGCGCGGACGGCGTCGCGCGACTCCCAGCCGGGCGCGCCCCATGTCAGCGGCCGCAGCGTGCCGTTCGGCTGAAGGACGCCGCGAACCGGCAGGCCCAGCTCGCGCCACCACGTCACGTCCGTGATGTCGCCGAACGTGCAGATCATCGCGATGCCGGTGCCCTTCGCCGGGTCCGCCAGCGGATGTGGTTTCACCGGCACGGGCACGCCAAAGAGCGGCGTCACGACCTCAGAGCCGAACAGTGCTTTGTAGCGTTCGTCGTCGGGATGCGCCACGAGCGCCACGCACGCGGGAATCAGCTCGGGGCGCGTGGTGTCGATTTCGACCGCGCCGGCTCCGGGCCTGTGGAAACGTACCCGGTGAAACGCACCCTGCTGCTCGCGATCCTCCAGCTCGGCCTGCGCCACCGCCGTGCGGAAGTCGACGTCCCAGAGCGTCGGCGCCTCCACCTGATAGGCGATCCCGCGCGCGAGCAGTCGAAGGAAGGCGGCCTGCGACACACGCTGCGCCCGCGGACCGATCGTCGTGTACGTCATCGACCAGTCGACCGACAGGCCGAGGTGCCGCCAGAGGCGTTCGAACGCCGTCTCGTCCTCCCGTGTCAGCTGCAGGCAGAGCTCGACGAAGTTCGGCCGCGAGATGGCGATCGGATGCTTGCCGGGCTTCTCCGGCGGCCGCAGAGACGGATCGTACGGGAGCGAGGGGTCGCAGCGCACGCCGTAGTAGTTCTGCACGCGGCGCTCGGTCGGCAGGCCGTTGTCGTCCCATCCCATCGGGTAGAAGACGGCCTTGCCGCGCATGCGCTGAAATCGTGCGACGACGTCGGTGTGCGTGTAGGAGAAGACGTGCCCGATATGCAGCGACCCGCTGACCGTAGGCGGCGGCGTGTCGATGGAGTACACCTCGGAGCGCGCCTTCGAGCGGTCGAAGCGGTAGGTGCCGTCGCGCTCCCAGCGCGCATCCCACTTGGCTTCGAGCCCTTCGAGCGCTGGCTTCTCCGGAAGAACGATGGGATGTTCGGGACTGCCGACGTCAGACATGCTTCTGTCGAATCCGTTCGATCTCTTCCCGCACCAGCCGCTCCGCAACTTCCGACACGACCTCGACGACCGCGGCACGGACGGCATCCGTCAGCCGTTCGATGACGCGCCGCGTGATTTCCTCCACCAGTGCCTCGGTGACGTGCGGCTCGTCGTCGCCGCTCACCAGCCGCACGGGCCGCGCCCCCGGCTCGCCGTCTTCGAGCGCGAGCAGCTTCGCAAACGCCTCCGCCACGAGGCTCGAGGGCGCCGGCGACGCAGCGACCGTGGCCGGGGCCGACCCGTCGGCCTGGGCGCCCGGCCGCGGCGGCGCCGCGGCGCGCTCGCTCAGCAGCCGATCGACGCGGTCGAGATAATCGTCGACAGGATCGCTCACACGGACTCCACGCGGGTGCGGGCGTGCTTTCGAATGAAGTCGACGATCTCCTGCATCGGCGTCCCCGGCGGAAAGATGCCCTGCACGCCGATCGCCTTGAGCCGCGGAATGTCGACGTCCGGGATGATCCCGCCCACGACCACGAGCACATCCCGCAGACCCTTTTCCTCGAGCAGCTTCAGGATCGCCGGACAGATGTGCATGTGGGCTCCCGACAGGATCGAGAGCCCGATGACATCGGCGTCCTCCTGCAGCGCCGCGGTGACGATCTGCTCCGGCGTCTGCCGCAGGCCCGTGTAGATCACCTCCATGCCGGCGTCGCGCAGCGCACGCGCGATGACGCGGGCGCCGCGGTCGTGACCGTCGAGGCCGGGCTTGGCGATAACAACCCTGATCGTCGCCATCAGATTACCGGAACTTCCTCGTATTCCCCCCAGACCTCGCGGAGCGCGTCGCACATCTCCCCAATCGTTGCATACGCGCGCACGGCGTCGAGCAGCGGCGGCATCAGGTTCGCGGCGCCTCGGGCGGCCTCCTGCAGGCGTTGGAGCGACGCGCGGACGGCGGCGTCGCTTCGCGCCGCCCGGACGCGCGCCAGGCGCGCGCACTGCTGCTCGGCGACGGTGTGGTCGATGTAGAGCGTGCCGATCGGCTCCTCGTCGCCCTCCACGAATTCGTTCACGCCGACGACCACGCGCTCGCCGCGCTCGACCGCCTGCTGGAAGCGGTACGCGCTCTCGGCGATCTCCTTCTGAGGGTAGCCGCGCTCGATCGCCTCGACCATGCCGCCCATCGCATCGATCCGCTCGATGTAGCCGATTGCCTCCTCCTCGAGGTCGCGCGTCAGCCGTTCGACGAAATAGGAGCCGCCGAGCGGATCCACGACGTTTGCGACGCCGGTCTCGTAGGCGATGATCTGCTGCGTTCGGAGCGCGAGGGTCGCCGCCTCGGCGGTCGGCAGCGCGAGCGCCTCGTCGAGCGAGTTCGTATGGAGGGACTGCGCGCCCCCGAGCACCGCGGCGAGCGCCTGGAGCGCCGTGCGCACGACGTTGTTGTACGGCTGCTGCGCGGTCAGCGACACGCCGGCGGTCTGCGCGTGGAACCGGAGCTGCCACGACCGGGGACTCTTCGCACCGAAGCGATCGCGCATCACGCGCGCCCAGATGCGCCGCGCCGCGCGGTACTTGGCGATCTCCTCGAAGAAGTCGCTGTGCGAGTTGAAGAAGAACGAGATCCGCGGGACGAACGCATCGACCTCGAGCCCCGCCTCGATCCCGTACTGCACGTATTCGATGCCGTCGCGCAGCGTGAAGGCGAGCTCCTGCGCGGCCGTCGCCCCTGCCTCGCGGATGTGATAGCCGCTGACCGAAATGGTGTTCCATTTCGGCACCTGCTCCGCGCAGAACGCGAACACGTCGGTCACGAGCCGCATCGACGGGCGCGGCGGGTAGATGTACTCCTTCTGCGCGATGAATTCCTTCAGGATGTCGTTCTGGATCGTGCCCGAGAGCGTCTGCCAGCTCAGGCCCTGCTTTTCGGCGACGACGAGGTACATCGCAAAGATCATCGCGGCGGGCGAGTTGATGGTCATCGATGTCGTGACCGTCCCGAGGTCGATCCCGTCGAAGAGCGCCTCCATGTCGGCGAGCGATGCGACGTTGACGCCGCACTTCCCCACTTCGCCGAGCGACAGCTCGTGGTCGGGATCGCGCCCCATCAGCGTCGGCAGGTCGAACGCGACGCTCAGGCCGGTGCCGCCCGCGGCGAGCAGCTGCGTGTAGCGCGCGTTGGTCTCCTCCGGCGTCCCGAATCCCGCGAACTGGCGCATCGTCCAGAGCCTGCCGCGGTACCCGGTGGGATGGATGCCTCGTGTGTACGGAAACTCACCCGGATCGGCAACGTCGCGCCGGTAGTCGATCGTTGCGACGTCGGCGGGCGTGTAGAGCTCCGCAACCGGGCGTCCCGACACCGTGGTAAACGATGTGCGCCGGCTCGCGCGCTTGGCGATGTCCAGATCGGACGTCGCGCCCTTCATCGTGCTCATTCTATAAGCAATAATCCGTCACATGGCTGAACACGGCAGCATCTTCCGGGCGATGCTCCAGGAGTTCGACGAAGCCGCCCGCCTCCTCAACCTCGATCCCGGCATCTGGAAAATCCTGACGCACCCCAAGCGACAGATCATCGTCTCGTGCCCGGTGCTGATGGACAACGGTGAGATCGAGGTGTTCACCGGCTACCGCGTGCAGTACAGCATCTCGCTCGGGCCCGCGAAGGGCGGCATCCGCTTCCACCCCGACGTGACGCTGGACGAGGTGACCGCGCTCGCCGCGTGGATGACGTGGAAGTGCGCGGTCGCCCACATCCCCTTCGGCGGCGGCAAGGGCGGCATCGTCTGCGACCCGACGCGCATGTCGCGGCGCGAGCTGGAAGCGCTCACGCGCCGCTACGTCGCGGAAATCATCGACGCGATTGGACCGGAAAAGGACGTGCCGGCGCCCGACGTCAATACGAACGACCAGGTGATGGCGTGGGTGATGGACACCTACAGCATGCACGTCGGCCACACGTCGACGGCCGTGGTCACCGGGAAGCCCCTCGAGCTCGGCGGATCGGTCGGCCGCCGCGAGGCGACCGGGCGCGGCGTGATGATCGTCACGCGCGAAGCCGCGAGGCATCTCGGCCTCGATCTCAAGGGGGCGACCATCGCCATCCAGGGCTTCGGCAACGTCGGCTCGGTCTCGGCCGAGCTGCTCGCCCAGGCGGGCGCCACGATCGTCGGCGTGACCGACTGGAAGGGCGGCGTGTACAACGCCAGGGGCCTCGACATCGGGAAGCTGCTCGACCACGCGACGACTCACAAGACCGTCGACGGCTTTGCCGGCGGCGAACCGCTCACCAACGAGGAGCTCTTCGCGCTCGAGACCGACGTCCTGATTCCGGCGGCCCTCGAGAACCAGGTGACCGTGGACAATGCGCCGCGGATCAAGGCGCGGATTCTCGTCGAGGCGGCCAACGGACCCGTGACCCCGGCCGCGAACAACATCCTGCACGAGCGCGGCATCTTCGTCGTCCCCGACATCCTCGCCAACTCCGGCGGCGTGACCGTCTCCTACTTCGAGTGGGTGCAGGACCGCTACGGCTACTTCTGGGAAGAGGCCGACGTGAACTCGCGGCTGGAAAAAAAGATGCACGAGGCGTTCCACGACGTGCTGCAGACGTCCCTCAAGTTCAAGGTCGACATGCGCACCGCCGCCTACATCGTCGCGATCTCGCGCGTCGGCACGGTCACGCAGCTGCGCGGGATGTACGCGTAGCCACGAACCGCGCGCCGGCGCGATTGGCAAGGCGATCGTGCCCCCCGATGTGGTGGTGGGAGACCCGGCATCGTGGCTGGGCGATCCCACGGTTCGCGGCGTCCCCCACCCCGGCGAACACATCCGCGCCGGGCGCCCGCTTTGTACGGTGTTTGTCGACGGCCGCGATCATGCCGGGTGCCATGCGGCGCTCGTGCGGCGCGCCGCCGGGATTTTCCGTGCAATCGGCGTTCGGACGCGCCGCCCGCCGCGTTGATGCACATATAATCCCGTCGCTTCCACCGAATCGACACGCCGAACTCCGTTCTGCGAAAGGTGCTGCCGTGAACGTCGCCGACGGCCTTGGAGCCGTGAATCGTCTCGCCAGTCTCGTGAACATGAACACCGGCACACTCGAGCTGATCGAGCGGCAGCCCCCCGCGAACGAGGCCGCCGCGGTCGCCATCGTGACGGGGGCCGAGCCGGGACGCGTGCTGCTTCATCCACCCGGGCCGGATGTCGTGGCGCTCATGCAGCAGATGCTCCGCGGGCGTCGCGAATGGCTGGACGTGCCCGGCACGAGCGAAAACGTGCACGAGCTGTGCACGTTCGTGCTGGCCAGTCTCGGTCTGCCGCCGCAGCTGCTCCGGGTGCTGGCAGGGGCCGGGACGATGCAGCTGACGTTTCACGCGGACCTCCCCCCGACCGCCTTCGAGTTTCCCTGGGAGTTCACGCTCGCGGAAGCGACGCGTCCTTACCGGCGGCGTATCCCGGCGCGGCCCGGGCGCGGCTTTCTGATCTTCCGCCACTATGTCGCCGGCCAGCCGGGTGCCGTCGCCGGTCCCGATACGCCGCCCGCGTCGCTGCTCGTCGTCGAGAGCGCGCCCGACGCCATCGGGCGCCACTACTCGTTCGAGTCGGAGCGCGGTCTCGTAGAGTCGGCGCTCGCCTTCGACGGCAGCGAGCCGCTGGTCAATCCGGATCGGCAGGCGCTGCGGGATCGCGTGGTGGCCTCGCAGCCCGACATCATTCATCTCGCCGGCGTCGACGCGCGCCAGGGGCGTGCGCTCCTCGGCATCGAGCCGACGTCCCCGAGTACGCCGGCCGGCCCCGACGGCATGTTCTTTCGCGCGGGAGATCAGTCCGCCGTCCTCCCCTTCGACGACCTCGCGGACGTGCTGACATCCGGAGGTGCGCCGCGGCTCGTCTCGTTCAACATCTACAACTCGTCGATCGGCGCGCTGGAGGTGATCCGCCGCGGGGCCCACGCCGCCCTGGGCTTCCAGGGGGACGTCGACGATCTCGTGGCCGAACAGTTCTTCGCGAGCTTCTACAGCCAGTGGCGCCGCTCCGGCTGGGACCTCGTCGACGCGTTCCTCGGGGCGTGGGCGAATCTCACCGGCTATGCGGACAGGGTGCGCGGCACCGGGATCGTGCTCTGGGCGCGCGCGCCGCTGATCGAGGCGCGCGGGCAGGTGCGCGCATTCCGCCGCTCGGGCACCGGCAGCGGGACGGGCACGGGCGCCGGCCGCGCGGTCGCGGCGCCGAAGAAGGCGGAGGACGTCGCGGACGCCGGCGAATACATCGCCATCGAGTACGAACCGCCCTCCGAGCTGAACTACTCGTTGCTCCACAACAACGCGAACATCGTCCCGCGGCTCGTAATCCGCCGGCAGAAGGCGGGCACGTTCACCGACGTGGGCGTCGAGGTCACCGTGTCGGCCGGCACGCAGGAGGCCGGCTACCGCGCGACGCTGAAGCTCGATGACGACCAGCCGAAGGTGGACCTGCACGACAAGGTGCGCGTGCCGCTGACCTCCCAGCTGATTCGCACCCTCGGCGAGAGCCTCTTCAGCACGATCTACGTCAGGGTACGCTGGGGAACGCGTGTGTTGCTCGAGGAGACCAGCCGCGTGGCGTTCATGCCGGTGGACGAGTGGAAGTACGACGACACCAACGCGCGCTGGCTGCCCTCGTTCGTCTTCCCCCGCGACCCCGTGGTGCGCGAGATCATCACGGCGGCGCAGCGGTATCTCGTCGCGCTCCGCGACGACGCCGGCGCCGGGTTCGACGGCTACCAGAGCTATGAGCCGTCGGGCGCCACGATTGGCGAGCGATCGCGGAACATCGACGCGCAGGTGCAGGCGATCTGGTGGGCGCTGGTGCACGACTACGCGCTCGGCTACATCAACCCGCCACCCAACTACAGCGACGAAGCGCAGCGCCTGCGCCGGCCGTCCGAGATCATCGACGGCCGCCGCGGGACGTGCATCGATCTCGCGCTGCTGCTGGCGGCGTGCTTGGAGTGGATTGAGATCTATCCCGTCATGTTCCTCCTCCACGACCACGCGTTCCCCGGCTACTGGCGGAACGAGGAGGAGAGCTACAAGCGGTTCAGCCAGCTGTCGATCAGCGCCGGGACCGCCGAGGCGGAGGGCGCCACCATCCCGATCACGCTGCGCGACGCGCATCCCGATCCCTGGATGGTCGGCCGCTCGCGCTTCGGCGACGTGACCAGACTCGTGGCGGAAGGGCACATCGTGCCGCTCGAGTCGGTGTCGCTCACCTCGCGAGGCGGCTTCTGGCCGTCGGTCGAGGAAGGCGTGGGCAACCTGCGCAGCAAGCGGCAGTTCCATTCGATGTTCGACATCCGCACGGCGAGAACCGCGCGGCGGAAGGTCACCCCGCTGCCCATCTGGAGTCACGGCCAATGACCGCGCTCACCAATGACGCGCTGGCGCAGCAGCTCCACGACGCGCTGCGGCCACTCAATGTCCTGCCGGCGGACGGAGAACTGCCGGGCGAGCCGAGCATCGGCCGCGTGCGGCGGCGCGGGCGGTCCGCGGCCGACGATGACGTGGGCATCGTGACGCTGCTCGACGTCGACGGCGTGCTGCTCTGGGAGGACGGGGCGGTGAGCGCGTCCACCGCGGGCTCGCGCCGATGGCGGGGGGCGTCCGCCGTCCGCGCGGACGGCGACGTCGTCACGCAGCTGAAGTACCAGAAGCCGCTCGGTGCCAGCAGCATCGTCGACCGACTGAACGAGTTCGACACCTTCCTCACGCCGGAGGCCGGCAACGACCGGACGCCGGGCTCGGCGCTGCTCGAATACGACACGGCGCTGAACGTCGTGTCGAAGGCGGCGCAGCCGGCGGCGAAGGGGCCGATCCTGCTGTTCGTCCACGGGACCTTCAGCAATACCGGCAACCTCGTGAAGGAGCTGCAGATGGATGCGGCCTTCGTGCGGCGGGTGGCCGCGGCCGGATACACGCAGATTCTCGGTTACGACCACTTCACCGTCTCGCGCACGCCGATCGTCAACGCCGCCGAGCTCGCGCGGCGCTTCGCCGGTACGGATGCGGAGGTGCACCTCATCTGCCACAGCCGCGGCGGGCTGGTGGCGCGCTGGTTCTGCGAGATGCTCGACAGGCAGCCGGCGCGCCGCCGCCGCGTCGTGTTCGTCGGGTGCCCGCTGCAGGGGACCAGCCTTGCCGATCCGCGGTCGCTGCGCCACGGCCTGAATCTGATGACGAACGTCGGCAAGGCGATCGGGCAGGGATTCGCGCTCGTGCCGTTTCTCGCGGCCGCCGGCGGACTGATGCAGATCCTGAGCTCGGTCACGAGCATCGGCGCAAAGACGCCGCTGGTCGATGCCGGCATCGGGCTGCTGCCCGGCATCGCGGCGATGTCGCGCATTCAGCGGCACGCCGAGCTGAACGCGCTCAATCAGGGCGACCCCGCGGACCGCGAGGAGTACTACGCGGTGTCGAGCAACTTTCAGACCGAGGACCCCGGCTGGCGCTTCTGGAAGTACTTCAACAAGTCGAAGCTGGCCGATTCCGCGGCCGACTATCTGGTCTTCGAGCAGGAGAACGATCTCGTCGTCGACACCTCGTCGATGACGTATCACGCGTTCGGCGCGGCGCCGGACTTCAACAACGCGGCGCGGTTCTGCTGCTTCGACGAGAAGCGCAGGGTCCATCACACGGCGTACTTCCGGCAGCGGGAGACGCTCGATTTCATCGCTCGGAGCTTCGACATGTATTAGGCGGACCCTGCGGGTCCGCCTTGCGTCCGACCCGCCGGTGGACCCGGTGCACCCGTTTGATGGACAGTGCGGCCCGTGAAACCTGTCGCCCCGCTGCCGTCGTGGCTCCTGATCTGCGCGCCCGCGGCCGCACCGTCCTGGCGATGGGCAGTCCGCGCGCGCTGTCGCAGTCGGTGACCGTGGGCGTCGCCAGCAACAGCGAGATGACGAATGCCGGGCGGTCGTCGCGGGATCTCGACGGCGAGGACGTCGGCTCGATCGTCCGCTGGATCGGGCACGACGCGCCGATCTATCCCGGCAACTCCGGCGGGCCGCTGGTGTCATGGGTGGCCAGCGGATCGCCGGCGGCGGCCGCCGGGCTTCGGGCGGGCGACGTGCTGCGGCGTGTCGAACGACACCGCAGTCGACGCGCAGTTCGCCGAAGCAGGTGAAGCAGGTCGCCGACGCGCTGATCCAGAATCGAGGAGGCACGGACGCGCATGGCCGACCTCTGGATGCTCTCATGCAACAAGTCCTTCCGCCGGATGCGTGCCGGCAGGTGGCGCGCCCTGCAGGACTCGTCCCAGGCTCGCCGCGAGCCGACGACGAGACGCGGCGTGGTAACACAGTTTTCCGAGCACCTGGGCGACACTCTGGCCCCTTTGCAGGCCGCGGCATGCCTTGGAAGGAGTGTCATGTCGTGGAAGAGCGGCTCCGACACGCGGCGGCGATTCGCTTTTTCACCATGGCTTGCTAGACCAGGCAGTCTTCGGCCGTACAACGAGATCAACTTCGCAATTGAGCACTTGAAGCAGGGCCAGCACCTGATCGACGGACTTGCGGTAGTTGGTCTGGTCCAGCAGCCGGTAGAGTGCGGCGGAGGTCCCGAGCCGCCGCACGATCTCGCGCTTGGACAGCTCGCTGTCCGCGATGCGCTTCTGAGCTTCGAGTGTCAATCGGCAGAGCAGTAGATCAGTTCTCGACCACCGCAACGAAGATAGGAAGGATTAAGGCGGATCTTCCTCCTTCGCTCGACGCCGGCGCGGTCACGCGATAGACTGCCCCGCCGCTGCGGCCGATGATCGACCTCGTGGTGCGATTCACGACGGGCGGGGCTGTGCCGTACACGAACTCGTAGTGTCCGCCTTGAGGCGGACCGTGAAGGGAGGATCCGATGCTGAGTGAATTCAAGCAGTTCGTCATGCGGGGCAACGTGCTCGACATGGCGGTAGGCATCATCATTGGCGCAGCGTTCGGCACCATCGTGAGCTCCTTTGTCGCAGACGTCCTGATGCCGCCAATCGGTCTCGCTCTGGGGGGAATCGATTTCGCAAACATGTTCGTGACGCTGACGGAGGGCGCCAAGGCGGCAGGGCCGTACGCGTCGGTTGCCGAGGCGAAGGCCGCCGGCGCCGTGACGATCAACTACGGTGTGTTCGTGAACGCCGTCGTGAGCTTCCTGATCGTGGCCTTCTGCGTGTTCCTGCTCGTGAAAACGGTGAACAACATGCGGCAGCAGGAGCCGCCAACGCCGGCCGCGCCGACGCCGACGGAGGCGCTGCTCGCCGAGATTCGTGATCTGTTGAAGCGCTCCGCCTCTACCGCGCCGATGCGGTAAACGGGGCGCTTACCGTGCGGAACAGGGCGTGGGGTTCCAGCGTGTGGCGTACGGCAGCTTCTTGAAATCCGTTGTCGTGATGTAGGGGCGGGGACGATAGGGCACACCCCTCCTCAGCGCCCCGCAGCGAGCCACGTGTAGGCCGTCACAGGAGTCTGGTCGTCTGGCCTTCAGGGAGTCGCCACGTCGTCATACCAGCGATCTGACGACCCGACCGGGAGCGGCCGGCGGCGGCCGTGCCGGACAGGCGGCGGGCACCTCGGTGGGGGCGAGATGTGCTCACCGTGATGCCGACCGGATCGGGGAAGTCGCATGGCTTCCGGTGGCCCGGCCTCGGCTATGGACGGGTGCGTTCACGCTGGATGAGAAACAGCACCGCGCCGGCCGCCAGCCCGACGGCGCCGCCAAGTCGCTGCGCCCCGGTGGCCCGGCGAGGATGGCCAATGACACGGCGATGGCGAGAATCGGGACGAGCGAACCGCCGGGCGCAAGGAAGCGCGTGGGACGGGTTGCGCGGGCGCCGGGACGTACCGCAGCCGGAGCGCGGCCTCGCACGTGCCCGTGTAGATGACCAGACGCGCGACGCGGCGCGGCTGCGCGCGCGATTGCAAAGGAGATTGGCGGCCTGAGGCGCAGTCCGGGACTAGTCAGGTTCGAGGAGCGTGGGCCAGTTTGCGACGACCGTGATCGGCACCTCGTTCGCCTCCTCCAGCAGCGCGTTCACGAGGATTCGGTGCCCGTCGGGCGAGACGTCGTACGCGTAGCCCGACTGCCCGGCCACGGGAAACTGCCGGGCACGAAGCTCGAACAGCCGCCTGGCGCTTCCGACCTCCAGCGTCGGCCCCGTGCTGTTGACATCGACGGCCATCAGACTATTGTCGGGAGCGAGATAGAAGATCTCCCTGCCGTCGCGCCGCCATCGCGGAAAATTGCCGCCCGCCGTTGACACCTGCCATTTGCCCTGGCGATTGGGAAAGCTCGTTACAAAGATCTCCGGCCGGCCGGACTCGCTGGAGTAATAGGCGAGCCACCGCCCGTCCGGCGATATTCGCGGGCGCGCGTCGATGAACGGTGTCTGCAGCACCACAGCCGGTTCGTGCCCGTCGACCTCCACGCGCCAGATGTCCTGCAACGTCGCGGCGCGGACGACACTATAGAGAAACGTGCGGCCGTCGGGCGTGAAGCCGTATGGTTCTTTCGCCTGATCACTCGACACGAGCAGCTTTTCGAAGCGCGGTTGATCCGTCAGGTGTAGTTAAGGCGGGGCACGCCCAATCCGCTCACACCGCACCATATGCCGCGTAGAGACACGCATCGAGCGTGCAGAATGTGCTCGCGAGGGTTTGTGCTCAACTGCTCATGTTCAGGGTACTCATCGCGCCCGCACCACCGCTCTCCCAGCGACGCATGTCACTGTCGGACCACGAGCTGCCATCGCCACGAGCGAGATCTTCTCGATCGGCTCCGAATGCCTGTATCGCCGGACTGTTCAGGATGCTGACTTGGCGTCCATCCTCTGTTTTCACGGGCTGGAGTTTAAGCCGTCCAACGCCGCCGACGACAACGGTCGGGGTATCGCCCTTCTGGATTTCGATTCGTGCTGTTTTGGATGGCAGCCATTTTGTCGTCAGCGCGCCCAGGGCTTCCCAGCCGCCGCCTTTCTTCCCGGTGAGGATCGTCTCCAACTCACGTCTCTGCTCGGCGCTGACGCCTTCATCGATATACAGTCGGCTCGTTGCGCCTCCGCTGAAGAAATCGCCAGGCAGATCGAGTGCCCAGACGGCCTTGGTGCCCTTTAAGCTGACGCCATCCGACTCGCCCTCCTGGATATCAACGACGATCGCGCCAGAACACCAGCCCTCATCCGGTTTAGCGGGGCCCAGGGTACAGGGACAGGCCATCTTGCAACTGCAGGAGTACATCATTTGTCCTACTATGCGCCACGGCATCGTCCACCTCCCACGGCATGGATCGTTATCGAACGTCATCAAGGAAAGTCAAGGGAAAAGTCGGCGGAATACCTCCACGTGCCGCGCGGTGCACGCTTCGATCGACTCTAAAGCGCGGCAGCGGCCTGGCCTTTGCGGGCACGTTGCAGGTACGCGGAGATCAGATCCGAGACGAGCTGTAGAGCGACAGTGATATTGACCCCGTCGCGACACTCATGCTGACCTCTCCAGGCACCTCCGGCATCGACGGCGGCTTCTGACCCTCGATCAGAAGAACCGATCGGTGGCGACAGTGAGCACGTCTGGCCGCCTGCGGGGACAGGCGCCCGTCAAGCAGCGAAGTGATAAAGTCGCCGATCAAGATTTATGGCCGACGCTCGAAGGCCTTCTTCCAGCGCTTCTTCGGATCGTCGAACTTCACCGCGGCCGGATCGAAGGCCTCCGGGTCGAAGCTCGCCGACGAGGATCTCGATCGAGGCGATCTCGCCCCAAGTCGCTGAGGACCCAGCCCCGACGCCCGCACGACTGATTGACGCCTCTTGGATCGATTCGAGTCGCTCGTCGAACAACCTCGCTGGATGGGTATTCGGCGTGCTGGGGGCGCGATGTGTTCGCCGTGATGCCGACCGGATCGGGGAAGTCGCATGGCTTCCAGTGGCCCGGCCTCGGCTATGGGCGAGGGCGTTCACGCTGGATGAGAAACAGCACCGCGCCGGCCGCCAGCCCGACGGCACCGCCAAGTAGCTGCGCCCCGGTGGCCCCGGCGAGGATGGCCAATGACACGGCGATGGCGACGACGGGCACGAGCGGACCGCCAGGTGTGACGAAGGACGCCGGTCCGCCTGCGGGAGCGCGCACGTACCGCAGCCGGAGCGCGGCCGCGCACGTGCCCGTGTAGATGACCAGACGCGCGATGCCGCTCGCCAGCGCCAGCACCACGAACGACCCCGACAGCGCGAGCGCGAGGATCCCGGCCGTCATGCACAGGATGGCGTTCGACGGCGTCCGGTAGCGCGGGTGCACCCCGGCCAGCCACCGCGGCAGATCGCCGTTCTCGGCCATCGCGTAGAGCATGCGCGAACCGGTCAGCACCGAGCCGAAGCTGTTGCCCGCCATCGACACGACCGCTCCGGCGCTGACGAGCAGCCCACCCGCGGGCCCCATGAACACCGCGGAGGCATCGGCCAGCGGCGTGCTCGACGCGGCCAGCGTCGGCAGCGTCCCCGCCGCGACGACGTGGGCGAGCGTCATCACGGCGGTAACCGCGAGGATCGTCGCGACGAACGCGAACGGCACGTGCCGCCGCGGATCGGTCGCTTCGCCGGCGGGCACGCCGATGACGTCATAGCCGCCGAACGCGAAGACCAGGAGCAGCGCGGCCGCCGACGCCTGCTCCATCGTGACCGGTCCTGACGGTATGACCGCATCGACATCGACGAACCATACGCCAATCGCGATGAACAGCGCGAGCGGTAGGAGCTTCGCCAAGGTCAGGAGGTTCACGACGACGGCGCTCGGCCGGATGCCCAGCAGGTTGATCCAGCCGATTGCGAGCGTGATCGCCGTGATGACCGCAGCGCGGCCGGCGCCGGCCGTCAGGACCGGCCAGTAGAAGCCGAGCGCGAGCGCGATCCCGTTGGCGATCCCCGCCTGGCTCGTCATGCGGGCAATCCACTGCATCCAGCCGATCTCGAACGCGACGAATCGTCCGAACGCCGCGCGGGCGTAGAGATACGGACCACCGGTCTGCTCGAAGCGGCTGCCCAGTTCGGCAAAGCAGAGCGCGACGAGCAGCGAGGCCGCGCCGACCGCCAGGAACGCCATCGCTCCCCAGCCGCCGACCTGCGCCGCCACCTGGGAGGGGAGCAGGAACACGGCGCTGCCGATGACCTGATTGATGCCAATCGCCGTGAGATCCCATTTGCCGAGGACGCGGCGAAGCGTGGGCGGCTGCCCGGCCCCGACGGCCGCCTCGACGAGGGTCGCGTCTCGCATGTCAGCCGCCGGCGAGCAGCGCCTCGACAATCGTGCGCCACTCCTCGTCGAGGCTGCCGCGCGCGATCGGCTTTCCCGCACGGCGATACCAGTACGCGGCGTTCGACTGGTCGCCTTCGCGCCGGTGCAGATAGGCGTGGACCCAGGCGGCGTCGGTCGTGTCGTCCTGGGCGATTTCGTGGGCGCGGCTCCACTGGCGGTCCGCGTAAGCGGACCGCCCGGACGGCGCTGGCTCGTCGGGCCGCGCAGCGACCCGACCGTGGCGCTCGTACCAGAGCGCCTCGAGCAGCGGCGAGAGGCCCGCGGGCGGCGCATGGGCCGTCAGCGATCGTTGGAATGTCTGGAGATCCACGACGCGCCCGGGCCGGCTGGAGCCGGACGCCACGATCCTATGCGCCGATGCGGATCGGCACCAGCTCCTTCGCTTCGCCGGTGGCGCCCTTGACCGTGACCTCGATCAGATACTCGCCCACCGCAATCGACGACAGCCCCATGTCGATTTGATGCGTGCCGCCCGCCTTGGCGGGCACGACGGGCACGTCGGCCATCTTGTCGCCATTCCGGTTGAGCAGCGCGGCGGTCGGCTGCGCGCCGCCGTACACGTCGAAGCGAATGAGGAGCCGTTCGGTCCGCGAGAACTCGCGCGCGGCCACCGGCACCGCGGCGGCATCGGCCGACAGCATCTGGACATCGCGCGCCGTTCGCGCCCGGTGGACGCGCGGTGTGCTCAGCGCGGCATCGGGAGTCGTCAGGTCCGGCACCGTGATGCGGCGGATTTCGCTGTCCAGCACGCCGCCGCCGGCGGCCGCTTCCACCGACAGGCGCAATTCGAGCTCGCCCGGCGGCGCGTCGAACACGAGGCGCTGCGGACCGGCGGCAGCCGGTGCGGCCGGCGTCGCCGGCGGCGCCGTCGAGGCGAGCGCGGCGTCAGGCGCGCGTCCGCGGAACACGAGATCGCCGTTGGTCCGTGCCGCGATCACCGAGACACGTCCCGCCTGCGGCTGGTCGCGCCGTGCGCCGGGCGGCGCCTGGAGCGGCTCCCAGATGAGCGTCACGCGCGTCTTCCCGTCCTCGGCGCGCGCGGTCCCGAGCCACGTCCGGACGTACTTGCCCGCCTGCACCGACGTCGCAATCGAGGCCAGCGCCTGCTGCACCGGCTTCGGCGTCTCGGGCACGACCGTCGTCGCGCGCGCGGCCTCCTCGGCGCTCAGCGCCCAGTACCCCTTGCGTGCCCGTACTTCCACGCCGCGCCGCTTTATCCGCACGCGGATCTCGTGGAACTTCCCGTCGTTCGGCGACTGCGTCGAGTTGTAGCCGAGCAGATAGTAGTAGCTCGAGTCGCGCACAATCTGCGCCAGGCCGGGACCGAGGTCGTTCCGGTTGATGATCACGCGGCCGTCCGTCTCGTCGGCCAGCGCACGCAGCGTGTCCTGCGTCATCTGCAGCGCGCGCGCGTCCTGCCGCGGCCCGACCGCTTCGTTGATGTCGTACTCGAACGCCGCCAGCCCGCGCGGATCGACGCCGTAGATCGCGGTGTTGTTGCGGTTCGCCGCGGTGAAGACGTCGCGCATCTGCGAGTAGAGGTCCGACTGGGCAAAGAACGCCGCGGTCTCTTCGCGCGGGTTGTTCTCGCCGACCATCGGGCTCGGCGGACCGCCCACCTGCCCGAGCCGACCGAGCGAGGCGTCCATCGTGCGGAGCTGCGGCGGCAGGAACGCCGTCAGCCCTTCGCTGACGTAGATGATCGCCTTGCGCCCCTCGCGCAGGCCGCCGAGACGGGTGGCGAGGCCGCGCAGCGCGGTCATGACGACCTGGTTGCGGATCTGCTCGACCACTTCGGACGGCGCGCGCGCGTAGCGCTCCTCGAACGCATTGCGCGGCTCGTAGTTGAACTTGCGCCCCTCGAATTTCTCGATCGCGCTCACGACCGACGCCATGTTCCGCGTGAACGAGATGCCATCGACCGGCGTCAGCGGATACATGAGGCCGACGACGTCGTTGGGGCGGAGCTGGGTCTGGACGAACCGGATGAGCGGCTCCTTCACGGCGAGCGAGTTGCCGAGCCGCACGTGATAGTCGTCGAAGAAGATCACGAACACCCGCACGTCGTCTTTGGAGAGTTCGACTTCCTCCTCGATGCGGTTGCGGAGCTCGCGCGGCGGCGGATCGCCGGGGCGCGGATTGCCGTCGATGCGAATCAGCCGGAACTGCTCGATCGTCTGCGGGCGGCCGTCTTCCATCACCTCGAAGTCGGCCTGGGTGAGATCGGTGATCGGCTGGCCCTTGCCGTCGTGCACGATGACGTCGACGCGGACGAAGTTGACGCCCGCGCGGAAGGTGGGCTGCTGCGGCGCGTCGCCCTGCGCCGGCGCGGCGGGGGCACCCGATGGCGGCGCGTCCTGCGACTGGCCGGCGCCGGATGGCTGCTGGCTCGACTGAGCGACGAGCGGCCGGCCGATGCCGACCTGAATCAGGGCCAGCGTGGCGGCCAGAAGAACTGCGGTCGGCATGCGCCTCATAACGGTTGTGCTCCGCTTTTCGCGATAATACCACCCGGCGCCCGCGCGGCGCGGTATCTCCAGGCAAGCAAGATCGACACCGATGAACGGCGGACTGACCACCTTGCGTGAAGACGAGGCGCTGTTTCGCGACAGCGTCTACGAGTTCGCCGACCGCGAAATCCGCCCGCACGTCCGCGAAATGGACGAGCAGGCGCACATTCCCCGCCAGCTCATCGACCGGCTGTTCGCCCTCGGCGTCATGGGCATCGAGATCCCGGAGGCCCAGGGTGGGGGCGGGGCGCAATTTTTTCACGCCGTGTTGGCCGTGGAGGCGCTCTCGCGCGTCGATCCGTCGATTGGCGTCCTGGTCGACGTCCAGAACACGCTCGTGATCAACGCGCTGCTCCGCTGGGGCAGCGACGACCTCAAGCGCCGGTATCTGCCGCGGCTGGCCGATCGCAGCGTCGGCGCCTATGCCCTTTCGGAGGCCGGCTCCGGCAGCGACGCCTTCGCGCTGACCACGCGCGCCACCGCGAGCGGCGACTGCTACGTTCTCACAGGACGCAAACTGTGGATCACGAACGCCGGCGAAGCCGACCTCTTCATCGTCTTTGCGACCGTCGACCTGGAGGCCGGCTATCGCGGCATCACGGCATTCGTGGTCGAACGCGATTACGGCGGCTTCACGGTCGGCCGCAAAGAGGACAAGCTCGGGATCCGCGCGAGCAGCACCTGCGAGCTGCTGCTCGAAGAGTGCCGCGTACCGCGCGCCAATGTCCTCGGCGAAGTGGGCAGGGGCTACAAGGTCGCAATCGAGACGCTCAACGAGGGGCGCATCGGCATCGGCGCGCAGATGATCGGCCTGGCGCAGGGGGCGCTCGACCATGCCGTGCGCTACACGCGCGAGCGGAAGCAGTTCGGCAAGGCGATCGCGGAATTCCAGGGCGTCCAGTTCGAGATCGCCCGGGCGGCCACCGAGCTCGAGGCGGCGCGGCTGATGGTGTACAACGCCGCGCGGCTGCGCGACGCGCGGCAGCCGTTCCTGAAGGAAGCCGCCATGTGCAAGCTGTTCTCGTCGGAGGTGGCCGAGCGCGTCACGTCGCTCGCCGTCAACCTCTTCGGCGGCTACGGCTTCGTGAAGGACTATCCGGTGGAGAAGCTGTACCGCGACGCGAAGATCGGGCAGATTTACGAAGGCACGTCGAACCTACAGCTGCAGACGATCGCCAGGCAGATCCTCGCGTGACCGCGACGCATGCTCGACATCCTGCGGCTCACGGTTCGCAACGCGGCGGGCAGCGGCTGGGAAACCGCGCTGAAGGAGGCGCTCCGCCAGATAGACGGTGTCGTGGGCGTCACCGCGTCGTACAAGGCAAGCCTGATCGGCATCACGTTCGACGCGAGCAAGATCTCGCCGGGTGCGCTCCAGGCGCGCGTTGAAAAACTGGGGTACGAGGTAGACAAGCTCAACTGAGGAGGAGCCATGCGCACGATGTTCGCCATCGCCGCCGCGCTCGTGGTCAGCGCACCCGCGCTCGACGCGGGCGCGCAGTCGATCTCGGTCAACCGCGTCGAGATCAGCAGCGACGCCGCACGCAGGATGGTCGAAGCCTGCATCGCATACGCCGAACGGCACAAGATCCTCGTCGGTGTGGCCGTCGTCGGCATCGACGGCGTGCTGATCGACTTCCACCTGATGCAGGGGGCGACCGCGACCAACTCCGAGACCGCCATTCTCAAGGCGAAGACGGCGGCGCACTGGCGGCGGCCGACGCGCGAGCTCGAGGAGTGGGTCAAGACCGGGAGCAACGGCGCGCCGGAGTGGATCGGCGACTTCCCGCGCGCGGGCGGGGTGCCGATCGTCATCGATGGCATGGTCGCCGGAGCGATCGGCATCGGGGGCGGCGGCGGCGACCAGGGAGACGCCTGCGCCCAGCACGCCATCGACACCGTCATCCGGAAGGCGCGCTGATCGACGCCGAGTTCTCAGTTCAACGTCCAGAGGGCCAGCGTCGACGCGTCCTTGATGAAGATCCGGCTGCCGGAAATCGCCGGCTGGGCCCAGGTCGAGTACATCTCTTCGGGCGCCACGCGGTAGCGCGTGATCGGCTCGAAGCCGCTGCGGCTCGCGCGAAAGATCACGAGCTCGCCGTCGTTCTCGAGGCTGAACACGACGTTGCCGGCGCGCGCCAGCGAGACATTGGCCGCCTGCCGTCCCTCGGACGCCCACAGGGTCTTTCCAGTCTTCAGGTCGACGGCGTAGTACTGCCCCATGTTCCGCTGGGTCATGCCGAACATCACGTCGCCGTCGAGCACCGTATTGCTCAACCGGTTCGGCGGGTCGTCGCTCGTCCAGGCATCCTCCGCCATCCACTTGTTGTCCTTGCGCGCGATGGTCACGGCGCGCATCGGGCCGTTGTTGTTCCAGACGATGACCGACTGGCCGAAACGGACGGGCGTGATCGAGTTCGTGAAGTTCGAGCTGGCGAACGGACGCTCCCAGAGGAGGGCGCCCGTCGCCACGTCGACGCCGACCAGCCTGCCCTGCGTGATCGTGACGAGCTGCCGCACGCCGCCGAATTCCGCGATGATCGGCGACCCGTAGCCCGGACCGTCGCCCGTCCACGTCCACTTTTCCGCGCCGGTGGTGAGGTCGAAGGCGGTCAGCGCGCCCTTGTCGTGGCCTCCGACGTGGAAGATCACGAGGCCGCGATCGACGACCGGCGAGAACGAATGCGACGTGTACATCGGGAGCGGCATCGAACCCGGTTTCTGCCAGAGCTGCTTGCCGGTGGCCGCGTCGTAGGCCGTAACGGCGCCGGTCATGCCAATCGAGTAGAGTCGTCCGTTGAAGTAGACCGGCGTCGACTTCGGGCCCGGCCCGTGCGCCTTGGCCGCGCTGCTCATCTCGAACGTCGCCCGGTACGCCGTCCGCCACAGCACCTTGCCGGTGGCCGCGTCGATCCCGCTCATCACTTCCTCGTCACCCTGACGCGAGAACATGTAGACGCGGTTGCCGACCACGATCGGCGTGGCGTAACCAAGTCCGACCTCGATCTTCCAGCGCTGTGTCAGCTGATCCGGCCAGCTGGCCGGCGGCGTGAAGCCCGTAATCACCCCGTCGCGATTCGGCCCGCGCCACTGCGTGACATCGCTCGCGCCCTGCCGGGCCTCGTTCACGACACTGAGTCCAACGATCAGTCCAATCGCAATCGCCGCTCGACGCATAGTTCCGACGTCCTCCACCAGCTACCGGCTACGGGCCACCAGCTATGTTGTAGGCGGTAAGAATACCTTGATTTCGGATGTACAGCCGTCCGCCGCTCACCACGGGGTGCGCCCATGACGGCAGGCCCTGATCCGGAATCGTAAATCGTCCCTTCTCGCGGTATCCAGCCGAGGTCGCCTCCGCGAGACCGACGACGTTGTCTTCGCTCAGGAGATAGAGATGCCCGTCCGCGTAGGCCAGCGAGCCTTTGCCGACGCTCCGGTGCCGCCACATCACCTTGCCCGTGGCGAACTCGAGGCAGGTGAGGATGGCGTTGTTGAAGCCGTAGAGAAAGCCGTTCACGAGCACGACGCCGCCATGATGGTTCTGCATGTCGCGCGTGAAGTAGACCTCCTGCGCGCGCACGTCCCCGCCCTCGGCGCGCAGCGCCAGCAGCGCCCCGCCAACGCCGTAGTTCGAGCTGTAGAACACCTTGTTGTCGGAAAAGATCGGCGTCGTGATGTTCGCGGTGTTGTTCGCGACCCGCTCGTAGCGCCACATCAGCTTGCCGTCGCTGGCCCGCACGCCGACGCCCGCGTTCCCCGTCAGCGTCATGATCGTGCGCACCCCCTGGACGTCGGCAACGATCGGCGAGGCATACCCCGCCTCGTCGCTCAGCTCTTTCGCGGTCCAGACGGTCTTACCCGTCATCTTGTCGAGCGCCACCATGCCCGCTCCGCGGCCGCCCGGCGTCACGATGACGCGGTCGCCGTCGACGAGCGGCGATTCGCTGATCAGCCAGCCGATATTGCGGCCGCCGAAGTCCTGCAGGATGTTGCGCTGCCAGACGGGCGTCCCGTCCTGCACGCGGAGGCAGACGAGATCGCCGCTCTCGGTGAGGATGTACACGCGGTCGCCGTCGACGGTCGGCGTCCCCCGCGGACCCGATCCCATATAGTTGTCGGACGCCCGGCCGAGCGCGCGCGTCCAGACGACCTTCCCGTCCGCGCGGTTGAGCGCCGTGACGACGCTCTGCGTCTTCTGCATCCCCTGCACGAAGACGCGCTCCCCGCTGACCGCGATCGACCCGAACCCGCCGCCAAGATTGGCCGCCGACCAGACGCGCGGCGGGCCCGACGGAGGCCACTGCCGGAGCAGTCCGGTTTCGCTCGAGACGCCGGCGCGCATCGGTCCGCGCCACTGCGGCCAGTCTGTGCCTTGCGCCTGGAGCGTCGCGATGCACACCACCAGCGCGACGCTTGAGAGCGCAAGGCAGGCCTCAGGCCTCAGGCCCCGGGCCTCAGTCTGTCGCCTCGGAGCTTCGGTCTGTGGCCTGTGGCCTGAGGCCTGGGGCCTCAAAACGCCACCCCCGCACTCACGCCGAACGTCCGCGGCGCGCCCGGCTCGCCAATGAAGCCTGACGGCGCCAGCCGCGGATCGTAGGCGAACGCCACGGGCACGTAGAGCGTGTCGAACGCATTGCGGACCCAGGCCTCGGCAAACACGCGGCCGCTCCGGACACCGGCGCGGAAGTTCGCCAGGGAATAGGCATCCTGGCGCGCGCGATTGAGATCGTCGTACATGAAAGCACCGTAGAAGGTCACCTCGGCGCGGCCGTAGACGGTTGTATCGCCGCGCACGCTGCGCGAGACGGCGGCGCCGAACGTCGCCGTATAGTCAGGCGTGTTCGGAATGTCGTTGCCGGCCACGAGGACGCCGCTCGAGCGACTGCCTTGGCTGAAGGTGGCATCGGTGAACCCAATCGCGCTGAAGAGATCGACGCCGGGCTGCACGCGCGCGCTCACCTCGAACTCCGCGCCCCTGCTCACGGCGCGCCCGACGTTGGCGATGAAGAACTGCGCGGGCACGAGCGGGTCCGGCAGATTCAGCTGCAGGTCATCCCAGTCGATGCGGAAGACGGCCGCATTGGCGGTCACGCGCCCCCCGAGCCACGTCGTCTTCACGCCGCCTTCGACGTTCCACGTCAGCTCCTCGCCGTAGGCGCTGAAGCCGACGGGCGACGCCGGATTGAAACCGCCCGCCTTGAACCCTCGCGCGACCGACACGTACATCATGCGGTCGGGCCGGAGCCGCAGCGCTGCTGCGAACTGCGGCGAGACGTTCGAAAAGCTCTCCGCGGGCTCGACGAGGCGGCCGGGCGCGATAGGGGGCGTGAAGAACGTGTTGAGCGATGCCTCCTTGTGCTCGCGGTCGAACCGCGCACCCGCCGTCACATCGAGGTTGTCGACCACGGTGAGCGTCGCCTGTCCGTAGACGCCAATCCCGACGTCGTCGAGCGCCGCCTGCGGGGCGTGCTGGTTCACTGGAATCGGCAGCAGCGGCGACAACACGAACGGTGAAAACCGGTTGACGGCGTCCTGGTCGTAGTTCTGGGTGAACAGAAAGACACCGGTCTGCCACTTCAGCGGCAGGTCGGCGACGCGCCCAGGCGCGTTCGCCGCGGAGGCGAGCCGGACTTCCTGTGTGAACTGAAAGCTCTCCTCGCTGTTCTGCCGGCGCAGCAGCGGAAGGGCGGTGTAATCGAGATCGGTCTCGTCCTCCGTCTTCCAGTTGACGAAGCCCGTCGTCGAGGACATCGTCACGCGGCCGCCGGCGCGGCGCACCAGCACGGTCGTGCCGACGATGTCCCGATGCGTGTGTCCCTCGAAGTCGCGCGACACCTCGAACGGGTTCCGCCGGAGCGCGCCCAGATCGTTCAGCGCGTAGTCCCCGTCGCGCGCGCGCTCACCGGTGACGATGAGCCGCGTCTCCCAGACGGGCGACGGCGCCCAGAGAAGCTGCCCCTTGCCGGTGAACGCCGAGCGGCCGTCCACGTCGTTGCCCGTTACGGTGTTTCGCGTGAAGCCGTCGCGGCGTCCGTACGCGAGGGCGCCGCTGACGCCCACGCGCCCGGCGGCAAGCGGGCCGGAGACGCTCACGCCCACGTTTCGCGAGTCGAAGTTCGAGACCGGCGCCGCCAGTGAGTAGGTCCAGTCGGTAAGCGACGGTCGCGTGCTGGTCACGTTGATCACCCCGGCCAGGGTGTTACGGCCGAAGAGCGCGCTCTGCGGACCGCGGACGAACTCGACCTGCTCGACGTCGATGAGGTCGAGGCTCGACGTGTTCGAGTGGAGCTGCGGCACGCCGTCGAAGAACGTGGTGATCGCCGGGTTCGCCGGGCTCGACCCGACGCCGCGGAAGCGCGGGTTGCTCAGCTTGCGCGCCGTGAAATCGGTGAACTGGACGTTGGGCGCGTAGATCGCCGCCTCGCGCAGGACCGTGATCCCGCTGGCCGCGAGCGTCTCGCGGCTGACGGGCGTCACGCTGACCGGCAGCGTCTGCGGGTCGGCCGGCTCCTTCTGCGCGGTGACGATGACGGTCGGGAGCTGGATGGGCCCCACCTGGCCTGCACGCGCGGACTGCGCAACGGCTGCGGCGGGAAGAAGGGCAAGGACGAGCGCGATCGGAATATTCCGCATCCGCGTAATTATGCGATGGGTCGCCGCAGGATGGGCGCCGTAAGCGCCGGAAGCCGTGTTGAGCGTATATTGATTGCCATGCCGAAGAAGCTTTCTTTCGGCGCTGCTCTGCTCGCAGCGATTTCGGTGTCATTGACGGCCCAGGGACCACGCCGCGTGGCGGTTGGCGACTGGCCCGAGATGCGCGGACCCAATCGCGACGGCGTCTCCCGCGAGACCGGCCTCATCGACAAGTGGACGCTCAACGGCGAGAGCTTCCTGTGGCGCGTCCCCTACGGCGGCCGTTCCGCGCCGATTGTCTTGGGCAACCGCGTCTACGTGCAGAACCCCGCCGGTCGGGGCGAGAGCCTCCAGGAGCGCGTGATGGCGCTCGACGCCGACACGGGCAAAGTGGTCTGGGAATATCGCTTCAACCTGTTTCAGAGCGACGTGCCGGCGCACCGCATCGGCTGGGCGTCACCGGCCGCCGATCCGGAGACCGGCAACATCTACGCGCTCAGCGGCGGGGCCGAGGTGATCGCGCTCAGCCGCGACGGCAAGCGCCTCTGGTCGCGGTCGTTCGGCGAGGAGTTCGCCGCCTTCACCACGCACGGCGGCCGGACGATGTCGCCGGTCGTGGACGGCGATCTGGTGATCGTCAGCGCCGCCGTGTCGAACTGGGGCACGGCCGCCGCACGCGCGCACCGCATCATCGCGCTCGACAAGCGTACCGGCGACGTCGTGTACGTGGCCAACCCGGGCGGCCGGCCGTACGACACGGCGTACGCGTCGCCGGTGATCGCGACCATCAACGGACTGCGCCTGTTCATCGTGGGGCTCGGCGACGGCGGCGTCCATGCGATCAAGCCGCAGACCGGCGAGCGCGTCTGGAGCGTCCCGGTCAGCAAGCGCGCGATCAACACGGGCGTCGGCGTCAGCGGCAACGCCGTGTTCATCTCGCACGGCGACGAGAATCTCGAAGGGAACGAGCTCGGGCTGCTGGCCGCCATCGACGGATCGCAGACCGGCGACATCAAGACGACGAAGTGGGCGATCAAGGGGATCGAGTTCACCTACTCGCCGCCCGTGATCGACGGCGCGCGGCTCTATCAGATCGACAACAGCTCGCACCTGCGGGCGTTCGACACGACAGACGGCCGGGAGCTGTGGGAGATCGAGCTCGGCACGGCCCAGAAAGCGCCGCCCGTCCTGGCCGACGGCAAGATCTACGTCGGCACCGACAACGGCACGTTTCACATCATCCGCCTGCACCCCGACCGCGGCGAGATGCTGAGCAAGGTGCAGCTGCCGAACAGCGTCAACAGCTGCTGCGGATCGGAGGGGACGCCGGAACAGGTGCTCGGCGCGGCGGCGATCTCGCGCGGGCGCATCTTCTTCGTCTCGAGCGATGCCGTCTACGCGATCGGCTCGAAGCAGCCGAAGGCGGTCAGTGGCTACGCGGTCGACGAGCCGGCGCAGGTCGGCCAGGGCGCGCCGGCGCACCTCCAGGTCGCCCCTAGCGAGCTGGTGCTCGAGCCCGGGCAGACCGTCAAGCTGCGCGCGCGGCTGTTCGACGACAAGGGGCGCTTCCTGCGTGACGAGACGAGCGCCGCCTGGGCGCTCGACGGCCTGAAGGGCACGGTTGCCAACGGGGCGTTTACGGTCGACGGCGAGCCGCGCGAGCAGGGTGGCACGATCGTCGCGACCGCCGGCACGCTGAAGGGCCAGGCGCGGGTCCGCGTCGTGCGTCCACTGCCATGGAAGGAAACCTTCGAGGACTATCCGGACAAGGCGATTCCGCCGGGCTGGGTGAACGTCCAGGCGCTGGCAATGTCGGTGGCGACGCTCGACGGGCAGAAGGTGTTTCAGAAAGCGCCGGTCGACACGATCTTCATGCGCGGCCGCGCGTTCATCGGTCCGAACAACTGGTCGAACTACACGTTCGAGGCCGACGTGCGGGCTGCGACGCGCCGCCGCCAGATGGGCGACGTCGGCATCACCGCGCAGCGATATTCGCTCGTCCTGTACGGCAACTCGCAGCGGCTGAAGCTCGAGCCGTGGGAGCCCGAAACCGTGCGCACCGTCACGGTGCCGTTCGCCTGGAAGCCCGATACGTGGTACCGCCTGAAGCTGCGCGTCGACAACCTGCCGAACGGCCAGGTGCGCGCGCGCGGCAAGGCGTGGCCGGTTGGCGAGGCCGAGCCCGAGGCGTGGCAGATCGACAAGACGGATCCGATCGGCAACCGCGAGGGCGCCCCCGGTTTCTTCGTGAACGCGCAGTTCGGCGCCTACTACGACAATCTCGCTCTGTATAAGAACCAATAGCCATGCACAGACTCGTACTCATTCTTCTCGTCGCTGCGGCGTCGGCGCCGCTCGCCGCGTCGGACCCGGGAACCGGCGACTGGCCGATGTGGGGCGGGACACCCGATCGGAACATGGTCTCGAACATGAAGGGCCTCCCCTCGGAGTGGGACGTCAAGACGAAGAAGAACATCAAGTGGGTCGCCGACCTCGGCTCGCAGAGCTACGGGAACCCGGTCGTCGCGGGCGGCATGGTCTTCGTCGGCACGAACAACGAGCGGCTCCGCGACCCGAAGCAGCCCGGCGATCGCGGCGTGCTGATGGCGTTCCGCGCGTCGGACGGCGAGTTCCTCTGGCAGCAGACGCATCCGAAGCTCGAGTCGGGGCGCGCCAACGACTGGCCGTTCCAGGGCATCGCCAGCTCGCCGCTCGTCGAGGGTGAGCGGCTCTACTACGTGAGCAACCGTGGGGTGGTCCACTGCCTCGACATCCAGGGCTTCCGCGACAAGGAGAACGACGGGCCGTTCACCGACGAGAAGCTGACGGGCATCTTCGATGCCGACGTGATCTGGACGTTCGACATGATGGAGGAGGTCGGCTCGTACCCCCATAACCTCTCGAACTCGTCGCCGGTCGTCTGGGGCAACCTGCTGTACGTGAGCACGTCGAACGGCCAGGACGAGAGCCACGTCAACATCCCATCTCCGAAGGCGCCGGCCATCATCGCGCTCGACAAGAACACCGGGAAGCTCGTGTGGGAAGACAACTCGGTCGAAGACCGGATTCTGCACGGCCAGTGGTCGACGCCGTCGGTCGGCACGATTGGCGGCGTGGTGCAGGTCGTGTCCGGGCAGGGCGACGGGTGGGTGCGCGGCTACGAGGCCGAGACGGGCAAGAAGCTCTGGGAGTTCGACACCAACCCGAAGGACTCCGTCTGGCCGCGGACGCGCAACGAGCTGATCAGCACGCCGGTCATCTACGAAGACCGCGTCTACATCGCCAACGGGCAGGATCCCGAGCACGGCGAAGGCGTCGGCCACTTCTATGCGATCGACGCGACCAAGCGCGGCGACATCACGCAAAGCGGGCGCGTCTTCCACTTCGACAAGATCCGGCGATCGATCTCGACGGCGGCGATCGCGGACGGCCTCGTCTACATCGCGGACTTCAGCGGGTACTTCCATTGTCTCGACGCGAACACGGGACAGGAGTACTGGTCGCACGACCTGCTGGCTGCGGTGTGGGGATCGCCGATGCTGGTCGACGGCAAGGTCTACATCGGCGACGAGGACGGCGACGTCACGGTGTTCGCCCACGGCAAGCAGAAGAAGGTGCTGGCCGAAATGAACATGGGGAGCGCCGTCTACGCGACCGTCGTGCCCGCGCACGGGACGATCTTCCTCAACAACCGCAGCCAGCTTTTTGCCATCGCGTTGAAATGAGGCGCCTCGCGCTGCTGCTGATCGCTGCGACAGTTCCGATTGCCGGTCAGACACACGGCGCGGCGCCGGCGGCCGAGTGGCGTCAGTTTCGCGGTACGCCGCGCCTGACCGGCGTCTCGGCCGCCTCGCTCCCACCCGCCCCCAAGCTGCTCTGGAGCTACGACACCGGCGACGATCCGATCGACTCCTCGGCCGCCATCGTCGACGGCGTCGTCTATGTCGGCTCGGGCGAGGGCGATCTGCTCGCGCTCGATCTCGCCACGGGAAACCTGCGGTGGAAGTACACGACCGGGAATCTCATCGGCGAGTCCTCCCCCGCCGTCGGCGCCGACGCGGTCTACGTCGGCGATCTCGCGGGCCTCGTCCACGCCGTCCGGCTGAAGGACGGCGGGCACCTGTGGACGTTCAAGACGGGCGCCGAGATCAAATCGTCGCCGGTCGTCGTCGGCGACGTCGTCCTCATCGGTTCTTACGACAGCCATCTCTACGCGCTCGACGTCCGCTCCGGAAAACTGCGGTGGAAGGTGCAGACGCGCGGCCAGGTACATGCGACGCCCGCCGTGCAGGACGGCCTGACGTTCGTGGCCGGCTGCGACGCCATTTTCCGCGCGATTCGGATCACCGACGGGTCGGAGGCCTACCAGATCGAATCCGGCGCCTACACCGGGGCGTCACCGGTGCTCGACGGCAACCGCGCGTACTTCGGGACGTTCAATTACGAGGTGCTGGCGCTCGACCTGAAGCAGCGCCGAATCGTCTGGCGCTACGCCGACAAGGACGCGCAGTTTCCCTTCTACTCGTCGGCGGCGCTCGACGGCGGCCGCGTGTACGTCGGCGGCCGCGATAAGGTCGTCCATGCGATCGATGCAGGGAGCGGGAAGCGCGCGTGGACCTTCGCGACGCGCGCGCGCGTCGATTCGTCTCCCGTCGTGGCCGGCGGGCGTGTGTACGTAGGCTCGAGCGACGGTCGCCTGTATGCGCTCGATGCCGTCTCGGGGAAGAAGGTCTGGGAGTTCGAGATCGGCGCGGCCGTCACCGCTTCGCCCGCCATCGCGGCCGGCCGCCTGGTGATCGGCGCACACGACGGACGCGTCTACGTGTTCGGGTAAAGGAGACATCTATGCGCATGCCTCTCATCCTCGCGGCCGCCTCGATCGTCGTCGCGGCGGCAGATGCCCCGGTTCGGGCGCACCATGCGTTCGCGGCGGAGTTCGACGGCAGCAAGCCGGTGAAGCTGACGGGCACCGTCACGAAAATGGACTGGATCAATCCCCACGCGTGGCTTCACATGGACGTGAAGGGTCCCGACGGCAAAGTCGTGAGCTGGATGGTGGAAGGCGGCGCGCCGAACGCGCTGCTCCGCCGCGGTTGGAATCGCCGCTCGGTACCGCCGGGGACGGTCGTGACCGTCGAGGGATTCCGCGCCAAGGATGGCTCGACGAGAGCCAGCGGCGGCGCGGTGACGCTGCCGGACGGCACGAAGCTGTTCATCGGGGCGGCGCCCGATGAGGGGAAGTGACATGCGCGCGCCGACACTTCGCGGACGTGGCGTCCGGCGGCGGGGTCCCCAACGCGCGTGGTTTGCGCGTTGGGGTGCCCTTCAGCCGGACCTGCTGATCGTCGTCCTGCTGGCGGCCGCCGTCTCCGCCTGCCAGGGGCCCGGCACGAATGCGCAGGAAGGCTGGACGCCGCCGCGCACGCCCGACGGCCAGCCCGATCTCCAGGGCATCTGGACCAACTACACGGCGACGCCGTTCGAGGTGCCGGATGCCAGCGACAACCCGCGTCTGTACGCGGGGGACCCTGACGGGCGCGGCCGCGGCACGGGACCGTCGTCATTTCTCAACGACGTGACCGATCGGAAGCTCGACAAGGGGCGATCACTCGTCGTCGATCCGCCAAACGGGCGCGTGCCGATCATGGCCTGGGCGGAGGAGCACCGCACCGCCCGGCTGCTGAGCATTCAGGATCACTATGCGAACCACACGCCCTGGGAGCGGTGCATCACGCGCGGCGTCCCGGGCGGCATCTTCCCCGCGGGCTACGGCTCGGGCTACCAGATCCTGCAGGGGCCCGGATACGTCGCGATCCTGTACGAGATGATTCACGAAGCGCGGATCATCCCGACCGACGGACGTCCCCACGTCGGCAGCAGCATCCGGCTGTGGAACGGCGACTCCCGCGGGCGCTGGGAAGGCGACACGCTCGTCGTCGACATCACCAACTACAACGACAAGGGGAACATCGCGACCAACGCGGCGGCGCAGCGGGTGCGGGCCATTCCGCAGAGTGAAGGGCTGCACGTCGTCGAGCGCTTTACCCGCGTCGACGAGAACACGATCAACTACGAGGTGACGATCGAGGATCCGAAGGTGTTCACGGCGCCCTGGCGCGTGGCGATCCCGCTCAAGCGGGAGCCCGACCACAAGATCTTCGAGTACGCGTGCCACGAGGGGAACCTGGCGATCCCCAACACGCTCAGCGCCGGCCGCGCGCGCGACAAAGCGAGGTAAACCGGTCGTACGTAGCGTCCGGCTTGAGCCGGACCTCGAGGAGCTCTGATGCAAAACTGGCTGAAGGGCGCGCTCATCGCGCTCGCCTCCTCCGCGATCACCGTCGCGGTGATGCAGACGATGCGGGCGCCGGCGTCGGACGGCGCGGCGGCGGCCGTGGTGCCGCGCATGGCGGATGGCCGGCCCGATCTCAACGGCATCTGGCAGGCGATCGGCACCGCGCACTGGAATCTCCAGGACCATACGGCCCGCCCAGGCCCGGTGCTGGAGCTGGGCGCCGCCTTCGCAGTCCCCGCGGGTCAGGCGGTGGTCGAGGGGAACGAGATCCCGTACCAGGAGTGGGCGGCGGCCAAGCAGAAGGAGAACTTCGAGAACTGGGTGACGCGCGACCCCGAGGTCAAGTGCTACCTGCCGGGACTCCCGCGCGCGACCTACATGCCGTACCCGTTCCAGATCGTGTACAGCCCCGGCAACGACGTCCTGATGGCGTACGAGTACGCGAGCGCGAGCCGCGTGATCAAGATGGGCCCTGCCGAGGAGCCGCCCGTCGACTCGTGGATGGGCCAGTCGACCGGCCGCTGGGAGGGCGACACGCTCGTGGTCGAGTCAACCGGGTTCAACGACCAGACCTGGTTCGACCGCGCCGGGAACTTCCACAGCGAAGCGCTGCGCGTGGTCGAACGCTTCACGCCCGTGCACGCGGATCTCATCGACTATCGCGCGACGATCGAGGACCCGAAGGTCTTCACGCGGCCGTGGACGATCCAAGTGCCAATCTACCGCCGCCGCGACGCGAACGCGCAACTGCTGGAGTTCAAGTGCGTCGAGTTCGTCGAGGAATTGATGTACGGGCACCTGGTGAAGCCGACCGGGAAGGAGAAGCCGTTTGCCCCCGCGCGCCTGCGGTGGCCGTAAGGCACATTTCGTTCGTGACGCTGCTCGTCGTCGCCTCGTCGTGCGGCGGCACTCCGACGGGCCCCGGCGATGACCGGCCGGCGGCGGACATCCCCAGCTTCGTCGACTGCTCCCGGTTCCCGGACAGCCGCACGGCGCCGTACGTGCTGCCGTTTGCCGTCGGCCAGCGGTTCCGCACCAGCCGCACGTTCAGCCACTACTTCGCGCCCGACGGCAGCATCCAGGCGGGCGGCGTGCAGCTCTACGCGATCGACGTACCGATGCCGGTCGGCACCCCCGTCCACGCCATACGCAGCGGCGTCGTCGTGGCGGTCGAAGAGCGCTACTCCGACGACGATCACGCCAGGCTTCACGAGAATTGGGTGATGATCCGACACGCCGACCAGACCGTCGCCCGGTACATTCACCTCACGCAGAACGGCGCGCTGGTCGAGATCGGCGAGGCGGTGACCCAGGGCCAGCGAGTAGGGCTCTCGGGCAACAGCGGCGAGTCGACCGGCCCGCATCTGCACTTCGACGTGCAGACCTGCGGCCCCAACCTGCCGCCCGGCTACAACAACCTGCCCTGCGGCGTGACCGTTCCGCTGTCGTTCCGGAACACGACGCCGCAGTCGTGCGGGCTGCTCGCCAACACGGCGTACACGGCGGAGCCCTTCACGCCGGACGCCCGGTAGCTGCCGCCATGACGCGGGAAGGAGCCGCCATGACGCGGGAAGGAGAGGAAACGCCATGCGCAACCGGCGCTTGGTGATCGTCCTGTGCACCGCCGTCGTGGTGTCGAGCGCGGGTGCGCAGGAACGCGTCGACCTGACCACGATTACACGCATCAGAGAGGAAGGGCTCCAACGGTCGCGCGCCCGAGAGCTGTACCTGACGCTCAGCGACTCGATTGGCGCACGGCTGACCGCGTCGCCCGCCTACACCCAGGCGGCACGCTGGGCACGCGACCGGTTCGCCGAATGGGGCCTCGCCAACCCGCGGCTCGAGGCGTTCGCGTTCGGCCGCGGCTGGTCGCTCGAAAAAATCTCGGTCGAGATGACGGCGCCGCGCTACATGCCGCTCATCGCGTACGCCGATGCGTGGACGCCGTCGGTACCCGCCGTGCTGAGCGGGCGGGCGGTCTACGTCGGCGACAGGACCGCCGCCGAGATCCAGAAGATGGCCGGCCAGCTTCGGGGCGCCATCGTCCTGTCGCGGCGGCCGCAGGCGGATTTCATGGACGCCGACCGGCCGCAGCCCGGGCTGAGCGATCGACCGATTCAGACCGGCAATCCATTCATTCCGCCGGTCGAGAGCGCGGCGCCCGCGGGCGAGCTGGTGACGCTGCTCCAGCGCGCGGGAGCGGCCGTGGTGCTCAAGCCGAGCGCCTACCGTGACGGCACCATCGGGGTCACGGGCAATCGGATGACGGCGTCGGAGGCCGTTCCGTCGATCACCGTCGCGGCCGAGCAGTACAACATGCTGGCGCGGCTGGCGGCCGCCGGCACGCCGCCGGAACTGCGGATCGAGCTGCGCACGCGGTATCACGAGGACGACCTGAACACGTACAACGTGCTCGCCGACATTCCAGGAACCGATCCGACGCTGCGGGACGAGGTGGTACTCGTTGGCGCGCATCTGGATTCGTGGCACACGGCGAACGGTGCCACCGACAACGGTGACGGCGTGGTTGCGGTGATGGAAGCGATGCGGATCCTCACCGCCATTGGCGCGCGGCCGCGGCGCACGATTCGCGCCGCGCTCTGGAGCGGCGAGGAGCAGGGCCTGCTCGGCGCGCGCGCCTACATCGACCAGCATCTCGCGGATCCGGCGGCTCGCGACACGCTGGCGGTGTACCTGAACGACGATCCCGGCAGCGGCCGGACGCTCGGCTTCTACATGGAAGGGAATGAAGCCGCCAAGCGCATCTTCGATGCGTGGCTGGAGCCGCTGAAAGATCTCGGCATGACACGGAACATCATGGAAGGGATCGGCGCGACCGACCACGTGCCGTTCAACGCGGCGGGACTACCCGGGTTCAATGCCATCAAGGATTTCGACGCCTACGACGCGCGCACCCGCCATACCAACGCAGACTTCCCCGAGCGCATGAGCGAGGACGAGCTGAAGCAGTCGGCCATCGTGCTCGCAACTTTCGCGTGGCAGGCGGCCGTGCGGAACGGAACGATTCCACGCGCGCCGCGCCGGTGAATCCAGATGTCGGAACTGCGGGGGGTTGCAGCGATGGAGATTGACGCGGCGCCACCGCGAGGCGAGACTGGACCCCCGCCCGCTCCGGTGCTGGCAGCAGCCGAACTCTTCATCGCGGCGGCGATCCTCACGCTCACTCTGGCTGGATACATCGCATTCACTGCGACTCCCTGGCTGCTCGCGGCCGCGACGGTGTTCCTGTGGTGGCGCGGGTCTGGATGGAGCCGCCTCGGTCTCACGCGTGCTGCGCGCCCGACGCGCGCGCTCACGGTCGGAATAGCCGCGGGCCTGGGGTATCAGTTTGTGGGGACGTATCTCATCGAGCCCTGATCGCGGCAATAACGTCTGGCGAACCGCCCGATGTGTCGGCGTCGCTCGCTCGTGGGCGACGAAGCACAACTGGCATTCTGGCTCGCGCTCTCATGGCCCCTCGCGGCGTTCATGGAGGAGATGGTCTACCGCGGCTGGATCATGACCAGGCTCGCTGAACTGATGCGATTCTCCACGGGGCGCTGGATCGTGGGCGTGGTCGCATCGTCGGCGCTTTTCGGTTTCGCACACCTCTATCAGGGCACCTCTGGCGTGATTGCCACGGGGCTGACGGGCGTGCTCTTCGCGGGCATCTACCTGGCAAACGGACGCAACCTCTGGGCCGCGATCGTCGCCCACGGGGCGCTCGATACGGCAGGGTTCGTGATGATTTACCTCGGTGCCTACCCTGGCATCTGAGGTCAGAAGCGCGACGACTGGATCCAGGTGTCGGCGCGCGCCCAGCTCGCGGCGAGTTCCGCATCCACCTCAGGTGACTCGATCCCCTGTCCCGCGAGCGCCTGCTGCAGACCGAGCAGCGACCAGCCGTTCTTCGGGTGGTCCTTCAACTCCTCGCGGTACGCCTGTTCGGCCTCTTTGTACCGTTTCGCTTCGAGGAGCGCGGCGCCCAGCCAGTGAAAGGCCGAGAACGGCAGCGGCTCGGGCTCGTCGTAGACGAGACCCGCCTGCGTCTCGGCCGCGCGCCGGAACGCGACGATGGCCCCCTGGAGATCGCCCGCCATTCGCTTCATCTCGCCGTCGAGAATCCCGGCCGCGATGCCGAGCAGATCCTTCGCGGCGTGCACGCGGAAGGTCGCCTTCGAGGTCTCCGCGGCCTTCTGCACACGCTCGAGATAGCCCCGCGCGGAGTCGGCCCGTCCGTTCTTCAGATCCGCATATCCCTGCGCAAAATCCCAGAGCCCGCCCGGAATGTCGTCCTTCGGGCGGTTGGTCACCTCGCGCACCTCGTCGAAGCGGCCGAAGCGGATGAGCGTCAGCACCTCGTAGAACGTATTGCCCGTGAGCTTCGCGTAATCTTTCCCCGCGCGCATCGCGATGGCGCCCTGCCCGTCGTACGCCGCCGCATAGAGCAGCATGTGCAGGTTGTGCTCGGGGTAGATGGCGAACCCCTGCCCGATCCTCGCTTTCTGATCCGAGTGCACCGCCTCGAGATTGGCGCGCACCGAGTCGCCCCAGCGTCCCACCTCGTTCCACGTGTGCGACGGCATGTGATTGATGTGGCTCGCGCCGGGAATCGACTGCCCCAGGTACTGCGCGCACGCTTCCGCGCGGCCCGGGACGACGGTCGACTCGGTGGCGTGCACGTAGAGGTGGCACGCCCCAGGATGGCGCACGTCGCGGGCCAGGATGCTCTCGAGCACCCGGTGCAGCCGCTGCACGTTCGGGTCGTTCACGTCGCGGCTGCCGCGGCGCGGCTCGAGCAGGAACAGCGAGTCCGCATAGAGCGTGACGATATCGAGGTCGTCGGGATAGCGGGCGGAGACCTTCTCCATCGCCGCCGCGTAGGCGCGCTCCTGATCCATGCGGGTTCTCTCCTCGAACTTCTCGACGTACCGGACGGCCATGGCGTCGATGAGCGCCCGTTCCTTCTCCGACGCGCGATGCCTGAGCGACAGCGCCTTCTGCGCCGCGGTGTACGCGTGCGGCGCCTCCTCGGCGTTCATCGGCCCGTTGAGGTACGACCCCCACGCCCACGCCTCGCCCCAGTAGCAGATCGCGCACTCCGGATCGCGCTTCCACGATTCGCGGAACGACCGCACTGCCTCCGGCTTGCCGAAGGCGTACATCATCTGGAATCCCTGGTCGAAGAACGCCTGCGCGTCGGCGTTCGTCGACGAGATGGGCCGGGTGAAGGCGCCGAGGCTGCTCTTGCGCAGCGGAATCGGTTCTGTGTAGCGGTCGAACAGCGAGCGTGACTGCGGCGCCTGCGCGGCCGCCGGCAGACCGGTTGAAACGGCCGCCAGAGCAATCGCGGCAACGACCAGATGTCGGTAAGGCATCATGACCGACAATCATACGCCCGCTCGCCGCCGGTGCACCGGTCGCAGCGCCGACTGCCTTTAACCACCGCACCGCAGCATCACCTGTGCCGTGATCGCATCGCTCGTCGGCGGGTTCTCCCCGAGACCGAGGGTATGCAGGAACTCGTGAATCAGAATGATCTCGGCGGCCATGCGATTTCGCAGGGACCGCTTCATGAACGGTGCACCGCACACATGAATGACGGTCGAGCGGATAGTGGTAAACGCCAGCGTCGTACCTGTGCGACATTGCGGTGCGGGTCGGCTGTCGACGACGCGCAATGTCGCAAACGCCTCGACAGCGCTCTTGCCCTTTGCGAGGAGCCGCGGTCTGAGGTCCTGTCCGGAGTCATCGGCAAAATCTGCGAACACCTCCTGACACGCCGGATGGCCGAGGCGGGCAGCCGCGCCATCGACGGCCCCCTGCACAGCAAACCGCGTATCACTGTCGACAAACCCGAGCAGCACCTGGGTTTCCGCATCGGATGGAACCGCGACGATCGCGGCCCAGAGACACCCCGTGAAGAGAATGCGGCGCCACATGGCCTCCTCCCTGGAGGCCGGTAACGCCGGCGACGATCGGCCTCCACCGGGGGACGCGAGAAGGCCGCGGAAGTTTGCTCATGGCCTTGACGGGGTGAGGGCAACGCGGCACGATGTGGCCGGTTTCAGTCCATGAAGCCGTCCGGCGGAGACGTGACGGCGCTGCTGCAGGCCTGGACCGCGGGCGACATGGAGGCCCGTGACCGGTTGATGGCGGTGCTCTATCGGGAGCTGCGCGGCCGGGCGGCCGCCCAGCTGCGCCGCGAACGGCCCGGTCATACGCTGCAGCCGACGGCGCTCGTGCACGAAGCCTATCTGCGGCTCATCGATCAGCGCCGCATCGCGTGGCAGAATCGCGGCCAGTTCTTCGGCATCGCCTGTCAGATCATGAGACGCATCCTGGTCGACCGCGCGCGGGCGCATCGCATGGCCAAGCGATCCGGCCAGTGGGTGCGGGTCACTCTCGACGAGAAGGTGCGCGCAATACCCCCCGTCGACATCGACGTGCTGGATCTCGACGCCGCGATGACGCGCCTGTCGACGTTCGACTCCCGAAAGAGCCAGCTGGCAGAGCTGCGCTTCTTCGGCGGACTCTCCCTGCAAGAAGCTGGCGACGCGCTCGGCATCTCGCTGGCGACCGCCGAACGGGACTGGCAGGCGGCACGCGCGTGGTTGTTGAAGGAGCTGCGCGGTGAGCGAAGGCATGACGCCTGAGCGCTGGCGGCAGGTTACCGCGATCTTTCATGTCGCCCGCGCGCGAGACACATCCGCGCGTGAGCGCTATCTCGATCAGGCCTGCGCAGACGACCCGACGCTTCGGGCGGAAGTCGAGGCGATGCTCGCGGCGCATCGCGACAGTGCTGATCCCGTCGCGATGTTCGTGAACATGCCGACCGCCAGCCTGCCCCAGCTCGAATCGGGCAGGATGTTTGGCCCGTATCGGATCGAGAAACTGATCGGCGCCGGCGGGATGGGCGAGGTCTATCGTGCGCGCGACACGAAGCTCGGACGCGAGGTGGCCATCAAGGTCCTGCCGGCAACGTTTACCGCCGACCCGGAACGTCGGGCACGGTTCGACCGCGAGGCCCGAGCACTTGCGGCCCTCAACCATCCGCACATCGCCGTCATCTATGGCGTCGAAGAGGGCGACGGGCTCCCCGGGTTGGTTCTCGAACTCGTCGACGGCGACACGCTCACGGACCGCATCGCACGCGGACCGATTCCGCTCGACGCCGCGCTTGTGATCGCGCGGCAGATTGCAGAGGCGCTGGAAGCGGCGCACGAGAAAGGCGTCATTCACCGCGACCTGAAACCCGCGAACATCAAGATCACCACGGCGGGTGCGGTCAAGGTCCTCGATTTCGGCCTCGCGAAAATGTACGCCGGCGACAGCGACGGACCCGATCTGGGCCAGACGCCGACCGTCACCGTCGGGACGCGCGAAGGGATGATTCTTGGGACCGCCGCGTACATGAGTCCGGAACAGGCGCGCGGCCAGGCGGTCGACAAGCGGACCGATATCTGGGCGTTCGGGTGCGTGCTGTACGAGATGGTCACGGGCCGCGCCGCGTTTCCGGGCGATACCGTGTCTGACACCATCGCAGCCGTGCTCGAGCGGAGTCCCGATTGGCGCGTGCTGCCCGAAAAGACGCCAGCCGCCATCCGTCGCCTCCTGCACCGGTGTCTCGACAAGGATCCGAGACGGCGCCTTCACGACATTGCGGACGCGATCCTCGAGTTGGAGGAAGCCGGCCGGTCTGAGCCGAGCATGGACCTGATCCTTCCACCGACGGGGCAACAGCCGTCGGCGAGGTCTGGGCGCGCGACGCTGGCGGTCGCCGGGATCGCGGTCGTCACCCTCGCCGCCGGGGTCGCCGTCTGGAACGTGACCGCGCCTGCGCCCGCAAACGCACCGACCGTGTCGCGCTTCGTCATCATCCCCCCACGCACTGCCCCGCTGGTGAACATCGTCGGCCGTAACGTGATCATCTCTCCCGACGGCCGGCGCATTGCGTATCTCGCCACCGATGCGGAGCGGGGACTGATCATGTTCGTGCGCGACATCGACGAGCTGGAACCACGCCTTGTCCCGGGGACGGAGAACGCCGGAAGTCCGTTCTTCTCGCCCGACGGTGCGTGGATAGGGTTCGAACGGGGAACGGCGCTGTTGAAGGTGCCGGTGACCGGCGGCCCGCCAGTGACCATCCTCGCCGACGCTGGCGCCCAGATTGTGGGAACGGCGTGGGGCCTCGATGGCATGGTGATCTTCGCGAGGAACGATGGCCTGTACCGAGTGCCCGCCGGCGGCGGCTCGCCGGAGCGACTGACGCCGGAACCCGAGGCGGGGCAGGCTTACAGTCGCCCTCAGTTCCTCCCCGGCGGAAAGGGCGTCATCTTCTACATGAGAGTACCGGGAGCGCCGGGTACCGATCGTCTCGGCGTGCTGTCGCTGGAAACCGGAGAACAACGAATCCTGATCCCGGGCGGTCACCCTGAGTACCTGTCTTCCGGGCACCTCGTGTTCATGCGCGGCACGACACTCATGGGGGTACCGTTCGATGAGGATCGGCTCGAACTGACGGGCGATCCTGTCGCCCTTGTGCAGGACGTTAGGCGGTCAGGATCGAATACGGCGGATTACGCGCTTGCCGCAAACGGGACGCTGATCTATGTGCCAGGCGCCGGCCATTTCGGTGGACGAACCTTGGTCTCGGTCGCGCGCGACGGTCTGGGGCAAGCGCTCCCGATGGAGCCACGCGACTACCAGACTCCGCGGGTGTCGCCCGATGGAAGACGCGTCGCAGTGTGGGCCGGTGGCGATATCTGGATCTATGAGCTGGCTCGGGGCACGATGACGCGCCTGACCTTCGATCCGGCCAATGACGCGGAGCCGCTCTGGTTTCCGGATGGCGAACGCCTCGTGTTCAGCTCGAACCGACAAGGAACCTACGACCTGTTTTGGACGAGGGCGGGTGGCACCGGCACCGTGCAGCGCCTCACAACGAGTTCACAGCATGAAATTCCGTCTGCCTGGGGAAGCAACGGGCGCCAACTGCTGTTCACCGAATGTCGTACCCCCAACGCCGGCCCCTGCGATGTGTCAGTCCTGTCCATGGAAGGTGAACCGCGCGCAAGACCTCTGCTTCGGACCGAGTTCGATGAAGGGCTTCCAGCGATCTCACCGGACGGGCGGTGGATGGCGTATCAGTCGAACGAATCTGGACCGCCTGAAATCTACGTCCGGCCGTTCCCTGATGTCGAGGGGGCGCGCTGGCAAGTATCAACGGGCGGCGGTACCAAACCGCTGTGGGGCGCCAGCGGCGAAGAGCTCTTTTATCAAGCCCCTGCCGGCCTGACGGTTGTGCCAGTGCAGCGCGGTGCGACACCGACGCTCGGCAAGCCGCAGCGGTTATTCAGTCTCGCCAGATACTTTGTGACGACGCTACGCGATTACGACATCACGCCGAAGGCAGACCGGTTTCTGCTCTCGGCGCCCATCACCTCGGATGGCGGCGACGGGGCTCACATCGTCGTCGTTCAGAATTGGGATCAGGAGTTGAAGCGCCTCGTGCCGACTCGGTGAGCGCAGCCAGAATCGATTCGACGGCGAAGCGATTCCTGATCGAGAACGGTTGATTATCGGTCGGACGGCTGGTACTATCGCCGCGCCTTGACAACTTCTTAAAGGAGAACCTCTTATGGGTTCCCACTCCGGTTCCGGCCGCCGGCGATTCCTCACCAGCGGCGGCGCGCTCGCCGCGTTCGTCATGGGCGCGATCAAGTCGGTACGCGGTCAGACCGCGGCGCCGCCACGCTACGAGCCGCAGGGCCTCCTCGCCTACGGCCAGCCCTCCAAGTTCGCGGCCCACATCGTCCGCCGGACGACGGGCCGGCCGACGGCGATCACCGACACCTCGCTGATGACGCCGCTGCAGGAGCTCGACGGGATCATCACGCCATCAGGCCTGCATTTCCTGATGGACCACACCAACGGCATTCCCGACGTCGATCCGCAGAAGCATCGCCTGATGGTGCACGGCATGGTGACTCGGCCGCTCACCTACACGATGGAGGAGCTGAAGCGGTTCCCCTCGGTGTCGCGGATTCACTTCCTCGAGTGCAACGCCAACAGCCGGCCGCTGCGCGGACCCAACCGCGAGTCGGTGCAGCTCATTCACGGCCGCACGAGCACCAGCGAATGGACCGGCGTCCTGCTGTCAGTGCTGCTCAAGGAGTCTGGCGTGCAGCCGAAGGCGAGCTGGATCGTGGCCGAGGGCGGCGAGTCGAACAAGTACACGATGAGCATCCCGCTCGCGAAGTGCCAGGACGACGTCATCGTCGCGTGGGCGCAGAACGGCGAGCCGATCCGGCCGCACCAGGGCTTCCCGCTGCGGCTCATCGTCCCCGGCTGGGAAGCGATTCGCGCCGTCAAGTGGCTGAACCGCATTCACGTCGTCGACAAGCCGTACGCGACGTGGCACGAAGCCGGGAACAATGCCGACACGGCGGCGGACGGCAAGGGCATGTGGTACCGGTTCGAGCTCGGACCCAAGGCGGTGATCACGCGGCCGTCCGGTGGTCAGAAACTGCCCGGGCCGGGGTTCTACGAGATTACCGGCCTGGCCTGGACGGGCGGCGGTCTCGTGCGCCGGGTCGACATCTCGCTCGACGGCGGCAAGACGTATCAGGAGGCGCAGCTGCAGCAGCCCGTGCTGCGGCACGCGCACACGCGCTTCCGCTTCCCGTGGAAGTGGAACGGCGAAGAATGCGTCATTCAGGCGCGCTGCACCGACGAGCGCGGCGAAGTGCAGCCGACGATCGAGGAGGCGGCGAGGCTGTTCAAGGTCGGCGTCGAGTACTTCTATGAGGCCGATCACTTCAACGGCATCCAGCCGTGGCGGGTTGCGCGCGACGGGAGCGTGACCAACGCCATCGCGGGAGCGTGAGCCATGGACCCGCGTACGCTGCTCCTGATCGCGATGCTGGTGGCCGCCGCCTGCGTGTCCGCGCTGGCGCAGGGACCGACGTTCGGACTCGGACGCACGCCGACGGCGGACGAGATCAAGGCCGTCTTCCCCTCGGCTGCCCCCGATGGCACAGGTCTCCCGATGGGACGAGGCACCGCCAAGGAAGGCGTCGCCGTCTACAAGCAGAAGTGCGCAGCATGCCACGGGCCGGAGGGCAAAGGCACGCCGCTTCATCGCGGGGTCGTCCCGCTCGGCAACGCCAAGCCCGTAAAGCTCGAGGAGAGTCTCGTTCCGTACGCGACCACCGTCTGGGACTTCATCAACCGCGCGATGCCGTGGACGCAGCCCGGTACGCTCACGCCGGACGAGGCCTACGCGGTGACCGCGTACATCCTGTATCTCAACAAGATCGTCGGCGAGACCGACGTCCTCGACCAGACGACGCTCCCGAAGGTGCGCATGCCGCACCAGGACGACATGGTTCCGGCGCGCCCGGACTGGAAACCCGGCGAACGGCGGCTGTTCGGCAACTATCCCTCGACGCGGTAAGGAGGCGGTTATGCGGCGCAGAACGCTGCGGTACGTGGCGTCCGGCTTTAGTGGCCTGTTCATCGCCGCGACACCGCTGACCGCGCACCATTCGACGGCGATGTTCGATCAGTCGAAGGTCGTCTCCCGCAGCGGCACCATCAAGCAGCTGGAGTGGATCAATCCGCACGTGTGGCTGCACGTGACGCTGACCGACGATGCCGGCCGCGAGGCGGTCTGGTCGTTCGAGGCCGGCTCGCCGCTGCAGCTGCAGCAGCTTGGCTGGAAGCCGGAGAGCTTCCGCGCCGGGTCGAAGGTCGAGGTCGGCTTCCGGCCGATGAAAGACGGCTCGCGCGGCGGACAGTTGATGAACGTGACGCCGTCCGGCGGCCAGAGAGTCTGCTCGAACCGAGGGTGTGAATAAGACGTGGCGTCCGGCTTCAGCCGGACCTAGTCGAACCGCCCGTCTGGCGGAAACCGGATCGTCTGGTCGAAGCGCGACGGCACCGTCATGTCCTTGTCGCCGCGCGCCGGCTGCACGATCGCGTCGGCGATGTACAGCTTCCCCTTGCTCACATAGAGCGACGTGCGCGCGCGGCTGCCGTCGGTGCGGTCGACGACGAGCGTCAGCCCGTAGATGGCGCGCTCGTCGTTGTACACGCGCGGAAAATCGGTGAACAGCAGCTCCCCTTCGCGCATCAGAAAATACGCGGCTTCGTTCAGGAGGTTCGTGGCGGCATCGGTATGGCCGGCGAGCTCCACCACGGTCAGCCGGTAGAGCACGCGATCGTCCTCGGCCGAGTAGATCGTCGTCGGCAGCCCTTTCAGCAGCGTCGACTGCAGCGTGCCGGTCCGCATCTGCGGGGGCACGGGGAACTGAATCGCGACGCCGCGATCGAGGTAGATGTATTCCTGCCAGGCCGCGGCAGCATCTGCCCTCGCGACGAGCATCAGGACGAACAGCAGGCTGGCACGCATGGCGCGCAGCATAGCACGTCAGCTTCCGGCCGGAACGAGCCGCCGCACGATCGGGGTCGTCGCCAGGGTCGTCACGAGCGCCATGATCACGAGCATCGTGAAGAGCGTCTGCGAGATGACGCCGAGATCGAGCCCGATGTTGAGCACGATGAGCTCCATCAGGCCGCGGGTGTTCATCAGCACGCCGAGCCCCGCCGCGTGCCGCGCGTCCATCCCGGTCAGCCGCGCGGCCGCGAACGTGCCGCCGAACTTCCCCACTGTCGCCGCAACGACGATCAGTCCGCAGGTCGCCCACTGCGCGCCGGTCGTGAGCAGGCCGATCTCGGTCCGCATGCCGCTCAACGCGAAAAACGCGGGCAGGAGGAGCACGGTCGCGAGGTCGCCCAGGCTCCGCTGCAGCGACCGGGCCAGCTCGCCGTCGTGCGGGATCACCGCGCCGAAGAGAAACGCGCCAAAGATCGCGTGAACGCCGATGGTCTCGGTCGCGAGCGCCGACAGCAGCATGCCGGCCAGGGCCAGCGCGACCAGGTCGTGGCCCGAGTGACCGCGCGTGGGGACCGTCAGACGCCTGAACAGCGGCCCGACCACGAAGAACATCGCCGCGATGAACCCGGCGGTCAGGACCATGACGAGCACGAGGCTTGCCACCCGCGCCTGCACCACGCCGACGACGAACGCGAGCAGGCACCAGGCGACGACGTCGGCGATCGCCGCGCAGGTGAGCGCCGTGATCCCGAGCCGGGTGTCGATCATGCCGCGGTCCTGAAGGATTCGCGCGAGCACGGGGAAGGCCGTGATCGAGAGCGCGATGCCCATGAAGAGCGCGAAGTGCGCGAAGGGCACCGCAGCGGTCGACAACCGCGGATAGAGATAGAGCGCGAGCGCGGCGCCGAGCGCAAACGGCACGGCCACGCTCGACAGCGCCGTCGCGACCGTCGCCCGCATCTGTCCGCGAATCACGGCCGGATTCAACTCCAGCCCGACGAGAAACATGTAGATGATGACGCCGAGCTGCGCGACGACGCTCAGATACGGCGCGACCGGCGGCGGCAGGATGTAGAAGGAGACCGCCGGCGCGACCAGACCGAGCAGCGACGGGCCGAGGACGATGCCGGCCGCGATGTCGCCGATGACCGGCGGCTGCCCGAACCAGCCGAGGACGCGTCCGAGGAGGCGGCCCACGACGACCACGGCCGCCAGCGCGAGGAGCAGGTGTCCCGGGATGCTCAGGCCTATGTCCCCGGACGCAACGTCAGCCGATACGCGACCCGCCTGTCGACGGCACCGCGCGTGAACAGCAGGGGACGATAGACGCCGTCTCCCAGGCTCTCGCGCAGGTTGTCGTAGAAGGGGCTGCCCGGTTGACCCGACTGGCCCGGTGCGTTCGTCCACACGGAGTTGTCGAGGCTGGAGAGGTCGACGATCCGGCGGAAGTTCGCCCCGTTGGCATTGACGGTGCCGAAGGCGCCGGGCCGCTCCACCGGCGGCAGGTCGAACGCCGGCACGAACATGTGTGGCAGCGGTGTCTGCGCGATCCGCCCGTACCGCCACGCCGCCCAGTCCTTCCCGAAGTCGCGCCGCAAGCGTTCCACGGCTTTCACGAGGCCGGCCTCGACGAACGCGCGCCGTTCCGGTTCCTTCGCGTCCCGCACGGCGCGGTCGACCAGACCGTGCCACCGCACGAACAGCGCGCCCGCGGTCGTCTCTTTCGTCAGGACGCCGTCCCACGCGGCAATCATCGCCCGCGCCCGCTCGGCGTCGGGATCTCGGGCCATCCACCCCTTGAACATGGGGATGTCGCGTTCGGCCGTCAGCGAATACGCGTCGTGCTGGATGCGTTGATGGTCTTCCACTGACAGGACCTTGCCCGACCCCAGAATCTGTCGCAGGCGCGTGATGCGCGACGTCGACACGCCTTCCGTCGAGTGATAGAAGACCGGCCGCCCCGTGTATCCCGGCGGATGCGTGTTGTCGTTCGCGGTCGCGATGTAGCCTCGCGCCGGGTTCATCTCGCGGGGGAGGTCGCTCCGGAAACCCTTCCACTCGTACTTGCCAGTGCCAGGAACGGGCAGCCGGCCGTTCCATCCGTCGCGGTCGGGTGTCAGACCCGACACCTGCAGCGCGATGTTGCCGTCGGCATCCCCGCAAATCAGGTTGTGCGTCGGAACTTTCCAGAACATGGCCCGATCGAAGAAGTCCGTGCAGCCCGGCGCCTGCGCAAGCTTGAAGCTTCCGAGATAGGGGGCCGTTCCCGGTTCCTGGGACGCGGAGCGCACCGCATACGCGCGACGGTTCGCCGCGTCCACGTGGAAGACGGGCCCGTGCCGGCTGAATGTCAGCTCGACCTCGCGCGGACGCTCTCCCTTGACGGGGATCGTCTCGCGAAGGATACGCAGAGGCTCCCAGCCGTCGCGCCAGCGGACCATGTTCGGATTGTCCGGGTGGAGCTCCTCCACGTAGAGGTCGACCATGTCCGTGCCGGCGAAGGTGAATCCCCACGCCATGCGCTCGTTGTGGCCGGCGTTGATCCCCACGAAGGGAGGCTCGCTGCCGCCCACCACGTTCCACCCGGGCGCGACCAGGTGCGTGAAGTAGCGCAGCGCCGGCATCTCGATCCGGCGGTGCGGGTCGTTCGCAAGGATCGGGATACCGCTCGGCGTGCGCGACCCGCTCATCACCCAGTTGTTGCTCCCGGCATCCGCCGGATCCCAGGGCGCCGACACTCGCGCCGTGCGAACCGCGGGCATCAGCGCCTTGTATGGCTCGACGACCTCGAGCGGCGGCAGGTTTCCGTCGAACGGGTCGTCGTCGCCGGCGCGCGCGGCATCCAGGACGTCCTGCGTGATCAGGCGCACGTCGAGACCGTCTGGCACCCGCAGCGCATCCGGCGGGTCCGGCGCTGCGCGCCGGTTCGCTTCCCGGACGCCGAGACGCGCGACGTCCATCACCAGCTCGATCTCGTCAATCGCATGCCCACGGACGCTCGAGAGCCCGGCCTGGGCCCAGCGAAGGACGACCGTGCGCGCGGTCCAGGGATCGGGGCGAATCCCCGTCAGCTTGAACTCCACCGGCAGGTTGTTCGCGTTCTGCTCGATGAAGGCGTTCACGCCGTTCGCGTAGGCGGTGAAGATCTGCTCGGCCTCCGGATGGTAGCTGCTCCACTCGGCGGCATCCCACGGTCCCCGGAACATCATCAATCGCGTCCGCACGTCGTACTCGAAGGCCTTGGGTCCGAAGATCTCCGCCAGGCGTCCTTCGTGCCAGCGGCGCCACATCTCCATCTGCCAGAGGCGGTCCTGTGCCGTCACATACCCCTGGGCAAAAAACAGGTCGTGCGTATTCCGGGCGTAGATGTGCGGGATGCCCCACTCGTCGCGGAGCACTTCCACCAGTTCCTTCAGACCCGGCACGGCAAGCTCACCCTGGATTCGGGCGAGCGATTGACGGGCCAGCTCCTGCAGCGAGGCAGGAACGGCGGATTCCGCAGGTGTCGTGGAACAGCCCGCACTGGACACAACCGCCACCGCGACACACGCAATAACTTTCAGAAATCTGGACATGGGACCTCGCCTGATCAGATCACGTCGTACCCGCCCTGATTTGACAGCGGTGCGCTGTCAGGCGGGATGATGACGAAGCGAGAGATCAGCGGGGCGGTCGTGGGCTCTCGCGGAGTGACGCTCCAAGCGATAACAGCTGCGGCAACGCTTCCCAGCAGCGCGCCAGCCACCCACGGCATCGCACGGCGCCACGCAGGTGGCTGTGCCACGATGGTGGCCCGCACCTGCGCGTTCCACTGCGCGCCGCCTTCAACAATCCATGCGAGCTCGCGTCGAATATCCTTCGCCGACTGCCAGCGCTCGTCCGGATCCTTCGCCAGACACGCCTTGATCAGCCGCTCCAGCACAGGCGGTGACGTTGGTTGGAGCGCGGCGATCGACGTCGGTTCGCCTGTCATGATCGCACCAATCAGGCTCGCCTGACTCTTGCCCTCGAACGCCCGCCGACCGGTGACCATTTCGTAGACGACGGCCCCGAACGCAAAGATGTCGGTGCGTGCGTCGGCTTCAGCGCCCTCGAGCTGCTCGGGCGCCATGTATTGCAGGGTGCCGAGGATGGTCCCCGCCGCGGTCAACGGGCTCTGCTGCGTCGGCAGCACTGAGAGCGTCGACACGGGAGAGGCGTGCAGCTTTGCCAGCCCGAAATCGAGCAGCTTCGTGCCGCTCTTCGTGAGCATGATGTTGCCCGGCTTCAGGTCGCGATGCACGACGCCGTTTCGGTGTGCCTTGTCCAACGCGTCGGCGATCTCGACGGCGTACTTCAGCGCTTGCGCAAGCGGGAGTGCACCCTTGGTCAGGCGCTGGGCGAGCGTCTCCCCTTCCAGGTACTCCATGACCAGGAAGTCGACGCCATCGTGCTGCCCCACATCGAAGACAGGACAGATGTGCGGGTGGCTGAGCGCTGCAAGGGTCCTCGCTTCCGTCTCGAAGCGCTGTCTCACTTGCGGGTCGGTCGCGACGTGCGCGGGAAGAACTTTGACGGCGACCGTGCGGTCCAGGCGCATGTCCTTCGCCTTGTAGACCTCGCCCATGCCGCCGGCCCCAAGGACCGACAGAATCTCGTACGGGCCGAGTCGTGTCCCAGCGTCGAGACCCACTGAACCGAGTTGCCGCGGATTCTACAGGGACGGCGTAGACGTGACAACAGCCGCGGCGTCGGGACGGCGCAGGTACAATGACGGCGATGGTGGCGACGACGCTTACATCGGTTCGACGCTCGATCGCGCGGTGCATGGCCCGGCGACGAGAGATCGAGGCGGCCTACGTCTTCGGATCGGTCGCTGCCGGTCGCGCGCGTGCCGACAGTGATCTCGACGTGGCGGTCCTTGTCGATGAGACCGTCCGTCCCTCCCGGATGCTGACATACCGGCTGCAACTGATGGCCGATCTTGGCGCCGCGCTGCGCCGCCGCGACGTCGAGGTCGTCGTCCTCAACGAAGCCCCACCGCTGCTGGCGCATCGCGTGCTCTCCCGGGGGACGCTGGTGTTCGAACGGTCGCGCGCCGCGCGGGTCCGATTCCAGGTCCGCACGGCTGCCCGCTACCTGGATCTGATCCCGATGTTCGAGACGCACATACGGTATTCGAAGGCGCGCGCGCTGAGGACGGGCCCGGTTGGTTGATCGGCACGTCCTCGAGGCGCGCCTCGGCAGGATCCGCGAATACGTCGCGCTGCTTCGCAAGATTCGATCGCTGGCGGACGAGGCGACGTTCGTTCGCGACCCGCTCGTCTACGGAAACGCGGAACGGTATCTCCAGCTCGCCATCCAGGGTGTTCTTGACGTCAGCAACCACATCGTGGCCGACATGGAGTCACGGCTACCTGCGGACAACAAGGAGCTGTTCCAACGGCTGGCGGCACGAAAGATCCTGTCTGTTCGCCTGTCGAAGAAACTGATCGCAATGGCAGGGTTTCGCAACATCCTCGTCCACGAATACCTGGAGATCGACCGACGCCGCGTCTATGAGGTGCTGCGAAAGGATCTCGCAGACTTCGACCCGGTTCATCAGGGCAGTGAGCAAGCTGTTGTAACAATTCGCCGGGACGTCAGGCACGCCCCTATCGCGCGGCTGAAGCCGCGCTACCCACTCAGAAGCGCCTCGATCCGCGTCGCCACACGCAGCACGGACGCATCCTCGCCCCGGCGGGCCGTCACCTGCAGACCGAGCGGCAGGCCCTCGTCCTCGCCCATCGGAATCGTGATCGCGGGCGTCCCCAGCGCGGTCCACGGCGAATTCATGCGCGGATCGCCCGTCGAGGCCAGACTGAACGGCGCGGGACCGACCGCAGCGGGCACGAGGATGACGGGAGTCGTACGGAAGGTCTCTGCCATCCGACCGCGCCACACGGCAATCGTGCGCAGCGCGTCATCATAGCGATCCTTCGACACGCCGCGGCCCTCCACCACGAGATCCGCCAGGTCCGCCATCTTCGCGCCGTACTCGTCGTACCGTTCGCGGTGCACGATAGCCGCCTCGTACGCCATCACGACGCGCGCGGCGGCGTGCAGCTCGGTCAGCATCGGTCCCAGATCGAGCGGCTGGATCGAGGCACCCGCGTCGCGCAGTCGCGCGACAGTGTGTCGCAGGGCGTCGGCCATCGACGCGTCGACGTCGGGCAGCGGATCCGGGACGCCGAACGTCAACGTCCAATTTCCAATTCCCAACTCCCAACTTCCACCGGTGATTTGGGCGTTGGGAGTTGGCGGTTGCGCGTTCTGACCGAGCGCGTCCCACAAGGCGAGCATGTCGGCCGCGGTGTGCGTGAAGAACCCGAGCGTGTCGAGGCTGGGCGCGATCGGCAGCACCCCGTCCAGCGGGACGCGGCCGTAGGTCGGCTTGAACCCGGCGACGCCGCAGAACGACGCCGGCCGCACGACGGATCCGAGCGTCTGCGAGCCGAGCGCGAAGGGGACCATACCGGCGGCCACCGCCGCCGCCGAGCCGCTCGAGCTGCCGCCGGGCGTGTGCTCCAGCTGGCGCGGATTCCGCGTCGGCGCCGGCGTTCGATACGCGAAGGCCGTCGTCTGCGTCTTCCCCATGAGCACGGCGCCCCGCGCGCGAAGGTCACGGACGATCGCCGCATCCTGGGCGCCCACTCGGCCCTTGTAGATCGGCGAGCCATACTCGGTGGCGAGGCCACGCGTCTCGATGATGTCCTTGGCGCCGTAAGGAATGCCGGCGAGCGGCCCCTCGCCGGTCGCGGGCTGCGGCGACACCTGCACCCAGGCGTGAATCGTCGGGTCGAGCGTACGGATGCGATCGAGGCAGGCGGCCAGCGCGCGCTCGCGCTCCTCGCGCGGCGCGCGCAGCCAGTCGGTCAGCCGAATCACCGCGTCGCGCTCGTCACTCCCAGGAAGGTGAACTTCTGCACGCGCCGGTTGGACGGCTGGAGGGGCGTGACCTCCGTCGTGTAGAGGTTCCCTTTCGAGTCGATGTTCATGTGGTGGAGCGTGCCGAACTCTCCGGGCGCCGATCCCCATCGCCCGAACTCGTCGAGCGGCATCAGCGTACGCCGGTCGAAGATCATCAGCTTCGCCTGGCTCCGGTTGGCCACGTAGAGGAATCGCTGATCCGGATCGGCCGAGAACGCGGTGCTCGCCGCCGTCGTCCCGTTGCCGCACGCCGGGGCGCGGCAGTCGCGGCCGATGAACACCTGATTCACGTACGTGCCGTCGAGGCGGAACACCTGCACGCGCTTGCCGCCGCGGTCCGAGACGTAGACGAGGCCGTCGCGGGAGACGCGGACGGCGTGGACCGGCTGCACGAACTGCGGCGCGCCCTTGGGATCGGCATCCGCATTGGCGGGCGGACCGTCCACCGGGGTGTTGCCGAACGCGCCCCACATCCGCTTGAACCGCAGCGTGTTGGCGTCGAAGACCGCGATGCGCCGGTTCCCGTACCCGTCGGCGACGAAGAGCTCGTTGGTCGCCGCGTGCAGGAACGCGTCGGCCGGACGATTCAGGTTCTGCGTGTCGCTGTTCCCCTTGCTCTGCCCTGCCCGGCCGATCTGCGCGACGAACTTGCCGTCGCGCGTGAACTTCACGATCTGGTGATCCTTCTCGCCGTTGCCGCCGATCCAGACGAACCCTTTCGGATCGACGTAGATCCCGTGCTCGACCTCGGGCCACTCGTAGCCGGGGCCCGGACCGCCCCATCCCTGGATGAAATTGCCCGCCGCGTCGAACTCCAGCACGGGCGGCGCGGCCCGCTTCTTCTCGGCCGGATCCTCGAGCGATCCGGGGCGCTGCAGCACCCAGACGTGATCCTGCCCGTCGATCGAGACACTCGACACTTCGCCGAGCTGCCAGTTGTTCGGGATCGTCGGCCAGGACGGGTCCGGCTTGAAGCGCGGGACGTCGCGGCTTTGCGCGGCCATTACCGCCGCGGAAATCACCACGAGCGCGCCGATGATTTTTTTCATGGCAACCTCACCGCGCACGCTAGAGCGTGCGCTCTACACCTGCGCATGTAGCGCGTAGGCTTCAGCCTGCGCGTCACTTGTTCGCGAAGATCGACTTCGGGATCATCGCATGCACCCCCTTGGTGCCGTCGACGAGCTGCGTGACGCGCAGGTCGACGGCCACCGACGTGAGGATGTACGCCTCGTCGCGGCTCAGCTTCTTCTCGGCGACCAGGAACTCAATCGCCTCGCGCGTGGCGAGCTTCGCCGCTTCGTCGAGATCCGGATGCAGGCCCATCGCAATGTAATGCGTCCGCGTCTCCGCGCGCGGCCAGTTGAGGCGCGTCCCCTTGCGCAGGATCACCTGCACGGTGCCGCGCACCGACGTCTCGATGCCCGTCAGCGTCACCTCGCCGTCGCCCTGGCGGGCGTGCGCGTCGCCCATCGACAGCAGCGCGCCCGGCACGTGCACCGGCATGAACAGCGTCGAGCCGGCAACCAGTTCCTGGTTGTCGAGATTGCCGGTGTGATGTCCCGGCGGGCCGCTCGACACGCGCCGCACGATCGGGTTCGGCGCTACGCCAATCGACCCGAAGAAGGGCGCGAGCGGCAGCGCGATCCCCGGCGCGAACTCGGTCACCCCGCGCGCCGCGTCGAACCGAAAGAGCTTGAAGCGCGAGTACGGAAACTCGTCGGGCAGCGTCCCGCTGCCAGGTATGAACCCCGTGACGCCAAACGGGTGCAGGTATTCGAAGCCCAGAATGCGGACTTCGAGCACGTCCCCCGGCTCGGCGCCCTCGACCCAGATCGGGCCCGTCAGCGGATGCGCGCCGGGGCCGCGCTCGGTCACCGCCGCTTCCACCGCCTTCATCGACTCGGGAATCTCGGCGTCGGAGACGCCGGCCGCCCGCAGCCGCGCGATGCCGCCCGCGAGCATCGTCTCGACGCGGACGGTATCGCCCGACGCGATGCGCATCACCGGCTTCAGCGTGGCGTCGTAATAACCCCAGTGCACGTGCTGCGGCAGCAGCCGCAGCTCGTGCGTCTGGCGCGACTGCGAGGAGGCGAGCGGCGCGAGCAGGAGCACAATGCAAACACCCAACGCCCAACTCCGCAACTCCCAACGCGTGCAATTTGCGTTTTGGGAATTGGCGTATTGGGAGTTGGGAGTTTCGGGGTACATCACCGGCTCGTGTTCTGGGGCGCCAGCACGTTGCTCGCCTGCGCCTGCGCGACGAGCCGGTCGGCGTCCGCCTGCAGCAGGAAGCCTTCACTGACCGCCCGGGCGGCTGCCGCCTTCACCGCTTCGACGTACCCCTCGTGGTTCTTGTACCGCTCCTCGAGCGACGGGCGCGGATCGTTGTTGGCCATCCGCTCCGCCCTCGTCGTCGCAAACGGCACCATCCCGGCGGCGTAGTTGCAGATCTTCCCCTTGTGGAAGCCGTCGGCGACGATGTTGAACCCGAGATACGTGCCGAGCGGCGCTTCGCGCAGCACGATCGGCACGCCGCCGAGCTCGTTGCCGTCGGCGTCGACCTTCGGCACCTTCATCCGGATCACGTTGCGGATGTCGGGCGGCATCTTCGACGGCACACCCGAACCGTCCATGGCATTGAAGTTCGGGCCCCAGTCGTAGTCGAGCATCGGGCTGACGATGCCGTTCGGCGCGTCGGCCGGCAAGCCGGGAATCGTCGGGAAGCCGGTGGCGGCCTTGGTCGGATCGACGAGGTTGCCGTTCGCGAGGCTGGGATACCGGCTGGGCGGCGGCTCCGTCCCTTTCATCACCCAGTTGCGGACATGCGCCCGCAGCGCATTCGACGTCTCTGTGTATGGCATCGGGTTCGCCGGCAGCAGCCCGCGGCCGAACTGGGGACCGGGACACAGCGGCGGCTTCGCCGCAATCACGTTGAACCCCCCGGGCCCGCCGCCATGCGGTGTGCTCGGCATGTAGTAGCGCCGCACGTTTGCCGGCAGCGGCAGATCGCGCTCCGCCGTCGTCCCGATCCAGCTGGGGCTCATATACAACGCCCACGCTTCGGTCCCACCGAGCTGCTCCATGATCTTGGGACACGTCTTCGTCGCGTTGCAGCGATCGAGAATGCTCGCGGCCGGCAGCTTGCGCACCGGATCGGCCCACGGCGTCCACCAGACGGGCCCTTCCATGCCGCCTTCGTACAGCTTGGAAGCCGCGTCCGGCGTGCCGAAGCGGACGTTCAGCGGCAGCCGTCCCGATGCGATGATCGGCCACATGCCTTCGTAGACCTGCCGGCTGCGTTCGTCCTGATGGAAGCCGAGGTGCAGGAGCTGGCGGAGGAAACGGCCCGACTGCGAGCGTCCGCGGCTGATGACCCACGTGACCTGCTTCGCGACCGGATTCGGCGTCCCCGTCTCGTCTCGCTCGGCGTACTTGAAGAACGAGGCCACGTCGCGGAACGCTGCGAACCCGAGGCCGAGCACGTACGGATCCTGCGCCGTGAAGACGACCTGATACAGCAGCTTTGGATCGAAGCCGCCCTTCACGCAGATCTGCGTCGGATCGGGCGTCCCGGGGAACGGGTTCGACGCGCTGCAGCGCGCCCACGCCCAGTCGCTCGCCGGCACGGCGCGGACGCCGCTCACCTTGCCGTCGATCGTCTCGGCGGTGTGGGTCTCGAGGCGCGCTTTCGTCGTCTCGAGCGAGACCGGCTTGTAGGGAACGGGATTGGCGTTGACGATGAGCGGCCGTGAATCGGGGCCGGCCGCGTTGACGATGCGCCCGAGCACGAGGCCGGTCACGGGCGATCCGTCCGGATTCTTCGCAACAGGGACGGTCGCGTAGTCGTTGTCGTCGTCCGGCGCCGTGTTGCCGGAGTTGTCGCCCTGCCAGCCGCTGCTCAGGCCGATGTCGCCGAGCATGCGCTCGCCCTCCGGAATCGTGATGCGGCCGCCCCGATTCGGCACGTCGTGCCACATCAACCGGCTGCTCTTCGACATGTCGATCGGCTTGACCAGATAGAAGGTCGCGACGTACTCCACCCGGCCGTTCGCGTTCCGCGGCGCCAGCTGGATGTCGGTGATGAGGCGGTTCTTCGGATCGTTCGGGTCGAGCTCGCCGAAAGCGCGGCCTGCCAGCGTCTCGTACTGGCCGGCGGTGCCGAAGGTGCGGCCGTCGAACGCCGGCGACACTTTCTTGTCGATGACGATGCGCTTGATTTCGGCCTGCGCCGGCTGCGCCAGCGCGATGAGCGCGACGAGCGCCGCCACCCAGCCGAAGCGGAATGAGTCAGGAGACGTCATGTAAGGACCTCCTCGTGTGTGGGCCAAATCGTAGCACCTCCACGAGTGCCTTGGGTACCCGAAGTGCCTGCGCGCTGCCCAGCGTGCATGCACAGTTGCGGGCCGCGCTGGGCGGCACGGTCCCCGCCCGACCTGCCCGGCGCCAAGAACCCACGAATGTGCGGGTGCGTCAGCGGTCATAGCGCCACCGAGGCGCGAGCATCATCGGATCCTCCGAATCTCCGGTACCTCCACAATGCGGATGCCGCCGGTTGACGGATTCTCGATGGCGTGCGAAATGGCGGCCACCATCTCGCGGCGCGTGACGAGGCCGAGCCGCTCGGCGCCCTCGCGCGTCCTCGGGATCCGCCGCAGCAGCGCGTACACAGGAACGAGCAGATACGGCCACCGGTGCCCGGGCCCGAGGACGTACCACGGTCGCAGAATCGTGGCTGGGATACCGGAGGCGGCAACGGCAGCCTCGCCTTCTGCTCGCGCCGCGATGTAGGCCTTCATGACCGGCGCCGGATGCGCGACGCTGACGTATACCAGGTGGCGAACCTGCGCCCGTACGGCGGCGGTGACCGTCGCCTGGATCGACGCCAGGTCGACGCGCCGGAACTCTGCCGCCTTCGAGGGATTCGGGTGCGGCGTGCCAACAAGGTGCACGACCGTGGCGCCCGCGGGAATCGTCAGCGCAAATGTCTCGGCGTCGAGCGCGTTCCCGATGACCGGCACGGCGCCGTGCGGCAGCTTCCCTTCGGAGCCGGCGCGGACCAGCGCATGGACCTCGCAGCCGCGCGCGAGCAGCGCGTCAATGAGCGGGCGCCCGATGTACCCGGTGCCGCCGGTGATGAAAACACGACGACGCGTGCTCACGTGCCTTGGTCCAGCTTTAGCCGGACACCACGATCGCCAATCGTACGACTCCCAATCGTACGTGGCGTCCGGCTTCAGCCGGACCTACGATCCTGCAATCTGATAGATCGCCCGCTCGAATGCGTCGTGCACCGCGAGCGCGCGGGGGTCCGCGAACGGCAGGAATTGCATCAGGACGGCACCCGCGACGCCGCGCGCCGGGTCCACCCAGAAGTACGTGTTGTTGATGCCGCCCCAGCTCAGGCTGCCCGGCGACCGCTTGCCGGGCTGCGGAGCGGTGGCGATCAGAAATCCGAGACCCCACTTGTCGCGGCCGCCGTCCACCAGAAGATCCCAGTCGAAGCTGCGGTCGGGCACCGCGGTCTTCAGCGCCGGCACGGTCAGGTCGCCGATATGGTTCTGTCCCATCAGCGCCACGGTGTCGCTCGACAGCACACGAGCCCCGCCGACCGCCCCGCCGTTGAGCAGCATCTGCAGGAACCGGGCGTAGTCCGCGGCGGTGGACGACAGTCCGCCGTCGCCGATCGGACGCTCGATAGTGAACGGCGGCTGCACCGGGTCGACGGTGAATGTCCTCTCGCCCGTACGGCGGTGGACCGTCACGACCCTGGCGCGCTTGTCCTCGGGGACGTTGTAGAACGTCTCGCGCATGCCGAGCGGCACGAAGATGCGCTCGCGGAAGTACGTCTCGAGCGGCCGTCCGGAGAGCACCTCCACGAGACGACCGGCCCACGTCGAGCTCGATCCGTACAGCCACGCCTCGCCCGGCTCGAACAGGAGCGGACCCGGCGCGAATCGATCGAGCTTGAGGTCGCGGACGATGGGGCTGGTGAAGTCGTAGCCGAAGCCGGCCGTGTGCGTGAGCAGATGCCGGACGGTGATCGTCTTCCTGGCGGGCCTGACGGCGGAGGCGCGGGTGCGCGCGTCGACGCGCTCGAAGACCTTGACGTCGGCGAGTTCAGGGAAGTACTTCGACGCCGGGTCGTCGAGCCGCACCCGGCCCGCCTCGACGAACTGCATCACCGCGACCGACGTCACGGGCTTGGTCATCGACGCGATGCGGAAGATGCTGTCAGGCTGAAGCGGCCTGCGCGTCGGGAGATCGGCCAGGCCAAAGGCACCGTGATAGATCACCCCGGTGCGCGTCGTCGCGATTGCCACGACGCCGGGAATCTCGCCGCGCGCCACGGCGGCGCGAAGGACTTCATCGACCCCAGCGCGCCCAGACGTCTGCGCCGGAACACTCGAGACGGCGGCGGTCAACGCCGCCACAACAACGAGCACCCTTGCGATCACGGTCGCCTCCGGTCCGCCTGAAGCCGGACGCCACGATCCATTAGGGCTTGCGGCCGTCCGGCAGTACGAGCTCGTTCATCTTATGCGCAGCCGCGACGGCCGGGGTCCCCGCATTCCACGAGGGAATCGGCGCCTTTCCGGGAGGATACAGCGATTCCATCGGCTGCCAGACCTTGTCGACGCGGTCCGTGAAGAGATCGCCGATCAGCAGGTCGGTCACCGTGCCCTGGAGGTGCGGATACCGGCGCACGAACTGCCCGAAGCTGAAGCCGTCGTAGTACTCGCAGACGAGCCGCCGCATGCGGTCGACGCCGTCGTTGAAGAGCGGCCCCCACTTGCCGAGCTGCGCCGCCGACGTGTCGCCGCTCGCCAGCCCCTCGACAATGGCGTCGGCCGCCATCTCGCCGGAACGCAGCGCCAGGAGCACGCCGGACGAATACAGCGGATCGAGGAACGCGAACGCGTCGCCGACGAGCACCCAGCCGTCGCCCGCGACCTGCGTCGCCCGGTAGGAATAATCCTTCGTCGCGAAGTATCCCGTCGCGCGCGTCGCGCCGGCCACACGCTGTTTGACGGCCGGACAACGCTCCACTTCCTCCTCGTAGGTCTGCGCGTACGGTCCCCGCCCCTTGAAGAGCGCGTCGAACGGCGCCACCACGCCCACGCTGACGATGTTGTCGTGGAGCGGGATGTACCAGAACCATCCTTTACGGTCGGCGGTCTGGAGCACCATCGTCGCGCCCTCGTCTCGGCCGCTGTCGCGATACGCGCCTTCCCAGTACGTCCAGATCGCACCCTTGTTGAGCACTGGGTCCCAGACGCGCAGGCCGAACTTGTGCTGCAGCAGCCCGTTCTGTCCGCTCGCGTCGACGACGACCGTGGCGCGGACGTCGCGATCGACGCCGTTGTCGCGCAGCCGGACGCCGACCGCGCGATTGCCCTCGAACAGCGCGTCGACGACGCGCACGCCTTCGTGGACGTCGACGCCGTGCTCGCGCGCGTTGTCGAGCATCAGTGTGTCGAACTCGCTCCGGACCACCTGCCAGGTCTGCGAGCACTCGTGCGGCTTGTTGTCCCAGAAGTAGAACGGCGCCGACAGCTTCCCCGACGCGTTGACGAACTGCACGCTGTACTTCTTGACGAAGTGGCTCCGCTGCATCTTGGGCAGCATGTCGAGCCGCTTCAGCACCCAGTAGGTCTCCGGGATGAGCGACTCGCCGATGTGGAAGCGCGGAAACCGCTCGCGCTCGAAGAGCTGGACCCTCACGCCCTGCTGGGCGAGCAGCGTCGACACGGTGGCGCCGGCGGGACCGCCGCCGATGACAACGACGTCTGGATTCATTACGTGTACCGAATGCCCCGATGCTCCGATCGGAAGAAGTGCGGCAGGAGCGCGTCGACTCGAAGAAGCCCCTCGCGCGTCAGCGCGACCACGTCGGGCGTTGCGCGCTGCAGGTAGCCGTGATCGCGCAACCAGGCCAGCGGCTCCGCGAAGCGGCTCAGGACGTCAACGCGGTACTTGTCGCGAAAGTATGCGGGACGGATCGATCCGAACTTCAGCTGCAGCACGAGCTCTCGAATCAGCCGCTCCTCGTCGGTCGGCCGGTACGCGCGGCCGAGCGGCGGCTGCCCGGCTCGGACCGCGGCGCTGTACGTCTCCCACCGATCGAGGTTCTGCATGTGGACGCCGTTGACGTGCCCGAACGACGCGACGCCGAGCCCGATCATGTCGGCGCCCTGCCACAGACGATCCGTGTAGACGAACCTGGTGCGCTTGGGATCGCGCACCGCTGTATAGGCGCTGCGCACGTGGTACCCCGCCGCCTCGAGCGCCTCGAACGCCTGGGCCACCCAGCGCCGCTTGGTCGCCCAGTCGGCGACCGGCTCGTGGAACTGCCCGCTCTGGTTCAGCCGATCGCGGCTGATCGTCGTGTTGAACGGCAGCTCCATCTGATAGATCGTCACGCTGTCGGGCGCGAGGTCGAGCGTCGTGCGGACGCACGCGTGCCAGTTGGCTTCCGTCTCGCCGAGCATCCCGGCAATCAGGTCGACGTTGATCTGCGGAAAGCCGAGCGCGCGCGCCGCCTCGTACGCCCGGACGATCTCCGGCGAGCGGTGCGCGCGGCCGTTCAGCTCGAGGATGCGATCGCTGAAGTTCTCGATGCCGAGGCTGAGACGCGTGATGCCGATGCGTCGGATGGCGGCGAGCTTCGCCTTCGTCAGCGTGCCTGGCTCGCACTCGAATGTGACCTCCTCCGCGTCACCCCACGACCGGACGGCCGTCAGCCGCCGGACGAGGCGATCGAGCTGCTGCGTCGAGAGGAACGACGGCGTGCCGCCGCCGAAATAGACGAAGTCGAGCGGACGCCCCGCCAGCGCCGGTCGATCGGCGTACAGCGTCCACTCGCGCGCGAGCACGTCGAGGTACTCGGTCACCTCCTGCGCGTTCCGGTCGGTATAGACCCGGAAGTAGCAGAAGTGGCACCGCTTGCGGCAGAACGGGATGTGCAGGTACAGCCCGAGCGGGACGCCCGGCACGGGTGGCGCGTCGAGCGCCGGCCGCGCGTCGCGATCGACCGCCGCCTGCGTCCAGACGGAGAACGGCGGATACGTCGCGATGAAGTAGCTGCCAACCTCGGTCGGCTCCTCGACCAGCAAGGGGAGGCGATCTGTCACGGATGCCCTGTATACGCCACCGGCCGCGGCGGCTGTTTCACTTGAGCGCGACGGCGTACATCGCGTGACAGTTCGTTGTGAGGTCCTGCTCGACGGTTGCCTTCAACGTGTCCTTCGTCACGTCGTAGACAAGGCGCCGGCCGCCGAGCGGCAACCCGTCGACGCGCGCCTTGCCATCCGAATTCGTGCCGACTTCGAGGTCCATGCGCTTCAGACCGAGAAACCCGTATCGGATGCGGACGTGCACGGTGGCCGCATAGACCGGTTTGCCGGCAGCATCCGTCACGCTGAACTCGGCCGTGCACATTCCGAGCCTGGCGCTGATCGTTGCCAGCTCCGGCTTCGGCGATTCGGCTGTCTGCATGCCTGCGAGCGTCAGCGCGAGGAGCAATGCGGCAGTGGTCATGCCACGCGAGTGTACTGTGAGTCGCCTCCGGCGATCACGCCGGCAGGTCCTTGACCATGAACGCGGCGGTCGACGGGCAGACGCCGGCGAACTCCGAGGTGCGCCTGATTGCCTCGGGCGCCCGATCCCGCTCGAGTCGCTCGTAGCCCCGCCGGCGGAAGAATGTCTCCCCCGTCGTCGTCAGGAGATATAGCGCCCGCACGCCGCGGTCGGCCGCGGCCCGCTCGGCATAGGCTACGAGCGCCGACCCCGCGCCCTGCGCGCGCCGCTCGGGCGACACCACCAGCGAGCGCAGCAGGCCGACCGTGCCGTACAGCTCCAGACCGACGATCCCCGCGACGACACCGTCGTGCTCGAGCGCGTAGAACGCGGCCAGCTTCTCGGCCGTAAGGTCGGCCTCGGGAAGATTCGCTTCGCGAAGCAGGCGCCGGACCGTCGCCTCGGCGGGAGCCGGCCGGATTGTCGAGGCGGGTGCAAGCGGCCTCATGCCGACTTGGCACCCATCTCGCGGTAGTAGGTAATGAGGTCGGTGCTTTTCGGCGGCGCCGCGCCGAGCTGCCGCAGCAGCGTCGTCACCTGCCCGCGGTGGTAGGACGCGTGGTTCACCACGTGCTGAATCATGTGCCCCAGCACGGAGGCACCCGGTGTTCCGTTCAGCAGCTTGTAAGAGACCACGCGCTCGAGGCCGTGGTCGTCGAGCTCCTCGACGAACGTGCGCATCCGCTTTTCGTGATCGCGCCACGCCTGGCGGAGCGGCGCGAAGTCCGGGAAGGTCTCGGGCGTCGGCAGCGCCGTTGGCGACTCGCCGTGCCACCGCGAGTACCAGATCCACTCGGCGCCGTAGATGTGCGCCAGCGTATCGCGCACGGACCGGAAGCTGCCGCTCAGCTCGCGCGTGAACTGGTCCGGCGTAAGCGCCTCGACCGCGTCGAGCATCCGGTCGCGCGCCCAGTAGTGATAGTCGAGCAGCATGCGTACGTCGCGACTCTTCATCGATGCATCCTCTACGGGGTCAGACCCCAGCCACCTGAAATCGTGACGCGAATGCCGGCGGGATCGCAACTGCCTTCATCGGCTCGCCGGGCCGGTGGCTGACGCACGCAATCGTCATCGTCCCGGTGGCAATGCGCGTATCGCCGCGCGTCACCTCGCACACGTAGCGCACCGTCTTCTCGGCCAGCGCCGCGATGCGGATGTGGACGTCGCACTCCTCCTCGAAGCGCAGCGGCCGGTGATACTCGAACGACGCCGCGATGCGCGGAAAGGCCAGCCCCGCCTCGTGCGCGGCGATGCTGAGGCCCGCCTCGCGCCAGAGCGCGTGCTCTGCCTCCTCCATGTAGCGGAAGAACCAGCTGAAATGGACGATACCGGCAAAGTCGACCTCGTAGAACTGCACGCGGCGCCGCAGCCTGAACTCAGAGATCGGCGGCATGACGACGGGCCCGCGAGGCTGGGGCGTGGCGGAAGCAGGTGACGAGGTGATCGTTGACGAGACCGACCGCCTGCATGAACGCGTAGCAGATCGTCGAGCCCACGAACCGAAAGCCGCGGCGCCGCAGGTCGCGGCTGAGCGCATCGGACTCGGGCGTGCGCGCTGGAATGTCCCCGAGCGCCCGCCAGGCGTTCCGCCGCGGGCGTCCGCCGACGAGGCGCCACACATACTCGTCGAACGACCCGAACTCCTCCTGCACGGCGAGGAATGCACGCGCATTCGAGACGGCGCTTTCGACCTTGAGTCGATTGCGGACGATCCCAGGATCGCGCAGCAGGCGCTCGACACGCGCCGGCGTGAACCGCGCCACGCGGGCGGGATCGAAGCCGGCAAACGCCGCGCGATAGGCGTCGCGTTTCCGCAGAATCGTCTCCCAGCTCAATCCGGCCTGGGCTCCCTCGAGGATCAGGAACTCGAAGTGCGTGCGGTCGTCGTGCACCGGGACGCCCCACTCACGGTCGTGGTACGCGATGGCGAGCGGAGTCCGCGCCCAGTCGCAGCGCGTGCGCGTCATCGCAAGGTGCCGGTGGAGGCCGGCAGGGTGTCGGCCAGCCAGCGGGCGATGACCGCCGCAATCTCGTGGTTGTTCTTCTCCAGCATCATCATGTGGCCGTTGCCGCGGATGCCGGCATCGGCCAGCCGGATCCACGTCGGACGGACGCCGGCCTGCCGGAGGTATCTGACCGTGCAGTGGTCGTACGGCGCGTGATACGACGCTTCCCCCGTCAGGACGAGCGTCGGCACGGCCGCCAGCTTCGGCAGCTGCCGCGCGGGCGCCCGCTGCAGCCAGCAGCGCACCAGATCCGGATCCTCCGGCCGCTCCTCGCGAACGATGGCGAGCTCGGACGGCGTCGCCGCGGGCGGGTCGTAGCCGAGCCGCACTGCCGTGATTCCCCACACGTTGACCGCGGTCGGTGCGTCGCGGAACCACTCGGGCGCGGGGACGTTCTCCACCGCGAAGAACGGCGGGCCGTTCGGCTCCACGGCGACGATCGCTTTCACCAGTTCCGGGCGCGCGTCCGCCACCGGCCAGCCGAACGCGCCCGACTGCGAGTGCGTCAGCAGGACAGCCGGCCCAATGCGCTCGAGCAGCGCCAGCAGGGCATCGCGATTGAGCGACTGCTGCCGCGCGAAGTCCTGGATGGACGGCAGCTGCGAAGCGAGAAACTGATCGAAGACCACATCGCCAGGCGCACCCGATCCCGGCCACTGGGTGTGCAGACGCGCCTGCGGCCACAGGGCAAACCGCTCGGGCGCGACGAACCGACGCTCGATGTTGTCGAGATTCACCTGCGTGGCGGGACCGTACACGCTCGCCTCGTACGCCGCCCGGCCGCGTCCGGGCTGATCGACGACGTACACGGCGTAGCCCTGGCGGAGGAAGAACTGCGCCCATCCTTCGCGGCCGTCCGGTGTGCCCGTGAAGTTCGTGCCCGACTGGCTGCCGCCGTGCACCATGACGATCGGCCAGGGATGCGCTTGGCGCGCCGGGATCTGGAATTCGGCGTAGAGCTGCCCCGACAGCACCCGGCGGCCGTTGACGACCGAATAGGTGCCGCCGGCAAAGAAATAGCCCTGACGCGCGATGGCAAGCGGCGGTGAGGCCTGCTCCTGTGCATGAGAGGGGCCCGCGGCGAGCACCGCGCACAGGGTGAGCAGCTGAATGAAGGGGCGCATGCGGCGACAGTGGTTCAGGTCGGCCGCCGTTGTCAATTGTCTTGACTCCCCGGTGAGTGGGACGTTCAATATGCGCAGCCGCAGATGCCTGGCCGAATCAGTCGGGGCGCGATCGTGACGGTTGTCGCAGCGGGCGCGCTCTGGCTCTCCACGCCGTCCGTCTCCGGGCAGGCTCCCACGTACAAGGCCCCCCGCACCGCGGATGGCCGTCCCAATCTGAACGGCATCTGGCAGGCGGTCAACGAAGCCTCCTGGGACATCGAACCGCACGCCGCGGCCATGGGCCCGGTGCCGTCGCTTGGCGCCGCCGGCGCCATCCCGCCGGGGCTCGGCATCGTCGAAGGCGGCCGGATCCCGTATCTGCCGGCCGCCGCCGAGCAGAAGCGCAAGAACTTCGAGAATCGGCTCGCGCTCGACCCCGAGATCAAATGCTATCTGCCGGGCACGCCGCGCGCGATGTACATGCCGTACCCGTTCCAGATCATCCAGACGCCGAAGTACATCATGATGATCTTCACGTTCGCCCGCGCGGTGCGGACGATCTACATGGACGACCACACGGAGGCGCCCGCCGACAGCTGGATGGGATGGTCGAACGGCCGATGGGAAGGCGAGACGCTCGTCGTCGACACGTCGGGCTTCAACGGGATGACGTGGTTCGACCGCGCCGGCAACTTCCACAGCGAGGCGCTGCGCGTGACCGAGCGTTTCACGGCCAGCAGTCCCGATCACCTGCTGTACGAAGCGACGATCGAGGATCCGAAGACGTTCTCGCGCCCGTGGAAGATCACCATGCCGCTCTACCGCCGGCTCGAGCGGAACGCGCAGCTGCTGGAGTTCCGGTGCGTCGAGTTCGCCGAGGACATCATTTACGGCCATCTGAAGAAGCAGCCATGAAAAACTTCCTGATCCTCTTCGCGGTCCTCATGTTCGGTGCGCCCGCCGCGGCCCAGACCGGCGGCTACAAGGCGCCGCGGACGCCCGACGGACAGCCCGATCTGCAGGGCTACTGGACGAATTCGACCTATACGCCGCTGCAGCGCCCCGAGAACATCGATCGCGACTTCTTCACCCGCGAGGAAGCGATCGAGCTCATGAAGAAGGCGGCGGCGGCCGAAAGCGAGCAGACGACGCCCGGGACGATTGCCGACGTCCACTACGACTTCACGCAGTTCGGCCTCGATCGCAACCAGGGAGGCGTGCCGCTGAACCTGCGCACGTCGCTCATCTTCGATCCGGCGAACGGCCGGCTGCCGCCGCTGACGGCGGAGGGACGGAGACGCGCGGCGGAGCGGGCCGACGCGCGCAAGCGGATGGGCGGACCGTGGGACGCGGCGCAGAACCAGTCGTTCAGCGTCCGCTGCATTCTCATGGATCGCGCGGGTCCGCCGATGCTGCCGGGCGCGTACAACAACTTCTACCAGATCATCCAGGCGCCGGGGTACGTGATGATCCTCGTCGAGATGATCCACGAGCCGCGGATCATCCCGATCGATCGCCGCCCGCATCTGCCGGAGAACCTCCGGCAACTGACGGGCAACCCCGTCGGTCGTTGGGAAGGCGACACGCTCGTCGTCGAATCGACGAACTTCACCGACCAGAACCCGTTTGCCCAGAACGCAAGCGAGAAGCTGCGCCTGACGGAGCGCTTCACACGCGTGGCCGAAGATCGGATCGTCTACCAGTTCACCGTCGACGATCCGGCGACGTGGGAGCGGCCGTGGTCGGCGGAGCTGCCGATGATGAAGACCACGGGCCCGATCTTCGAGCACGCGTGCCATGAAGGGAACTACAGCCTGCGGAACGCGCTGGCAGGCGCGCGCGCCGACGAGAAGCGCGCGGCCGAAGCCGCCAGGAAGTCATCGTCGCAGTAGGAGGAGCGCAATGACCATCAATCGCGCGATTCTGTGGACCGCTCTTGCCGTGCTGCTCGCGGCGGCGCCGCTCGCCGCGCACCACGCGTTCTCGGCGGAGTTCGACGTCACCAAGCCGATCAAGCTGACCGGCAGCCTCGTCAAGTGGGAGATGATCAATCCCCACTCGTGGTTCCACGTGGACGTCAAAGGGCCCGACGGCCAGGTCGTGCGCTGGATGATCGAAGGCGGGAGCCCGAATCAGCTGATCCGGCTCGGCGTGACGAAGAACACGCTGCAGGTCGGCACGGAGTTCATCATCGAGGGCTATCTCGCGCGCGACGGCACGAACAAGGCGGTCGGCCGCAACTTCATCCTGACCGACGGGCGGCGCCTGTTCCTCGGCGGCTCGGCGCCAGGCGGCGACGGCGCGAACACGCCGGTCGTGAAGTAGCTACGGGCGCAGCAGATCCGTCCGGTTGTTCTCGCAGACGTACTCGATCAGCTCTTCCTGCGGCGCCAGGAACCAGACCAGGTTCTGCGTCCACGGGCGCGTGAACGTGCCCGGATCCTCGTACGCCACCTGAATCTCGAGCCGGCCGTACTCCGGCCGGCGGTACCGCTCGGTTGCCCGCAGCTGCTCGGTGTGGGGATAGACGCCCAGCCAGCTGCGGTCGTTGAACCCCACGGTGTCGACGACGAGCGTGTCGCCCTCCCAGCGGCCGACCGAGTGGCCGTACCAGGAGGGATTGACGTCGGGCGGGTGGCTCCGGCCGTCCATGAACACCTGCCGAAAGCCCGGCGCATCCTCGAACAGCATCACGAGCAGTCCGGGCACCTGGATGAACTTCGTCAACCAGGGCGAAGAGGCGCCGCCGACCGGGAAGCCCTGCGGGAGGCAGCGCGTGTGCGGCGCATCGTAGCGGTTGCTGGCGATCCGCTGCTTGGCGAGCGTCTCGGCCCATGGCAGCGCGGCCGGCTGCTCGGGATAGAGATCGTAGTACACGAGCCAGACGCCCGAGAGATCGGGCTTGCCGTCCGCCGTGCGCGGCACCGGCAGGTTCGGCACGCGGGCCCGGTCGCGGAGCAGATCGGCGTTGCGGCCCGGATCGTCGCCAATCGTCTTGCCGCCGACGTTCTCGACGAGCGAGATGTCGAGCGTCGTCTTTTCTCCCGCTCGAACGCTGATCTCACGCCGATACGGGTCGAACCCGCAGCACGGCATGGCCACCGTCAGGAGGTACGTGCCCGCGGGGACGTCAGCGAACTGATACCGCCCGTTCGCTTCGCTCGCCGTCCGCAGGACGGCGCCGGTCTCGGTGTGGCGGATCTGGATCGGCGCGCCCCGCGGCCGCTCGCCGCTCCACGCCACGATGACGGTGCCGGACAGTGAGCCGCGATCGGTTTGCGCCGACGCGGCGGCGGTCAACGCGAGGCAGGCGACGACGACAGCCGCTCGATACATCTCCGCTTACCTCCGGTCACTCGAGACCGACGCGGTCACCCCGGCGCCGAGGTCCGGCGTCGTGGCCGGCGGTCGTCGATGGCGCGTGGCCTGCTCGTAGGCATACCCGAGCCTCAAGAGCGCCGGCTCGGCGTACGGCCGGCCGAGGAGCTCGAGGCCCACGGGCAGTCCGTCCGTCGTGAATCCGGCCGGGACCGTCAGCGCGGGAAACGCCAGCACGGGCGCGAGCCGCCGGTTGCTGCCGCGGCCGGTGCTGTCGAGCTGCGGATCCGTCATGTCGTTCGGGCCGATTTCCGACGGCGGGTGGTCGTAGGTAGCGTGCACCAGCGCATCGAGCCGATGATCGGCCATGACCGTGAACACGTCCCGGCGAATCTCCTCGTTGATGCGCAGAACCTGGAGATAGCCGGCTTCCTGCGGAGAGCGTCCGACGTTGCTCATCAGCACCCGCATGCGCGACGGCACCACCTTGCCGGACAGCAGGATGTCACGCAGCGTCTTGTACGGCGCGTTCGGATGCTGGGCGAGGTAGCCGTTCATCGCCGGCTCGGTTTCGAAGACGTTGACGTCCCAGGCCCGGCCCACGCGCTGGGCCAGATCGGGAATAGTCACGGGGTCGACGACGTCAGCGCCAAGCCGGCGCAGATCCGCAATCGCGCGGTCCATGACCGCCTTCACCTTGCGATAGTCCTCGGACGCGGGATCCGCCTTCAGATCGATGGGCTGACGGATGACGCCGACGCGCGCGCCTTTCAGGCCGTCGGGCGTGAGAAACGCGGTGTACGTCTTCGGGATCTGGCCGACGGCCTCCGCGGTGACCGGGTCCCTCGGATCGTAGCCCGCGATCACATCCAGCAGGAGTGCCGCGTCCCGGACCGTTCGCGCAATCGGCCCGAGCGTGTCGGTGCTCGGCTTGGCGGGCATCATCCCGAAGCGGCTGACGAGGGGAACCGTCGGCCGCAGTCCGACGAGGCTGTGCACCGCGGCCGGGCCGCGCGTCGATCCGCCGGTGTCCTCGGCGATCGCGAGCGTCGAGAAGTTGGCGGCCACCCCGGTCCCGCTGCCGCTCGACGAACCGGCCGCGTTGCGCTTCGGGTCGTAGGCGTTCCGGATCGCGCCGCCCGCAGACGCCGTGCTCAGATACCCCGCGGCATACTCCCCCATCGTCGACTTGCCGATGAGGAGCGCGCCTGCCTGCCGCAGCTTCGCCACGACGGTCGCATCGCGCCGCGGCACGAAGTCCTTGAAGAGGATCGATCCGTACGTCGTCGGCATGTCGCTCGTCTCGACCTGGTCCTTGACGAGCACCGGGATGCAGTGAAGCGGCCCGACCGGTCCTGAGGCGCGGAACATCGCGTCAAGGCGATCGGCGTCCTGCAGCGCACGCGGATTCACGATCTGCACCGCATTGAGCCGCGGGCCTGCCTTGTCGTACGCCTCGATGCGGCCCAGATAGCCTTCCACGAGGGCGCGGCACGTCAGCCGGTTGGTGCGGAACGCCGCGTGGATGTCGTCGATCGTGGCCTCGAGCAGCCGAAAAGAGGTTGGCGGTGCCTGCGCAGCGCCGATCGAGCCGGATGCACAGACGACCACCGCCAGGCCGAACGTCAGCATCTTCATGGCGATCCTCATGTGAATGGGCGCGCTACTTCGAGCGGCCGGCAGGCCCTTCCGCGAGCATCTGCACGCGATAGAGCGATTCGAGCGCGGTCAGATAGAGCGTCCGCCGATCCTGGCCGCCAAAGGCGACGTTGCGTGCGACCGACGGCAGACGAATGATGCCCAGGTGCGTACCGCGCGAATCGATCACCTGAATGCCTGCGGCGGTCGAGACGTACAGCCGGCCTATCGCGTCGATCGCCATCCCGTCGGCGCGGCTTCGCGGGCCGAGCGATCCCTTTTCGGGCTCGAGCAGTCGAGCGAACTGCCGCTTGTTCGACACGCGGCCGTCGGTGCCGACGTCGAATGCATAGACGAACTCCCCTTCGGTGTCGCCGACGTAGAGCGTCTTCTCGTCGATGCTGAGCGTCAGGCCGTTCGGCCGTCGAATCTGGCCGTCGAGGAGCAGCACCTCGCCTTTCGGCGACAGGTAGTGCAGGTTGCCCGGCTCCTTCGGCGCCACGTCGGGCGCCGGCCGCGGCGCCGGATCCGTGAAGTAGATGCCGCCGCGGCTGGCCGCGATCACATCGTTCGGCGCGCGCAGCGGCTGACCGTTGTACTGCGTCGCCAGCGGGGTGACGCGCTTGTCGGGACCGACCGCCACGATGCGGCGGCCCATCCCTTCGGCGGCGAGCAGGCGGCCGTCGCGCGTGAGGAACAGGCCGTTGGCGCCGCCCGTGTTCTCACGCCACACGTTGATCGCGCCGGTCGGCTCCAGCTTGTACGTGATGCTGGCGGGTATATCGCTGAAGAAGAGACCGCCATCAGGAGCGGCGACCGGCCCTTCGAGCCCCTTGAAGCCGCCACGCACTTCCTCCACGCGGGCACCCGCCGCGATGACTCCGGGGATGGAGGGCTGCGCGGGTCGTGATTCCTGCGTTGCGGCGATTGTGCCGGTCAACATCGCGAGAGCGACGCTCGAAAGAATGCGGTGCATCGACAACTCCGTTGCGTGGCGTCCGGCTTCAGCCGGACCAGGGTTTCATGACGCGGCCGGGAATTCGTAGAGTGTCGCCGGGTTGTCCACGAGAATCCGGCGCCGCGTTTCCTCTTCGGGCGCCCACCGCATCATCAGATCGAACAGCCGGGCATCGTCCGGTTTGCGCGTCTCGTTCGGATGCGGCCAGTTGCTGCCCCACACGAGTCGCTCGGGCGCCGCCTTCACCAGCGCCTGTCCCACGCTGACCGCATCGGCATAGCCGGGCGGGCCGTCTTTCGTGTTGTCGTAGGTGACCGAGAGCTTCACCCAGGCGCGCCCCTTGTCGAGAAGACGACGGACGACGGCGTAGGCCGGATGCGCGACGCCGCCCGCTCCGGAAACATGCGCGATGTGGTCGAACACGAGCGGCGTCGGCAGCCGGTTCCAGAGCGCGTCGGCTGCGGCAATCTGGTCGGCGGTCATGTTGATCTGCACGTGCCAGCCAAAGGCGGCCACACCCTTCGCCAGCGGCTCGATCATGTCGTGGGCCACGACCGCCGTCTTCGGATCCGTCAGGCTGAAGCGGATGCCACGGATCCCACCGGCGTGAAGCGTCTTCAATTCCGCGGCGGCGACCGTCGGATGGACGACGGCGACGCCGCGGGCGTTCGGCGCCATCTGCGCGACGGCATCGATCGTGACGCGATTGTCGGTCGCGTAGTTGCGAGGGGTGACGACGATGACGCGTGTCGTGCCGAGACGCTTCTGGAGGAGGCGGTACTGGGCGACGGCGGCGCTCGTCGGCGCCGCGCGCTCCATCGGCGGCATCGGAAAGCGCGCCGGATCGTAGATGTGCATGTGGCAGTCGCACGCGAGGGCGGGAGCCCTGAGCTGCGGCGGCTGCGTGCCGGAGGAATTCGGCACCGCGACCTGGCCATCGACGTTACGGCTGGCGACGAGACCCGCCACCGCGCCGACTCCGGCGCGTTCGAGAAAGGTCCGTCGCGTCAGTCGATCATCGCGGCGCATGGCAGGCGCGCCAGATCCTAGCACGCGCCATGTCCGCCCTGACGAAACCGGGGCTCGATCATCTGCCACATGAGTCTCGGACAAGCGTTACGAAGTCGTTTCCATGCTTTCGTTCGCCTTCGTCCGTCTGTCGGCGCGCTTCTCCCTTTGCAGTTGCACGACTGCAGACGCGCCGAAATAGAACGCAATCACTACCCCGACGATCGTCGTGAAGCTCGTGATCATCGTCTGCGTGATCGGCGGCATCTGACCTTGTATGAAGAACGCGACGGTTCCGACGAGGACGAGGTACTCGACGACCATGGTTCCGGCGATGACGATTCGCATCGAGTCTTCGGTGATCACCCATCGCTCATCGCTGGTATTACACAGCACCATCAGACCGAAGAAGGTGATGGCACCCGCCCCTACTCCCAATGCAACGAACGGCCAGTTGTTCTGCAGGTAAAACTGCAACCCCGCGCTGACAGCTCCGAGGACGGTAATGAGCGTCGCAATGAGCGCGCAAATTCCTGATGCTCGACTCGACGTCATGGTGATTGCTCGATTCGCCCGTCGGGTGGCTGCATCCTAGCACGCGGTGGCGCCGCGGGCTCACCGGGCCGTCGGCGGTGAAGAGGCGCCCGGCCGGTATCGCCGCTCCAGATTCGCGGCAATTGCCGCCTCGCTGAACCAGACGGGCCGCAGCTCGTGGTCTGCGAACAGCCGGATCTGATCGCGGCTGTGCGGAGAGGAAAGATCGGCCGTCTGGCCGTAGGCGAGCACGGACCATGCGGTGACGGGACGCGTGAAGTGCACGAGCAGGATCCACGCATCGCCGAAGCCGCCGAGCGGTTCGTCCAGGCTGCGGCGGCCGGCGACGCGAGTGCCGTCGGCGGTCGGATCGAACGCCACCACGCGGAAGACGCCGAGGCGGCCGGGTGCGCCATCGCCGGGCAGATCGATGTTGCCGATGCGAAAGCGGTGGACGTCGCCCCACGCGACGCGCTCGCTCCCGTATTGCTGCCGCACTTCCTCCACGGCGCGTTCGAGCGCGGCGAGCGCCGCCGCGGCGTCGGCCAGTCCGCGCGGCGTCGTCATCGGCTCTGCCGCGTTCCACGGAACGGCGAAGGGCTCCTCGCGCGACCCGCCATACAGCGAGAAGAAGCGATCGAACAGGACGGCGCCGCGGCTGGCGGGAGTCGCCTCGCGGTCCCACTCCGTCAGCGCTTCGATGCCGTCCCGCAGCGCCGATGAGACCTGCGTGTCGCGCGCCGCCGCCAACAGCTCGGGCACGAGCAGATCGGCCGCGCGCATCCGGCTCGAGAACTTCAGTTTCAGAAAACCTTCCGGTGTCAACGGCGGTGCCGCGTCGACCGCCGCCAGCACGGCCTGGGCCCGCAGCGACAGCTCGCCGCGCTCGATGTACGACGGATACCGCTCCGGATCGATGCCCGCCCGCAGCGTCGTCCACCACGGCGGATTGTTGGCGTTCTGGATGTAACCGCCCGGCGGATTCAGCAGCGACGGCAGCTCGCGCAGCCGATGGACGCCGCGCCAGAACAGCCGGTCGGTGTCGGCAGGCACATCGAGCGCATAGTCGATCGCCTGATCCCTGCGCTTCGGCAGCCGGGCGTTCCAGGCGTACAAGATGTTGCCGTCGACGTCGGCATACGTGTAGTTCGACGTGACGGTGAGCCGCCGGCCGAGCACGCTGCGAAACTCATCGAGCGACTCGGCATGCATCAATTCGAAGAAGCCTTCGTACTGGCGCCACCACTCGACGTTCACGGATCGGACGACGAACACGCGATCGGCGGTCCGATGGATGACGGGACCGAGCGGCGTCTCCTCGAACTCGCGCACGTCCGCCGCCACCGACCCGTCGGGCTGCACGACCTCGATCGTGATGCGCCGCCGCTCGATCGGCCGTACGCGCTCTTCGTGCACGTAGGCGTTGGTCCGGCCTGGCGCCAGCGGCAGCGCGTAGATGTCCTCGAGGTCGGGATCGTTGTTGGTCTGCACGTAGCCGAGGCGCTCGCTGAACCCGGCACGCAGCACCGGGATGCCCACCAGCGTCGAGCCGTAGAAGTTCACGCGGCCCGGAATCGTGACGTGCGCCTCCCAGTAGAGCGACGACCACGAGAGGTGCGGGTTACCCAGCAGGATCGGCCGGCCAGTCGTCGTCTTCGAGCCGGCCAGCGCGACGGCGTTCGAGCCTGGTTCGTCATCCCATGCGCGAACGTGGCGTCTTTCAGGCGGACCGATCCCGCTAGCACCGGAGGCCACGTACGATGGGTATTTCCGCAGCAGATCCGACGGGGGCCGCAGCGCGGCGAGAATGCCGAACATCCGGCCGTAGGCCAGCGGATCCGATGGCTCGACGATCGGCATCCATGCGGGCAGCGCGTCCCGCCGCTCGGAAACGTACTGATTCACACCGGCAGCAAATCCCTGCAGCCAGCGGCGGAAGCGTCGTCCTGTCTCGTCCTGGAGCGCGCGCCGGGCACCGCCGCGATTGTCGAGCCGCCGCATGGCGAAGTCGGTCTCGGCGTGCGCTGGCCCGAAATGCCGTGAGGCCTCGCCGCGCGCCTGCAGATACCGGCGGCCGATCTCGACGGCGTGGTCTTCGGCCATCGCGTAGCCAAACGCGAAGCCGGCGGCCTCCTCGTCTTCAGCCAGGATGTGTGGAATGCCGAACGTGTCGCGGCGAATCTCCGCACGATCCCCGGCCGCGCGCGCGCCGAGGAGCGGGGGCCCGCTCGCGATGAGCAGCGCCGCCATCGCGGCGACGGCTGCGGAACGGCAGGGTCCCCACCGCGCCTGCGCCGTGGGGTGCCAGCGGCTAACGCCAGTCGTCGATGACAAAGACCTCGGGCCGATTGTAGCCACCGTCGTTCCCCCGGTGCATCGCCACGCCCTGCCGATCGGTCCGGAATCCGTGCTCGAGCATCCGCCGATAGGCATCGTGGCGGCCGAGGTTGACGCCGGCGCAGATTCGCGGCAGACGATGGGCCGCGGCGTGCGCTGCGCAGGCGTCGAGCAGCGATGTGAAGTGCTCGGCGGCCTGCCGGCCCGGCCGCGCCGCCGCGAACTTCACGTAGCACGACGTGCTGCCGCCTTCCGTTCCGGCGCCGTAGTGGCAGACCGCGAGTCCCACGAGCGCGCCGTCGTCCCACACGAGGAGCGAGTCGCCGAGGCGATGCGCGTCGACCGCTTCGATCTCGCGCTCGAGGTCGAGACCGTCGTAGACGGCGCCGGTGAGGATGCGGCATTCGGCAAGCAGGGCGCCGCGTTCCGAACCCGGCACGGTGGAATAGCGGGACCATCGCGGCTCTCGCCCGCGTATCGCCGGAGCGCACGACATGATCGCGGTCAGAAACCGCGGCCAGAACCCGAACTTCTGGTAGAGCGCGGCGTGTTTCGGACTGTGGGCGAAGGTGAAGAGGCCCGCAAGCCTGGTCCCCCATGCCGCGAAGCGCGCCAGCACCGGTTCCATCAACCGCGACGCGATGCCGCGATCCCACAGGTCCGGCCGCACGCTCAGCGGACCGAAGAAGCCGACGCTCCCCCAGCGGGTCGCGAAATTCGATCCGACGACCATCCCCTCCATCTCCGCCACGAACGCGGCGGACGGATCCATGCGCCACCGCGGATGCACGTACGCGCCGTCGCCCATGAACGTGGCGGGATCGGGCAGACCGAGAAACGTGCCGAACGCGATCCGCATGACGCGGTCCGCCTCGTCGAGGTCGGCTTCCTGCAGCGGCCGGATCGTTACCACGCCAGCAAGATGACATAGAATCACGGTTCTTCACCATCACATGACTGCGAGGCGCAATCGTATGACGTGGGTGCTCTTCGTCCTGGGCGCGGTGCTGTCGTGGGGCGCCTACGGCGTGCTCCTGCACCAGGGGCAGGTGCAGCTCGGCAATCCGCTCAAGGCGCTGCTCTGCGTGGGCGTCGCCTACTTCCTCATCGGGGTGCTCGTACCGGTGGCGGGGCTCGGCGCCCAGGGCGAGCTGTCGGGATTCAGCAGCGGTGGACTCGTCGCCGCGACGATCGCCGGCGCGCTCGGCGCCATCGGCGCCGCGTGCATCATCTGGGCGTTCCGTGCGGGCGGTCTGCCCGTATACGTGATGCCGCTCGTGTTCGCCGGCGCGCCAATCGTCAACGTGATCGTGTCGATGGCGGTCCATCCGCCGAAACAAGCGCTCAATCCGCTGCTCTTCGTCGGGTTCGTGCTGGCGTCGGCCGGCGCCGGGATGGTGCTGTACTACCGCCCCACCGCGTAGAGGTTCCGTTCGGTCCTGATATACCAGCGGCCGTCGACGAGCGCCGGCGAGGCAAGCGTCCCCTCGCCCATCTCGTTGACGTGCAGCAGCTCGAAGGTCGGCCCCGCCCGCAGCACGAACGTCTCGCCCTCGTCGTTCGTGAAGAACACCTTGCCGTCGACGGCGACGGGCGATGCCGAGAAGCCCTCGCGACGCGCCGCGCCGAGGCGCCCCTGAAACATGACCTTGCCCGACACGGCGTCGAACGACGTGACGATGCTCGCCATGTCGTTGACCATGTAGAGCTGGCTCTCGTACAGGATCGGCGACGGCACGAACGGTGAGCCGCGCGGACTCGTCCACGCGACGTGCGTGCGGGTGACATCGCCATTCCCGCCCGGCCGGATCGCCAGCGTCGGGCCGGCGCGGCCCGACGAGCAGAACACCATCCCGAAGCCGACGACCGGCGTCGGAATCACCTCGTACGTCGTGCCGCCGCAGCGCCACAGCTCGCGCCCCGTCGCCGGGTCGTACGCGTGGACCCACTGCTGGCTGTTGACGATCACCTCGTCGCGTCCGCCGACGCGCAGCGCAATGGGCGTTCCCCACCCGACGCTCGCCGTGCGGCGCGTGCGCCAGATCTCCTGTCCGCTGCGCGTGTCGAAGGCGGCGATGAACGACCCTTCGTACTGGTCCTGATAGAGGATGAGACGGTCCTTGTACAGCAACGGCGATCCCGCCGCGCCGTGGTACGCGTCCATCGGACCGAGATCTCGCTGCCAGGCCAGCTTTCCGTTGAAGTCGAATGCGAACAGTCCGCGCGCTCCGAACGACACGTAGACGCGCTGGCCGTCGGTTGCGGGCGTCGCGGAGGCGTGGCCGTTCTTGAAGTGCGCGCCGCGGTCGGTTCGCCCCTGTGGCACGGGCGTCTCCCACAGCAGGCGTCCGTCGGACCGGCGGTACGACAGCAGCGTCAGCTTGCGCCCGCCCTCGTAGGCGGTCGTCAGAAAGATGCGGTCGCCCCAGACGATCGGCGACGAGTTGCCGCTGCCCGGCACCGGCGTCTTCCACAGGACGTTCTGGGTCGGCGACCAGCGATCCGGGTACCCCGTGCCGCTCGCAAGCCCCTGGCCCGATGGTCCGCGCCAGCGCGGCCAGTACTTCGCGCCCTCGCCTTCATCCGCGATCATGCGGACGGCGGGTGCTGGTTCTTGTGTGGATAAGACGGGTGTACGCGCGAACACCAGGGCGACGCCGATCCCGAACAGCGCAAGGCGGCGGATCATCGCAGGTCGAACGCCGCCATCTCGGCCAGGTTCCGAATCAGAAGGTACCCGTCGGCCATCGCGGGATGGTTCCACGTCTTCCCCTCGATCGCCGGGAAGCGCACGAGCTCCTCGTGCCGTTCCGGCGTCGCACGCACGAGCGCGAGATCGCCGTTTTCGGTCAAGACGATCAAGTAGCCGCTCGCGAGCAGCACCTGGCCGTGGCCGTAGCGCCCGCCTTTCCAGCGCAGCTCGCCCGTCGCCGCATCCAGACACGCCAGAATCGACTCATCGAGACCGTAGATGAAGCCGTCGTGCACCACCGAGCTCGTGAACGTGTTCTTCATCCGGTTGTTGCGCCAGATCTCGCGGACGGTGAACTGCGCGACATAGGGGGTGGGTTCCTGCGGGGGCGAGGGCGCAAGCTCGATCACCGCCCCGCCGGCGCCGTACCCCGATGACAGAAAGACGCGGTCTGCGCCGACCACGACCGGCTGTCCCGCATTGATATCGAAATCGGTCCGCCACGGGTACTCCCACAGCAGCTCGCCCCGATCAGGCGTGAGCCCCACGAGCCGTTTGGCCGAGAAGACGAGGAGCTGCCTGACGCCGGCCAGCGTCACCAGCATCGGCGAGGAGTAGGCCTGCTTGTCCGAGAGCGCCGACCACACACGCGCGCCCGTCTTCCGGCTGTACGCGACAACAGAGCGGCCGTCAGGGCCGCCCGGGAGCACGACGACCGTCTCGTCGACCACGAGCGGGGAGGCTGCCATCCCCCAGTCGAGATTCATGGCGCGGTTGTCGTCGAGGATGTTCTTCCGCCAGATGACGCGGCCGGACGATTCTTCGAGCGCGCGCAGCTCGCCTGTCGCGCCAAGCGCGTAGACGACCCCATCGGCCCAGGTCGGTGTCGCGCGCGGACCGTCGCCGCCGAGCGATTCCCGGAACAGCGCGTTCCAGGCGTTCGTCCAGAGCTCCAGGCCGGTGGCCACGTCGTAGGCGGCCACGACTTCCTGCTCGCCTCGCTGCTCGATCGTAAAGGCCCGCCCGTGCGCGATGACAAACGACGCGTAGCCGCCGCCGATCGGCTGCTTCCAGATCGGCTTCAGGCCGGCGCCGGGCCACGGCGTGCGAATCGGCTGCTGTCGATAGTGACCGTCGCGAAAGGGACCTCGGAAATCGGTCCAGTAGGGCGCCGTTGCGACGGCAGCCGCGTGCGCCGCGCCCGTTGCCGCGGTCGTCGGCTCTCCAGGCGGCCGAGCCGCTGCTGTCGGCGCCGGCGCGACGTCGTCGTTGGCAAACTCCTGGCGCTGTACCTGGCGGTGCCGCGCAAGCTCGGCAGCCTGCGTTTCGGGATCGACGACGAATGTCAGCCGCGGGGTGCCGCCACCGTCGAGGCGCACGCGAAGGCCGAAGAATTGGTACAGCAGACCCACCAGGGCGATGCCCGACACGATCGTGATCGCCGCCGCGAGGAGCAGCCGTCTCACTCGGACCTCAGCGCGTCGAGCAGCGGCGTCTGCGTCGCCGCGCGCGTCGCCACGAGCGACGATAGCAGACCCGTCACGAAGACCGCAAAAAGGAGCAGCGCGCCGCCGCTCGTCAGGGGCAGCCGGCCGCCGCGCTCGGCGACCGCCGGCGCAATCGCGACCGCGGCGCAGAGAGCGCCGGCCGCGAGTCCGCCCGCGAGCAGCACCGCATTTTCCGCGGCGGCCATCAGCACAAAGTGCCGCTCGCGGTACCCCACTGCGCCGAGGAGCGCGAGCTCGTGCCGCCGCTCGAGCGCGTTGCGCAGAAGCACGGTCGCAAGTCCGACGGTCCCCAACAGCAGCCCCAGTCCGCCGAGCGTCTGGAAGGTCGACAAGTACGTGTTCTCGACGCGATGGAATTCGGCCAGCCGCTCCGCCGTCCCGGTCGCGTCGGCACCGAGATCGCTCAGCGCCGATTCGATCTGCTCCGTCACGTCTGCCACGCCCTCTGGTGTCGTCTCGACGAGCAGAAACCGATAGCCCTCCTCCTCCGGAAACAGCTCCAGGAACCGACGCTCCGCCATGATCAGCTCGCTCTGGAAAATGCTGTCGCGGAGCGCCGCCACCAGCCGCAGGCGGATCGGCCGGTCGCCCCGTTCGATCACGATCTCATCGCCCAGACGACGGTGAAGGACGTACGTCATCGAATTCGCGTCGGCGATGACGGGGACGGCCCCGTCCGGCTCGGTGCGCTCGAGCAGAAGCCACGGGTTGGCGCGCTCGGCCTCCGTGACCGCCAGCGAACTATGGAACACGAATCGCCCCTCGTGCAGCAAGCTCGCGCGCGCTCCGAGAATTCGGGGGTTTCTCGGCTCGTACAAATTCAGGCAGCTCGCGTCGTCGCCCGGCAGCAGCCGGAACGGCTCGATTCGGATCGAGCCGAGGCTCGCGATGTTCAGTGCCTCGCGCCCGTCCGGCGAATTCGGATCGTGGACGACGGGCAGCAGCGTTTCGACCATGACCGCGTAGCCGCCGATGCCCGACCGAATCTCACGAAGCGGTGCCGCGGGATCGCGACGAAACGCGTCGACGGAGATCAGAATGAATGTCGCCGAGGCGATGACCGCCATCGAGAGCACGCTGCGACCTGGTCGATACGTGGTGTTGCGCAGGCCCAGATGCGAGACCGGCTGCCAGCCGTGGCCGCCGATTGGCTGCCGCACGGGGCGCCGGAGCACCGACGCGACGAACATGAGCGCGGAGATGAGCAGCAGCGCGCCGGCGCCGAAGAACGCGCCGGCCGGCGGGGCCACGCCGGCGCCTGACCCGGCCAGGAGGAGTACGGCGAGAGCGACAAGGCCACTGGCCAGAGAGGTCCGGCTAAAGCCGGACGCGGTGTCCGGCCCTGGCCGGACCGGAACGGCGGCCGCGTCGGTCGCGATCTGTCCGGCGAGCAGGCTGCGCTCCGAAATCTGCCCGAGGCTGCGGAGGGTCCACCAGATGCAAGCGACGGCCGAGACGACGCCGCCGGCGGCGCCGATGACGAGCGACAGCGGCGAGACATGCAGCGTGAGCGCGCTGGTGCCGACCGCATCCACCCACCACGTTCGCAAGGCGAACATCAGGAGCGCCGCATAGCCGACCGCGCCGGCGATGCCGATGACGCTGCCGGTGACGGCGAGCAGGACGCCTTCGGCGAGAAATAGACGCCTGACGGCGGCCGGTCCGAAGCCGAGTGCACGGAGGAGGCCGACCTCGCGCGCGCGCTGCTCGATGCCGAGCTTGAAGAAGAGCGCCGCCAGCAGCAGCGCAGAGACGACGATGAAGATGCTGAAGTAGAGGAAGTACGCGCCGAAATCGGTGGCGCCGCGCGACGCGGCCAGCCCTTCGCCGCGAACATCCCGCACGCCGAATCCGATCTCCAGCGGATCGAGGCTGGCCCGCAGCCGCGTCTCATAGGTCTGTCGCAGCTCATCGACCGACTGTCCCGGCGGCGGGATCACCCGAATCGACGTCAGCGCGCCATATCGCGACCGCCAGAGCCGCTGCCCCACCTCCAGCGGAATGAACGCTTTCGGGGTCGTTCGATGTTGCGTCCAGTACGCTTCGTCAGCGGGACGAATGCGACGGAGATCGATCGGGAACGGCGGGTCCCAGTCGACGAGCGCGTCCGAGTCGGTGATGCCCGGATAGACCGGCGCCAGGTCGCGATCGCCGGCCTCGACCGGAACGATGCCGGCCACCTGAAACATCGCGGTCCGGGTGACGAGCCGCCCCGGCTCCTCCCACAGGTAGTACTCGAGTGTGAGGGTGTCACCGACGCTGGCGGCCAGATCGCGCGCGGCCCAGTCGTTCAATACGATCGGCGGGTCTCCGCCTGTCGGGGGCGCGATCGCGGGTGCAATCGCCTGCAGGTCGATCGCCGTGACCAGCGAGTACGGGACTTCCCGGCCGCCGTCCCGCATCGTGTTTGCCAGATACGTCAGAACGGGACGCGTCTGCAGGCCGCTCGTGGACGCCGTCATCGCCGCGGCACGCGCCTGTGCGTCGGTCAGCAGCCCGGACGCCGAACCGACGACCAGCGCCCGACGTTCGTCAAGCGTCGTCAGCGTCAGGCCGACGTCGTCCAGCGTCGCGCGCGCGCGAACCGCGGATGCAAGCGCAGATCCTGCGATCCCGCCTGCTTCCGGACGCCTCGAAACCAGGATCGTGTTGACGCGCGCCGGCAGCTCGAGCTCCGCCTGCAGTTCGCGAAGCGGCACGAACGCCGCGCGAACCTCGCCCTGCTGCGCCTCGAGCGAAAAATCTCCCAGCTCCGATGGCGGCAGTACGGCCCGGACGGTCAACCGCAGCGCGCGGGCGAGATCGTCCTTGCGCGCGTGGAGCGACTCGAGCGGAATGGCCGACGGCCGCTCCACCCGAACCAGCACGGTACCGCCGGCGCCGGCGCCCAGTTCCTCGGCAAGCGCGCGGCTCAGGAAGACCTCACCATCCCCGGGTCCCGCCGTCTCCCGCGCATGGAACCGCCAGAAGCGATCGTCAACGGCGTAGACGCGCACCCCGCCGGCCCGTCGTCCGCCGGTCTGTTCGCTGACGATACCGGGAAGGATGATGAGCGGCGCGGTGCGTTCGAGCGCGGCCGCGTCGGCCGGCAGCTCGTCGGCGAGCTGCTCGCGGAAGAAGCCGCCGGACGCCACGACGTAATCGGTGCGCCCGAGCCGCTCGAGCACGAGATCGCGAAGGCTGCCGCGCACCGAGTCGCCCACGAGCAGCGCGCCGGCCAGCACGGCGACGGCGGTCGCTACACCGGCGACCACCGCGGCGTTCGTCCGCCAGTAGTGCACGAGGCTGCGAACGACGAGCTGCGTCACGATGCTTCAGCGCCGGCCGGCACGCGCACCAGCAGCGCCGCCACCGCGAGGCCGGCGACGACTGCGGCCAGCGCATAGAAGGCGGCGGCATACGACCCTGTCGCGTCGACCCACGAGGCCAGGAACAGCGGCCCGACCGCCGAGGCGACTACGGTCATCGCCTGCGCCGCCCCCTGAATCCGGCCGAGATGCGTGCGTCCGTAGGCCCGTCCCCAAAAGCTGAAGAAGACGACCATGACGAACCCGCCGGCAATCCCCATCGCCACCGCCTGGGCCATCACCTGCGCGGCCGTGGTGACGCGGGCGAGGCCCGCGAGCGCGACGGTCAGAATCAGCAGCGCGGTCGTCAGCAGACGCCGAAGGGAACCCCGGCCGGCAAATGCGCCTGCCGCGGCGTTGCCGAGGAGTGCGGCGATGGCCGTCACCGCCAGCGCACGGTGATAGATCTCGGGCGAGAAGCCGCGCTCGGCGAGAATCGACTCGTTGAAGAGTCCAATGCCGGAAGCGACGAGCCCGTACACCGAGCTGGCCAGCGCGAACACCCAGAATGCGGGCGAGCCGAGCGCCTCGCGGAGCGTGGCGTCGCCGCCGGTGGCGCGAACTGATTCGCCGCCGTTCCCGTTGCCATCGACCTGTTGTCCGACGGCTTCGGGCGCGGACCGATCGAGCAGCCACGCAAGGGGCGCCAACCCCGCTGCCAGACACAGGCCGACGACGGCCCAGGCGGCCCGCCAGCCTGCCGACAGCACGAGTCCCCCGACCAGCGGGAACGCCGCCATGAACCCGATGCTCATCGCCACGGTGTATACCGCCATCGCACGCGTGAGCCGCCGGCGAAACCATTTGCCCACCATCGCCAGACTGATCACGGACAACGCGCTCTGGCCGAAGCCGCGCGTCAGCGTGACGAGCAGGAGAAGTGCGACGATGCCGGTCACGCGACTCATCACGAGCACGACGGCGCCCAGCGCCAGGGCGACCATCGTCAGCACGACGCGACTGCCGGCGCGATCGATCAGACGGCCGACGCCGGCGCAGAAGAACGCGCCCACCAGCGTCGCCACCAGGTTGATCTGCGCGAACGCCGTGCGGCTGAGGTTGAAATCCTTCAGGAGCGGCTCGGTTACGAGTCCCAGTCCCTGAGTCCGGCCGGGGAGCGTCCCGACCATCGCCAGCGCGGCGAGGAGCAACACGACCCAGCCGTAGTACAGCCGCGCTGGAGCGCGCGGCGCGGTCGCGGTCGATACCGGCAGGGAGAGCTCGGTCATAGCAGATCCGGTTGCGCGTCGGCGGGGATCGCCACGCGCAGCGCGCCTGGCCGGGGCCGCGCCTCCAGTCGAGCACCTCCGACGTACGGCTCGCCATCGAGGTGATACACCACCGGACCCGCCGATGTCACCTGAATGTCGACGGCCGCACGCATGGCGACGTCGGGGACGCGCGCGATCTGTCCCGAGAAGAGCCGCGGCACGTGCACCAGCGTCTTCCACGGCGAACGCGCGGCCACCACGACCACATCGAGGCGGCCGTCGGTGAGACGGGCCTCGGGCGCGATAATCGCGCCGTTGCCGTATTGCCGCGCATTGGCAATGGCGATGAGCAGCGCGCGCGTTCGGAGCGTCGCGCCGTCGGCGTACACCGTGTGAAGGTCCGGGCGGTACCACAGGAGCTCCCGTGCGGTGACGGCCAGGTACCGCGGAAAGCCGCGGCGGACCCCCGCGCGGGCGAACCGCTGCGCCACGCGGGCGTCAAGTCCAATCCCGGCGACGTTGAAGAACAATCGACCGTCGAGCTCGCCCGCATCGATCGAGCAGTGGCGCCCGCCGAGGGCGACGTCGATGGCCCCGACCGGATCGAACGGAATCCGCAGCTCGCGCGCCAGGCCGTTGCCCGACCCGCTCGGAACGATCCCGAGCGTGGCGTTGCGAAAGGCGGCGGCTGAGCCGACCTCGTTGACCGTTCCGTCGCCGCCCCACGCGATCACCGTCGACGCGCCATGATCGATCGCCATGGTCGCCAGCTCGCGCGCGTGGCCGGGCCGCTCGGTGACGAACACTTCCACCTCGATCCCACGCCCGGCGACGGCAGACGCCGCAAGCTCCGCGCGCTCGCGCGTCACCCCCTTCCGGCCACCGGTGCCGGAGATCGGATTGATGATGACGGCGACCCGTTTGACCACAACAGACCAGAGACGAGGGACGCTACCGTGCCAGTCCCCGCAGGAGCTTCGGCGTCACGAACCAGGCCAGCGCCCCCGCGCGACGCGACGTCAGACTTTCGACCTCGATCCGGCAGATGCCCCCCTTCTTGAACGGCAACGCGCGGCCGGCGCCAATCAGGTGCGCGGCCAGCTCGCCCAGCCCCGGCTCGTGACCGACGAGCGCGACGCGACGGCGGCGCACGCTGCGCGTGAGCTGCGCGAGCACCGAGCGGGGCTCGTGTCCGGGCGCCAGCGCGTCGAGCGTCCGCACGACCGGCTTGCCCGGCAGCCCCGCCGCAAGCAAGTCAGCCGTCTGCCGGGCGCGGACCAGCGGACTCGTGAAGATCTCATCGACTTCCACGCCGAGCCTGCGAAGCCCCTCCACGGCCTCCTTGAACCGCGACGCTCCGCGCGCCGTCAGGGGCCGCTTGTCGTCATCGGGCCAGTCGTCGCCCCGAGGCGCCGCAATGGCATGACGAACGAGATACAGCTCGACAGGATGAGCCATCGGTTCACGCGGCCGATGAGAGTTGGGCTGCGCGCGAGCGCGAGACGTGCACGCAAATCGCCAGCAGCGCCCGGCGCGCCGACATGTAATGACCGTGCAGCTGGCGGCACTCGGTTTCCAGCCGGCGCACGAGGCGGTCGAGGTCGCCCGACAGCCGGAGCGTCGGCGCGTGCGGCGCGCCCTGCACGGCCCGTACGCGCGCGATCAAGACCTCGAGGTCGTGCATGCGTCCGAGCAGCGTCTGCACGTCCTTCAGGGTGCGCAGCTGCCCGCTGCCGCGGCGCGCCTTGACGTCGCGGGCCAGCTCGAGCGCGTACCGCAGCTTCTTCACCGCGATCCGGACCTCGTGGAGCCGGTCTGGCAAGTAAATGCTGCCGGCGCTCTCGATGGCGGCGTGCAGGCGGACCGCCCGGCGTGCCGCCCGTGCGGAGACGTCCACGCTCGGACTCTTGCGTGCCCCCGCGATGGCACGGCGCCGAAGCTTCTCGAGATCGACGCGCGCCACCTCGCGCGTCATCGCGGCATGGAGCTCTCGCCGCTCCTGCCGGAGCACCTGCTTCAGGCGTGTAATCGCGGCACGGGGCACCTCGCCCGCGAACCCGTCGAGCGTCTCGATCGCCACGTCGAGCTCCCGCACGGGCCCCAACGCGCGCGTGAGCCGCCGGACGTTCCGGCGGAGCTTGCGGCCGCGGCCGCCCGACTGCACCAGCGGCAGCACCTCACGCAGCCGCCTCGTGGCCACGCGTGCCTTGTGGATCGAGGCGACATCGCCCTGCCGCGCGGCGGGCAGCGCGCGCGCCAGGGCTTGCACCCGCTGGCGCACGAGCACTTCGGCCATACCTGAACGTTTCCGCATCGCTGAGCCTGAGGCCCGGGGCCCGAGGCCTATTATGTCTCCGTGCGGATTGCCGCCATCGACATCGGCACCAACTCCGTCCACATGATCGTGGTGCGCGTGCGGGAGGACCTCTCGTTCGAGGTCATCGATCGCGAAAAGGTCATGGTCCGGCTCGGCGCCGGCGGGCTCGACGGCCGCGCGCTCACGCCCGAGGCGACCGGGGCGGCGCTGCAGGCGCTGGCAACGTTCAAGCGGCTGGCCGACTCGCGTCAGGTCGATGAAATCGTCGCGGTCGCGACGAGCGCCACGCGTGAGGCGCGGAACGGCGGCGAGTTCCTCGCCCGCATCGAGAAGGAGACCGGCATCCACCCGATGGTCATCACCGGCGGCGAGGAAGCGCGGATGATCCATCGTGCGGCGGTGTACGGCGTCGACGTCGGGAGCGGCCGGGCCGTGGTCATCGACATCGGCGGCGGCAGCGTCGAGATCACGCTCGGCACGGCCACGTCGATCCAGCTGGCGCGCAGCTTCAAGCTGGGGGTCATCCGGCTGACCGAACGATTCGTGCGCAGCGACCCGCTGTCGGAGCGCGACGAGCGCCGGCTCGAACGGCACATCGTCGGCGAGATCGATCGCTACTGCGACCAGATCGCGACGATTGGGTTCGACCGCGTCATCGGCACGTCGGGCACGATTCTGAGCCTCGGCGTCGTGGCTGCCACCGCGGCCCGCGGCGCCCCGCCTGCGGAGCTGCGGAACCTGCGCGTCTCGGCCAAGCAGATTCGCCGCGTGCGGAAGGAGGTGATCGCGAGGGATCTCGGGCGGCGGCTCGCCATTCCCGGCCTGGATCCCCGCCGTGCGGACCCCGTCGTCGCCGGCGCGGTGGTGCTCGACACGATCCTGCGGCGGCTGGACGCCGACGTCCTCACGCTGTGCGACCTGGCGCTCCGCGAAGGGCTCGTCCTCGACTACGTGCAGCGGCACCGCCGGCACGTCGCGCAGGTCGATCGCATTCCCGACGTCCGGCGCCGCAGCACGATCGAGCTTGCCGAGCGCTGCAACTACCACGCGGTCCACGCGCAGCACGTGGCACGGCTGGCGCTGGCGCTCTTCGACCAGACGCGGGCGCAGCACGGGCTCGGCGACCGCGAACGCGAGTGGCTCGAGTACGGTGCGCTGATGCACGACCTCGGCGTGCACATCAGCTACGCGCGGCACCACCGGCATTCCTACTATTTGATCAAGAACGGCGACCTGCGTGGCTTCGAGCCCGACGAGATCGACGTGATGGCGCTCATCGCGCGGTACCATCGGCGCGGCACGCCGAAGAAGGCGCACGAGGAATACGCCCGGCTGCCCGCGCCGCTCCGGCGTACCGTGCGCGTACTTGCGTCGATTCTGCGTATCGCGGAGAGTCTCGACCGCAGCCACGCACAGATCGTCTCGGGGCTCGAGCTGCAGGACCGCGGCGAGGAGATGGTGCTGCAACTGCAGGCGTCGGGCGACGCGGAACTGGAGGCTTGGGCGACCGCGCGCCATCTCCCTCCGTTCGAGAAGCTGGCGCAGAAGCCGGTACGCCTGGCCATCGCAAATCAGAAGCCGCCATCGCAAATTGATTAGAATGGATCGGATGGGCGAGGCGCAGTCGTGCGTCCTGTGCCGCAGGCATCCGGTCGACGAGCGCTGGCGGCCGTTCTGCAGCGAGCGGTGCCGCAACGAAGACCTCGCGCGGTGGGCCGAAGGGCGCTACCGCGTGCCCGGCGAGCGAGTCCCCGCCCCCGATCAGGACTCCGACGACAGAAGCTGACCGATTTATGGCCGATACGCTGACGATTACCGACAACCGCACGGGCAAGACGTACGAGCTGCCGATCACGGACGGCGTCATTCGCGCGACCGACCTGCGTCAGATCAAGAACGGGCCCGACGATCAGGGCCTGATGACGTACGACCCGGCCTTCATGAACACCGCCGCCTGCCGGAGCCGCATCACCTATATCGACGGCGACAAGGGCATCCTCGAGTACCGCGGCTATCCGATCGAGCAGCTGGCAGAGCGCTCCACCTATCTGGAAACCGCGTATCTCATCATCTTCGGGGAGCTGCCGACATCCGCCCAGCTCGAGACGTGGACGCGCGACATCATGCTCCATACGATGCTCCACGAGAACATCAAAAAGCTCATGGAGGGATTCCAGTACGACGCGCACCCCATGGGCGTGTTCCTGAGCACGGTGGGCGCCTTCTCGACGTTCTATCCCGACGCGAAGCAGATCTTCGACGAGCAGTCGCGGAAGAAGCAGATCCACCGGCTGATTGCGAAGGTGCCGACGATTGCCGCCTACGCCTACCGCCACAGCATCGGACGGCCCTACAACCAGCCCGACAACGACCTGAGCTTCACCGGCAACTTCCTGAACATGCTCTTCCGGATGACCGAGCTGAAGTACAAGGTGAACCCGGTGCTCGAGCGCGCGCTCGACGTGCTCTTCATCCTGCACGCCGACCACGAGCAGAACTGCAGCACGAGCGCGATGCGCGGCATCGGCAGCTCGCACGTCGATCCCTACTCGGCGATGGCGGGCGCGGCGGCGGCGCTCTACGGTCCGCTGCACGGCGGCGCGAATGAGGCGGTCTTGCGCATGCTGAACGAGATCGGCAGCGTCAACAACATTCCTGGCTTCATCAAGCGCGTGAAGGCCGGCGAGGGGCGCCTCATGGGGTTCGGCCACCGCATCTACAAGTCGTACGACCCGCGCGCGAAGATCATCAAGCGCACCGCCGACGAGGTCTTCGAGGTCACCGGCAGGAATCCGCTCCTCGACATCGCGATCGAGCTCGAACGGATCGCGCTCCAGGACGAGTACTTCATCACGCGGAAGCTGTATCCGAACGTCGACTTCTACTCCGGCCTCATCTATCAGGCGATGGGGTTCCCGGTGACGATGTTCCCGGTCCTCTTCGCGATTCCGCGGACGGCCGGCTGGATCGCGCAGTGGGAGGAGATGCTGCTCGATCCCGAGCAGAAGATTGCGCGTCCGCGCCAGGTGTACATCGGGCCGAAGCGGCGGGACTACGCGCCGCTGGAGCAACGGAAGTAACTCGGTGCGAGGTGCGAGGGTGCGGACCCTCCTCGGTTCGACGGTGTTCGCCGGCATCCTGCTGGCCTGTTCGGCCGCTGCGGACGATCCCGCGTCGGTGGTCGCCGTGCAGAACCCGGCACTGAAGTTTGACAGCAGCCGCGCCTACGAGGACCTGCGGCGCCAGGTCGGTTTCGGTCCGCGTCCGGCCGGGTCCGCCGCGCTCGCGCAGTGCCGGCAGTACATCCTGGCGCAGCTCAAGGCCGCCGGTATCGCCGCCCGGGAACAGGCGTTCGACGCCGACACCCCCGTCGGCCGCGTCCGCATGGTCAACGTCGTCGGCACGATTCCCGGCCGGCGGCAGGATCGCATCGCGCTCGCCACCCATTACGACACGAAGCTGTTCCGCGAGTTCCGCTTCGTCGGCGCGAGCGACGGCGCCTCGTCCACAGCCGCCGTGCTCGAGCTCGGGCGCGTGCTCAAGGGGCGGCAGAACGACTTCACCATCGAGCTGCTCTTCTTCGACGGCGAGGAAGCGTTCGTCGACTGGTACAAGAACAACGACAACACCTACGGCAGCCGCCACTACGTGCAGGCCGCGCAGCAGGCAGGAACGCTTGCACGCCTGAAGGCGCTCATCCTCCTGGACATGGTCGGCGATCGCAATCTGACGATCCGGCGCGACAGCAACTCCACGCGCTGGCTGACGGACCTGATCTGGGCGTCGGCGGCGCGGCTCGGCCACCGCGCGCACTTCCTGCAGGAGGAGACGACGGTCGAAGACGACCACGTGAACTTCGTGCGCGCCGGCATCCCGTCGGTCGACATCATCGACCTGGAGTATCCCGAGTGGCATACCGCGCAGGACACGCTCGACGCCGTGAGCGCGCGAAGCCTGCAGGTGGTCGGCGACGTCGTCCTCGACGCGCTGCCTCTGATCGAGAAGAGGCTGGCCTCCAGCCGGTAGGCGGTCGCCGGTCGCAATTACGCGTCGAGGCGCGTGAACGCCCGCGCGTGCTCGATTTCCGCGAAGATCTCCTCGTCGGTGAGAACCGTCCGCGATGCCTTGGCGCGGTTGAAGAGCCGCTCGACCAGCTCCTCGTCGGCGGGAATCCCGTGCCGCTCCAACCAGAACAGGACGTTCGACTTGCCCGACATGGGCCCGATTTCGATCTCCTGCCGCCGGCCGACGAGCTGCGCCGGCACCCCCGAGTAGACCGCGTCGGTCAGCGCCGGATCCTGCTTGTGGAACGCCTTGATCACCGCCGCCGCGTGGACGCCGGTCGCCGTTCGGAAGGCGTCTCTGCCGAACACGGGGTAGTTGTCCGGGATCGGCTCGCCGGTCGCCTCTGACACGAGGTGCACCAGCTCGTTGAGGCGGGTCAGATCGCGCTCGAGCCAGCCCATGAGCACCAGATTGACCATCAGCAGATCGAGCGGCGTGTTGCCGACCCGCTCGCCCAATCCCATGATCGTGCCGTGCACGCGCGAGGCGCCCGCCTCGAGCGCGGCCAGGCAGTTGATGGTCCCCATGTCGCGGTCGCGGTGGCCGTGCCAGTCGATGCCGACATGCCGCGCGCCGGCCTGGTCGATCACGCGCCGCGCAAATCGCACGACGGCGCCCGCCCCCGCCGGCGTCGCGTGTCCCACCGTATCGGCAATGCAGATGCGCGACGCCCCGGCACGGATGGCCCCCGTGAACAGGCGCCGCAGCGTGTCGGGGTCCGAGCGCGTCGTGTCCTCGGTGATGTACATCACCGTCAGGCCCTGGCGCACCGCAAACCCGATCGCCTCATCGGTGCAACGCTGCAGGTAATCGACGGTCCAGTCCTCGGCGTAGCGCCGGATCGGGCTCGAGCCGATGAAGCAGCAGCATTCAATCGGCAACCCCGTCCGCTGCTGGATATCGGCGATCGGCTGGATGTCGGAGACGACGGTACGCGCCGCGCACTGGGCGGCGATACGGAGCTTCGCGTCGACGATCTCGCGCGCGAGGCGCTCGACGTCGCGGACGACATGGGGCCCTGCGCCGGGCAGCCCGATGTTGGTGGTGTCGACGCCGATGGCGTCGAGCAGGTGCACGATGCGGATCTTTTCCGCGATCGACGGCGTGCGGACCGACGGCGACTGCAGCCCGTCACGCAGCGTTTCGTCGACGAGCATGACCGACGGCGGCTTGGGCGCAGGCGCAACCTGATTCCAGTCGTAGATCAGGCCGTCGTTCATCTCATTGAATTATACGGCCCGGACCAGGTCGTCGAGCTTATCCCTGCCGTGTCAGGAACCAGAGGACGATCAGCGCCAGCAGCAGAATCGTGATCGCGGTCGCCAGCGGACCGCGGCGGCGGCGCGGCCGGTCGAACAGCGAGCCCACCTCGGGCGGCTTCACACGCGGATCCGTCGTCGCGCGGCCGCAGCGGTAGCAGATGAGCGCCTTTTCGGCGATCTCGGTGCCGCAGTACCGGCATTTCATGAATGTCGCCCCACTCTATCGCACCTGGAACTCTCAATTCCCGAGACGCCACCCCCCCAATCCCGGGGGAGTTGGGAACGGACGGCGTTGGGAGTTGACGCGCGGGCGCGATGTTCGATCACGACCCAGGATTCGTTGAATCCAATGACGGGCTCGAACCGTATGGAGAGAGAGATGATGACGACCCGGTTTCTGAACGGCATCGCCCTGGTCGATGTTCGCGGCGCGCTCGCGGCGGGTGCGGCCGCAGACGGCCTCAGCCTCCCTGCGGCCGTGGCGGAGCTGGCCGACGGCGGCTTCGCCGAGATCGCCGTGAATCTCGCGGCCGTTAGCCAGCTCGACGCGTACGGGCTCGGTCAGCTGGTGCTCGCCCGGCACGCCGCGCACGACCGTGGCGCGCAGCTGATGCTCGTGTCGCCGCCTCCCCGCGTGCGGCGGATGCTGTCGCTGACGCGTCTGGATACGGTATGTCCGGTGTGGGACACCGAGGCCGGGATGCAGGACGATTACGACCGCTTTCGGATTTCCTGCGCGACCCTGGCGAGCTCGACGAGTATCTTCTCGAGCGCCGTCTGATACTCCGCCTCGGACATCGTCGCCCGGCGCGCCTTCAGCTCCTCCAACTGCTTCTCGAGCGAGAGCCGACGCCGCTCGAGCTCCACGAGCTCGGCGTCGCCGGTGGCAAGACCAGGTTCGGCGTCCAGGTAGATCGTCCGGGCGACAGCGCCGTCCTCGCCCGGCGCATCCGCCTCGCGCCCGCGCCGATCGCCGTTGTCGTCGAGCAGCGGCCGCTCGGTTGCGAGCTGGCCGCGCTGCTCGTAGTGCCGCTTCACGCCGGCGCTGGCGGCGCTGAACGCCTCCCAGACCGACACGCGACCGTTCTTGTCGAAATCGCTCGAGCGGTCCGCCAGGGCGCGCGTGAAGTACTCGGGAAAGACCGTCGCGAACCGCTGCGCCGCCGAATCGGTCGCGGTGATGACGACGCGGCCGGCGTGCGAGAGCTCCTCGACGAACGGGAAGCTCGATGCCGTCGTGTTGACGATGACGAGACGCCCCGGCAGCGGATCGAGCAGCGCCTTCCAGTCCGGCGCGCTCAGGTCCGGGCCGACGAGGTTGAACTTTGCATCGGCGCCGTCGAACGTGCCGTGACCGATGAGGACGACCATCAGCAGGTCGTCGCGCGTCAGCCGCCGCCGCAGATCGCCGAACAGACGCCGCACGTTGACGGCCGTCGCCCGCGAGCTGCCCTCGCTTCGCTCGTCGAGGCTGACGACATTCGCATCGGGAAACGCGAAGCTGGTCGTCAGGAACGCGGCAATCTCCGCGCGCCATTTCTGCTGCTGCTCTGCGTACTTCTCTTCCCCCGACACGCCGGAGATGAGCACCGCATAACGTTCGGCCGCCACGCCCGACGCCGGAAACGCCAGCGCGAGCAGCAGTACGAACATCGAACGTGAACACCAACCGAGAAGCGAGAACCGAGAAGTGTGAACGGGGGCCGTCATCGCAGCCCCCACCGCCGCCGCAGCGTCCACTCGGCGCCGAGGAGCAGGATCAGGCCGACGAAGATCCAGGCGTTGTGCCACAGCTCCTCGAGGCGCGGCGCGCTCGGCCCGCCTGCCGCCATGGTCAGCAGCGACGGGAGCGTCGCCGCCTCCTCCGCCGCCAGATAGCCGCCGCCGCTGGCCAGCGCAATCCGCCGGAGCACATCGTCATGGAGGCGCGGATCGGCCATTTCGAGATCGGCGCCCCCGACGAGCACTGCACGTGCAGCGCGGCCGACCGGACGACCGACGCGCGACGCGATGGCGTCGATCCGATAGACGCCGGGCTCCTCGAACCGAATGTCGCCGGCATAGCGGCCGGTCTGCGCGTCGGCGAGCCGCGTCGTCACTTCCGCGGTGGCGCCGCCGGGCCGCGTCACGGTGATGCGGACGTCTCCGTCGCGGATGGGCTCGAACTCCTCGTCGCGGACGTCCACCGCCAACGACGCACTGGTGCCCGGTGTCGTCGGCGAGACGGGCGCGACCGACACCGGACCAGGTGCGGCGGCCGACACCCACCGCACCGCCTGCCGCCAGAACAGCTCGTGCGTGCGATCGTCTGACGGCAGGCGCATCCGCCAGCGCCAGGACGCTTCGCCCGTGAAGACCATCGACCGCCCCTGGCCGTAGCGCTGGACCGCCACCAGGGGCCGCGGGCCGTCGGCGGCGTGTACGAGCGCCAGCGCCTGCGCGCCCGGGCGCAGCGCCCCGAGCGCCGCCACACCGGCGAGCGGCGGCACCGCGCGCCACCGCTGGTCGAGACCCTCCACGGCCGCCTCGAGGCGCATGATCGGGTGCGTGAGACCGTCCGGCGTGACGCTGACCGCCAGCCCCGGCTCCGCACGGGCGGCCACGCGTACGACGCCATTGCCGCGGTCGGTCAGACCGAGCGGCAGCACCGGCTCGAGCGGCGTACCGGCGAACCCCTGCTGGACGAACGACTTCGCACCGAGGAGCAGCACGCCGCCGCCTCGCCTGTCGACGAACGTCGCGAGCATGTCGAGCTCGACCCGCGAGAGCGCGTCGGCCTCCACGTTGGCGAGCACCACGGCGTCGTACTCATAGAGCGCCGCGCGTTCCTGCGGGAAGCCGGTGGTCAGCCGCGGCGCACGCTGCTCGGACGCCTGCACGAAGTAGGTCGGCGCCCCGCGCACGTCGCGTCCCTTGCGCACGACGGAGTCGAGCTCGATGCCGGGATCGTTCGCGAGCGCCCGCTTGATGAACGAATGCTCGAAGCCGGGCGCGCCTTCGATCATGAGCACGCGGCGGCGCCGCGCGGGAGGTTCGACGAGCACGCTCCGCCGATTGTTGTCCAGCACGAGCTCGCCGGCCGCAGACGGAACTTCCACCGTGTAGAGCGTCGGCCCTTCGCGAGAGGGCACCACCGTGAACACCGCGCGCACAGGGCTGCCGTCGCCGGCGGGGGTCACCCGGCGCAGATCGATTGGCCGCCCGTTCTCGAGGACGCGCAGATCGAACGGCACCCTGCTGCCCCGATTGACGGCCGCCACCGTGATGTCGATCGACGAATCGGCATGCCCCGGTTCGCCGGCCGATACGTCGAGCACCTCGAAGTCGGCAGAGGGCCGCCGGGCGCCCACGCCAATCGCATAGACCGGCACCGCGCCGGCATCGACCGCCCCGGCGGGCTCGTCGGCGCTGGTGTCGCCGCCGTCGGAAATCACCACCATCGCGGCGACGCGCTGCTGGCGGTAACGCTCGCGCACCGCGCGAAGCGCGCCCGACAAATCGCTGCGCCGGGCGTCGGCGGTCAGCGCGGCAGTCGAGTCCATCGGTGCCAGCACCTCGCCAAACGTCCAGAACTCGGCGCGGAACCGACCGTCGAGCGCCGGCCGGACCTCGTGCTCCAGCAGGTTGCGTGCGAGATCGATGCGCGGGGCGCCGACGTCGGCCAGGCGCATGCTTCGCGAGATATCGACCAGCACGGGTACCACCGCGTCGCTCGCGTTGTCGGGCGGCATGACGCGGACGGGACGCAGAAGACAGGCCAGCACGAACAGCAGCGTCAGCGCGCGCAGCGCCGCCAGGATCGCCCGGCGGCGGGGCGGGAGCGGCACGATCGCGCCCGCATAGAAGCCCCAGGCGACGGCGACCGTTGCCGCCGCCAGCAGCAGGAGCACCCACCACGGGTAGGACACCGCGAATTGAAACGTCATTTCCCGCCAGCCAAGGCGCGGTAATAGCGCTCCACGAGCTTCCGGTACTGCTCCGGCACGGACTCAGTCGCGCCCGCATTGAGCCGATCGCGCGACTGCTGTTGCCGCACGCGGTCGGCTGCCGTGCGCTCGGCGCGCTCGAGTGCAGCCGCGACCTGGACCTTCAGCTCGTCCCATCGCGCGAAATCCTGTTTCCACGGTTCGGTTCCCGGCGCCGACCGGCCCGGATTGAAACCCTCGACGTCGGGCACGACGCCGAACTCGTGCAGCTCGTTGAGGAGCTCGCGAGCGTCCTGCCACGCGCCGGTCGCGTCGACGTTCTGACCGCCGCGGCCGCCTTCCGCGCCCTGCCCTTGCCCGCTCTGCCGCCCGCCACCTCCGCGGCCGCTCTGGCCGTTCGGCTCGCCGGCGCGATCCCGAAGATCGCGGAGCTCGCGATCGAGCCGCGCCAGATCCTCGCGCAGCTCCCGCAGCCGCGCGAGCTCCTGGCTCGCCTGATCGGACCCGCCGCCTTCGGCGCCTGCCGCGCCCAGCCGGTCGGCGAGGCGCTCGAGCCCGCGGGCGATCTCGTCGCTCTCGCGGGGCGTGAGCGGCTGAGACTGGCTGTCCCCTTGCCCCCTGCCTCCTTGCCCCCTTGCCCCCGGCTCCGCGGCCTGACGCTCACCACGCGCGGCGTCGCGCATGCGCTGTGCGATCCGCGATCGATCGAGCTCCCGCACGGCCTCGCCGAGCGCATTCTGCTCGCGGGAATTACCGTCGCCGCCCTGCGCGAGCTGGCGCACCGACTGATCGAGCCGCTCGGCACGCTCTGCCAGCCGTTCCTGCTCGGCGGCCCGGCGCCGCGCACGGTCGGCGCGGTCGCCCCCTTCACGCCCGGCGCCGTCCTGCCCGAGCCGCCGCTGCGCGTCGGCGAGCTGCCGCGACTCGAGCTGCATTTCGCCGAGCGCGCGCCGGCGGTCGTCGGGCTGGCTGCCGCGCATCCGCTGCTCGACGTCGCGCAGCCGCTCGGCCGCACGGCTGCTGCGGGCGCTCGCCTGCTGCGGGTTGTCGCGCCGCAGCTCGCTCGCGGCCCCCTGCATCTCTTCGGCCGCCTGCTGCAGATCGTGGCTCGCCTGCTGGCGATCGCCCGCCGATCCACCGCCGCCGCGGCCGCTCTGCTGCCCCTGCTGCTGACCCTGCTGCTGCCCTTGCTGTTGCCCTTGCTGTTGCCCTTGCTGTTGCCCCTGATTCCTGGCTCCTGACGCCTGACTCCTCTCCTGTTGCTGGAGTTCGCGCGCCAGCTCTTCGGCCTCGCGGCGCAGCTCGGTCTGCTCGCGCGTGAGCCGCTCCAGCTCGCGCCGTACCTCTTCCGGCGACAGCTTCTCCTGACGACGCGCGAGATCCTGCTGACGCCGAGTCAGTTCATCCTGCCGGCGTGCGAGATTCTGAATCTCGTCGGCCGTCTCGTCCGACGACTGCCGGTCGCGAGTCTCGCGACTCGCAGGCGTCTCGTAGTTGGTCTGCTGCTGGCGCGCCAGCTCGCGGTCGAACAGCGACGACATGTCCTGCTGCTGGCGGTTGGCGCCGCGGCCGCCGGCGCCGTTTGCCTGTTGCTGGATCTGCCGTTGACGGACCTCGGCCTGCGCCCGGAGGAGCTCGTTGAGCGCCGTCATCTCGTGCGGCAGCGCCTCGGTGGTTCGGAGTCCTTCGAGCTGTTTGTGCGCCGTCTCCATCGATTGCCCCGCACGGCCGATCGCCTCGACCATGGCGTCGGCGTTCGGAGCGGTACTCTGGCTACCGCGGCCGGCCGGCAGCCGCCGACGCATATTGCTCGCCCGCTGCATCTGACCCTGGAGCGCCGCGGTCTGAGCGCGGAGCGTCTGCTGCGCCCTCGCCACCGTTCGGACGTCGTCCTGGGAGCGCCCGCCCGTCTCGCGCGCGCGCCGGTCGAGGTTCCACGTCGCCGTGATGATTTCCTTCTCTCCCTGGATCAACTTCTCGAGCGACTGCTCGTCCTCGCTGCCACCGGCACCCATGCCCTGGCTCTCGGCCGCGGTGAACTCCTCCTCGAACGGCGTCACTTCGAGGAAGAAGATGTCGCTGCGCGCTTCACTCGCCCGCTTGCCCCGGCTGACGTCGCGCGCGCGGGCGTAGTAGGCGATGAAATCCCCGGGGCGCACCCCGAGATCCTCGAGGTACAACATGCGGCTGCCGGTGACCGCGGTCGAGGAACCGCGACGATCGAACGGCACCACCTTTTCCGCGCCGCCGCGGACGGAATACACGAGATCGAGGGAGGCGACGCCGAAGTCGTCGTCTGCGCTCGCTTCGATCGACACCTCTTCGACCGCCGTCACCTGTCGATCGCTCGCGGGTCGGACGATGCGAACGTCCGGCGGCCGGTCCTGAAGCGTGCGGATGAAGTATTCCGTCTCGCCGCTGTTCGTGAGCCCGTCGGCATCGAGGAGCGCCACGCGGTACGACCCATCCTCGGTAATCGTCAGCTCGCCGACCATCGTGTCGCCACGCGCCGACAACGCGATCGGGTTCTCGCCGGTGAGATTGAGGGCGGCTGACCGCACCGGCTTGTCCGTGTGGATCGTCACGCGGACGCGGGTCCCCGCGGGACCATAGATGTCACCGCCGTCCTCCTCAGTACGCGGCGGCATGCCGAAGTCGGCGGGATAGTCGTAGTGGAGGTCGATCCGCTCGACCCGCGGCGGCCGCAGCACGGTCACGGCGTATTCACGGGTAGACGCGCCCGCGGCGGTGACGAGGTAGTGGAAGCTGCGGTCGACGCCGTCGATCGTGACGGCAAAGCCTTCCGGCGACAGCTCCATTCGGCTCTCGCGGCGCGCATCACCCTCGCGCACGCGCAGCACCGGCACGATCGCCGTCCCCCCGGACGTTCGCGCCACGATGCGCAGCGACTCGCCGGCGCGGACCTTCGCGTCGCCCGGGGTGACCTCGAGCGCCAGCCGTGCCGGGAAGAGGTATCCTCCCGCAACGGCCGCCGCGCCGCGCGCGGGGCCCGCCGAAAAGCCCATCCCGACGAGGAACGCCACCGAGGCGGCCCCGGCCGCCAGCGCCACCCGCCGCAGCGCGCGCCGGCTGATGACGGCGTCGAGGTCGACCCGCGTCGCCCGGTCCGCCGCGTCGCGGACGACCGCCGCGGCCATCGGGTCGACCTGCCGGTTCTGGTGCGCCACGGCGGTGACGAGCGCATCTTCCAGATCGGGACAGCGCTCCTCGATGAAGCGCGCCAGCTGCAGGTCGCGGGGCGCGTGCCGCAGCGGCAGGAGCGCCGCCGCGAGCACGGCGAGCACGATCGCGCCGGCTGCCGCCCACAGGAAGACGAGCGCGGTGCCCTCCGGCTGCGACAGCTGATGCACGATCAACGCGAGGCCGACCACCCCAGCCGCGATCGCGGCGCCGACGGCCCAGGCGCGCAGCGCGGTGATCGCTCGCCACCGGTTCCTAACGGCCGCCACGAGCCGCGAGAGCTGGAGGTAGTGCTCGCCCATCACCCGAGCCTCCGGCCGAGCAGTCCCTCGGCAGCCAGGCTGACGACCAGCAGCAGCAGGCCGTACCACCACAGTCCCTGCGCGTCCTCTTCGCGGCGGGCTTCCGCCTGCGCCGCGACCACCGCGCGCGCCTGCAGGCGCGATATGCCCGCGTGGAAGGCCTCGACGGTCATGCGCCGCGGGTCGGACTCACGCGGGTCGGTGTTGACGGCGACGCGCCGGGCACGCCCCTGCCGCGCGTCGAGCTGCACCACGCCGGGTGTTGGGCCTGCCGCGGCCGGCAGCTCGCCCACGAGGTACTCGGTGCGCGTGGCTCGCGCCGACGCGAGATAGCGGAGTGTCTCGTGCACGAACGGGACGAAGGCCGGCTGCAACGGAAAGTCGTTCCACCGGTAGTTCAAATCGGACGCGAACACGAGTACGCGGCCGGCGGTCGTCCACTCCTCGACGAGCGCAGGAGTGCCGTCGGTATAGCGCGCCAGCACGCGCGCGCCGTCGGGCGCATCGACGAGCGCCGCGCGCGTGAAGGTCACGTTGCCGAGCGTGCCGACGCCGCCGAAGGGACGGAATACAGGATGGCGGCTGTCGTCAGGCGCAAAGCTCACGGCCGCGGGCGGCCGCAGACGCCAGCCCGTCGCCACGACGCCGCTCAGCGCCTGAGAGAGGATGGCGGCATCAACGTCGGGCCCCGCGGCCACGAGCAGCCCGCCGCCTGCTCGGACGAACTCCGCCAGCCGCTGGCGGCCGCGTTCGTCCAGGCCGTTGCTTCCGGCGACGATGACGACATCGAGCTCGCCATCGTCGAAGCCGGCAAACGCCGCCGCGCGGATCGCGCGGAAACGGAAGCCGCCAGGACCGTCGGCGACCGCGAGCGCGCGCTCGAGGTAGAGCGACTCCGACGGATGACCCGAGGCCGTCAGCGCGACCACCGATACGGCACTGCCCCGATCGAACACTGCGTGGCGCGCGTTGTCGGCCACGAAACCCTCGCGATCGCTGATGGCCGCCATCAGGGCGCCGGCCTGGAGATCGCCGAGCGGAAGTCGAGCTTCGGCGCTTCCACCCGCCGGCAGCGAGATCGGCACGGCGCTCAGCCGGCGCTTCTGCGCTCCGCCTTCATCCGCCGTGAACACCACCTGCTCGGTCACCGCCACGCTCGAGAAATTCTGCACGACGGCAAGTGCCTCGCCCGACTCCAGGCGCAGCGACGTCACGGCGAGATTGGCGTTCGGTCCGTCGATCTGCTCGACCTCGACCGTCGCCCCTTCGGGGATGCCGCTGTCGGTGGCCGCGTCCCACCCGCTCTCCTGCAGGTCGGTCACGACCACGATGCGTCCCTGCCGCCCTCCCAGCTCCTCGCCGGCGCGCTCGAGCGCGGCGCGGAAGCGTGTCGCGCCCGCGCCCGCCTTGAGCTGCGCGATCGCGGCGAGGGCGCCGGCACGGTCGGCCGACAGCGGCGACACGACGTCGGCCGCGTTCGCGAACGCGAGGACGGCCACGGCATGCGTGGCCGGCGCGGCGCGCACCACGTCCGCCGCGCGGTCGCGCGCACGCTCGAACTGTCCCGGCGCCGACATGCTCGCCGACGTGTCGACCAGCACGACCGTCGCTTCACCCGATGCGCCCGCGGCCCCGGCCAGGTACGGGCGCGCGAACGCCAGCGCGAGCAGGACGAGCGCCGTCACGCGCAGCGCGAGGAGCAGCAGCTCGCGCAGGCGGCGCCGCCGCGACTCCTCGACCGGCGCCTGGCGGAGGTACCGCATCGCGGCAAACTCGATCACCGGCTCGGTGCGGCGATAGAAGAGATGGATCGCAATCGGGATCGCCGCGGCGGCCACGCCGACCAGGAACAGCGGGGAGAGGAAGGACAACCCGAACATCACCGCCTCTTGACGCGCGTCGACAGATAGGCCATCAGCGCGAACTCCAGCGGTGTCGACGTGTCGAGGAGCTGGTAGTCGACGCCGACCGAGCCGAGCTCCCGTCTGTAGCCGTCGATGGCCCGCTGCAGCGCGTCGAGATACTGCTGCCGCACGATCGACGGTACGGCCATCAGCTCGTCGCCGAGCTCGACGTCGCGGAACCGCGCCGCGCGCTGGAACGGGAACGTCCGCTCGGCCGGGTCGACGAGATGGAACACGATCACGTCGCTGCCGCGGAACCGGAAGTGCCGCAGCCCCTCGATCACCGCTGCGGGTTCGTCCAGCAGGTCGGAGATGAGCATGACGATGCCGCGCTTGCCGATGGCATCGGCGACCAGGTGCAGCGGCTTCGACACATTCGTGCGCCGCCCGAGCACGATCCGATCGAGCGTAACGAGCATCGACCGCAGATGGCTCGACCGCGCGCTCGGCGGCAGCATCGTGACGATCGCCTCGTCAAACGTCGTGAGCGCCACGCGGTCGCGCTGCCGGTTCATCAGATAGGCGAGCGACGCGGCGAGCATCGAGCCATAGCGAAGCTTGGTGACGCCGCGCGAACCGTACCCCATGGAGGCGCTGATATCGAGCAGGAGGTGGCAATCGACGTTCGTCTCCTCCTCGAACTTCTTCACGTAGTAGCGGTCGCTGCGCGCGTAGACCTTCCAGTCGATCGTCGAGAGATCGTCGCCGGGGAGATATTGCCGGTACTCGGCGAACTCGACGCTGAACCCCTTGAAGGGGCTGCGGTGCAGGCCGGAGAGGAACCCCTCGACGACGGTGCGCGCCTTCAGCTCGAGCGATCCGATGCGCGCGAGGATGGCCGGATCGAGGAATCGGAGCTCGTTGCCACGCCTGTCCGCCGCCTCCGTCGTCATACGGTGAGCCCACTCGTCGGCACGGGCACGTGCTCGAGCAGCCGCGCCACGATCGCGTCGGCGTTGAGGTTCTCCGACTCGGCGTAGAAATTCGTGACGATGCGGTGGCGCAGGATGGGCGCCGCCAGCGCCTGAATGTCCTTGATCGAGACGTGGTGCCGCCCGCGCATGAGCGCCCGCGCCTTGCCGCCGAGAATCATCGCCTGCGATGCGCGAAGCCCGCCGCCCCACTTGACATATTTCTCGACGAAGTCCGGCGTCCCCGTCTGACCCGGCCGCGACGCAGCCGCCAGACGGACGGCATAGCGGGCGATCTCCTCGCTGACAACCACCTGACGCACGACGCGCTGGAACTCGAGAATGTCGGCGCCGCCGAGCACGCGCGCCACGTCGGGCACGTCCACGCCGGTCGTCTCCGTGACGACCCGCACCTCGGCATCCTCGGGGAGATACGTCATCACGATGTTGAACATGAAGCGATCGAGCTGCGCCTCGGGGAGCGGGTACGTGCCTTCGAGCTCGATCGGATTCTGCGTCGCCAGCACGAAGAACGGACGCTCGAGCGGATAGGTCCGTCCTGCGGCCGTGACGTGGTACTCCTGCATCGCCTCGAGCAGCGCGGCCTGCGTCTTGGGCGGAGTGCGGTTGATCTCGTCGGCGAGGATGATCTGCGCGAAAATCGGGCCGTGCACGAAGCGCAGCGTACGCGCGCCGTGCTGCTCGTCGAGAATCTCGGTGCCGGTGATGTCGGCGGGCATCAAGTCGGGCGTGAACTGGATCCGCTTGAACCGCAGATCGAGGATCTCGGCGAGCGTCTTGATGAGCAGCGTCTTGGCGAGCCCCGGGACGCCGGTGATGAGGCAGTGGCCGCCCGTGAACAGCGCGATGAGCACCTGGTCGACGACCTCATCCTGCCCCACGATCACGCGGCGCAGCTGTTCGAGGATGCGCTCGCGCCCCTGCTGCACGCGCTCGGCGAAATTGGGAACCGCTGTTGAGATCGACATGAATGTCTCGAGATCAAGGCTCCTAATGGGTCAGGCTGTAGATGATCTCGTTGATGAACATGCGGTAGGCCTCGGCGGTGTACTTGATGTAGCCGGGATACTCCTCCGCGTTGGACCACTCCACCCCGTCACCCATGTCGGTGTTCCAGTTCGCGAGCACCATCGGGCGGCCGCGGTCGTCGAGAATGGCGCGCAGGCGCGCGACGAAGCCGCCTTTCTCCCACGTCCGGCCTGCAAAGAACGACCCAAGTCCGGCCACCTGGGGATAGCGATCGAGCGCGTAGAACACCGAGTAGATCGGATGGGGCGGCTCCAGGTCGACAATCTCACGATCCGGGAAGACGCGCCGCATCTCTTTGGCGAAGTTGTCCCACTCGTACGGCCCGTGGAAATCATCGAACGTCGCCGTCCCGCCGCGGAGCAGGAACTCGCGGAGGATAGGAACCTCCTCGTCGGTGAGCCGCAGGTTGCCCGGCTCGACGAAGTAGATCCAAGCGTAGTCCCACAGCTTCGGGTCCTCGAGCGTCAAGACGATCGGATCGTTCACCTCGATGGCGGTGGCCGTCCGGAGCCGCCGTGAGAGGTTCTGCTCGGCGGCCGGGGCGTCGATGGCCCAGGGCTCACCCCAGTAGTCGAGGCGGTACCGGTTGTCGACGGTGAAGGCCGAATAGCGAATCCGGACGAACGTCCACTGCAGCCCCGCGAAGCGCTGGTCCTGCAGCTGCGGCACCTGCGCGATCGCTTCTGTCAGCCGCAGCGGCTCGAGGAGCAGCACCGCCGCGAGCACCCCGCTCAGCGCCACGCTGATGCGCTTCACCGCGCGCCTCCGTCCGGCTGTGCGCTGATGATCTTGAGAAGCAGATCCTGCGCGCGCTCGAACGCCGGCGCGATCTCGAGCGCCGCGAGCGCCTCGCGCTTGGCGTCGCCGAACTGCCCGGCCAGCAGATGCGCCTCTGCGAGATCCGTATGGGCGACAGCCTTGTCCGACGGCCCTGCGGCGACGGCAGCCTTCAAGGCGCGAACCGCCCGGCCCGCGTCCTTCCGCTGCAGCGCGTGCCGGCCGACGAACGCCTGCGCCTGCACGTCGAACGGATCGAGCTCGGCGACCCGCTCGTACGCCGCGGCCGTCCGCGCGGCGTCCCCGCCTTTGACGAGCAGCCCGGCCAGCTGGCGCGCCGATTCGACGTCGTTAGGATCGACCTTGATGACCGCTTCGAGCGCCGCAATCGCCCGCGCGGTATTCCCCTGCTTGGTCGCGATGGCGGCGATCGCCACGTTCGGGTTCTGATCGCCGCTCGCCTGCGGCAGGATCTTCGACGCCCGCTCGAGCGCCTGAATGGCACCCGCCGCGTCGCCCGCCTCGTTGAGCGCCCCGGCCAGCGCCATCTGCACCGTGAAGCTGTCCGGATTGGCTGCCGCGAGAGTCTTCAACTGATCGAGCGTTGCCTTCGGCGGGATCTGCGGCCCCTTCAGCGCGCGGCGGATGGCGGCATACTGCTTCTCAAGCCGCGCGTCGAAGCTCGGCTGGATCTCGTCCAGCGCGACGCCGTACGCCTCCTTGAAGGCAGCATCGGTCTCGAGCCCCTTGCCGTAGGCGCGCAGCAGCCGCCACCACGCCTGATTGCCGTACGTGTCGATCAGATGCTCGACCACCAACGACGATTGGTGATACAGGATCGACCACATTCGCGGGTCGCTGAATCCCTCCTGGATATCGCGAATCTTCAGGAGCTTCCCCGCATCGAGGGCCTGGGCAAATGGGATTTCCATCTCCCGGCCCCACTCGGGCCGCGCCCGCCGCTCCTCGTACACCGACATCCCCTCCGAGAGCCACCGCGGCACGCGGTTGTTCGACATCTGCAGGCTGATGACGTGCGCCATCTCGTGCCAGAGCGTCGCCGCCCAGCTGAACTCGCCCGGCTGCCGCGCGCGCGGCGAGTCGAGCGTGACGACCCGGCCGAAGCAGGCGCCGAGCGCGCCGATGAAGCCGGGAATCCCGATCGTGCGCACCGCGAAGTCGTCGTGCTTCGGGAACATCTCGATCAGGATCGGTCCGGCCGGCTTGAACTGATGCAGCTTCGACAGCGTCTCGAGCGCCTGGCGCGCCAGCGGGACGACGTGCTCGCGCATCACGCCCGCTTCGTCGGGATGGAGCCGGACGATCAGGTCGCCGTCGCGAAAGGTCTCGAACTTGTCGACCGTATCGAGCATCGCGAGCTGGTTGAAGACGACCACGTCGTACGGGTCGGCTTTGAAAGCCGTCTCGAGTGCCTGGCGCGCGCCAGCCTCGTCTCCGGTGCGCAGCAGATGGCCACCCAGATCCGCGTATGCCTTCGTGTTGGTCTTGTCCAGCGCGAGCGCGCGCCGCGTCATCTCCACCGCCTCGTCGAACCGGTAGTTGCGGCCGAGATGGTCGCCGGCGACGCGGTACACGTCGCCGTAGGCGGAATTGAGCTTCAGCACGCCCTCAGCAAGGGTCTCGAATTCCGCCGTTCGTCCTTCGAGCAGCGCGATGGCCGCCTCAAGCGACCGCGCCTCGATGCTATTGGGATTGACATCGAGCGCGCGCTTGATCGAGGCGCGCGCCTCCGCGCGCTCGCGGTTGTCGAGCGCCAGCTCGGCGAGGAGCAGATGCGCCGGCACGTAATTGGGGTTGATCTTCAGCGCCGATTCGACCGACGAACGGGCCGTGGGCGGATTTTCTTCGAGCAGCGCCTGCGCCACCCCCAGCAGAGCAGGCACATGCTCCGGCGCCGACTTGACGGCCGCCTGAAACGACTTCAGCGCGTCGGCGCGGTTGTATTTCTCGAGGAACAGCTCGCCCCACGCCGTATTGATCACGGCGTCGTCCGGGGCACGTGAGTTGGCGCTGCGGAGAAAGCCGTTGGCGTCCTGAAAGCGACCGAGCGCGCGCGCCGCAAGGCCGAGGCGGAGGAGGTCGAGCGGTGTGTCGTCCGAACCGCGCGTCAGCACCAGCTGGAGCGTGCGGGTGCCCTCCTGCCGGCGGCCCAGGTACAACTGCAGCAGCCCAAGCTCGAGTGCGGCATCGCCCGCACCATTCGCCGTCGCCCGGGGGATCAGCAGCTTCTCGGCCTCGGCATAGCGCCCCCGCGCGATGTGCGCCCGCGCCCGCAGCACGACCGACCGCTCATCCGTCGCGGCAGCGAGGAGCCGCTCGATCTCGTCGTATTGGCCGGCATTGAAGGCTCGGGTCGCCGCGGCTGCCGGCGAGCTGTCCACGGCTGGCGTCTGGCCCGAGGATGAGGTAGCGATCGCGATGGACAGCGCCGCACAGACGGCCGTAAAGCGCTGCCACGTCAGCACTGCAGCCCGCGGTGTCCGCCCGTCGCGCGCGTGTGTCATGTCGAGATCTCAGTTGCGCCGTAAGTATAGTTCACGTGCTCGGCGCTACTGAGCCGTCTCCGTCGTGTCGCTCACGAGCAAGCCGGGTGCCCAGAGCCCGGTTTTCGACGCGGATTCGCCGCCGGAGCACCAGACTGAAGGCCATCGTGGCGAGCGGTCCCGAAAAACGGGCGCCGACGAGGAGCGCCATGCCGACGAGCTCGCCGACCACGGCGATGTAGTTGGGGTGGCGCGCAAACGCATACGGTCCGCGCGTGACGAGCGGTGCCCCAGGCAGGACAAGGACGCGAAACGTCCATCGCGGTCCGAGCGAGGCAATCACCCACGCTTTGAGGAGTTTCGACGCCATCAGGACGAGCAGACCGGCGATGGTCGCAACGCCGGGCTCCGGACCGATCGCGGCGCCTTCGATCGCCATCAGCACGAACGCCGCCGGGTACGTCCACCGCATCATCGGATAGACGTCGTCCGGCGGCTCCCACGCGCCCCGCGCGCGCAGTCGCAGCTCGTTGCGGCGCGACACGAGGAGCTCCGCCAGCATCACGAGGAACACGACGATCAGCGAGGCAGTGGCGACGGAGAACGGGGTCACTCGGGTCTGACCCCATGTACGTCTCCGGCGACATCGATGAGCAAACGGAAAGGCGCCTCCCAGTGCGACGCCAGCGTCGCAGCGAGCCTGACGCCGCGCGGCCACCCGACCAGCGCGCGCAGGATGCGATTGAGGCGCCGCTTGGGCGCGAGCTCGCGGCCCAGCGCGGCACCGAGCCGCACGTGGGCGGGACGGCCGGTCGCCAGCTCGTCCAACGCGGCCTCTGCGGCCAATTCGCCGCCGCGCAGCGCAAACCGAAGCCCGTCGCCCGTCATCGGATCGACGAACCCTGCGGCATCGCCGGCGAGCAGAAGCCCCGGACAGCCGGCTTCCGCGGCCTCGCACGCCAGCGGACCGAGCGACACGACGGGCGACACGCGTCGTGCGTGCGTGAATCGATCGCGCAGTTCGGGATCGCCGGAAATAGCGTTCGTGACGACGGCGTCGAAGCAGGGGCGTGTGCGGTTCGCCACGGGCACCGCACGACCACGGCCGGCCGACCGGACCACGCACACGTTTGCGACGTCGTCGCCGAGCGGCGCGATGCCCACGTATCCATCCGTGCGTACGTGCATTTCACCCCGCGACGTGACGCCATCGACGCCGGTGAAATAGGTGCCAAAGGCCCAGCGCTTCGGCGAGCGCGCGAACCGCGTCAGTCCGAGAGCCGCGCCAAGCCGCGAATGCCGTCCTTCGGCAGCAATGACGAGCCGGGCACGCATCTCGGACACGCCTGCCGGCGTGCGCACTCGCGCGCCGGCGATGCGATCGTCGCCGTCCACGAGCGGCGCCAGCGCGTGAACGCCGGGCAAGAAGTCGACGCCGGCGGCGATCGCCGCATCCACGAACAGGCTGTCGAGCGTACGGCGCTCGAGCGCGACGCCGTGCAGGCCGTGCGAATAGTCGGCAGCCACGGCCACCCCCCCGGGCCCGGTGAGCCGCATACCTGTGATGGTTCGTGCCCGCGTCCTCACGATCGAGCCGATGCCCAGGCGATCGGCGATGGCGAGCGCGCCGGGATTGATCGTGTCGCCGCAGAGTTTCGCGCGTGGAAACGAGGCGACATCGACGAGCCGCACGTCGGCGCCAGCCCGTGCGAGCACGAGGGCGGCCACGGACCCAGCCGGCCCCGCGCCGACGATCAGGACGTCGGTCACGTGGCGCGCCCGAGCACCAGCACGCTGTTCTTCGATCCGAACCCCAGGCAGTTGCACAGCGCCGCCTCCACCTCCGCCGGCCGCGCCTCCTTCGGGAGGAAGTCCATATCGCATGCCGGATCCGGGTCGTCCAGGTTGATGGTGGGCGGCAGCAGCCCGCGGGTCAGCGCCAGGGCGGTCGTGACGACGCCGGCGGCCCCGCTTGCCCCCTGCGGGTGTCCGATCATCGACTTCGTGGAGGAGCCGGGCACGCGGTCCGCGGCACAACCAAACACACGGCGCACGCAGCGCGACTCGACCGCGTCGTTCAGCTGCGTCGACGTACCGTGATAGTTGATGTAGCCGATCTCCTCCGGCGCGCGATGCGCGCGCGCCAGTGCCGTTTCGATGCAGCGGACGATCTCGGCGCCGTCGGGATCCATCTGCACGCGGTGGTACGCGTCGCACGTGGAGGCGTAGCCCTCCACGCGCGCGTACGCCCTGGCGCCGCGGGCGCGAGCGCGATCCTCGCGCTCCACCACCACCATCCACGCGCCCTCGCCGAGCACGAACCCGTCCCGCCCGCGGTCGAACGGGCGCGACGCCTCCGCCGGCCGGTCGTTGTAGTGCGTCGAGACGGCGCGCATGCGCGAAAAGCCGAAGATCATGCCGGGCAATACGCATCCATCGGTGCCGCCCGACAGCAGGACGTCGTACTCGCCCGACCGCACGAGCGAGACGGCGTAGCCAATGGCGTCGGTCGAGCTGGTGCAGCCGCACGACAGGACGTGGCTCAGGCCGCGGAGCTGGAGCGCGATCGAGATCTCGCTCGACACCATGCCGCAGATGCCGATCGCGATCGCGTAGGGCGTGACGTGCCGGCCCTCTCTGGTGAAGAAATCCTCGTACTGCTTTTCGCCGACGTCGATCCCGCCGCCGCCGCTGCCGATGATGACGCCGGCATTCGGCTCGCCCGCGCGGAGGCCGGCGTCGCGCCACGCCTCGCGTGCCGCGATGACGCCGAAGAGCGCCGCGCGCGAATAGCGCTTCGGATCCGCGTGTCCCTCGCCGGTGTTCCCCTCCAGCGGCGGCGCCTCGTCGACCGAGACGGGCGGCACCCACGCTGCGACACGGCAAGGATAGGTCGACACGTCGAACTGCGTGATCGCCTTCGAGCCGCTCTGCCCGCGGCTCACGTGATCCCAGAAGCGCTCGCGTCCGACACCGAACGGCGAGACGACGCCGATGCCGGTGATGACGACGCCAGGCCGACCGTTGGCCGTCATGCGCTCACTATAATAGGGGCCCGTGCGCGCCGGGTCGTCGGCGATCGCGCGTCTGTTCAGCTGGACCGGCGCGCTCCTCTTCGTCCTGTCGCTCGTCTACTTTCTGGTCGCCTATCTGACGTGGTTCGGGGCCGCCGCGTCGGCCGGAACCATCTCTGCCGCCGTTACGTGGAACGTAACGCTGTTTACGGCGTTCGCGCTGCATCATAGCCTCTTCGCCCGCGCGCGCCTTCGCGCCTGGGTCGCGCGCGTCATACCGCCCGAGCTCGAACGCTCGCTGTACGTGTGGATTGCGAGCCTGCTGTTCGTCCTCGTCTGCGGGGGGTGGCGTCCCGTGCCGGGCATCGCGTGGCAGGCAGACGGCGTCGCGGTCTGGAGTCTCCGTGCGGTGCAAGCCGCGGGCCTGTGGATCATCGTCCGCAGCGCCCGCATCCTCGACGTGTGGGGACTGGCAGGCGTCACAACGGGCGGCAGGGCGGGTGAGGCGGGTGGGGAGTTCAAGGCGATCGGCCCCTATGGCTGGGTGCGCCACCCGATCTACGCTGGCTGGTTTCTGTTCGTCTTTGCCGCGTCGCCGATGACGATGACGCGGCTCGTCTTCGCGATCGTCAGCGGCGTCTATCTCCTGATCGCCATTCCGTTCGAGGAACGGACGCTGCGAGCGGGGTCCGACGGCGCCTACGAGCGCTACATGGCGGCCGTGCGCTGGCGGCTGGTGCCGGGGGTGTATTGAAGTTGTCAGTCGGAAGTTGTCAGTTGTCAGCCATCAGTTCTCGGTCGGCTGGCTGAGTGATGGGACAACTGACAACTGACAGCTACTCGTCGTAGTCCTCCTGTGGCAGCCCTTCGAGCTCCTCGAGAAAGATCAGACCGCGATGTGACGGAATCTCGAATCGCTTTCCACACACTTTGCACGTGACGTCGTCGTCAACCCGGATGAGGTGGTCCCTGACCTTGGCGAAGAGCGCGCGGTCGCGGTCGTTCGCGCCGGACGGAATCTGCGCCTTCTTCGTGCGGCGCATCCAGCGGACCGAGTACTCGCTGGTGCGGCGGCAGCGGGGGCACTGCAGCCTGGCGGGCCGGTGCTCGGGTTTTTCGGTGAAGAACTGTCTCTCATCCATAGGGTCCAAAGTCTAAAGCCTGAAGCCCGAAGCCTGCTGATAAACTGGCCCTGAGCCTTATGGCCGACGCGACGCCGCCGACGCTCCCCTCGGAGCTTCCCGTCCTCCCGCTTCGCCGCACGGTCGCGTTTCCGCTGACGCTGCAGCCGCTCGCCGTCAATCGCCCGGTGTCCGTGGAGTCGGTCAACCGGGCGCTCGGCGTCGACCGTCTGGTGCTGCTGCTGCTCCAGCAGACCGACAACGACGACCCGGCGCCAAACGACCTGTCTCGCATCGGCACGGTAGGCGTCATCCGGCAGATGGCGAAAAGCGGCGGTGGGCTCAACATCATCGTCGAGGGCGTGGCGCGCGTGCGTGCGGACGTGGTCACGCGCACCGGCACGTCGATGCGCGCGCAGATCACGCAGCTGCCCGAGACGGTCGAGCGGACGATCGAAATCGAGGCGCACGTCCGCCGGCTGCAGGAGCTCATCGAAAAGGCGCTGTCGCTGGCGACCGGCCTCTCCGAGGAGCTGCGCGCCGTCGTCCTCAACATCGACGATCCGCTGCGGCTCGTCTACGTGCTCGGGACGCTGCTCGATCTGAAGCCGGCCGACAAGCAGGCGCTGCTCGAGGAAAACGATCTGAAAAAGAAGCTCGAGTTGATCTCCGCGGCGCTCACCCGCGAGATTTCGCTGCTGGAGCTCAAAGGGAAGATCGAGTCGCAGGCGCAGCAGGAGATGAGCGACGCGCAGCGGCAGTACTACCTGCGCCAGCAGCTCAAGGCGATCCAGCAGGAGCTGGGCGAGGGCGAAGGGAACGAGCTCGCCGAGCTGCGTAAACGGATCGACGACGCCAAACTGCCGGAAGCGGTTCACACCGCCGCGATGCGCGAAGTCGACCGCCTCGGCCGTATGGGCCCGGCCTCACCCGAATACCAGATGCTTCGCACCTACATCGACTGGCTCCTCGACGTCCCCTGGGCGGTGACGACGACGGACCGCATCGATCCGGTCGAGGCGCGGAAAGTGCTCGACGAGGACCATTACGACCTCGACAAGGTCAAGGAGCGCATCGTCGAGTACCTGGCGGTACGGAAGCTCAAAGGGGACATGAAGGGTCCGATCCTCTGCTTCGTCGGGCCGCCGGGCGTCGGCAAGACGTCGCTCGGACAGTCGATCGCCCGCGCGATGTCGCGGAAGTTCGTGCGCCTCTCGCTCGGCGGCGTCCGCGACGAAGCGGAGATCCGCGGACATCGCCGCACCTATATCGGATCGATCCCGGGCCGCATCGTCCAGGCCCTGAAGCAGGCCGGGTCGATGAACCCGGTCTTCATGCTCGACGAGATCGACAAGGTGTCGGTCGGCTTCCAGGGCGACCCGGCCGCGGCGCTCCTGGAGGTGCTCGATCCCGCCCAGAACCACACCTTCCGCGACCACTACCTCGAGGTGCCCGTCGATCTCTCACGCGTGCTCTTCATCGCGACCTCGAACCAGCTCGGCACGATCCATCCGGCGCTGCTCGATCGGATGGAGATCATCCAGCTGTCGGGCTATACGGAGGACGAGAAGGTCCACATCGCACGGAAGTACCTCCTGCCGCGACAGATGAGCGAGCACGGGCTGCCGGACGGCGCCCTCGAGCTGACCGAAGCCGCGCTGCGGCTCGTGATCGCGGAATACACGCGCGAGGCGGGCGTTCGCAACCTCGAGCGCCAGCTCGGAACGATCTGCCGAAAGGTGGCGGCGCGCCTGGCCACGCAGGCGGCCGATGCCCCGCCGGCGGAGAAGACGGTCGTCGACCGGGCGCAGGTCGACGATTACCTCGGTCCCGCCCGCTTCAAGAAGGAGATGGCGTTCCGGACATCCCGGCCGGGGGTGGCCACGGGCGTCGCCTGGACCGAGACGGGCGGCGACGTCCTCTTCATCGAAGCCACCTTGCTTCCAGGCGGAAACCAGAACATTATTCTCACGGGCCAGCTCGGCAATGTCATGCAGGAGTCGGCGCGCGCGGCGCTCAGCCACCTGCGGGCGCGCGCCGCGGAGCTGGGCATTGCTCCGGAATTCCTCGCCAAGCACGACCTGCACGTCCACGTCCCGGCGGGCGCGATCCCGAAGGACGGTCCGTCGGCGGGCGTGACGATGGCGACGGCGATCCTGTCGGCGGCGCGCAATCAGCCGGTACGGCGGGACGTGGCAATGACCGGTGAAATCACGCTCAGCGGGCTCGTCCTGCCGGTCGGCGGGATCCGGGAGAAGGCGCTGGCGGCGCGGCGGTTCGGGATTCGGACGCTGATCCTGCCCGCGCTGAACGAGCCGGACCTCGAGGAGCTGCCGCCCGACATCCGGCGCGAAATGACCTTCGTTCCGGTGGAGACGCTCGATCAGGTGATCAAGGTGGCGATACCGGACGGTGGAGCCGTGAGCGAACGCGAGTCACAGGAAGTTCCAACCGAAGCGCACTCGGACCGATAGCGTGGCAGCGGCGATCGTCTTCTACGTCTCCGGCCCCGGCTTCGGCCACGCGTCGCGCGTCATCGAGGTCATCAACGCCATCCTCGCGCGACGTCCCGACACGCGAATCGGCGTCCGCACGGCGGCGCCGCGCTGGTTGTTCGATCTCACCGTCAAGGGGAAGATCGCGTTCAGCACGCTCGAGACCGACACGGGCGTCGTCCAGACGGACGCGCTGACGCTCGACGAGGCGGACACGATCCGGCGCGCCGCCGCGTTCCACAGCGACCTGGTCACCCGCGCAGCGAGCGAAACGCGGGTGCTCCGCGAGCTGGGCGCGGGACTCATCGTCGGCGACATTCCGCCGCTGGCGTTCGCCGTCGGCGGCGCGGCCGGCGTGCCCTCGATCGCGCTCGGCAACTTCACGTGGGACTGGATCTACAGCGACTACCCCCGCGTGCGCCTGGCGCCGTCGCTGCTGCCGACGATCCGCGGCGCCTATGCGAAAGCGTCCCTGGCGCTGCGGCTGCCGATGTCGGCCGGGTTCGAGAGCATCTCGAACATCAAGGACATCCCGTTCATCGCCCGGCACTCGACGCGGACGCGGGAAGAGGTCTGCAAGATTCTCAAGATCCCCGCGGACAAACCGCTCGTGCTGATGTCGTTTGGCGGCTACGGGATCCCGAGCCTCGATACGGACGTGCTCGCCAAGTTCAAGAAGTACATCGTCCTCAACGCAACCAACAAGCAGGTGCCGCGGGCGCGAAAGGAGACGCCGCTCGTGGAGCGCCAGGGCTCGTTCATCGCGTTGAACGAGGAGCCGATGTACGACGCCGGGCTCCGCTACGAAGACCTGGTGCGCGCGGCGGAGGCCGTCGTCACGAAACCAGGGTACGGGATCATCTCCGAGGCGATTGCCAACGACGCGGCGGTGCTGTACACCTCGCGCGGCCACTTCCCCGAGTACGACGTGCTCGTGGAGGACATGCCGAAGTACCTGCGGACCGCGTTCATCAGCCAGGAGGAGCTCTTCGCGGGGCGATGGGAACCGCACCTCGACAAGCTGCTCGCGCAGAGCCGGCCCAAGAACTACAAGAGGCCGGACACCAACGGCGCCGACGTCGCCGCCGATCTGCTGCTGAAAGCGCTCGACAAGCCGCCACGGAAGCCGCGCGGCCGACCGAAGGTCAAGGCCTGATCTTTCAGCGGCCGGTCCTGGGCGCCCAAGTACCACACGTCCAGGCATCGATAGACGCGAGGCGATTTTCGTAGCCAGCTACCTCTTCGGCCCGCTTCCCGGCGACTTCTTCACTCGCCCCAAGCGACCGCCGCGCGTCGTCCCGATAGCCCATTCGCAACGCGCGTGGTGCCTCTGCTTCTTGGCGTTCACCCCAATCCAGGCCCCCGCTATAATCCGCCCGCTCGACCAGCATGGCACTGGCGCCGGGGGACCGGGTAGGTGCGTATGAAATCGTCGCCGGTTTGGCGCGCTGAGGGCGCCCAGCGACGGAACGATTCGAGCCGTTCCGCACGACTGAGTTCAGTTGCGGATGCAGCTCACCAGGGTCCAGATCCGCGGCCAGTTCACCTTCTGAGCCGACACGGCGCGCAGGCCTGCCGTCTCCAGCAGCGTCTCGAGATCGAGGTCCGTCCGAAACCCTGCGCGAATCGTGAGCGGCAGCAGCGCGCGTTCCACCGAGGCGAGCGCCGGGTTCGCGCTCTGGAAGTGATTGAGGATGACGATCAGGCCTCCCCGGCGACAGACACGTCGCATCTCGCGCAGCACCTGAACGGGATCGGGCACGACGCTGATGACGTACGGCGCGAAGACACGATCGAACGACGCGTCGGGAAACGTCAGCCGGGCTGCATCGGCCGCAAGCAGCCGGACGTGGCGCAGTCCTCCGCGCGCGAGCCGCGCCCGCGCCCGCCGCAGCATGGACGCAGAGAGATCAACGGCGGTGACCCGGCAGTGACGCGGATAGAGCGGCGCGGTGAGCGCGGTGCCGGTGCCGATCTCGAGTACGCGATCGCCGGGGCGCAGCCCGAGCGCGGCCATCGCCGCTCTGCGGCCCGGCTGCAGTGGCGCCCCAAAAAGCACATCATAGACCGGTGACAGCGTCGCGTAGATTCGATCGATGAACGCGTTCTCGAACGGGCGAGGACGCGGTCGCGTGCCGGCGGGCGGCGCGTAATAGCCGTGCTCGCGAAGAGATATGGCCATGCTGCCTTGCGTGGCAACCGGCGTGCCTGCAGGTCCGGCGAGAGCCGGACGCCACGTGCGGACGGCGTCAGTCCTTCCTACAAATGACGAGCGACCACAACCGCGGGACGCTGACCTTCTCGATCGAGACCGGGCGCAGATCCGCCTGCGCGAGGAACCCCGGCAAATCCAGATCCGACTTGAAGCCGATGTGGACGGTGAGTGGCGAGAGCGCGCGGTCGAGGCGCGAGAGCACGCGGTTCGCGCTTCGAAAGTGATTGAGAATGACGATCTTTCCGCCCGGCCGGCAGACGCGCCGCATCTCGCTGACGACCTTTACCGGATCGGGCACGCAGTTGATCAAGTACGGCGCATAGACGATGTCGAACGAATCGTCGGCGAACTTGAGCGCGGCCGCATCCATCTGCATCAGCCGGATGTGCGAGAGCCCTTTGCGGCGGATGCGCGTGCGCGCCTTCTCGAGCATTGACGCCGAGAAATCGATGCCGACGACGTGGCAATGCCGCGGATAGAGCGATGCGTTGATGCCGGTGCCGACGCCGACCTCGAGCACGCGATCGCCAGGCCGGATGCCGATGCGCTCGAGCGCCAGCAGGCGGCCCGGATGCAGCAGCGGCCCGAAGATCAGGTCGTAGACCGACGACAGCTTGTCGTAGACGCCCTCGACGAAGTCGTTCTCGATGGCGATGACCGAGAGCGCCTGGCTGCCAACGTCCGGTCGGAACTTGTCGTGCTCACGCTCGAAGAGCGATATCACCTGCCTGCAACCTCTTGGGATAACTGAGCTTGTGACGACCGGGTCCCTGGGACCGTGCTCGGACCGCCCGGGCACTATACACCAAAGTAGGCAGTAGGCAGTAGGCGGTGGGGCGGTGGACAGCAAAACGATGCAAGGCCTAGCTGCCGGCTGCCTGCTGCCGGCTGCCTACTGCCTACTGCCTACTATCCCGTCGAGCACGTCGAGCGCCGCCGCAATCCGGCCCGACGGCGCCGACACATGGACCCCCTGGGCGATCCCCTGCACGGCCCGACCGATCTCGCGGGCGATCGCCACGCCTTCTGCCGCGGCCGCCTCCGGCCCTTCGACGCGGCGCATCCGTTGTAGCACGCCGGCCGGCACCTGCACGCCGGGCACCTCGTTCGCCATGAACTCGGCATTCAGCACGCTCTCGAACGGCCACAAGCCGACGAGAATAGGGATCCGTGCGCGTTCGACGCGGCGGTAGAAGCGCTCGAACGCCGCCGCATCGAACACCGGCTTGGTCACCGCGAACTCGGCCCCCGCCTCGACTTTGTACTCGAAGCGGCGAATCTCGCCCTCGATGTCCTCGGCGCCCGGATTGATCTGCACGCCGACATGAAACGCAGTCGGCCCGCCGATCGCCTGCCCGCCGATGTCGAGCCCATGGTTGAGGCGCGCGACGACGTTGGTGAGGCCGATCGAGTCGACGTCGAAGACGGCTGTTGCGTCCGGGTAGTCGCCGACCGAGCGCGCGTCGCCCGTCACGATGAGGAGGTTCCGCACGCCCATTGCGTGCGCGCCAAGCAGATCCGACTGCATGCCGAGCAGATTTCGGTCGCGGCAGGAGTACTGGAGCACGGGTTCGACGCCCGCCTGCTGCTGCACCAGGACGGCCAGCGACAGCGCGCTCATCCGCGAGCCCCGCAGGCCGTCCGGGACGAGGACGACGTCGACCCCGTGCCGCTTCAGCGCGCAGGCGTCCGCGATGACGCCGTCGCTCGAAAACCCCTTGGGGGGCGTGAGCTGCACGCTGATGGCGAACCGCCCCTCGGCGAGCGTGCGCGCGAGCCGGGACCGCTCCGGCAGTGGGACGACGGCGGCCGGCGGCTCGCTGACGACGCGACGCGCCCGTGCGGCGCCCGCGCCGGCGCGGGCCGCTTCGGGCGCGTACTTCTTCACCGCGATCTTGATTTGCCTGATGTGCTCCGGCGTCGTCCCGCAGCAGCCGCCGACGAGCCGCACGCCCTGGCTCATGAAGCGGCGCGCATACGACGCCATGTATTCCGGCGATGACAGGTAGATGTTGCGTCCCTCGATGTCGCGCGGCCGGCCCGCGTTCGGCTGCGCCGAGAGGCGCGCGCGGGTGACGGCCGCCATCCGCTCGATCGTTTCGAGCATAGGCGCGGGGCCGATGCTGCAGTTGACGCCGACGACGTCCGCCTCGGGCGCGAGGGCCGGCGCGAACTGCTCGGGCGGCGCGCCGTCGAGCGTGTTGCCGTCCTCCTCGATCGTCATCTGCGCGACGATCGGCAGCGCGCACACGCTCCGAATAGCGCCGATGGCCGCGCGCAGCTCGTTCACGTCGCGAAACGTCTCGAGGATGAACAGATCGACGCCGCCGGCTACGAGCGCCTCCGCTTGCTCCCGGAAGAACGCCTCGGCCTCGTCGGTGCCCGTCTTCCCCCACGGCTCGATGCGGATGCCGAGCGGCCCGATCGCTCCGGCCACGTACACATCGTCGCCCGCCGCGCTGCGCGCGAGCCGCGCCCCCTCCATGTTGATCTCATGCAGCCGGTCGGCCAGGCCAAAGCCGCGCAGCTTCACGCGATTGGCGCCAAACGTGTTCGTCTCAATCACGTCCGCCCCGGCGTGGACGTACTCCTGATGTACTTCCGCGACGCGGCCCGGATCGGTCAGATTCAGCGCATCGAAGCACCGGTTGATGAAGACGCCCTTGGCATAGAGCATCGTCCCCATGGCGCCGTCGCAGACGAGCACACGTTCGTCGATCGCGTCGAGAAACGGCTTCATGCGTCGTCGTTCGGTTTTTTCATTATCTCATTGATCCACCTTCTGGTAGGCGAGCGTGGCGGCGTCGATCAGGAGGTACGAGCGGTTGATGCGGTCGATGCAGACCGACCGCACGCCCTCGCGTTCGGTCTCGACGAACCGATGGTGATGGCCGCACAGGTGCAGGCGCGGCCGCAGCGCGGCGAGCAGCTCGTTGATCGGCGGTCTGCCGGCCTCGCGCCGCAGCGGCGTCCCGCCAGGGCGCGGCGGCTCGACGATGATGAACGGGCGCGGCGCTTCGTGCGTCATCAGGATGTCGACCCTGCCGAGCTGCTTGCATCGCTCGACCTCTTCACGCACGAAGTGACGCCGCTTGTCGTCCACGCGCGCGGAGCGCGCCGACAGAGGCTGCCGACGAGCCGCGGCTGCGACTCGTCCATGCGGAAGCTCCGCCGCCGGCGTGTCGTACCAGGTCGGCGCGTACGTGCCCCCCAGTCCCGCCACGATCAGCGGTCCGACCCGCGTGGATGTCCCGTTGCGGATGTAATGAAGTTTGGGCGCGGGATCGCGGCCGGCTTCCCACGCCGCGATGCGATCGAAGTTCTCGTTGTTTCCCTTGATCCAGTAGAGCGGCGCCGGCGGTTCGGGATACGCGCCGGTGCTGCTCGCCACATCGCCGACGCAGATCCACAGCGACACATCTGTGTGTCGCGCCATCGCGCGGTACAGCGCCTCGAAGTTGCCGTGAATGTCGGCGACGGCGCCGATGATCAAGAGGCCAGGGATGCCGGCGCCTCAGCACCGACGGGCGGCGGCACCAGCAGGTCTTCCTTGTCCCAGATGAAGTCGTCCTTGCTGTAGACGGCGAGCTCGTAGTCCTTGCCCATGAAGATCGCCGACACCGGGCACGCTTCCTCGCAGTAGCCGCAGAAGATGCAGCGGGTCTGGTGAATCTGGTAGACCTTGGCATACCGCGGGCCCGCGAGCACGGTGCCGTCGTTCTCCGCCGCCTCGAGATAGATCGCATCGGCCGGGCACGCCACCGAGCAGAGTCCGCACGCCACGCACTTTTCGAGCCCGTGCTCGTCGCGCATCAGCACCTGCTTGCCGCGATATTTCGGGAACATCGGCACCTTCTCGTCGGGATAGTTCACCGCAATCTTCCTCTTGAACATGTGCCGGAAAGTGGTGGCAAGCCCGACGAGGAACGGTCGAATCATACGAGGATCATATCCCACCGGCTGCCAGCTGCCGGCTGCCGGGTACCGGCTACAATGGCTCGGTGCTCGAGGAGCCGCAGTTTCTCCCGGCCGACCAGTTCCTGCTCACCACGCTCATCGTCAAGCTGGCCGTCATGGCGGTGCTGGCGACGATGCTGGCGCGGTTCCGGCAGTTTCGGCACATCCTCATCTTCGAGCGCCGGGGCTGGAGCGACCGCGTCACGTTCGCGCTCGCCATCGGCGTGCCCGTCATGGCGGGCGTGGCGGCGCGGCTCCTCCTCAGTTACAACGCCGCCGATCTGACGCTCGAAGGCGCCTTTCTCGCCGGTCTCATCGCCGGTCCGTACGCCGGCGCCATCGTCGGGCTGCTCGCCGCGGTGCCGGCGCTCATCGCGGGCGAGATCATCGCGCTCCCCTTCGCGATTGGCTGCGGATTTGCGGGCGGCGGCCTGCGCGAGGTCTGTCCGAAGGAAGCGATCTGGCGCTTCACGCCGTTCATCTTCGTCGACCTGCGGCGCCACGTGTGGCAGGTGGTGCGCCGCCTGGAGCCGAACTGGCAACTCGCGCTGCTGGCGGCGCCGGTCGCGCTCGAGCTGCTGCGGCAGGCGCTCGGTTTCCGGTTCGGCGCCGCGCGCCTCTTCTTCCTCGATCCCGCCTCGCCGTGGATGACGGCGCTCGTCGTGCTGGCGACGGTGCTCGCCGTGGCAACGCCCATCAAGATCTGGAACAGCGCCCGGATCGAACACCGTCTGCAGGAGCAGGAGAAGCTCCTGATGGAGGCGAAGATCGAGGCGCTCAAGAGCCAGATCAATCCTCACTTCCTGTTCAATACGCTCGCGTCGATCTCCTCGCTCATCCGCTCGCACCCCGAGACGGCGCGGACGCTCATCATTCGGCTGTCAGGGCTGCTGCGGCGTCTGATCCGCAGCCACCAGCACTTCGTGACCCTGCGCGAGGAGCTCGACGCGATCGACGAGTACCTCGACATCGAGGTCGTGCGCTTCGGGTCGAAGCTGCAGGTCCGCAAGGAGATCAGCCCTGATACGCTGGACGTCATCGTCCCGAGCATGATCCTGCAGCCGCTCGTCGAGAATTCCATCAAGCACGGGCTCACACGCAAGGTCGGCGACGGATCGATCGTCATCCGCAGCTGGCGCGACAACCGGCGCGCCGTCATCGAAATCGAAGACGACGGCGTCGGGTTCCGGGCGGACCGTCTCGAAGAGCGCCCGACCGAAGGGATCGGCCTGGCCAACGTGCGTGAGCGGCTGCGCGTCATCTACGGCGCCGCCTTTCAACTGACGCTCGACAGCAAGCTCGGCGTCGGCACGCGCGCCCGAATCGAGATCCCGGAGCTGCTCGCGGCGGAACAGATCACTGCGTAAAATCCCCAATCCCAAATCCCACCTTCGACATCCTGCTTGGGATTTGGAGCTTGGGACTTGGAGCTTGGGATTTGGGTTTTGATTTGACCGCAGATGAATGAACCTCTGAGGGTCATGGTCGTCGACGACGAGCAGCTCGCGCGCGACGAGCTCTGCTACCAGCTCGAACGGCTCGGCGACGTGCAGGTCGTCGCGCAGGCGGGCAACGGGTTCGAGGCGCTTGCCGCCGCCGACCGCGTCGAGCCCGACCTCGTGTTCCTCGACATCCAGATGCCCGGCCTGAGCGGCTTCGAGGTCGCGCGGCGGCTCCTCAATCGTGACGCCGATACGCCGGTGGTGGTCTTCGTGACCGCCTTCGACCAGCATGCGATCGAGGCCTTCGAGGTCAACGCGGTCGACTACCTCCTCAAGCCGGTCGAAGCGGGTCGGCTCGAACAGGCACTGGCGAGGGTCCGGCGCCGCCTCAGCTTACGGCTGAACCTCGCACCCCCCGACGTCAACAACCAGCTCGAGCGTATCGTCAAAATGATGGCGAATCGGCAGGTTCGCCGCGAACAGGTGGCCCTGAAGGTCGGGGAACGTTTCCTGCTGGTTCAGACCGACGAGATCATCTATGCCTCGCTGGCCGACGAGTCGATTAACATAGTGACAGCCCAGGTGTCGGGCACCTCCAACTACCGGACGCTCGACGAGCTGCAGGCGCGTCTCGATCCGGAGGTGTTCTGGCGCGTCCATCGCTCGCACCTGGTCAACATCAATAAAATCAAGGAGATAGTCCCTTGGTTCAGCAGGAACTACATCCTTCGGATGAAGGACGCGAAGAGTACGGAAATCCCGGTCAGCCGGGCGCAGACCCGGCGGCTCCGGGAGTATCTGAAGCTCTGACGCTCCTGCCCGAGGAGCCCGGTGAGGCGGGTATGGAATCGGTGTCCGCGGCGGCCGGTGAGGCTGCCGCACCGGCGGACCTGCGCCTGACGATCGACGACCGCCGGGTCGCCATCATCCGCCGGCTGACGATCCTCAAAGACGAGGCCGTCGCCTGGGTCAAGACGCTCGCCTCGGCCGCGGTGTACGCGACGCTCATCGTCACGTTCGGTTTCCAGGTGGCGCGTGTCGAAGGCCAGAGCATGGCGCCGACGCTCGCGGATCAGGATCGCCTCATCGTCAACAAGCTCGCGTACCGGATGGGCGAGCCGCGACGCGGCGACATCGTGATGCTCTATTACCCGCTCAATCCCGACAAGTCGTTCGTCAAGCGCGTGATCGCCGAGGAAGGCGACCAGGTGCGCATCGTCGACGGCCGCGTCTTCGTCAACGACGTCCCGATGGACGACAACTTCGTGCCGCCGGAGTACCGCAGCCATGACGACTTCGGCCCCTCGGTCGTGCCCGAAGGCTACTACTTCGTGATGGGCGATCACCGGAACAACAGCTCCGACAGTCGGCACTGGGGGTTCGTGCCCAAGAAGTACATCATCGGCAAGGTGCAGCTGCGCTGGTGGCCGATCCCCAACGCGCACATCTTCTGACGCGTCTGACGACGGACCGATATTCCGAAGTCGTCCGCGTCCTCAACCGCGTCCTCGTCCTCAACCTCGCGGTCGCCATTGTCAAGATCGCCCTCGGCTACGCGACCGGGGCCGTCTCGATCCTCTCCGAAGGCTTTCACTCGCTGACCGATTCCGCCTCGAACGTCGTGGCGCTCGTGGGCGTGTCGATCGCGCGGCGCCCGCCCGACGCGGATCACCCCTACGGTCATCGCAAGTACGAGACGATGGCCTCGCTCGGGATTCTCATCTTCCTGATCGTCGTGCTCGTGCAGGTGCTCGCAGCCGCCTACGATCGACTCGTCCACGGTGGCGTGCCGCGCGTGTTCCCCGAAGGGATTGGGGTGATGGCGGCGACGCTCGTCGTCAATCTCTTCGTGGTGCAGTACGAGATGCGGGAGGCGCGGCGGCTGAACAGCGAGGTGCTGCAGGCCGACGCCATGCACACGAGGAGCGACGTGCTCACGTCGGCCACGGTGCTCGCGGCGCTGCTCGGCGTCTGGCTGGGTCATCCCTGGCTCGATCCGTTGGCCGCGATCGTCGTCGCGGCGTTCATCGGCCGGGCCGGCTGGCACATCGCGCAGGAAGCGTCGCGGATCCTCGGCGACCAGATCGTCATCGCGGAAGACGACGTGCGCGCGGTGGTCCGATCGGTGCCGGAAGTGCTCGGCTGCCACCACATTCGCACCCGGGGCTCGGCCGATCACGTGTTCATGGACCTGCACGTATGGCTCGACGGGCGCACGCCGCTCGAGACGGCGCATTCGACGTCGCACCTCGTGAAGGACCGCCTCATGAAGCGTTTCCCTCACCTCGCCGACATCGTCATCCATATCGAGCCGCCGCCTTCGACCTCCCACTCCCAACACGCCAACGTCCAGTAATCACCGCGCCAGCGGAGCTGGAGGTTGGGAGTTGGGCGTCGCGAGGTTGGAAGTTGGTCCCTGGATTGCTCCCGCGTTGCGTGTTATGACACGCCCTGACCTCGTCCAGAGTGAATCGATCGGGAGCCTGCTGCGCGGCATCTTCGCGGATCTGCGGACGCTCGTCCGCGAGGAAATCGCGCTCGCGCGCGTCGAGCTTCGCGAGCAGGCAGGCCGGGCGAAGGCGGCCGGCATCAGCCTGGCCCTCGCAGCCGCCGCGCTGGTCATCGGCCTCGTGTTCCTGCTCATTGCGATGGCAACCGCCATCGCCGACGCGCTGAACTGGCCGGTATGGGCCGGCTTCCTCGCGCTGTCGGTGCTGCTGGGCTGCGCCGGCGTCGCGGCGATGCTCTTCGGCCGCAGCCAGCTCCGCCGTGTACACGCGGTGCCCACCGAAACGGTCTCGACGCTCAAGGAGAATGCGGCATGGATCGCGAAGCGGCTGACATCCGGTCCGAAATGAGCCAGACGCGGGCGGACCTCGACCGCAAGCTGTCGCGTCTGACCGCCCGCGCCAGCGAGATGAGCCCGCGCCGCGCCGTGCGGCGGCTCATGCCCGAGTATTTCTGGGAGCGCGTGATCGGCAGCACGCTCTTCATCACTGGCGGGCTGATGGCGTGGCGTCGCCGTCCGCGGCGAGTGCGCGCGTAGTAGCGGCGAGGCCGCGCGTATACTAGCGTCCGGACGCTGCGCTCGTGGCCTCTCGAGTCGTCATCGCGCTCCTTGTCGCACTGGCCCGAGTCGCGGTCCACGCCGAAGACTGGCCTCAGTTCCGCGGCCCGACGGGTCAGGGACACTCGACCGAGCGCGGACTGCCGCTCGAGTGGAGCGAATCGCACAACATCATCTGGAAGACGCCCGTACCCGGCCGCGGCTGGTCGTCGCCGGTCGTCGCCGCCGGCCGCATCTGGCTGACATCCGCCGTCCGCGAACGCGACGGCGCGTCGCTGCGCGCGCTGGCCTACGACGTCGCGACCGGCCGCGAGCTCCTGAACGTCGAGCTCTTTCGGCTCCGCGACGCGAAGCTCCTGAACCCGAAGAACAGTCACGCCTCACCCACGCCGGTAGTGGACGGCGACCGTGTCTACCTGCACTTCGGCGCCGAGGGGACGGCGGCGATGACGACGGCAGGCGAAATCGTCTGGAGGACGCGCGTACCGTTCGTCAATCAGCACGGGAGCGGCGGCTCACCGGTCTTGTACGAGGACCTGTTGATCTTCAACTGCGACGGGTGGGACGCAGCGTTCGTCGTCGCGCTCGACGCGCGTACCGGCAAAGTGCGCTGGAAGACGAACCGCCGGTCTCCGGCGGATCAGGCGTACACGACGCCGCTCGTGATTCGGGTCGGCGACCGCGACCAGGTCGTCAGCGCAGGCGCCTATCGCGCGGCGGCCTACGATCCGCGATCCGGCCGGGAAATCTGGCGCGTCGCGTACGCGGATGGCTTTTCGAACGTGCCGCGTCCCGTCTACGGCCACGGCATGGTCTTCATTGCGACGGGCTTTCAGCAGCCCTCGCTCATCGCGGTGCGCGCCGACGGGACCGGCGACGTGACGAAGACGCATACGGTCTGGACACAACAGCGCGCGGCCCCGCTGACGCCGTCGCCGCTGCTCGTCGGCGAGGTGCTCTACACCGTCAGCGACATTGGGATTGCCGCCGCCCTCGACGCGAGGACCGGCGCGCCGCACTGGATCCAGCGCCTCGGCGGCAACTACTCCGCGTCGCCGGTGTTCGCCGACGGCCGCATCTACTTCCAGAGCGAAGAAGGCGTCACGACGGTCGCCGCGCCCGGGACGGAGTTCCGCGTGCTCGCGAAGAACCAGCTCGACGGCGGGATGCTCGCGTCGATGGCGGTGTCGGACGGCTCGATCGTCATCCGCACCGAGAGCCACCTGTATCGGATTGGTGCCTCGAGGTAGTCAGCGCGCCGCCCGTCGATAGAGTCCCGACCGGCCACCGCGCTTTTCGACCAGGTAGATATTTCCGATCACCATGGCCTTGTCGACGGCCTTGACCATATCGTAGATGGTCAGCGCGGCGACCGCGACCGCAACGAGCGCTTCCATCTCGACGCCGGTCTGCGCGCTGGTGCGGACGCTCGATTCGATCAGATAGCCACAGCGTGTCGGCGTCAGCTCGACCGCGACGTAGGTCAGCGGAAGCGGATGGCAGAGCGGAATGATGGCGGAGGTCTGTTTGGCGGCCATGATGCCTGCCAGGCGCGCCGTCTGAAGTGGATCGCCCTTGGCAACGGCGCCGCGGCGAATCAGACGCAGTGCCGCGGGGGCCATCGTAATCTCTCCGCGCGCCACCGCTTCGCGAGTCGTGACCGGTTTGTCGCCGACGTCGACCATCTTGATGCGGCCGCGGGGGTCGACGTGCGAGAGTGCGCGGGTGCGGCGTCGCACCTTACGCACCTTCCTCGTCCCCCTGCGCCAGATAGAAGGAGAGGCTCTCGAGCGACACCGTGAGATCGACGCTCTTCAACTTCACCTCCGGCGGTACCTTCAACGCACCGGGCGAGAAGTTCAGAATCGCCTTGATGCCCGCCTCGACAACGAGGTCGACGACCGGCTGGGCGTGCGGCGCGGGGACGGCGATGACGGCGATGTCGTAGCGCTCACGACGCGCCAGGCGTCTGAGCTCCCTGACATCGTGAATCGGCACGCCGCACCGCGATTCGTGGCCGATCTTCTCGTTCGCGATGTCGAAGAGCGCGGCGATGCCGAACCCTTCCTGCCTGAAGCCGGGGTAATCGGCGAGCGCGAGACCAAGATTGCCGGCGCCCATGATGACGACACGCAGCCGCCGGTCGAGACCGAGGATCTGCCGCAGGTGGCGGCGCAGTTCCTTCACGTAGTAGCCGACGCCGCGGACGCCAAACTCGCCGAAGTAGGCGAGATCTTTTCGAATCTGCGCCGCGTTGAGATGGAACTGTTCGGCAAGCGCCTGCGAGGAAATCGTCTGGACACCGGCAGCGTCGAGCTCGTTGAGGCAGCGGAGGTACACGGACAGGCGGTTCGTGGTGAGCTCGGACACCTGGTCGGGCAGCTGCCGACGCTTGTTCGGACGATTCACAAGCTCCAATGCTACCATCTCGCGCCATGGCGCACCTGACGACACCGTCGACTCCGGCGACGCGCACGGGCTTTCAGCCGTACGTCCCCTCCTCGCAATCACCCGCGGAGTTCACGCTCAAAGCGATCGTCCTCGGCGCATTCTTCGGTCTGCTGTTCGGCGCATCGACCGTCTACCTCGGCCTGCGCGCCGGCCTGACCGTCAGCGCGTCGATTCCGATTGCGGTGCTGGCGATCTCGGTGCTCAAGAAGCTGGGCGGATCGACGATCCTCGAGAACAACATCGTCCAGACGATCGGATCGGCCGGCGAGTCGGTCGCCGCGGGCGTCGTCTTCACGATCCCCGCGTTGATCTTTCTCGTGCCGTTCGGCCCGAGCTATTTCAACTATCTGCAGATCACGCTGCTGACGATTGCCGGCGGCATTCTCGGCGTGCTGATGATGGTGCCGCTGCGCCGGGCCCTCATCGTCAGAGAGCACGGCGTGCTGCCCTATCCGGAGGGAACCGCCTGCGCCGAAGTTCTCGTGGCCGGTGAGCGCGGCGGCAAGATGGCGGGACTCGTCTTTGGCGGACTCGGGATTGGCGCGCTCTGGAAATCGCTGTCGTGGATCTTCGGCCTCTTCCGGTCCGAGATCGGCTACTCGATGCCGCGCGCCTCACAGTTCCCCAACGCGACGGTCGCGGTCGACATCTCACCGGAGTACCTCGGGGTGGGGTACGTGATTGGGCCGCGCATCGCCGGCACGATGGTCGCCGGCGGCGTCCTGGCCTGGCTGGGTCTGCTGCCACTCATCTCGATCCTCGGCCAGTTCATCACCGAGCCGTTTCCACCGATTCATCCCAGCTTCGCGGTCAATCCCGCCACCGGCCGGCCGTTCCTGATCTCGGAGATGAGCGCCGGTCAGCTGTGGAGCGCCTACATCCGCTATATCGGCGCCGGCGGCGTGCTGGCCGCGGGCCTTATCACGCTGGCGCGCACGATTCCTACGATCGTCGCCTCCGCGCGCGGGAGCCTTCGCGACTTCGCGGCGGGCGGCGCCGGCGGCGGAGCCGGCGCGCGCACCGAGCGCGACATCCCCATGACGATGGTCCTGGGCGGGTCGGTGGCGCTGGCGATTTTCCTGGTCGTGACGCCGGGGCTGCCGACGCAGGGCAACTTCCTTGCGGCGGTGCTGATCCTGATCTTCGGCTTCTTCTTCGTGACCGTCTCGTCGCGCATCACCGGCTTGATTGGATCGTCGTCGAACCCCGTTTCCGGAATGACGATCGCGACGCTGATTCTCACGTGCCTGCTCTTCGTCGCGGTGGGCTGGACGGGCGCCATGTACGCGCCGATCGCGCTGATCGTGGGCGCGATCGTCTGCATCGCCGCGGCAAACGCCGGCGCCACGTCGCAGGACCTCAAGACCGGCTACATCGTCGGCGCGACGCCGATCTACCAGCAGACCGGCCTCATCATCGGCGTGCTCGTGTCGGCGCTGATCATCGGGCTCACCACGCTGTACATGCACCAGGTGTTCGGGATCGGTTCCGCCGCAGTCCCGGCGCCGCAGGCGACGCTGATGTCGACGATCATCAGCGGTCTGCTCGATCAGAACCTGCCGTGGGGCCTCGTGCTGGTCGGGATTTTCATCGCGGTAACGCTCGAGCTGTGCGGGGTCCACTCGTTGTCGTTTGCCGTGGGCCTCTATCTGCCGATCGCGACCACGGCGCCGATCTTCGTCGGCGGGATGGTCCGCTGGTGGGTCGAACGGAAGATGGGGACCGCGGCCGAGAGCGAGATCAGCGCCGGCACGCTGTTCAGCTCCGGCCTCATCGCGGGCGGGTCGATTGCCGGCATTCTGTACGCGATCCTCGTCGGCACCGGCACGATCGAGCCATTGGCCGCGCTGGGCGCCATGTTCCCGTTCTTCGCCGGCGACACGGCGCTCGGTGAGCTGGCCAGCGCCGCGCTGTTCTTCGGCCTGGCGGTCATCGTGGCCCGCATGGCGATGCGCAAAGTAGAATGACCGGGTGAAGGCCATGCGGGTGCCGGCGGCGATCGTTCTGCTGCTCGTCGCGGCCGGCCCCGCTCCGTCCCAGGGTCCGGCGCGTCGTCTCACGACAGTCGCTGCGCTTCGCGAGTATCCCAGCTACTTCCACCTGCAGAACGTGCTCCTGCACGGCGAGTTCGTCGAGAGCGGCACGCAGATCGTCGTGCGCGGCGGCGAGCGCGACATCCCCGTCATTCTCAGAGATACGAGCACGCCGTCGGGCCTCGTCGAGGTCCGCGGTCAGCTGATTGACGTCGGCCGATTGGAAGCGGGCGACGCGCGGGTAGCCGCGTATGCGCAGGCTCGGAACTTCGATCCATGGCCGCGGCCAGGCGAGGAGCTCGTGCTGCTGGTGACCAACGTCACCCCGACGCAGCCAGCGGTCACGCCGTCGGTTCGTGCGCTCGCGCTGCAGCCGTGGCGCTTCGATGGACAGAAAGTGACGATCGTCGGGCAGTTCCGCGGACGGAATCTGTTCGGCGATCTCCCGAGCGCGCCCGGGAAGAGCCGCTGGGACTTCGTGCTGCGCTCGGCCGACTCGGCCGTCTGGGTGACCGACCTTCAGCCGCGCGGACGCGGGTTCGTGCTCTCCGTCGATGCCCGCGTCGACACCGGACGCTGGCTCCAGGTCAGCGGTACCGTCGCGGTGACGCGCGGGCTGTCGACAATTGTGGGGATGACGATCGCGGAGGCCGAAGCGGAGGCGGGACCGCCGACGGAGGAAGAGGCGCCTCCCCCGCCGCCTGCCGAGCCGGGCGAGGTCGTCTTCAGCTCGCCGACCGAGGGCGAAGTCGATGTGCCGGCAGCCGGCCGCGTTCGCGTGCAGTTCTCCCGCGGGATCGATCCGATGTCGCTCACCGGCCGCATTCGGGCGGGCTATGCCGGCGCACCGGCCGGCGCGGATCCGTCTCCGGAGTTCACGGTCGCCTATGATGGAGCCAATCGCGCCGTTGAAATCCGCTTCGCGCGGCCGCTCGAGGCGTTCCGCACGATCAGGATCGAGCTGCTTGAAGGCATTCGGACGTTCGACGGTGCGCCGGTCCGACCCTGGACGCTCACGTTCTCCGTTGGCGGTAACTAGCGGTCAAACCCAAACACCAAATCCCAAATCCCAAATCCCAATGCGCATTTATGCCCCAACGCACTTGGTATCCCTGAGGTAAGGAGTACCAGCGCACAGATTCTTCGCGCGCGCGCACGCTACTCTGAGAGTGAAGGCGCTCATGGACCGCTACGCGCCTTCTTCAAACTGAGACACTACCCGACGGGCTGTTGGCTTGAAAGCAATTCGCTGTTCAGACGCAGGCCGCCTGATAGGCCACGCGAGCGAAGGACCCGTGGTCGGCGAGGTCAAGCAGACGTGTAGCCTTCAATACTCGAAGCCGCACACGTGTCTCCTTGATTTCGCGGAGTACGATCCGCTCTTTTCGCCACGACGTCTCGTCGGCTCGAACCATCGGCCGACTCCGCGGCATTCGATGCAGCGGATAAGGCTGC
>Ga0073934_10000280_pt1 | contig 152923 bp, 158 predicted proteins | sample LarsenN4metaG_FD_76834 | JGI IMG/M metagenome (GOLD analysis project Ga0073934, IMG submission 76834) | Hot spring sediment bacterial and archeal communities from British Columbia, Canada, to study Microbial Dark Matter (Phase II) - Larsen... ... | reverse complement strand
GATCTCGTCAAAGTTGGGGCCTGGTATGACAACGAGTGGGGATACAGTAATCGGTTCGTCGAACAGGCGATTCTCGTCGGTCGAACGCTCTGATAAACGTTCGGTTCCCGACGTGGTATACTATGAACAATACCCAATGAAACATCCACAGCCATTTCGAAAGGAGGTGATCACACACCATGGATAGCGCATTTTTCCAATGGGTGGTCGCCATCCTGATCGCGGCCGCCATCGTTTTCGGTGCTTTCATGCACTGGAAGGGCACGCTCAACAATTTCTTCTTGTCGCGTGGCTTTTTCGTCTTCGGTCTCATTAACGCCTTCTTCGCGATCGTCACCCAGTACGGATTGACGAGCCAACTCGGCGTTCAGAATCTCTTCGCCGACCCGGTCTTCTATCTCTTGCTGAGCATCACATCGATGATGGCAGCGGTCTACTGGAACACCGACAAAACGAATCGAATCATCTAACGATTCGACCGTCGAAAACGGTTGGCGAGTACCCCGTACCATTTCCCCCGCGGAGAAATGAGACGGGGCAGGTACAGCCAGCCGTTTTCTGTATCTCTGGTCTTGTCAGCGAGTTGATTCTTCGGTACACTCCGCGCTGTTTCATACGCCGCCATCGTCTATCGGTTAGGACGCCAGGTTCTCATCCTGGTAAGAGGGGTTCGACTCCCCTTGGCGGTACCACGCGTCATCGCTCCCTCCGTTTACGCGGGGGACGCTTTGCTTCCCCGCTACAACTCGGGAGCGCGTCGCTTACCCGAAAAGATCGAAAATCTTTTCGGGGTGAAGGAGAGATTATATGGTCATTACAAATCTGGCGAACGGTGGTATACTTTAATCGATTATTTCGAATGTCACTCGTATGGCAAACAAGAACGGAGCGGTTGGCGGCGGGGTGTATGGCCTTGCCTTCATTGGCGCGTTAGTTTATTTCATCCAGCAAGCAGATACATTCTGGATGGGGGTTCTGGGCTTCTTTAAGGCGCTGGTCTGGCCAGCGCTTCTGGTCTACCACCTCCTCGATTTGTTGAAGATCTAGGTCCGAATCGTATCCATTCACGGTCAGGGTTGATTTTGGTATACTGTCCTCATGGATCAAGCCACACCGCAAGCCCACTCACGGACCCTGACATATCTCCTGATCGGGCTGGGTGTTGTGGTCGTCGGTGCTGGTATCTACGGCTACTTCTTCCGTGATCGAATCACGGAATTCTTCGGTCAGGTGACCGGGAATTCAAACACCGTTGCCAACGGGAATTCGAACAACCCGGCACTGAATGTGAATACGGTCCGCTTTACGAATTTGAGCTTGGCCGAAGAGGTGAAAGGGTCGACGAGCTTCAACGGAAAACTGACGTTTTCTGGAACAGAAGTAGTGTTGTCGAGCTTCAGTCGAATGGACGTTTTTTCGGAGTTGAATGCCGCCGCCGGCAAGACGTTTCTTGTCGTCTATATCGATCAGGTCACGAATGCCCAGGCGACAACGATCGTTGGTTCGATCTCAAGTTCCGTGTCGCTCGATACAAGCAGCGGTACCGTTCCGCTGCGTCGATATAAGATCGCTAATGATGAAGTAAAAAATGATCGCGGGTATCTATTATTCGAGATTCCCACGACGGCGAAGAACTTGACGATCGTTAACGGTACTGGACCGCTGGCCCAACGGGTCGCGCTTCCGTCCTAAGTCTATGCGTATCGGCCTGGTCACGCAGGCGTATTATCCGGTCCTCGGCGGGGTGACGGAACATGTTTGGCATCTCGGGCATGAATTAAAAAAACGCGGGCACGATGTCACGGTTATCACCGGCTCGGTTCGCGCTGGTCTCCTCGGGGATATCAAATCGACTGATCACGATCGTGGGTTACGGACGATCCGGGTCGGACTCCAACTCCCGACGATGCTCAATGGTGCAAATGCAGCGATCACAATCGGTTGGAAGCTTGGCCGTATGTTGCAGCGAATCGAGTCGAAGGAATTATTTGATGTGATCCATGTCCAGAGCGGACTCGATCCCGGACTTCCGCTCGTAGCGAGTAAAACGATGCGAACTCCAAAGGTCGCGACCTATCACACCTATCGTGAACCAGGACATTCCCTCATCGAGCACGCCCCGCGCCTTTTCCGACCCGTGTTCCAAGATGCAATTACAAAGATCGCCGCGCATATCGCGGTCTCACCGGCGGCTGCCTCTTTCATGCATCGCTACTTCCCTGGTCTCGAGATGCGCATCATCCCGAATGGGATAGATATCGATCGTTTTCGCCCCGATCTCGACCCGATGCCCATCCGTCAGGGAAATGAGTTCATTGTGCTTTATGTCGGACGGATGGACCCGCGCAAAGGGGCGAAATTCCTTTTTGGAGCGATCCCTGAAATGGAAAAATCATTGGCCGATTATCGGATCGTGGTCGTCGGGACCGGGTGGATGCAAAAATATTACGATGCGCATATCCCGCTCAATCTGCGGCATCGGGTCCAGTTCGTCGGCTACGTCTCACCAGAAGAATTGCCGCGCTATTACCGAGCAGCGGATGTCTATTGTTCACCGGCCACCGGTAACGAAAGTTTCGGTATCGTCCTCCTCGAAGCAATGGCGTGCGGCACGGCGGTCGTGGCTTCGGATATCGAGGGGTATCGGTGGGTGATCACACCGGGACAAGAGGGGAGCCTTGTTCCACCGCGCAGCTCTGAACATCTCGCCAAAGCGATCATCGAGCTGGCAAAATCACCGGATCGTCGTCACCAAATGGCAGACCACGGTCGGATCACAGCGGCGAAATATTCTTGGCCACGGATCGTCGATCAGATCGAAGGAGTTTATCACCAGGTCGTCAAAAAATAGTCACGCCCGGCCGAGGAGGCCGAGCGTGGGTGTGTCATGTCGTGGGCTTGTTCAGCATCGTGGCGACGGCCTCATGGACGCCTTCGGGGATGGGAAGGATGTACGAACTGGCAGGCTGGAGAGGCTGGAAACAGACTTCTGTCCGCGGGATGGCCTGTTCACCATTCGGCGTCCAGAACAGCGTCCGCAGCTCGGTCGGGGTCAACGTGTCTGAGTGGCAGGTGCCACTCTGAGCGTCGTGACGACGCGAACACGAGACCTCATACATCGGACGCATGGCCGAGCCCTTGGCGATAATGGTCATCGCCTTCGTCCGGCAGGCGGATTCGAAGTGAATTCGATCGGGAGTCGCGACGTGGATGACGGGAAGGGGCGGAGTGGGTATCGGGCGGGTCGGCATTCGAACCTCCGTGTCGACAACCTTCTACTATGTGGGCGGTACTACTAGAACGCATCCTAGGACACTGTGGAAAAGCCCGTCAAGGTTTCGGAACAGCCGGCGCAATGCCTTGACAGCCCATGAGAGGTGTTTTATTCTTCATTAGCACTCTCACCTTGAGACTGCTAATCCATGATTACCACCCGCCAACAACATCTCCTGAGCGCCATCTTGAAGGAATATGTGGCGTCAGCCGAACCGATCAGTTCCGGTGCTCTTGCGAAGGTGTCTGATTTGGACATTTCGCCAGCCACGATCCGTCATGAATTATCAGCCCTCGAAGAGACCGGGTACTTGATCCAACCGCATACCTCGTCTGGTCGGATACCGACCGAAAAAGCTTGGCGCTGGTACGTTCAGAACTTGTTGCAGTCCAACCAGGTCAAGAAGGACACACGGGAAGATGTCCAAGAGATCATTCGCACATACCGTCACACGCATAGCGAAATGTTACGACATCTCGCCAAGCGATTAGCTTCGTTGGCGAACGAGACGGTGGTGCTCGCCCCGGGACCGCATGAAACGTATTACACCGGCCTGTCCAATCTCTTCCGTCAGCCGGAATTCGAACGCCTCGACATGGTCCAGCAGATGTCCCGCGTCATCGATCGATTCGACGAGATCATGCAGCAGATGTTCGAACATCTCGAGGAGGATGTCTCGGTCCTCGTCGGCAAGGATAATCCCTTCGGTGCTGATACCGGTGCCGTCATGGCGACCTACCATCTGCCGAACCATCGCCGTGGTGTGATCGGCATCCTCGGCCCGATGCGTCAGGACTACGACGAACACGTCGCGATGATCCGCTATACTCGTGATGAACTCAATCGTGAAACCAATCGGACCAATGACTGAAACCACTCCCATGACCGACCAACCGGTAGTGAACGACGAGACGAGTCGACTCCAAAAGCTCGCCGATGATCATCTCGAGGGTTGGAAACGCGCCAAAGCTGATTACCTGAATCTCAAGAAACAGACGGATAAGGAGAAGCAGAATATTGCCCAATTCGCCGTTGCCCAAACAGTCACGCGCTTCCTCGGGATCTATGACAATCTCAATCGTGCGCTGAAGCATGTTCCGGCCGAAGAGCGTGAACGAGAATGGGTCAAAGGCGTCGAGGCGACGCGGAAAATGTTCGTCGATGAACTGAAGACGATCGGCCTCGAAATCATCCCGACGGTTGGTCACCCCTTCGATCCGATGAAACATCACGCGGTGTCGAATGTCCCGAATACTGGCCAGCCATCAGGTACGATCATTGAAGAACTGAAAGCTGGGTTCATGGCTGCGGACCGCGTCCTCGAGCCAGCCCAGGTCACCGTCGCCGCTTGAAAGAAATCAGACCCTCTCGTAAGAACAATACTTACCAATTAACCAAAGGAGATAGCCATATGGCAATCATTAAATGGACCCCGATGGACATCTTCGACGAGATGGATCGCGTCTGGGACGACTGGCGTCCTGTCCGCGTCCCGAACGTCATGACGCCTGCCGTTGATGTCTACGAAGAGAAGGACCACGTCATCGTTGAAACACCGCTCGTCGGAATCAAGCCCGCTGACGTCAATATCGAGATCGAGGACAATATCTTGAAGATTTCCGGCAAATCGGAACATACGTCCGAAGTTGACGACAAGAACTATTACCGGAAAGAGATCCGCAGCGGTGCATTCTACCGCGCGGTCGCGCTCCCGAAAGCGGTCATCGGCGAGAAAGCGGAAGCGAACTATAAGGACGGAATTCTCAAGATTACAGTCCCGAAAGCCGAAGAAGTTAAACCGAAGAAGATTACCGTCAAGGCTTCGTAAGGAACCTCCCCCGGCGACGTGGTCGCCGCCCCTCCTTATTAAGGAGGGGCGGCCCAGAGGGGCGGGGAAGTCCTCGGATGGGCGGCACAACACGTGAGTCAGACGCAATGCGCAAGCAGTGAATGACCACGGGGTCCCGGAGTACGTCCGGGACAAGCATGGGCCGCCCATCTGAGGAGCAACAAACACTATGGCCACCCCACAACCATTTAATCCGAATAACCTCATCCGCTTCAACGCGCGGTGCCCGATCTGTCAGAGCGTCTACGATATGCAGAAGCTCAAGATCCTCGGTGAGCGCGATCAGCAATTGCTGGCGTACATTGACTGCGCCGCCTGCGGGACCGCGATGCTGACCATCCTGTCGATCAGCCCGAACGGGATGACTGCGCAGGGCGTCGTGACCGATCTCTCGGTCGATGAAGTCGTTGAGTCGGACGCGTGGGAGCAGGTCTCGACCAACGATGTCCTGGCCATCCACGAATACCTCGAATCTGACCGTCTGCCGCTTGACGGCCCGAAGCGGTCCTAACCTCATTCATTTCTCTTAGCGAACATAATCATATGGCAAAGATCCTCGGCATCGACCTCGGCACGACCAACTCATGCATGGCCGTCATCGAAGGCGGTGAACCAAAAGTTTTAGAAAATGCAGAAGGTGCTCGCACGACCCCAAGCGTCGTCGCGATCACGAAGACGAACGAACGTCTCGTCGGCCAAGTCGCGAAACGACAATCGGTCGTCAACCCAAAGAATACCCTGTACTCGATCAAGCGACTCATCGGTCGACGCTGGGACGACGCTGAAGTACAGCGTGACCTGAAAGTTCTCCCGTTCGAGATTAAGCACGCCGGCGAAGGGGTCAAAATCGAGATGGGCGGGAAGGATCACACCCCGCAGGAAATTTCGGCGATGGTCCTGCAGAAATTGAAGGCTGACGCAGAAGCGAAACTCGGCCAGACCATTACGGAAGCAGTCATTACGGTCCCAGCATACTTCGATGACGCCCAGCGCCAAGCGACGAAAGATGCCGGTCGGATCGCCGGGTTCGATGTGAAGCGCATTATCAACGAACCAACTGCCGCCGCGCTGGCCTACGGCTTCAACAAGAAGAAGGACGAAAAGATCGCCGTCTATGACTTGGGTGGTGGAACCTTCGACATCTCGATCCTCGAAGTATCGAGCGATACGGTCGAAGTGAAATCGACGAACGGTGATACCCACCTTGGTGGTGACGACTTTGACCAGAAGATCATTCACTGGATGATCGATGAATTCAAGAAATCGGAAGGGGTCGACCTCGGCAAGGATCAGATGGCGCTCCAGCGTTTGAAGGAAGCCGCCGAAAAAGCGAAACACGAACTGTCGACCTCGATGGAAACGGAGATCAACCTGCCGTTCATCACCCAGGGTGCCGCCGGGCCGCTCCACATGGTCCAGAAGTTCACCCGCGCCCAACTCGAGAACCTCGTTAGTGATCTCGTCAAGCAAACTCTCGAACCGACGAAAAAGGCGCTCAGCGACGCTGGCATGACGACGAAAGACATCAATGAAGTGATTCTGGTCGGTGGGATGACCCGCATGCCGCTTGTCCAAAAGACGGTCGAAGAGTTCTTTGGGAAGAAACCGAACGTCTCTGTTAACCCGGATGAAGTTGTGGCCATTGGTGCTGCCGTTCAAGCCGGTGTTCTCCAGGGTGAGGTCAAAGACGTTCTCTTGCTCGATGTCACCCCGTTAACGCTTGGTCTGGAAACGATGGGGGCCGTGGCGACGCCGTTGATCGAACGGAATACGACCATCCCGACCTCGAAATCTCAAGTCTTTTCGACGGCGAGCGATAATCAGCCGAGCGTCGAGATCCATGTCCTCCAAGGCGAACGGCCAATGGCACATGACAACAAATCGCTCGGACGATTCATTCTTGACGGGATTCCGCCGGCGCCGCGCGGGATGCCGCAGATCGAAGTCACCTTTGACATCGATGCGAACGGTATTCTCAAGGTCAGCGCGAAGGACAAGGGTACGAACAAAGAGCAGACGATCACGATCCAAGGCTCGACTGGCCTCAACAAAGAAGAGGTCGAGAAACTTCGCAAAGAAGCGGAACTGCACGCCGAAGAAGATAAGCAGAAGCGCGAAGTGATCGAGGCACGAAACCTTGCGGAAGCAATGGTCTATCAGGCTGAGAAAGCCATTCGCGACGGCGGTGATAAAGTCCCGGCGGACGTGAAGACGGAAGTTGAGGAGAAGATCAAAGCTGTGAAGGATGTCCAGGGGAAGGACGACAAATCGGCGATCGAAACAGCTTCACGTGAACTCTCGACCGCGATGCAGAAGATCGGTCAAGCGGTTTACAAGGATGCGAAGACCGACGCCAAGCCCGGTGAGACGGGGGACGCTGGTCAGAAAGCCGACGGTCCCGTTGAAGGGGAAGTCGTCGACGAGAAGAAGTAACGAACAACAGCCCCGTCACCTGGCGGGGCTGTTTTATGATAAAAAAATTGCCGACCTTTATCGTAACGGTGAGTGAGGTTTAATAAGAGAGACTGAAACCCTGTCTTTGTGTTACACTTTAGCTAGAGTGAATATGTTATAAATCATGCCAAAATATACGGAAATACCGTCGGCAGTAGATAGTAGCAGAACGGTCACGAAAGTATTTTTAAGCACTGCCATTGGCTTAGCCGGAGTGAGTGCGGTCTTGGCGTTGTTGATGTTAGATGTGAGCGAACCGGGTTGCGACGCGATGATTTCAAGTACATCGACCTCGATCACGGTCTCCGGAACGTCAACGACTCCCCGAGTCTATTGTTTTGAACAGTCGCTGGATGCTTCAACGTCCGGGTTAAGTATCCAAGCCAACTATATCATCATCGACGGGAAGAAGGATGCCGGGCGAGTCATATCCGGTGCGAAAGCGGGAATTGATATCCGAAATCGTCAGTATGTTACCGTTCGAAATGTCCGGACGACCGGATCGCTAACGATCTACCGTGGCGGCCATAACCAAATTATTGATTCGGTCGGGACATACATGGGTATTGATGATTCGGCGGATAACGTCTTGGCACGAAATGTCATCACCACCACTGGTGGTCGGGCGTTACAAATTGGAGATTTGAGCGAAACAGGGACTCGAGGTACTGTTCGCAATGTCATCCAGGGTAATACCATCCAAAACGATACCAATGAAGCGAACGCCGATCGCATCATTGATCGATTTATCGTCTTAAAACGGACTGAGTTCACCCAATTTGTTGATAACACCGTTTTACTAAAAGGGGTGCGCTCCGTTCCTGGCGATAACCCCAGTATGATGGTCATGTATGAAACGTACAACTCACTCATTGCCAGGAATACATTATCGATCCAGGCTGATCCAACGATCATTCCATCCGGGTCCGATTATTATGGTGGTGGTCTATTGTTACGTGACAATTCCTCGTATAACATCATCGAAGGAAATATCATCGATTCAAATGTGAAGCGTGGGCTGTGGATGCAATCGGGGACCGTTGGAATCCCAGATCCTGCGGATAACATCATCCGATATAACCGGATTTATGACACGTACAATGCCCTGAACATTCAGTCGATCAAAGCGAATTCTGTCGGGACGGTCATCAAGGGGAATCTCCTGCATACCAAGAAAGGGAATGCCCTTGGACTGAGTGGGGTGAGGACGAATTCTTCCGTGTTGATCGAAGAAAATACGATTATCGCGGAAGATGGATTTGCGATTTTCGATGACGAAACGGACCCCGAAAGATCCGGCGTGTTACGAAATAATATCATCCGTTCAACGAACGCCGATCCAATCCGTCTGGCGAGTATCAATCTCGTTTCGGAGGGAAATACCGTCTATCGTTTTCAACCCATATCGCCACAAACGATTGAAGAAGATCCGCTCTTCACAAAATGTCCGTTAACGTATCCGGACCAACTTGGTCGCGACGAACCATGGTCGGAGCTTGGTGATGGTCTCAACGGTGAAGATGGTACGGGAAATTATTGTTTGGCCGGTACTGCGACGAGCGGTGGTGCTTTACCGCAGAATTTACAGGCATGTTCACCGCTTTGGAGTAATCCTGCGTGGTCAACGTGTGATGATGGACTTCAAACACGTACGGTTGCTGAAAATGGGACGTTGTGTGGCCGAGATATAGCAAAACCACTCGTCGCACAGCGATGCACTACTGGGATCGATCGTACCCCGCCGACGTCTCATATTTCGTATCCAGGGGATGGTCAGACTGTCAGCGCTACGACGAATATCAATGTGACCTCGTTCGATGTGTATGGAATCCTGGGTGTGCAATTCTTAGCTGATGGTCAGCCGATCGGAGCCGAAGATACAACATATAATTACAAGGTAGCTTGGAATACTACTTCCGTAGCAAATGGGATACATGTCTTGACGGCTGTCGCTCGGGATGCGGCAGGAAACGTCACAGTTTCTTCCCCGGTCAGTGTGAATGTTCAAAACGTCCCGCCGCCAGCTGTTCCGAGTCCAATTACCTCGAAAGTAGGTTCGCAAATCGGTTCAGAATTAAAACCAGTGATGTTAGGGATGACCTCACATCAAGCCGCAAATGATCCAGCGACTTGGCCGAAATTCTTGGTTGAGGTCAAAGATGGGACCGGCACTCCATTACCAAATAAAACCGTCACGATTCAATTCTCGAATGCTGGTTTGAAGCTTTGGAACTACCAGCGAACAGGTGTCACCGTTAATTGTCCAACTAAGACACTCAGTGTCCAGACTGACTCGGTCGGTCGGGCCACGTTCGTCCCACAGTTCGGCAAATACAATAACCAGAACACTGCCGTCAGCGTCGTCGTAGACGGAGTCACGATTGGCACCGTCGCCGCTACCTCGACCGACCTAGATGGCGTAAATGCGACGAATCCAGTCGACTTGAGCCAATATCTACAAGTAAGTTTCGGGTCATGTAGCAACAGTTCGACATGTTCGACCTTTAATACGACGAGCCTACAGGCAGATTATAATCGCGACGGTGTGGTGAACCCTGTTGATTTGTCATTATTCAATGCAGCAAAATTTGTCTCTGATACAAAAGCAAATTATTGTCCCTAATCCGCGACAAAGCATTCACGAGGTCGCCGCATATCAACGGTGGAACGTTTGTCAGACGTTGTGAGCGCACAATCGTGCGAATTCACGAGAGCTGTACGCCATACTAAGCTGACGAAGAGGAATTTCATCTATCATCACAACAACTATGCCCGAAAAATACATACCATCCGAAGCCGAACTCGGTCTCGCGCAAGAACATCTTGAATCGCTCGACATCACCGAGCAAAAAGGAATGCGGGTTGACGCGAACGGTGAAACACGGACCTATCGATCTCAGATTGATTCGACCGGGCGAGAAATCCTTCGAAACGAAGTTGGAACCGATGATGCCGCCCAAGTTGAATACCAGATGGGGGAGGGGGAGAAGGCGGGGCAGGAATGGAAGCGCGAATACTCAAATATCGTCACCAACCAAGAACTCGTTGGGTTTGAGGGTACATTTCCGTTAAAAGTCGTTCGGGTCGGAGAAACAGTTGATACGAAGGGCGAAGCCACAAAAGAACCATGGGCCCATTTTGAGATCACCGATAAAGAAGCGCTCTCGAGCTTAGTTGGGACGCCGGCTGTCTCCGGAGAGAACGCCGGTGGAAGCTATCAGCGATTCAAAGGCTCATTCTTGAATGGCACTGAGTTAGCGTACGCCGGTCGCTCGATCAAAATCGCTGATGCGAAATAGATATCCGTTGATTTTGATATCGAAGGACAACCAACGAAAGCCACCGTTTCAAAAGTGAAATGGGAAGAGACCGGTCGGCCGACGCCGGAAGGGGAATAATCTAAAGACCTGGGGCGAGTGTCACGCTGGTCGTCGTGAACATTCCGGCCTGAACCGGGCGCAATCGAAGTGAGCGAATATCTTCGGCGAGCATCCAGTTCATGTACTCACAGAGCGGGATGCTATATGACGTTGCGCCGGTGGGAATCGTGTAGCTTACCTGGTTCAGCGAAGTGAATGATTCGTCGGCGCTCCAGGCGAGCGTTCCACGTCGACTCCCGAAAGAATCACCAACATCGAATGAGGATAGGGTGACATCGAGTTTACGGTACGCGCTCCCAGGGATTGCTTCGAGACCTTGTAGGAGTAACCCACTTTTACCATCGATCAAGCGATAGGCGCCATCAGACTCGGCCGGTTGCATATTGATGATCCCCCAATCGTTCAGACCCCACGTTTTCGACTCGGTAGCTGGCGCGATCGCCAGACGATCCTCATGTCGTCGGTCACGGCTCCAGGTTCGTTCGGCTTCTGACCAGCGGAGGACGATGACTTCGTGCGGAGCAGTCGAACAGAATGGTGAGTCAGTGTACCGCGCATTCCCGGCGACATAGACATCGACCGCCTCACCAGCCAGATGCTTCACGACCCCGCGAATGGCATGCTTTCCCATGAATTGGTAAGCCCCATACGTCTTCGCTGGAAGTCCGATCACAATCACGTCCGTCATGGTGGATGGGAGAAGTTCCGTCTGGTTGTCGGCGAGTTTCGCGTTGATCTCCTCCACTTCGCGAGAAGCGTTCGTCCATGGTTGGCCATTGAACATCGCTAAACCGGCGAAGCCGAGTACAACGATGCCAAGCATCGCAAGCCTGACGGTTCGACGACGAAATACATCGCCGATCAGGATCATCGCACTCGCAAATAATAATGCGTACCCGATCGATGGCGTAAAGAATAGGCGCGAACCTTCAAGATTCGAACCGATCGCGTTTGATAGACCGATGACCGGGATGAACGTCAGTCCGCACCAGGCGACGCCGAAAGCCAAGATCGGCCACCAGCGTTTCCAGCCGGCAATAGAGGCGAGGATCAGACCGAGAAGTCCGACGAAGATGGGGACGAATAACCGCAAGCGCATATAGTGGTCAAGATACCAATCGACGATCGGCCAGTCGCCGACCACGTGGCGGAGCCAACTGACATTGACGAGCATCCCGGCCGAGGTCAGTGGTGCGGTCAGCGTGCGTGGTCGGATGTTGAGTCCCGTTGCTTCGCCGCCAAGTCGGTACCCGCCGATGGCATCGGTCAGGACGGCGCTTCGGATGCCGAGGATCGCGATCAGGGCAATGACCGATGGCAGAAATGCCAACACGAGTCTCCGCCAGGGGATGTTCCGGTCGGTTAATTTAAGTGTTCCGAGAACTAACACCAGAACTCCTGGGAGAACGAGGGCAGATTCTTTGCTCATCAGTGCCAGTAGGCCGGAAGAACCGGATGCGACCAACCAACGCCAATGCCCGTGACGAACAAATCGAATCGCCGTCGCTGAAGCCACCACCATGAAGAGGGCGGCGTAGATATCAGCGCGTCCAGCCAGCCAGGTCACAACTTCATGGTGCGCTGGGTAGACGGCGAAGACGAGACCAGCGCCGACGGCGATCGATCGGCGCCGAAACAATTCTTGGACAAGCCACATGACAGCCAGGGACAGGGCGACGAATAATGCGAGGTGATGGAGATGGAACCAGACAGGATTCCGTCCGGCGATCGCGACGTCGAGCGTGAAGGACAACATTTGGATCGGTCGGTAAAAATTACCACCACTCGAATGAGTGAGTGGGGCGAAAACCTGATTGGCCTGTAAATTTTCTTCGGCTGTCGTCACCCAATCGTAGTCATCTGATAAAAATGTCCCTCCGATGGAGGGAGCATAGGCAATGATGACCGCCAGGGCGATGACCATGCTTGCCAGCCAGAAAGAAGCCGTTTTCATGGCCGAATCTTCCCATGTCACCCGCCTGCCTGTCAAAGACGGATATGGGGTGTATACTGTGTCTATGCGTATGATCTATTTCGATTATCACGGCGTCCTCGATCACCGAGGGTATCGCGGGATGATCAAGATCATGCAAGAAACGTCCGGGCGCCCTGTTGACGAGATTGTGCCTTCGCTCGAACCAGTGACGTATGCCTATGCCTCGGGCCAGACCTCACCCGCGGCTTTTTGGACATTGATCGCGGCGAAATATGGACGGAAAGTTGCCGACGCGGGAAAACGATATTATCTCCATGTCGACCCGAATCGGGTTGTCTGGGAACTAGTCAATGAATTGAAGGGTCCATACGATCTCGGGCTCGCGACTGACTCAGCCATCGATAAGAAACAGGTGATTCGACATGGTTATGATTTACCCGAATTCTTTGACCATCTCCTGTTCTCGTGTGACGTTGGCCAAGCTAAACGTGATCCGGGTTTCTATCGGTTGATGACCCGTGGCGGAATGTATCAGCCTGACGACATTCTCTTGATCGATGATGACGAACGAAATACTGCTACCGCGACGTCGCTTGGTATCCCGTCGCATACGTACACGAACATCGAGACGCTCCGACAACATCTGCAGGACATTACATGACCGAGCAGATCAATCCGGACCTGAACGACGATCAAAAGTATGTCTGCTTCCGGAAGGGGACTGAACCGCCGGGCAGTGGAAAGTGGTTAACGAATAAAGCGATCGGAACGTATACCTGCGTCAATTGCGGTCAGGCATTATTTTCCTCGGATACGAAATATGATTCGGGCACTGGCTGGCCGAGTTTTTGGAACGCGGAGAACGTCAAAACCGAGATTGATAATTCGATGGGCTTAGTCCGGACGGAAGTGATGTGCGGTCGATGTCACGCTCATCTTGGCCATGTTTTTGACGATGGACCAAAACCGTCAGGGAAACGCTACTGTATAAATTCCTTAGCCCTCGACTTCAAACCGAACGGATAAGTTAAAAGAACATTACCGTCGCATCTTCGACGGATTATTGACGTCCGACGCCGCACGCGGGACAATACCTGTATGAAATAGAGCCGTCGCAGAAAGTAGCGACGGCGCTAATAGAAAGCCGTCGCACCTTACAACTCGCTGCTGTTCACCGAGTGAAATCATGACGACAATAACCGACGGCGATAGAAACGTGGACAACCAGCGAAACCTGGGGACGGTCAGGTCGCACCCCGAGCGCATCGCGAAATTTTCATTCGTTCAAACGCCAAGCCACCACCGTTTGTCCGCACCGCGATGAGCTGGGGATGTGACCAAGATCGGTGTACTGATCCCGTGGGTGGTCGGGATGGGGACAGCGGTGTGGCGAAGGAGATAGTCAAATGGATCTTAACAAAATTACGCTCATCGGGCACATTGTGCGCGATCCAGAAGCGAAGCACATCAAAAGTGGGCAACCGCTTTCGACCTTCAGCCTGGCCACGAATTACGCCTGGCAGGATGCAGCCACCAAGGCTCGTCGCGAAGCCGTCGAGTATCACGATATCGTGGCTTGGGGGAAGTTAGCAGAGATCATCAGCCAGTACGTGAAAAAAGGGGCGAAACTGTACGTCGAAGGCCGGCTCCGTAATCGAGCCTTTGTCGGGAAGGATGGCCAGAAACGGACGAAAGCCGAAATCGTCGCCGATAATATGATCATGCTTGGTCATCGAAGTCCGCGACAAGCCGCCGCTTTGAAAGAAGAACCGATCGAATAGATGCTTCGGCTCGACCGCGGGGTCGAGCCCTGCTCCTTCTCCGCCGTAGCCCGGATGCGTGCTCGCCTTTGATGCCTGCAACGCATCACCCCTGGATCCGCCAGCGGGGCGCACCGAGTCGGTGGGGAGGGAGGAGGACAATAGTTGGTGGCACCGGTCACGTCGGTCATGCGACGCTTCCGGACGGCAGAAATCTGAAGCATGAAACGACTCATTATCATGATCGTTGGTGCACTCCTGATCATACCGAAAGGTGCCGATGCCTATTGGTGGACCGGGAATAAATGGCCACAGGGAAACCCAACGACCGTGACCGTCACGATCACGAGCAGCATTCCCAGCGCTTGGGCCTACCCATTCGGCGTCGGCATGGCGCAGTGGTCAAACGCCGGTGCAAAATTCCGATTTGTTACGTCGACAAATTCTGGACATAATGTGGCCTTGAAGTATTTGTGGTTCGAATCAGCCTTAGCGTTAACGTATATTCGCGAAGGTATTGGCAATCGAACGACGTCCGATCGCGACATCGACTTCAATAGTAAGTATTCCTGGGACGTGAACGGGGCATCAAATAAATACGACGCCCATGCGGTGTTCGTTCACGAACTTGGTCACTGGTTAACTCTCGGCGATCTCTACAACAGTGTCGACACCGAAAAAACCATGTATGGAAAAGCCGGTCTAGGCGAGACAAAAAAGCGGACCCTCCATAGCGATGACATCGCCGGCATTCGTGGTATCTACGGATTGAAATAACTTCATACTCTATGCATAAACTCTATATCATCATTGCGATTGTGATGGTCGGGACCGGAGTAAGTTGGTGGTACCTCAACACACCGCGATCATTAACGACGGTGTTCCGGACTGAACGGTCATATGATCAAATGGCTTTGACGAATACCGCCGACACGATCGTGTCGGGCACATTTCGTTCCGCCCGAACATATACCGATCGAAGTACCGGGAATCCAGTCGTCCTGACGGAATGGCAGTTCGATGTCGATCAGGTCATGAAGGGGCCGAGCGTTACTTCATTAACGGTCACGCTCACCGGCGGGAGTAAGGGGCCAGAGACGACCCAGGTCAAAGATGCACTGACAATTTCTGCCGGACAGGAAGCGTATCTGTATCTGACGGCGGTGAAAGAGAAGAACACCTTCATCCCAGTCAGCGTTCAGCAAGGTATCTTTCTCAAGCAGGGAGAGACCTTTAAAACGATAGATGGTCAAAATCTAACCGACGCGCAATAGTCTGATTATTCGGCGGGGCGCTTGACAGCGCCCCGCCGGGCGTTAATGATATATACCATGAAGTACTTCATTATAATTCTCATCGGACTTGGGCTATGTATCCCACGCTCTGTCGTACAGGCGTCGTGTGCGGCAGTCACACCTGATGAACAATTTACTACTGCGGATATCGTCGCGGATGCGACGGTCACGGGTTTCTGGCCTTGGGGTCCGGTTCGCTTGAGTATCGATCGATATTTTAAGGGTCCTGAAAACGCCGGAAGCGCTTTGACCCTTCGTCGTTCGAATACAAGCGCGACCTCAGTCGATGTGGATTGGGAAAAAGGACAGCGGTACTTGGTTTATGCGCGACGAACTGGCAGTCAATGGTCGACCACGGTCTGTGATGGCACGGTTGTTTGGGACCAACGACCATCTTCCATCGATTCTCGCACGACGCGCACACCCGCATCGACTTCAATGTACCAGCTCACTATCGCTGGTGCCGTGATCATTATCATCGGTGGTAGTCTGTGGTTCGTGCGTCGATCACGACGACCCGCACCGCCAAACCCAAAGACCTGACTCTTGCCAGACGTAGCGTGGACTGGTAGGTTGGGCCAGTCCGCTGTTCAGCGTTTCCACGGAGGACACCATGAACCTTTTGCAACGCGGTCATCGATTCCTGATCGAGTCGGTCGTCGCGCTGTGTTCAGCGATCATGGTCATCGTCATGCTGATGGTGGCCACACCGCTCCTGATGCTCGGTGTGATCGGTGTTGGATCGCTGCTCGTGATGGGGCTCATGTTCGTGGCCGACCATTTCATCGGCCGCCCGTTCAACATCGTTGCCTGGATCTTTGTCAAGACGATCGTCCTCTTGGTCGCCCTGACAACGATCATGTTCTATCGCGAGATGCAGCCGTCGCGTTCGTACCCTTAAACGCGCCCGGGTAATCCTCCGGGCGCGTTGCTGTCTTTGCGTCTCGGGAGTACGATGACTGATGAAAGGAATATTGACTATGCATTATCATCAAGACATCGTCCAAGCGGTGCGCGAGAACGAGGCTTTTCGACGAGTCGTCGCCACGGCTGAGCACGCCCAGCTCGTATTCATGTCGCTCAAACCTGGAGAAGAGATCGGTCTCGAGACACATACTCTCGACCAGATCATCGTCATCGTCGATGGTTCAGGTGAATCGATCCTCGATGGTACGGTGGCGGCAATTGCCCCGAACCACTGCGTGTATGTTCCGGCCGGGATCGCTCATAATTTCAAAAACACTGGTTCTGCGCCACTCAAACTATGGACGGTATATGCGCCGCCAGAACACAAGGATGGGACGGTCCATCAGACGAAAGCCGAGGCTGAAGCTGATGAACACGATCACGCGTCATGAATGAGGTCGGGGAAGACGCTGCTCGGTCAATACGTGACCAAGCTGAAGACTGGATTCGTGAAGCAGTCGAGGTATTACCACCAGCGATTCAAAGATCGATCGTCAACGTCGCCTTCATTTTGGAGGAACGACCACGTCATGAACGGGCTCACGAAACACCATACCACGCCCATGGGGAGTTACTCGGGCTGTATCGTGGTGTCCCACTCCCGGTCCGTGGTTCGAACTATTCTGGGGTCCCACCCGACACGATCACCATATTTTTAGCGCCGTTGGTCCGATTAAGCGGGGGTGACAATCAAGCTCTCCGAAAGTCGGTGATCCAGACGGTTTGGCACGAGATTGGGCACTATCTTGGCCTTGATGAACGCCAGGTTCGGAACTGGGAACGTCGCCGGGGGTTCAGGGCTTGACGGGGTAGAGGGGGAATTGTATACTCGTCAGGCATCTTTCGAGTTCATCACGCATTTGGGCAGATATTCCGCTACAGTTCGCAAAGAAACCTCTGCCAGCACGGATACCCATCCGCGCGAGTGTGTGTTGATTCACTTTTAAATGCCCCCTATTTCCACGACCCCAGCCACTTCGCCGATCACTCCGCGCCCAGATAAAGGCTTCATCACCATGACCGCCACGGTCGTGGAAGCCCTCCCGGCGACGATGTTCCGGCTTCAGCTGGAAAATGGCCATGAAATCCTTGGTCATTTGTCAGGGAAAATGCGGCTCCATCGCATGAAGGTCCTGCCCGGCGACCGCGTCAGCGTTGAGATCTCACCCTACGATCTGACCAAGGGTCGCATCGTTTATAGGCTCTGAACTGTATGAAAGTACGATCGTCCGTCAAACCCATTTGCAGTAATTGCCGCATCATTCGACGCGGCAAGAAGCTGATGGTGATCTGTAAGAATCCAAAGCATAAGCAACGACAAGGTTAATTATGGCTACTGTCCGTATCTCCGGTCTGACGATTCCCGCGAAAAAGCGGGTCGAAATCGCATTAACATATCTCTATGGCATCGGACTGACCCGTTCCAAGGAGGTGTTGGCGATCGCCAAGATCGATCCGAACACGCGGGTCGAGAAGCTGACCGAAAAAGAAGCGAACGTGATTCGCGAGATCGTCGAGAAGCAGTACAAGGTTGAAGGCGATTTGAAACGCCAAATTTTGATGAACATCAAGCGACTCAAAGAGATCAGCGCCTATCGCGGTGTCCGACATTCAAAGAACTTACCTGTTCGTGGACAGCGGACGAAGACGAATTCACGAACCGTCCGCGGCAACGTTCGAAAGACGATGGGTAGTGGACGCAAACCAGCGGCTGAAAAGACGTAATCTATGACTGACCCTCAAGCCCCAATCATCCCCGCCGCGCCAGAAACGGCACCGGTGACCGAAGCGCCAGCGACCGAAGCGGTCGTCAAGGTTCGGAAAGGTAAGAAGAAGAAATTTGTCACGACTGGCCAAGCGCATATCCAAGCGACGTATAACAACACCATCGTGACGCTCACCGACCAGCACGGGAACGTTCTCGCTTGGTCCTCAGCCGGTAAATGCGGATTTAAAGGACCGAAGAAAGCAACACCTTATGCTGCCGGTATCATTGTTCGCGATGTTGTCGAACGTACGAAATCGATGGGACTGAAATCCGTCGATGTTTTCGTCCGGGGCGTTGGCATGGGTCGGGAAGCGGCGGTGCGCGCGCTGGCCGGAGCTGGTCTCCAAATTTTGATTATCAAGGACCTGACGCCAACACCGCACAACGGTCCACGTCCGCGTAAACCACGCCGCGTCTAATTCCTGTCCTATGGCTCGTAAACTTGGTCCAAAAATCCGCGCCAGTCGCCGTCTCGGTCAACCGATCTACTTCACGGCGAAAGAAGCGAAGATCCTCCAGCGTCGTGGGTACGCCCCGGGGCAACATGGACAAGATACTGGGAAACGATTATCCGGCTATGGTATTCAGCTTCGTGAGAAGCAAAAGGCGAAGTTGATCTACGGTCTGTTAGAGCGCCAATTCCGAAAACTGTATGAAGAATCGCTCGATATGACGGGCGACACCGGCGAGTTACTCTTACAAATGCTCGAACGACGTCTCGATAACGTCGTCTATCGGCTCGGTTTTGCCACGACCCGCGCTCAGGCGCGACAACTCGTGTCCCATGGACACCTCCACGTCAACGGCCGCCGACTCGATGTTCCGTCGTACCGCGTTCGTGCTGGTGATGTCATTTCCATCCGCCCAGCCAGTATCGATAAGAAATATTTCGACCAAATCAAGAAGTCGCTCGTCAACGTCGAGACGAAGCCGTGGCTTCAGCTCGATAAAGAGCAGATCACCGGCAAGGTCCTCGGCCTCCCGACTCGCGCGGATGTCGAGATGCAGATCGAGCCGCAGCTGATCGTCGAATTCTATTCACGTTAATTCCTTACTCACGAATTTTTTCTGACCTATGGAACGAGTCCCATTACCACGATCGATCAAGACGCTGAGCGCCGATGGGGCGCACGCCGCCTTCGCGATCGAACCACTGTACCCAGGCTACGGGATCACCGTCGGGAATGCTCTCCGACGAGTCCTCCTGTCATCTTTGCCGGGCGCGGCCATCACGAACGTTAGTTTTGCTGGCGCTTCGCATGAATTTTCGACCTTACCGTATGTGAAAGAGGATGTGGTCGATATCATCCTGAACTTGAAGCGAATTCGCTTAAAACTCCACGGTGACGGTCCGGCCACCATCCGCGTCAAGGTGAACGGTGCGAAGACCGTGACAGCGGGTGATATCGAGGCCTCGGCTGAAGTCGAGGTGATCTCGAAAGATCAAGTGATCGCCACCTTGACCGACAAAGCGGCTGCCTTTGAGCTTGAAATGACGGTCGAAGCTGGTCGAGGGTATGTTCCAGTCGAACAGCGCGAAACTCCGAAGAATGCTCTCGGTACGATCGCGATCGATGCGGTCTTCACCCCAATTCGAACGGTCAATTTTACGACCGAAAACGTCCGGGTCGGACAGATGACGAACTACGATCGCTTGAACCTCGATGTCACGACTGATGGTTCGATTTCCCCGCAGGACGCGGTCCAACAGGCAGCGACCATCCTCCGCGACCATTTCCAATTCGTCGTTGAATCGTCTTTCAATGACGAAGCTGAAACCATCGTAGAAACTGCATCCGTCGAGACGGAAACGCCGGTTGAAGAAGTCGAAGAAAAGCCAAAGAAGCGCGCCACCAAAGCAAAGAATGACGAAGAATAATCACCGTGCGACACCGTAAGAATAAAGTTACGCTCGATCGAACCGCCCGGCAACGCCGGCCGCTGTTCCGCAACCTGTTACGATCCTTTGTCGAACACGAGCGGATCACGACGACCTCGGCCAAAGCGAAAGCAATTCGCCCGCGGATTGAGCGATTGATCACGACCGCCAAGGGCGGCACGCTAGCTGATCGTCGACGCGTCATTAGCGCGCTCAATGATCCGGCGCTGGCACACAAGTTGATGACGAAGATCGCGCCACGTTTCGCGACGCGTCCGGGTGGCTACCTGCGTTTGGTGAAATTAACGAAGCGCGCAGGTGACGGAGCCGACCGAGTGTTGATTGAATGTGTTGAATAGTATATGAAGACCATCGAATTTGATGCGAAAGGAAAAGTCCTCGGTCGACTCGCGACCGAAATTGCGAATGCTTTACGCGGGAAAAATACCGCCCAATTTCGGCAGGATCGGATGCCGGAAGTCCAAGTCGTGGTCAAAAACGCTGACCAAGTCGTCGTGACTGGGAACAAAGAAGAAACGAAGATGTATTACCGCTTTTCTGGATATCCTGGCGGATTGAAAAAAGAGACCTTTATTCATCTTCGCGCCCGCCAACCGCAACGGATTTTGTCACAAGCGGTGAGTCGGATGCTCCCGAAAAATCGACTTCGTGATCGCTTCATGAAACGCTTGACCCTTGAGGTGAGCACCAAAGAATAATCTCATGACCACTCGGACTACGAAACCAGCCGCAAAAAAGACGACCAAGCCACGCGTGCGCAAGGCTCCAGCCCATCGGGCAGCAGCGGTCACGACGACGCCGGTGCGAACGGTCAAGAAGGTTCATGTCAAACGGACCTATATCTTTGCGGTTGGTCGTCGCAAAGAAGCGGTAGCCCGGGTGCGGTGGCACATGAACACCGACGGTCCGATGATGATCAACGAGCGACCATTTGAACAGTATTTTCCCACACCTGAATTACAGAAGATCGTTCGCGAGGCATTAACCATTACCGAATTAGACGGTAAAGGCAGCGTCACGGCTCACGTCGCTGGTGGCGGCATCCACGGCCAAGCGGAAGCGGTTCGGCTAGGAATTGCCCGGGCGATAGTCTCGACCGATCCTGACTTGCGATTGACCCTGAAACGAGCCGGGTTCCTACGTCGAGATCCACGTGTTAAAGAACGCAAGAAATACGGCCTGAAGCGCGCTCGTCGCGCGCCACAGTGGCAAAAACGCTAGGACGGACATGGAGTCTGGCCGGACCGAACATGGAGGTCGTGTCGCACGGAACACGACGCTCTTAACGGTCGCGCTCGTCGGTCAGAAATTATTGTCCTTCCTCTATATCTTGATTTTGGCGCGCTTGATCGGTACCTCGAGTACCGGCGATTTTTTGAGTTCACTTTCGTTTATCGGACTCTTTTCCGTACTGATCGATCTTGGACTGACGCCAGCCTTGATCCGCGAAACGGCTCGCGATCATTCGCAGGGTGAGCTTGATTTGCGGAACATCATCGGATTCAAGCTATTAACATCTCTGATCGTTGGCGGTGGGTTGATCGCGACGGTCGTCTTCTTACGTTCGATCGATCGTTTCTCGACCGAAATCGTGTTCTTACAGATTGCAGCGATCGTCATGATCTTCGATCAGTTCGTGATCACGATCTACGCCTACTTTCGCGGGATCGAACGACTCGAATATGAATCGCTCGGGATCATTCTCCATCGTGTCTCGATCATGTTGGTCGGTATCATTTCGCTCTCATTCGGATCGCCACCGATTTGGTCGATGCTGGCGCTATTGACCGGGAGCATCGTCAATGTGTTCTATGTCAGCTTTCAGTTATGGAAACGCCATATTCGATGGTGGCCAAAATTCGAATGGCCCACCATCAAGCGACTCTTACGGATTTCGAGCCCGTTCGCCGTCGCCTCGTTATTCATCGCCATCTATTCTTCCAGCGATAACATCTTGCTGCAAATGTTCGGAGAGCGAAGTGATGTTGGGCTGTACGGCACTTCGGCGAAAGTGATCGCCGCATTCACCCAGATCTTTCCGGCCGCCTTAGTCGCTTCAATTTTTCCGGCCATGAGCGCGACCTTCGTCGCTGATCAAGCGAAAATGCGGACGATCTTTCGTGATGCCATGTCGTATTTGATGATCATCGCGATACCGCTCACCGTCGTTCTGATCTTACTTGCTGAACCGATCATGATCGCCGGGTGGGGGACATTCTGGGCAGATGCTGTATGGCCGTTACGGGTCTTGGCGCTCGGTATTCCATTCCTTTTCTTAAACTACCCCGTCGGATATCTTCTCAATTCGACGAATCGTCAGACCCAGAATACGATCAACGTCGCAATTACCGTCGTCGTGAACATTGCCGCGAACCTGGTCTTCATCGAATCATATTCATATCATTCGGTCGCAATCATTTCGGTCGCGTCTTCCGTCTTATTATTCCTATTAGGGATTTGGCGCGTCCGACGAGTTATCCCATTTCCGACGCGTGAGTTATTTCACACCATGTGGCGTTCGATCGTGATCGGTTGTATTGTGACTCTCGTCGGGACCCTGATGTTACGTGAGTTCAGCGGCTTACGTGGCGCCATCATCGTCGGCCTGGTGATGGGCGTTATCTACGTCCTATCATTATTCGCCTTTCGACTGGTAACATGGGCCCATCTCAAACGGATCATCGCCAAATTCCGACGGGCATAACCGTCGCCGTGTTGACCGCTTTCGCCCGACCGGACGAAGGCGGAATTCAGCGTAGCGTCGAACAGATAGCGAACGCCTTGGCGCCTGACGTGGTCCTTGTCGCTCCGCCGCACCCAACTGCGGGTGAATATGATCGGTCGCGTTCCTATCCGGTCATTCGACGTCATCTCTTCGGCGGACCGGGTTTTCCGACCTGGTTCTGGATTCTCGGTTGGGGGTGGCGAATGAAACGACGGGGATTACGAACGATTCTATTTGGTCATGCGAGTGGCGCGTGCTTTCTGGTCCCAATGCTGACCATCATCGGTGTGCGGTCCATCATTCTGGTCCATGGACGAGATCTCTTAGCGGAAGAAGCGCGACGGACAAAATGGTTGATGCGCTGGGCACTCCGTTCGAGCGATTGGATCGGTGTAAATAGCACCTATACGGCCGAGTTCGTCCGGACACTCGGGGTCAGTGCCTCGCGAATCGTGAGAACGCACCCAGCGGTCACGGACGAGGTATTGAAACGTCCGACGACACCGAAACCGAAGCACATCTTAACGGTCGGTCGCTTGGTCAAACGCAAGAATATTCAACGGGTCATTGATGCTATCAAGCTCGTGACACAAACGCACCCGGATGTCCGATATGACATTGTTGGTGATGGACCAGAGCGCGAGGCCTTGGAACGACTTATTGAACAGCAAGGACTCCATCAGTATGTGAAGTTGCATGGTGCGATAGACGATGCCACCCGTGATCAACTCTTTGATCAAGCAGAAGTATTCGTGATGATCCCACACACCAGCAATGATCCGACCGATGTCGAAGGACTTGGCTTAGTGTATCTCGAAGCGATCGCCCGCGGCTTGCCTTGTATCGCGAGTGATAACGGTGGTGTCAAAGACGTCGTTGATCCGAAGTACGGTCATCGCTTGGTTGATCCAAATGATGTGGACGCCATCGCCCGGGCAATAACAGATATGTTTGACCCAATAAAAAAACCTGATCCAAATAAGATTCGAGAACGTGCTCGTCAAGAATTCACCTGGTCGGTCAGGAACGGACGTCTCCTCGAGATGGTCCAGCGCCGTCTTGCACCCGGCTCGATCGATATCGTGATTCCGGCGTTTCAGTCGGCGCGGACGATCGGACGGACCCTCGATAGTATATTTTCCCAAACACTACGACCACACCGGGTCATCGTCGTTGACGATGGCTCGACTGACGATTTGGAAAAGGCGCTGGCACCATGGCGATCAGAACTTTTGTATATTCAACAACCGAACGCTGGTGCGGCGGCCGCTCGAAATCGTGGGGCTCACGAAGCAACGGCCGAATATATCATCTTCGTTGATGCCGACACGACCTTCCGACCGTTCGCACTGGCGTCGATGCTCCTCACGCTTCGGCTTCATCCGGAAGCCGCGTATGCATATCCTTCATTCCGCTTCGGCCCAAAGGGTTTTCATCTCTTTGATTTCGATGACCAACGGTTACGGCAGATGAACTTCATCCATACTAGTGCCTTGATACGACGTGAGCGATTTCCCGGCTTCGACCAAAACCTGAAACGTTTCCAAGACTGGGATCTCTGGTTGACGATGCTCAGTCGAGGTGATCGGGGGATATGGGTACCGGCCGAACTGTTTCGAGTTGACCAACGGGGCGGCACGATGAGCGCGTGGCTGCCGTCATTTGTCTATCGTTTACCATGGTTAGGACGGGGCGTCGGATTACCAAACGTCGACGCATATCGAGAAGCCGAAAAGGTCATCCGCACAAAACACCGGCTAGCAATGGTTGCTGATTAAGGCTCGGTCGTGCTAGGCTCAGCGGGATGCCCGTGCCCCGCCTGAGTATCGTCATTGTGAGCTGGAACGTCCGGGAACTGCTGAGCCGGTGCCTGTCGTCCGTGATAACATACGGACCATCTGGTACGCAGATTATTGTGGTTGATAATGCTTCGTCCGATGGCTCAGCTGATCTTGTCCAGCAGAAATATCCGACGGTCGAAGTCATAAAGAATTCACGAAATGTCGGATTTGCTACCGGCACCAATCAGGGTCTGGCCGTGGCAACAGGGGAGTTTATTTTATTGCTCAATCCGGATACGGAAATTCGCGACGACGCGATCTCACCGTTGATCGATTTTTTAACTACGCAGCAACGAGTCGCAGCTATCGGTCCTGAATTATTGAATCCCGACTCAACCCATCAAGTTTCTGTCCGACGTTTTCCGCAACTTCGTGATCAGTTCTTTGTACTAATGAAAATGCGTCGACTTGAACGGTTTATACCAGCGCTACGCCGCTATTATGCCGAACCACCAGCTGGAACACCGATCGCCGTCGATCAGATCATGGGCGCCGCCATGCTCATCCCACGGGCTGCGTTAACGGCGCTTGGTCCGCTCGACGATGGATTTCCGAATTGGTTCGAAGAGGTCGACTGGTGTCGTCGAGCACATGCGCGCGGGTGGCGGATCATGTACGCCCCGATCAGCCAAGTTGTACATCATGGCGGCTCAAGCTTCAACCAAATCCTAAGTATCGCGAAACATCGTTGGATGTTACGCGGTTTGCTCCGATATGCACGACGTTGGTGGCCGACCTGGCAATATCCGATCGTCCTCGTACTAGCAGGCGTCAGTTATCTGTTGACTGTTTTGCAGACGATCATCAAACCCCGATGAATCGAAGACTCCTAAGCATTCTGCTCGTCCTGGCGATCACCATTGAAATATTTTCATTGGTGACATACATTACTTCATTCTGGCGCGACATCGGATTTTTCGTTATTTCGGGAATCATTATCTGGATTGGTTGGCGACGTCCAGCAGTTGTCGGATATATCATGGTCGGTGAACTCCTCCTTGGTGGAAAAGGATATCTCTTCTTTGCGTCCGTTTTCGGACAGACCATATCTATTCGTCAAGCAATATTCTTCGTGGCTACAGTTCTGGCCATCCGCCAATATCGACGATCACCTGTCGATTGGCGATTGATCTGGTCGCGATTCAGGTGGCCGATACTCCTTGGGGCGTGGATAATCATGGCGAGCGGCTGGGGATTATTCCAGGGATACCCAATTGGGCGGGTGTTTCTCGATATGAACGCCTATATATTCCTGCTTGCTTGGCCGGTCATCTACCTTTTATGGCGAGGACGTGATCATCGTGAAGTGTTGTTCCACATCATTGCTGCTGCGGCGATCATTTTGGCATTAAAGAGCTGGATCTTAGTTGTGCTCTTCGGACAGGATTATTCCTGGTTGACATCGGTTTATCGCTGGGTACGAAATACCGGTGTCGGTGAGATCGTGCCGATTAATTCGGATATCATGCGCGTGTTCATGCAAAGTCAGGTGTATGGTGCGCTTGCAATCTGGATTTGGCTTGAACGTTGGCGATCTGGCAAAGCATCGAAGACCGTTATGTGGGTAGCCGCCGCAACGTGTTTTTTGATCATGGTCAGCCTGTCTCGTAGTTTTTGGGTCGGTACAGCAGCCGCGGCGATCGTATACATGGCCATGACGATTCGTACGTGGCGTACCTATGCTCGACTCTGGCCGTTCGCGCTCAGTGTTTTCATTGCACTTGGTGCGTATAGTTGGGCGGTAAATTTCCCATATCCGCTCCCGTCACAGGGCGATTCAACCATCAGAACCGCCGTCACTAGCCGACTCCGTTCAACTGGGAGTGCTGATGCAGCGACCGCCAGGCAGAATCAACTCGAACCCTTGCTATCTGAAATCAAAAAGAACCCCATCGTTGGTCGAGGTTTTGGCGCAGAAGCGAGGTATTTTAGCACCGATCCGCGAGTCCGGGGTTGGCGAACGACGAGCGCCTTCGAGCTGGGTTGGCTAGATACGTGGTTGAAAATCGGGCTTATTGGTGTTGGATTAACACTTAGTTGGATGGTCCAGATCGCTCGTTCGGCACCAGTCGTCGCACGGCGATGGGTCATTCCATCGCTTGTAGCATTGGTCGTCATTCATGCCTTCACCCCGTATATCAATCATCCGCTTGGACTCGGATGGCTCCTGCTGTTAAGCTGGCCGGAATATGAATGATCCTCGACCGATGGTGCATGTTTCGATCGTGGCCTGGAATTCCATGTCACATATTCCGACCTGTCTTGATGCCGTGATCCGTCAAACGTACCCAAAAACCATGGTGACCGTCGTCGATAACGCGTCGCTCGATCGGGTGATGGAATGGCTGCGTGAACATACGCCACAGATTCACTTGATTCGGAACACTCGAAACGTGGGTTTCGCCCGAGGTCATAATCAAGCCATGCGAGTCTCAACGGCGCCATATCTGTTAGTCCTGAATCCGGATGTCGTGCTTGAGCCGCATTGGATCGAACGCGCGGTCGCAGCGATGGAGGCTGACCCAAAAGTGGCGGCGATCGGCGGCCGTTTAATCCGATTCGAATATTCTTCGGATGACTTGAAAGAAGTCGTTCCATCTGGCATAATCGATAGCACTGGTTTGGTCATTTCACGCTCTCGCCATGTTCGCGATCGAGGAGCGGGGGAGCGCGATACCGGCCAGTATCAGGATCAAGAAAATGTATTCGGTCTATCTGGCGCCTGCGTGATGTACCGCCGAGCGGCACTTGATGAGGTGAAAGAAGGGGAGCAGTACTTTGACGAAGACTTCTTTGCCTATAAGGAAGATGTCGATCTCTCTTGGCGACTCTTGCGTCGCGGCTGGCTCAACCGATACGAACCGAGCTTGATCGCCTACCACCATCGGCACGCTCGTAGCTCAGAACGAACCTCGAATCGTGCGTTAGCACAGTCACATCAGGCACGAAATATTCGGATCTCACGGTTATCGTATCGAAATCATTGGTGGTTGCTCATCAAAAACGAACGACCAGTCACTCTCTTTCGTGATCTGCCATGGATCGCCTGGTATGAACTAAAAAAATTCATGTACCTGATGGTCACGGCATTTCCTGCGCTTCGTGGTGGATTCAGCGCTCTGTCATATCACTCACGAATGCGACGAAAAGCTCATCTCATCGACCAGAACGCACGGATGACCCCATCTGAACTCCGACGACTCTATTTCCTCCATTAATCGATCATGGATCTCTCGATCATCATTGTGAATTACAAAACGAAAGGACTCCTGAAACAATGCCTACGGGGGATTTATGCGAGTCGTCTCGAATGTAGTTTCGAGGTGATTGTTATAGATAGCGCATCCGGTGATGGAAGTATCGACATGGTCCGTCACGACTTTCCCGAGGTGGTAGTCATTCCGCTCGAAGTAAACCGGGGATTAGCGGTCGGCAATAATGCTGGGCTAAAAATTGCAAAAGGTCGATTCCTGTTGGTGATGAACCCAGATGTCGCCATCTTCAGTGGTGGGGTAGAGATCATCATGAAGTATTTGACTGAGCATCCGCAGGTTGGCCTGGCTGTACCAAAACTCATTAATCCAGATGGCTCCTATCAACTCTCAGCCATGAGGTTTCCGAGATTCATGATTGCCGTCTGGAGGCGGACTCCATTCGGAAAACTTCCTGTTCCGGCGGCGATGGTCGAACGATTTCTCATGAAAGACTGGGATCACAAGGAAACACGTCCGATCGGGTGGGGACTTGGGGCATGCTTTATGTTCAGCCGAAAGACCATGGAAATCGTCGGGTTATTTGATGAACGTTTCTTTCTGTACCTCGAAGATGTTGACTACTGCCGACGTGTCTGGCAAGCCGGTCTTGAGGTCCACTACGTGACGAGCGCAGAATTTGTTCATTATCATGAACGCTTGTCTGCGAAACAACCTTTTTGGATGGGACTGTTCTCGTACCCAGCGCGGATTCATATGCGGAGCTGGATAAAATATTTTTCTAAATATTTGGGTGCACCGCCACCACCAAAGGAACTGTGCGTATGAAACGACCGACACAACGAACCGGGTCAATCAATCTCGCGATCGGCGTCACTCGACGAAAGCGATGGCGTCCATGGATGACCTGGGTCGCGGCGAGTCTTGGGATGGTCCTCCTCGTGATGGCGGGCATGGCGGCGTATTATGTCCCACGTGCTCGCGCTGCGGTCGATGCTGCTCGCGCTGCGGTCGATGCCGGGCGCGATATTCCCAATCAACTGAGCTCTCAAAAATTTGACCAAGCGCATAACCAGGTACTTCTAACTCGTCAGAAGATCCAGGACACCCAAACTTCAGTCGCGAAAATGCGTGGTCTTCGCCAATGGCCATACATTGGTCGTCAGTTTCGAGCGATCGAAGATCTGATGATCGTTGGTGATGAGAGTGTTCAGGCGATGGACACGTTGGTACTTTTTCTGAAGGATGTATTCGCGCCTTTTGCTGAACGTGGGAAAGTCAGTTTAGCGAAGATGACGCCCGACGAAAAAGGTCAGATCTTAAAAAACATTGCCGATAAGGGTGAAGATCTCCGAGCTGCCCAAGAGCGTATTCATCGGGCCGCTGAGACGCTTGATCGGGTCCCTGATCGTGGTTTAGTCCCGCAATTAGCCGATGGAGTCCGGACTCTGAAGGAGCAATTCCCAGCCGTGTTACAAGCCCTCGATCAGGCCATTCCTGCTTCAAAAATCATTCCCACCATTCTCGGATACCCGAATGATAAGAATTACTTATTCTTGTTAGAGAACAATACGGAGCTACGCCCGGGTGGTGGTTTTATTGGGACCTATGGTCTGATGAAGGTCCGCTCTGGTGAGATCGTGTCCTTAACGACCGACAACGTCTATAACTTGGATAACCGAGCCAATTCGTTGCCCCGGATCGAACCACCCGAACCATTACAACGCTTTCTCAAAGCAAATAAATGGTTCTTCCGTGATAGTAACTGGTCACCCGATTTTCCGACGACGGCGCAACAAGCGTTATTCTTCTATCAACGTCAAGGTGGATCGAAGGATATCGATGGGGTGATTGCGGTCACGCCGACCGCCATCGCGAAGTTGATTGGCCTGGTCGGCCCGATAAAAGTTGACGGGATCGAGTTCACTGATGAAAATTTCGTGGATCAATTGCAATATGAAGTCGAGCAAGGATTTTTACGTGCTGGTATTCCTGAAAATCAACGGAAGGACATTATTGGCGATCTGACCTCGATCCTCATGAGCCGGTTGTTGAACTTACCACTGACTGAATTCTCGAAACTATTCCTCACGATCGGACGTGAACTTGATGAAAAACAACTCTTGATCTGGGTGGATGATCCAACGACCCAGAATATCCTTGTCGCCCAGAACTGGGCCGGCGCCGTCGATCAACGCAACGACATCGATTCGATCATGGTCGTCGACGCGAACCTCGCCTCACTGAAAACCGACCAGGTCATGGTCCGAACGCAATCATACACCGTCGTTCCGGAAGATGGCGGATTAAAAGCTACCCTCAAAATTACCTACCAAAATACTGGTACCTTCGATTGGAAAACGACTCGGTATAATACGTATACCCGGGTTTATGTTCCAGCTGGTTCCGTCTTGATTGATTCAAGTGGCGCCCAAGCACGCGAAAAGTCGAATGCACCTGGGAAGGTCGAAACCTTGGATGAACTTGGTAAGACAGTGTTCGCGGCGTTCAAATCGATCGAGCCAGGCACAACGAGCGAATTAGTGTTGACCTATAAACTACCTGACACGGTCGTGAAGCAGTGGCAGGCAGGACGGTATACATTAGCTTGGCAAAAACAACCCGGGATGTTACCGCCGGATATGAATTTGTCCGTGACCGCCCCGAAGGCGCTCGCTTCGATCGAAGGCGTTGACAATCTCGGTCGAATTCGCCAGGATACGGCGACGTTTACTGGACGCCTGGACCATGATCGGACTATCGTCATGACCGTGAAACAATAGCCTATGAGCATCTTTTCCCGCCGGATCGGGATTGACCTGGGTACGACCTACACCTTGGTGTATCTGCCTGGTCGGGGGATCGTGTTGAATGAGCCTTCCGTTGTGGCCTTGTCGATGATCGATAAGAAGGTTTTGGCGGTCGGCGATGAGGCGAAGGAGATGATCGGTCGAACGCCGGATTCGATCATTGCGCTACGTCCGCTAAAAGACGGGGTCATTGCAGATTACCGAACAACGGAAGCGATGCTTCGGTATTTCATCAACAAATCACTCGGTGGCGTTCGGTTTATCCGACCGGAAGTCATGATCGCGGTCCCAGGCGGCATCACCTCGACCGAGCGACGCGCGGTTATTGACGCGACCTTAGCGGCTGGGGCGCGGGAAGCGTATATCATCAAAGAGCCAATTGCCGCTGCTATTGGAGCGAATATTCCGATCGGTTCACCGTCTGGTCACATGATCGTTGATATTGGTGGTGGGACTTCCGAAATCGCCGTCATTAGTTTAGGCGGTATCGTGGTCAATTCGTCGGTTAGGATCGGTGGAAATAAATTAGATGCAGCCATCCAAGAATACGTCCGTAAAAAATATGGTTTGGCGATTGGCGAACGGACTGCCGAAGCGATTAAGATCGAGATCGGGAGCGCCCTCGTGGTTGAAGAAAAAATGACCATGGATGTTCGGGGGCGAGATATGATCAGCGGACTCCCAAAAACCGTGACCATTATTTCCGATGACGTGACGGCGGCCATTCAGAATGAATTGAATGGGATCATTCAGGCGATCAAAAATGTCTTACAAGAGACCCCGCCTGAATTATCGGCCGATGTGATGGACAAAGGAATCGTCTTGAGCGGGGGAACGTCACAACTCCGGAACCTCGAAAAGCTTGTGGCGCAAGCGATCGGCGTTCCAGCCTATATCGCGGACGAGGCATTCCTCTGTGTAGCTCGTGGGACCGGGATCGCGCTCGATAATCTTGAAGCCTACAAGCGGAGCATTCTCGGAGCAAAGTGATGCGCATTGGGATCGATGTTTCTCGGACCCAGGCACCTGTCTTGACCGGGACGGAACGGTACACCTACGAAGTCGTTCATCGACTCCCAGCGTTGCACCCAGAGATCCAATGGCGGCTGTTTTCTGATCGTCCATTTCATTCGCGGTGGTCAAGTCAGTTGAAGAATATCGAGTACCGCGTGCTGCCTTCGCGAATCGGTACCGCTTGGTCACATACACGTCTCGGACCGGAATTGCGCCGTCACCCGGTCGATCTGATGTTTTATCCTGGGACGGCCATCCCGTTGTCCGCTCGTGGCCCGATCGTGACGACCATTCACGACCTGGTCTTTTTGACACATCCTCACCTATACGCCGAAAAGACCACCAATAATTGGAAACGACGAGCTATTGAAGTCATCGGGAAAGCAATTACGCTTGGGCGATATTCTGGCGGTGAAAGAGCATATCAACTCTGGGCGTATCACCAGGCGATGAAATGTGCGACACGAATCATCAGCGTATCGTCAGCTACCCATAACAGCATTAAATCATTAACACCTGAGCATCCGCCGTTAATAACGATCCCACTTGGGATCGACACACCTCAAAATACTGATCATGACCAACAGTTGGGAGGAAATAACACTGATCCTTATTTTGTTTTTATAGGTAGATTGGAACGTAAGAAAAACCTTGATCGCTTACTCGAGGCTTATAATGTTTATTGCACCACCAATGCAAACCCTTGGCCATTGGTACTGATCGGACAACCTGGCTTTGGTTGGCCTGAGATCGAACATAGACATAAAACATTGCTCACCTCGAATCACGTCCGTTTGCTGGGAGGAGTAGGGGATCAAGAACGAGAAAGCATATTATCAAGGGCCAGTGCGTTGTTTCTCGTCTCTGAAGCCGAGGGATTTGGCTTACCGGCGTTCGAAGCGGCGATCCGACACGTACCGGTCATCGCCAGTCCAGTTGGGGCGATACCAGAATATTTTCAGGATGCATATATCAAGATCGACCCTCGAGACATCGCTTCCATGACCGCGGCGATGAGCAAGATGACACAACACCCCGATAGCGTGGGAAGTATGACGACGATAGCTTTTGAACGAATTCGGGGGATGACCTGGGATATTTGTGCCGAAAAGACTGCTGAGGTATTGCTTGGAACGCCCTTGAAATCGAAGGACGGAAATGGTATTATCAGGCCGCTATGAAGCGCCTTTGGCCATACGTCGGCAATCAAGAACTCGTGGAACGATTGGCATCGGTAATCGATTCCGGTCGCTTCCCGACGCCGGTCATTTTCGTTGGACCATCAGGACTCGGTAAACGCGTCGGTGCGCGTTGGTTGGCGGCCTATGAGTATTGTCAGGCCGAGACCAGACCATGCAACACCTGCGTTTCTTGTCGATCCATTGCAACCAATCAACACCCACAAATCCACCAGCTAGGTGGTGGTGATGATCCGGTAACGGTGGAGGGGGTCCGCCAGTTGTTCCTACGATTCCGATATGTTGAAGATCGCCCGACCTGGCTGATCGTCGATGCGAGCTCACCGATCAGCGAAGCGGTATGGAATACCTGTTTGAAATTATTTGAAGAGCCGCCAGCACACCTTCGCATCATTATCATCGCAACCGATTTGAAACACATTCCGTCGACCATACGCTCGCGAGCCACGAGCGTACGTTGGATGCGAGTCAGCGAATCATTACTCCGCCGTGCTTTTCCAGCCGCCCAACGAGATGATCTGATAGAAGCCCAAGGTTGTCCTGGGCGACTCCAAATGATCCTTTCGGATGAGACACGTCAGACAGAGCGACAACGCGTACAATCTTTGGTCCAACGCGCTATAAATCGTCAGCCGATTCCAGAGCTCAGAGAACCGATGGATGTGGTGTATGCGCGTGAAGAGATCGAGCTTCGTCGATTACTCCTTGAATCGCTTGACCTGGCTGATACCACCAACGCTTCGAACGCTCGTGATCGAATCCTCGATCACCTTGAGCGGCTCACTCATCGTCATCTTTTACAAAAACAGAACGTTTCACCACAAGCGATTTATGCCTACACGCATCTCATCTAGTCTCATCATCCTGTTCGCAGTTCTGCTCACCGGCCAGAGCTGTTCTCTGCCATTCATGGATCAGGATAAACGTGAGCCGGATGGGGGACTATACCGTTCCGACACCCATGGTCGGACCTGGGTCCAACGAGGAAATGCAGCGGCAAAAAATTCTATTGGCATTCGTGATGCGTCGATCCGGACGATCAAATTCGATCCACGCAATCCTGATCGATTGATGGTCGGGACCTATGAATATGGGATTTGGATTTCTGACAACGCCGGTTCAACCTGGACTCCAAGTTCAATCGCGACCGGTGATGTAAAGTGTATCTCTTATAAAGCCAGTGACCCTGATGTTCAATACATCGGCTATGGTTCGACCGTTCGGCAAAGTCTCGATAATGGTCGAACATGGAAAGTCGTCTACACGGACGGGCAACGCCAATCGATTACCTGTGTCCAGGCGGATCGAATCGTCCCGACGACCATTTGGGCACTCACCTCCGGCGGAAAACTCATTCGCTCGCTTGACGAAGGCCGAACGTGGTCAATCGCCGTGACAATCAAACCGATTTCGCCACGATTTATCTATCAGGATGACCAAGTCCCAGGTCATTTGTTTATCTTTACACGCACGGCCGGGATCATTGACGTCGATACTGACGCGAACGCTTGGCAGGATATTAGTGGTGGCCTGAAAAAATATCGAGGCGGATTAACGATTTACGGCGTTGAGGTGACACCCGGAACCCCGACCGTCTGGACACTAGCGACAAAATACGGCATCCTCCAGTCCTTTGACCGAGGCTCGACCTGGAAGGTCATCCCCACGACTGTTTCACCAGGTACATCAGCTATTCGGAGCATTGCCTTGAACCATCGGGACCCGCGTGAAATGCTGATCACCATCGGGACGCGACTTCATCGTTCGACCGATGCCGGGGAAACCTGGAGCATGGTCAATATCCCGACCACGCGGGTGCCGAACATGGTCATCTTCGACCCGGATCGTGTCGATCGTCTCTTTGTTGGAACGTTTTACGTCAAACCATCATAACCCTCATGCCTCACGACCTCGCGGCCGCACTGAAAGCCGCCCTGACCCATCTCAAGACCGAGCTCGATACGATTCGAACTGGACGAGCGAACCCCTCGATCATCGAAAACGTGAATGTTGAAGCATACGGCAGCATGATGCCGCTCCAACAGTTAGCGACCATCACTGTACCCGAACCACGCGTCTTGCTGATCCAGCCTTGGGATGCGAGTACCGTCAAGGATATTGAGCGCGCGCTCAGTGCCTCCTCGGTCGGGATCACACCGGTCGTCGATGGAAAGAACATCCGTTTACCTTTCCCAAGCATGACCGAAGAACGACGACGCGAAATGGTGAAAATGGTGCATGAAAAGGCGGAGCAATGCCGAGTCCGGGTACGTCAAGCCCGAGAAGAGACGATGAAAGACCTGAAGCGGGCGGAAGCCGATGGTGACCAGTCGCAAGATGAGGTGACCCTCGCGAAGGCACGCGTGCAGCAAGACATTGATGCGGCGATCAAAGAAATCGAATCGCTGCTGGTCGCGAAGGAGCAGGAGATCATGACCGTTTAATATGGGGATCATCGCTTTTATACTCATTCTCAGTATCCTCGTCCTGATCCATGAGGCGGGACACTTTTTCGCTGCTCGTTGGAGCGGAGTCGGGGTACAGGAATTCGGCCTTGGTTTTCCACCTCGATTTCTCTCTATCAAACGTGGTGAAACACTATACTCATTGAATGCGATCCCATTCGGTGGGTTTGTACGTTTGATTGGCGAAGACGAAGTTGAGAGTCAACGACCGGATAGTTTCCCACATGCCAAGTATGGACGCCAGGCATTTATCCTGACCGCTGGGGTCTTAATGAATTTTATCTTGGCCTGGGCGATCATGTCCACCTTGCTCGGCATCGGCGTCCGCGTTGACCCATCGACCATCAAACAAAATGACTGGATGCAGTTGTCGGATCAGCTACAAAATATCGCCGTCGCCCCTGAGGGTGCGGCTGCCAACGCTGGTCTGCGCACCGGCGATGTCTTGGTCGACATCAACGGTCGTGAATTTTCGTCGACCGAAGACCTCATTACATATGTCACCGATCAACAGTATCCCGAACTGACGATCGCCTATGAACGTGATGGTCAGCTGAACGAAGTGAAGGTCCCGGTGAAAGAAACGGAGGACGGCCAACGATATGGTCTCGGTATCATGACGACCGTCACGCTTAGGTACCCGTGGTCAACTGTGCCATGGTTCGGATTGACCAGCGTTGCTGATCTGAGTTGGATGACGATCAAGGGTTTTGGATCATTGGTCGGTGGCCTCCTCCAGGGTCAAGTTTCGAATGACGTGACCGGGCCGATTGGCATCGCTTTTTTGACGAATGAAGTATCGAAATTAGGGTTAAGTTCGCTGATGCAATTTGCCGCGGTCTTATCGATCAGCTTAGCCATCCTGAACATCCTGCCACTCCCGGCGCTTGATGGCGGTCGATTAATGCTTCGAACCGTCAGCGTCGTTTCACGTCGTCCGGTGAGTCGCCGCGTCGAAGCGATCATCCATACGGCCGGTTTCTACGTCCTGATCATATTCTTGCTCTACATCAGCATTCGTGACGTCAGCCGGTTCAATCTCGCTGGACGGGTGATGGATCTTTTCCGGTAATGCCATGTTAAACCGTATCCTAGGACGTTTTTCGCACGATATTGGTATCGATCTTGGTACCGCCAATACCTTGGTGTATGTCCGCGGAAAGGGGATTGTCATCAACGAACCGTCCGTCGTTGCCTTGAACACGAAGACGAATCAGATCATCGCCGTCGGCGAGCAAGCGCGTCGGATGGTCGGGAAGACGCCAAGCCATATCATTGCCACGAAACCGTTGGTTGACGGTGTCATTTCAGATTTCGAGGTGACCGAGCGAATGTTGAAATACTTCTTCGAACAAATTCACCGTGACACGTTCAGTTTACTACCTCGCCCTCGTGTCGTGATTGGTATTCCACTCGGTGTCACCGAGGTCGAACGCAAAGCCGTCGAAGATGCGGCGCTTCACGCCGGGGCGCGTGAAGTGTACCTGATCGAAGAACCAATGGCCGCCGCGATCGGAGCGCGACTTCCAATTCAAGAGGCATCCGGTAACATGATCGTCGATATCGGGGGTGGCTCAACTGAGATTGCTGTCATTTCGCTGGGCGGCGTCGTTTCTTGGCGCGCCCTTCGGTTCGGTGGTGTTCGCATGGACCAGGACATCATCCAATATGCCCGCGAACACTTCAATCTTCTCCTCGGCGATAAGACCGCCGAAGATATCAAGATGAAGGTCGGTTCTGCCTTCGATGACGGCCAAAATATCGAAACGCGTGCCCGCGGACGGGATTTGATCACCGGCCTCCCGAAGGAAGTTGTCATGACACAGCAACAGGTTCGCGAGGCGCTCCATCGATCTTTTGTGACCATTATCGATAACATCAAGACCACAATCGAAAGCACACCACCAGAATTGGTCGCTGATATTTACGAACGCGGGATTATGTTGACCGGCGGGGGAGCGCTCTTACGCGGCATCGATCGGGCCATCCAACAAGAGACGAAGATCCCGATCCACATCACGGACGATCCATTAACCGCGGTCGTACGTGGCGCAGGTATTGTGCTTGAAGACCTCGAACTTATGCGCAGCGTTCTCGTCTTATCGAGCGAAGAGAAGCCGTACAGCGTCTAATATGCGGTCACGAACTTCATCTGCCGGAGTCGTGTTTCGGGTCGCTCTGGTTGGTATTTTTCTCATGCTGCTCATCGGGATTCCAGCCTCACAGACATGGCTATTGCAAGGGATGTCAACAACGATGAAAACGATCATCGGCTGGTCATCGGTCATTCGCCCCGGCACGAGCGACGATGCAATGGAAGAAAATGAGCGTTTGCGCCATGCCAATGCCGATTTATTGCGTCAAGTCGAAGTCCTAAAGACGGCGATGCAAGCCTCTGATTCGCTCAAACGAATTGACACTTTTTTGAACGGGACCGGTCGACGTGGTATTGCGGGGGCGGTCATTGGCTATAGTGATGATCCGAGCATCAAAACATTCACGATCAGCATCGGTCAACAAAGCGGTGTCGCCGTTGGGATGGCCGTGGTATCCGATAGCGGGGTGATGGTCGGGAAGATCATCGCCGTCCGAGATACGACCGCCGTCGTCCGTGATATTCGTGATAGCCAATCGACCATCCTGGCCCGGATCGAAAATGAACCACGAAGTCAGGGTGTCTTACGTGGTCAGCGGGGGATCGGTCTCACCATGTCATTCATTCCGCGGGATGATCGTCTGGAAGAAGCGATGGTCGTCACGACATCAGGAACGGAAGCGTTAATACCACCGAATATCCCGATCGGTACGATCACGCGTTTCATCACCCAGCCAGGCGATGTTTTTCAGACCATCGATATACTCTCACCGATTAAATTTTCAGATATCACAGCGGTGGCCGTTGTTTTCACCTCATGAAAAGTATCTTACTCCTTCTCGCGTTCACCCTCCTTGGCCTGCTGACCGGGATTCTTCAAGTCTCACTTTTTTCGATGAGTCAATCAGTCATCCCGATCGATCTCGTCATGACGGCCGTGCTACTACTCTACCTCCGCTCGCATCCAATTTGGGCCACCTGCGTCCTCTTGGCTGGGTATCTGACAATCGATTGGGTCTCCGGCTGGTCGATACCAGGTCATCTTGTTTCTGGACTCGTCGGCTGGGGTGTCTTCGTCTTGATCCGTAAAAAGGCTTTTGTTGCTCAGACCTCAATTGCCGTCGCCACGAGCGTGTTGATCGCGAGCGCCATGACGGTCAGCTTGAATATCATTTGGTCCGACCTCCCACCGATTTCGTTACCGGATGTCCACTGGGATCTTGGAGTGGTCTGGGTACCAGCAGTGATCCGTATCATCGCGACCATGGCCATCGTCACGATCTTTCGACGCCGGATGGGTAGCCTGATTCATCATTACCGATCATGACCGAACTCCCACCTTGGTCGCAACCAACACTTGACGAACGACGTCCGACGCGAACCAGACCGGACGTTGATGAAATGTGGCATGTCGGTGGATCGGCTCGACCTGATCCATTGGTCAATGAACGACGCCGATGGATCCTCCTACTCATACCGTCCATCATGTTATTCGGTTTATTGACCCGACTTGGATATCTCCAAGCTGCCCAAACGGACGCGTATCGAGATCTCGTCGATCGGAACCAGTATCGGCAAGTTGTTCTACCTGCCCCACGGGGAGTCATGACCGATCGGCATGGTGCGACCGTCGTCGACAACGCCCCGAATTATTCAGTGACGGTCATCCCGGCCGGACTGCCACGTTCCGAACCAGAATACCGAGCGACGATTGAGCAGATTGCGACATTGACCGAGCTCGACGTTCCAACGGTTGAGGAACGTATCGAAAATAAGAAATATTCACGATCCGATGCGATTCCGGTCCTTGAACGAATCCCATATGAACGCGCACTGACCCTCTCGATTGCCTTGGCTGATATTCCGGGGACAAGCATCACCGCTTTTCCGACCCGGGCGTATCGATTCGGACCATCCTTCGCACCGATCGTTGGATATATCGGACCATTAACTGAGGCTGATTTACAACGCTTTCCTCAGCGCCTGATGACCGATAAAATCGGAAAATCTGGTCTCGAGTATACCTATGATGCGCTCCTCAGTGGGACGCCCGGATATGTCGCCTATGAACGGACCGGTCAGAACGTTTTCCTGGCTCCCGTCACCCGAAAAAGTCCTATTCCTGGGAATACATTGCGGTTGAGCATCGATGCGGAACTCCAAAATCGATTACAAGAGAAAATCCGTTCGATGATCACATCGACCAAGGCGACTGGCGGCGCAGCTGTCGCCATTGATCCACGGAATGGTGATGTCCTCGCCCTTGTCTCAGAGCCAACGTACGATAGTAATTGGTTCACGAGTCCTGAATTCAAGACCGAAGCAACTGAAGCGTTGACGAACCCGAAGCGTCTGCTACTCAACCGGGCGATTTCCGGTCAATATCCATCCGGTTCGATCGTCAAGCCGCTCATTGGCGCGATCGCCTTAGCGGAGAACATCGTTACCCCAAGTACCACGATCATGAGCGTTGGTGGTTTTAAAGTCGGTCCGAATACATTTCCGGACTGGAAAGCCGGGGGGCATGGTGCGACGAACCTGGCGAAAGCGATTTCTGAGTCGGTCAACACATATTTCTACGCGATCGGTGGTGGTTATGAAAAACAACCTGGTTTGGGTGTCGAACGAATCGTTCGTGGATTGACGAACTTTGGCTGGGGCGCGGTGACGGGTATCGAATTACCAAACGAAGCCGATGGGTTCTTACCGACGAAGGAGTGGCGCGAGAAACGAGCCTCGCCATGGCGACTTGGAGATACCTATCACATTTCGATCGGCCAAGGCGATGTCGTCGTGACACCACTTCAAGCCGCGATGTCGCTCGCATCAATCGCGAACGGTGGGACACTCTACCAGCCGCGTCTGGTCCTCGAAGTAACATCGTCTGACGGCAAGGTGATCAAGTCGAATGAGCCGCGGATCGTCCAACAGCAAGTCGTCCCAGCCGACTATGTTCGGGCGGTTCAGGTTGGGATGCGACAGGGCGTGTTAAGCGGTAGCTCACAATCAATGCAAGATCTCCCGGTTGCGGTCGCTGGGAAAACCGGCACGGCAGAATTCGGTAACGAAGGGAAGACCCACGCTTGGTACACCGCCTATGGACCATACGAAGAGCCAACGATCGCCATTGTCGTCATCATCGAAGGCGGTGGCGAAGGACATGCGGCCGCATTACCGGTGGCGAAAGATGCTCTCAATTGGTATTTCAGGCGGACCCCAAGCAATTGACAGGTTTCGAACCCCGCGCTACCATCCGCCATGCTCGCCCGTTCGGGCGAATTTGAATGATGATCATATGCTCGACACCGCTACCTATCTCACCCCCGATGGTCACGAAAAACTTCGTCATGAACTTGACGAGTTGATTCATGTAAAACGAAAGGAGATCGCGAACCGGATACAAGAAGCGAAGGAGCTTGGCGACTTGTCAGAAAATGCCGAATACCAAGGCGCACGCGAAGAGCAGGCCTTTAATGAGGGTCGAATCGAAGAGATCGAAGCAACACTCCGGACGGCCGTCATCATCAATGATCGCCATTCGACAAAAGGTGCGATCCAGGTCGGTTCAAGTGTCACGATCAGCATGGCTGGAAAAGAATCAACGGTGCAGATCGTCGGTTCAAACGAAGCCGATCCGACTGGTGGGTTCGTATCTAATGTGTCACCGCTCGGCCAAGCATTGATCGGCCAAACGGCTGGGCAAACGGTCACCGTCAAAGCGCCAAAAGGCGAAATTTCGGTCACCGTCGTCAAGGTCGCGTAACCCGTTGAGTAAGGCCGGTGTGTCTGGTACACTACCAGCGCATGACCGAATTCTCTGACCAAGAAAAAACCCGTCGCCAACGCCGCCAGGACCTCCTGGCGAGCGGTGTTGATGTCTATCCAGCCCGCTTTGATGGTCGTCAGCCGATCGCGGATATTCTGACCCATTGGAAAGATGGGGAGACAGTCATCATGGCTGGTCGAGTTCGGGCAATCCGCGTCCAGGGTGGCTCAGCGTTCCTCCGTCTCGAGGATGAATCCGGCGAGCTTCAGGTCTTTCTCCAAAAAAAAGAACTCGAGCAATTTTCCACCCTGACAAAACAGATTGACCTCGGCGACTTTCTCGGAATTTCTGGTCAGACCTTCGTCACAAAACGCGGTGAACGCACCGTCGATGTCCGAACCGTGACATGGCTGTCAAAAGCATTACGACCACTCCCATCCGCATGGCATGGATTGGCTGACGTTGAAACACGTTTTCGCTATCGGGAACTTGATCTGATCATGAGCGACGACGTTCGTCAGGTCTTTCGAGCCCGCAGTGCGACCGTTCAGGCGATGCGCGAGTTCCTTGATGGCGCGGGCTTCATGGAAGTCGAAACACCGATGTTGCATCCGATCGTCGGCGGCGCGAACGCGAAACCATTCACCACCCATCACGCCGCGCTCCATGCTGACCTGTATTTACGTATTGCCCCCGAATTATATCTCAAACGACTGATCGTCGGCGGACTCGGTCGCGTCTACGAAATCGGCCGCAACTTTCGGAACGAGGGGATCGATCGCGACCACAATCCGGAATTCACGATGATGGAATGTTATGCGTCATTCACCGATTACCGATGGATGATGGAGCTAACAGAAAAAATGTTGGCTCATATCGCGAAACGTGTTCTTGGGACAACAACCATCCCCCTGAAAGAGGGGACTGTTGACCTCACCCGACCACTTCCGCGCCTCTCGTATCAACAGCTCTTCCAAGAACGATTGAAGCTTGATATCGAAACGGCGAGCGAAACTGAATTCGTCAGCGCGATGAAACACGCCAAGATCGACACGCCCGAAGCACCCACACGTCCAAAACTCATCGATGAATTATTCAAGAGTGAGATCCGGCCAACACTCATCGAGCCAGTGTTTGTGATTGACTACCCAACAGAGATGATCCCGCTCGCAAAAAAGAAATTGGACAATCCGAATTTCGTCGAATGTTTCCAGCTCTTGATGAACGGGACCGAAGTGACGAAAGGTTTCTCCGAACTCAATGATCCGATCGACCAGCGAGAACGATTCAATGCCCAGCAATCCCTCCGCGAAACTGGTGATGATGAAGCCCAACCAATCGACGAGACATACTTACGTTCACTAGAATATGGTATGCCGCCAACCTCGGGACTTGGGATCGGTATCGATCGTCTGACCGCCATCTTGACTGGCCAAAAGACCCTGAAGGATGTCATCTTGTTCCCGACCCTGAAGCCTGAACCGAATGACGCGAGCTGACGCCCTCAAACTCCTAACCCAGTACGTTCAAAACGAGAATCTCCGCCGCCATATGTACGCCTGTGAAGCGGCGATGCGAGCCTATGCCCTACGATTTCACGGCGATCAGGATTCATGGGGCTTGGTCGGATTACTCCATGATTTCGATTGGGAAGTCCATCCGACCCTCGAATCGCATCCCCGTGATGGCCAGCCGATCTTAGCAGCCGCGGATGTCCCACTCGAAATACGACAAGCGATTATGGCGCATGCACCGCACACGGGTGTCAAACCGAGTAATGCGATGGAACGCGCGATCTTGGCGGTCGACGAATTAACCGGTTTCATCGTGGCGTGTGCTCTGGTGACCCCGGATAAATCGTTGAAATCAGTGACGACGGAGACGATCAAGAAGAAACTGAGGCAAAAGTCGTTCGCCGCGAAAGTCGACCGGACGGACATCGCTCGCGGGCCTGAACTACTCGGGGTCACGGAAGACGAGCATTACCAAACGGTCTTAACTGCTATGCAAAACATTCACGAAACACTCGGACTATGATCGACCAGGCTATCATTGACGGAATAAAAAAACGCGGGCGAAAGTTCGAAGCGTTGTTGCATGAAATCCAATCCGGAGCTGATGCATCTCAATCAACTCGTCGACAGACGCTCGAAAAGCTCCAATCTGAGCTAAATGCGGCTAGCAAGATCATGCCGACTCTTTCCGCGGCGGCGAAGAAGAAAAAGATCGCGGAACTAAAGCCGATCTCTGACCAAGTTGCGATCCTCAAGAAAGAACTTGCCTCGACCGCTACACGAACGTATCCAAATATACCTCGCCCCGATGTCCCGCTCGGTGACGACGAACATGAGAATGTTGTCTTGAAGGAGGTCGGGAAAAAACCTACCCTCTCATCACCGAAATCGTATCTTGAACTGGTCGAGCCACGTGGATATATCGATATCAAGCGGGCGGCGGTCGTTAGCGGCTCACGTTTCGGATATCTCCTCGGGCCGGTCGCACAACTTGAATTCGCGCTGATCCAATACGCGCAACAGGTCGTCTTGCCGCATGGCTTCACGATGGTTATCCCGCCAGTCATGATCAAAGAAGAGAACATGGCCGCGATGGGATACCTCCATGGAGAAGGGGAGGACGAGACCTATCATTTCGAAAAGGATAAATTGTACTTGGTCGGAACATCAGAGCAATCGGTCGGTCCGATGCACCGTGACGAAACTTTTACGCCCGATCAGCTGCCAAAACGGTATCTTTCATTCTCGACCTGTTTTCGTCGCGAAGCGGGGAGTTACGGGAAGGACACAAAGGGTATTCTTCGTGTTCATCAGTTCGACAAGCTGGAAATGTTCTCTTTCACAACGCCAGAAGCGTCCGATCAAGAACATGAATTGCTGCTCAACATCGAAGAATCACTCTGGCAAGGACTCGGGATCCCATACCGCGTGTTGAATCTTTGTGCTGGTGACTTAAGTTGGCCGAGTGCACGGACGTATGACATCGAAGCGTGGATGCCCGGACAGGGCGAATATCGCGAGGTCTCTTCGACCTCAACGACGACCGACTATCAAGCCAAGGCGCTCAATATTCGCGTCAAGAATGGAGCGACGAAATCCTACGCCCATCTACTGAACGGCACCGCTTTTGCGATCGGCCGGACGATCATCGCGATCTTAGAAAATTATCAGCGACCAGACGGGTCGATCGACGTGCCCGCGGTCTTGCAGCCATTCATGGGCGGGATGAAGCGGATCGAGTGATCCATGGCCAGTACTCCAGCGTCGTGGATTGAGCTGCAGGCAAGTGCGTTTCGGCACAATGTTCTCGCACTCAAGAAAAAAGCGGGTTCAGCCAAGCTGATGCCGATCGTAAAGGCTAATGCGTATGGGCACGGGCTTTCACAAGTCGCTGTATTGGCCAAAAAATGGCCTATTTGGGGTCTTGGAGTCGCGCATGGGTCTGAAGCGCTACAGCTTAGAAAGGCTGGATACAGGGGGCGTGTGCTGGTTCTCAGTGCTTGGGACAGTAAAGAACTGCTAACCTTAGCCAAAATGGGTATTGAAGTGGTCGTTAATGATTTTACGACGCTAAATCAAGTCATCTCTTTCGGCAGGCGAGCGGGATCTCGACTCATACGCATCCATATCAAACTTGATTCAGGTACAAGTCGCCTGGGCTTTTTACCGAGTGACCTACGACGTGTAAAAAAACTGCTCAACGATTTGCCACGGACCATCATCGTCGAATCACTCTGGTCACATCTTTCGAGTAGCGAAGATCAAGCGTCTCATGTAACCGAAGATCAGTTGGTACAATTTCTGACCATGACTAAAGCGTTACCCCCAACTCGATATCGACATATCGCGTGTACCGCGGCGCTGATTCGTTTTCCAGACACGCGCTTATCGCTTAGCCGGGCCGGGATCGGAATCTACGGCATTTGGCCATCACCCCCAACTCGCCAAGCGGCGAAAGGCGTAACGCTTAAACCGGTTCTCCGTTGGTACACGACCGTTCGGCAGGTCAAGAATCTCCCGAAGGGTGCCTACATCGGGTATAGCCGAACAGCGCGTTTAAAACGTGCCGGCCGTATTGCCATCCTCCCGATCGGCTATGCTGACGGGTATGATCGTCGTCTGAGTAATCGTGGGCAGGTCTGGATCGCCGGACATCAGTATCCAGTCATCGGTCGTGTCTCAATGAATTTGACGATGGTCGATATCTCGGGGTCGCGAATCGCGGTCGGTGAACCCGTTGAGCTGATTGGCCCCCATGTGACCGCTGATCGAATGGCGACCATAATCGGCACCATCCCATACGAAGTACTTGCTCGTCTCAGTCCAGCCATCCCGCGGTACACCGTATGAATCTCCCGTTCATCAAACCACGCCGACGGGTCCCAACACCTGAGCCAGAGCCACGGCACACGTCACTCGCGGCTGCGCCGCTCGACCAGCCATCAGTTTGGCGGGCGCGTATCGTCACGTTCTCGATCCTAACGATCATCATGACGGCAGTCACGATTGTCTTGAACGGTCCAATGACTCGTATCACCAGTGTTCAAGTCACTGGGAATGTCTTTGTCACAACAGACAGCGTCACTGAATTGGCTTCGTATTTACTCGAGCAGCGATGGCTCGGAATCTTTCCGCAACGACAAGTCGCTTTCTTTCGTGAAGGCGCGTTTGCGCAAGCGATCGAACGACGGATCGGCGAACGAATCGCCGTCAAGAATGTCAACGCCGACATCACCGGTAAAACCGTGACCGTGACCATCAATGAGCGGCTCCCGGTCGCGATCTGGGCTCCAGCCGGCTCAGCGAGTGGTTGGTTAGATGGGAGTGGACGCATCGTCAGCATCGGGCCACCACCGCCGAACCTCGTTCTCCCGACGGTCAACGATCTGACCGCCCGCTCTATTCGCGTCGGGGAGGACGTCGTCGACGCTGGCGTCGTTACAGCTATTACAACATTAAACGACGCTTTAAGATCAGAACAATATGTCGACTTTATATTCGAATTGCCCGTCCCGACCTGTATTCCGAATATCCCTGAAGAGGAAGAGGTGGTTTCGAACACGAATACATCATCTAATTCGAATCGCAATACCAATCGGACCAATGCAAATGCTAATTCTAATCGTAATGCCAATACGAACACCAGGATTGAGCCTGAGGTGACCTGTGACCTGGCGCAACTCCTAAAACAACGTCCTGAGGTCGATGTCCGATTAAAAGAAGGCCCCTTAGTACGTTTCGATCGATATACAAATCTATCGCAGGCAGTATCAGCATTAACGAGGTTGATGGCAGAGGAGAAGACAGCTCAAGCGAAGTCAATCGACCTGCGGTTCCCAGAACGGGCATATATACAGTAGACCTAAAGGCTAGAATTATAGGTATTCTGGGCTCAAAATACTTTAAGAGGCGTAAAACAAATATTAACCGTCTCTTGTGGTATATGGATCTTGTAATGGAGTGTACTTCCCTATCTGCTCTATGAAGTCATCCATCCTTATGAGTGAAATATTATCAGGTCTATGCGCGATTGCTCTCGAAGTATTTTCGTTAATTTGTGATTGACCCACCTCTTCGTTTGCAACTACTAAGAAAAACGTGAAAGGAAAATCGGCATATGTTCGATACTTAACCGAAACATTAGTACTGAAATGCCCGCGCTCACTTTCGGGATGAAAAACGTCTACGGCAAACTTTCCGTGTTTATGAAAAACCAAGAAATCAACTTTCAGATGTTTTTTATTTACCACTACTCTTGATTGATTGTGTACGAACGGCTCGTGGAATTTTGAAATTAAGGTCGAGTATAAATTTTGTTCAGCATTGAACCCTCGTTCCCCTATCTTTTTGGAAATATTGGATCGGTGTGTTCCTACGCGTAAATCGGATTCATGAATTCCAAGCTGTTTACGGATATTTATTAGGCCACCAAATTTTCTATTTAGTGTTTTGACGTTTGGTAAATATTCACATGTAGTTAAGTCATGTGACATAGGATAGCGTCCGTGTAGTTGCCTAAAATGTTCAAAACCACATACTATGTTGTCCAACGACCATGAAATATGGTATTTATCAAAACCCTGCGGTGGCATTAGCAAGCCACTCGCTTGTGTATAATATTTGGCCATTTTACGGCAAGTACTTCAGCGGATCGTCAGGAATACCGTCGACACGAATTTCGAAGTGTAAGTGTGCGCCAGTGGTGGTCGTACCGGCACCGGCGGTCCCTGGTAATCCCCCCGATAAGCCGATGATCTCTCCTTGCTTCACGAACTGCTCTGGAGAAACGTAGATCGCGCTCAAATGAAGGTACCGTGATGAAATGCCATCATCATGTATGATCCCGACAAAATTCAGTGCGCTGCGAGTCTTACGACCAGCTGAATCGGTAAAGAACCCCTGGTTTCGAACAACCGAGACGATCCCATCAGCGGTCGCACGTACGAGCGACCCTTGTGGCACGCCGATGTCCAGCCCGGTGTGTTCGCCGATATACCGTTTGAACGGATATGTCGGGTCATGGAAATACGCGGTGATGCGATGTTCGGCCGTCGGCCAAACGTAGCCGGTTGAGTTGAAGGTCGGATAATCGTTATTCGTGTTGCCATTCAGTCGATTTTGGATCTGCTGTTCGAGAGAGCTGATGGTGGCGTTCGCCTGCTGTTCCTCCTGAGCGGCTTGTGCGAGTAACGATTCATATTGATTCTTGGAAGAACTCGCATCATCGAGCAGTTCAGTCTTGAACGAACGCTGATCAACCACCGAATTACGTTGAATTTCGAGTTGTTGCTTCGCCTGCGTATGCTCATCCTTCGCCGCGACGAGCGAATCTTGTTTTGAGGTCAGTTCTTCCCGAAGTGTTTCGACCCCATCGATGGCTTCGTTGAGCGATGCCGATAAACTCGCGACTGCTTGGGCATGGCCGTAAAAATCCGCTAAGCTTTCTTGTAGTACTACGAGCGCTAACGGTGAGACGCGGTTATTCGCGTCCATTTGACGTAACGCATCAGCGAGCTGCTTTTTCTTAACGCTGATCTCGGCGGTTTTACTATCGATCGATTGCTGGATCGCGGTCATTTCGAGCTCTAAAGCCTCAATTTCGGCATTCTTTTGATCGATCGCGAAAGAAGATTGGGCGATTTGGGCGTCAATCAGTGCGACCTGGCTTTGAATATCACGAACTTGAGAAGAGGCTTGATCGACCGCGTGCTGAAGCGCCGCGCTACGTGATTGAAGCTCCTCGAGAGCTCGTTTTTTCGCTTCTATTTGTGCGTTAAGATCAGCAACATCAGCTGGATTCGCCTCTTGAGCACGAATATTGACCAAGCTTGGCGTAAACACCAAAACGAGCGCCATGATGACGCCGAGTACTCGGATCAGCCTGGTGTTGGTGTTTGTAGTACTCATCCTTCAAAAACAACCCTACCACGAATAGCCTAGAAAGTCAATCTCGGTTATCGTTCATGAGTATACGATTGTGCGGACATATCGAAAACTCGTTGTTAGCTTATCGTATGGCTTTTCTTATATGGAACGAATGAGAGGGCGAATGCTAGCAGAAGCCATAGGCCCAGATCAATTCCAAGCGCGATGATGTCCACATCAGAAGTCTCTTTGGAATTTGCCGTCGCGTAACAGTTACTTGAACCTGGCGGGTCACAGGAAATAGGCACAAGATCACTTTTTAATAGATTGTATTGAAATGGAAACTTAAAAGGTAATTGTAGTTTGGACACCGGATGTTGGGACGTAATAGATTGACTTGGGTTATCTTGTTTAAGTATCCATGTTGGCAGCTTCCAAAACGAAAGAAGAAACGGCAATACCGCGCCAGTAATAACGATGATGATGAAAGTTTTTTTAGATTTCATGAGGCGGAAAGATGACAAGGAATATGTCAGCTAACTAGTGATTATTACCGACTGGCGCGTTGTAAAGCTTCGATCACGCTACGGATTCGTCGACGTGATTCGATTGATCCAATAGTCACAATCAGATCAAAGACATCCGGGCTATTCGGTAACAAGGACAGCGCTGTTCGAACCGGCCATAAGACATCGCCGTTCTTTCGACCAGCTTCTGCAATGGCCGCTATCGTCCCCTCTTTTAAGGTCGCCGCATCTCGAGGGTCGTTTAATGTTCCGAGATGATTATCCATCCACTCTAGTGCGTCGATCGTGCTTTCGGTTGTTCCCTTTTTCGGAATGAAGAGATCGACCGCGATTGATGGGACGCGCTCTTCCCAAATGCGTGGAATGAGGAAATCAGAAGCGGCCACGATATCACGAAGTGTTTTCAGACGATCACGGACGATCGAGATCGCTCGGTTTTGCCATTCAATGTCATCTCGCAATTCCTCTGGCAGTTCCCAGAAATATTGGAGCCGAGCGCGGAGGTCGTCGATCGGCATTTGGCGAATGTACCAGCCGTTCAACCACTCAAGTTTTTGACGATCGAAGACTGCGCCGGCCGGATGAAGATCCTCTATCTTGAATTCTCGAATCGCTTGCTCCGTCGAAATGACCTCGGTATCCCCTTTTGGGTGCCAACCCATTAAGAGTAAAAAGTTCTGCATTGCTTCCGGTAAAAATCCATCATCACGGTACGATAGGGCCGTGGTCGCACCGTGACGTTTCGAAAGTTTCGAGCGATCGGTCCCAAGGATGAGCGGAAAGTGAGCGAAATGTGGCGGCGTCCAATGGAGCGCCTCGTAGAGAAACAGGTGTTTCGGGACGGATGGTAACCATTCTTCAGCGCGAAAGACATGGGAAATCTCCATCAAATGGTCATCAACGACGACGGCCAAGTGATAGGTCGGGAAACCGTCGGATTTCAGAATGACGCTATCGTCGATCTGTTCCCAGGCGAATGTTACGTCACCACGGACCAGATCATGATGTGTGATCGTTCCCGTCAACGGCAACTTACAACGAATCGTCGAAGGCTCACCTTTCATCACCCGCGCTTGTGCCTCCGCCGGATCTACTGCCCGGCAGGTACGATCGTAGCGTGGTGGTAATTTCTGTGCAGCTTGGTTCGTTCGAACTTCTTCAAGACGTTGCGGGGTACAGAAACAGTGGTAGGCATGACCGCTGGCGACGAGTTTCGCCGCCGTGTCTTGGTAGAGGGTCAAACGTTCACTTTGGACATATGGTCCATACGCGCCGCCCTCGCGTGGTCCTTCATCTGGTGCGAATCCATACCACGCCAGTGCTTCGTATAATCGTTCAACACTGCCCGGAACGAGACGTTTTTGGTCGGTATCTTCAATGCGGAGGATGAATTTTCCACCCTGCTGCTTCGCGTAGAGCCAATTGAACTGCGCCAACCACATCGTCCCGATGTGAACTTCACCGGTCGGTGATGGGGCCAACCGAACTCGGACGTGGCGATGATTATTGGGTGAGGACATGGCGGAGAAAATGAAACGTTGCGTTCTTGACTCGTTGGCGGCGCATCTTTGGTTGATGGAGACGTCCAGCGTTCACGAATGTATGGAGCCATTCAACACCGAAGCGTCGGACCCAAGCTGGTGGTTCGGGGACTCGGCCGCTCAGGTAATCAAATGTTCGGCCGACACCGATCGCGATTTTCACGTCATGAAGCGCATCACGGTGTCGATCGATCCAGAGTTCCTGTTTCGGAGCGCCGAGCGCAACGAGCAGGATGTCAGGCTTGGCATGATGAATCCGCTCCGCGATCCGATGATCGGGTACTCGACCCCAGATATGTCGCGTTCCGGATTCAACACCAGCGATCTTCAGTCCCGGATATCGACGAAGCAATTCTCGAGCTGCGTCAGCCGCAACACCGGGTGCACCACCATACAGAAAGACGGAACGTCCGTGATGAGCCGCGAGCGACATTAATCCAGCAACATACGTGACGCCCGGAACACGGTGACGATGACGATGACCGGACAGCATGAATCCAACCTTGACGCCGATCCCTTCCGGCAACGATAAAGCCGAAGAATTAATGATTCGAAGAAATGTTGGGTTTGCCGTCGCCTCGAGAATGAATTCGGGACCGACGGTCGCGACTTGGTGAAGCCCTCCTTCGCGGAGCCACGCCTCAGAAATGCGAAGCGCCTCATCGAGCGAGATGTCGTCGATATGAACGCCGAGGAGTTTATGGTCTCGCCGATGGAACATACCTTGAAGAATACCGCAAAATATGCTATACTTCAAATCGTATGAAACAAATCGCTTTGGTGGCGCTTTTAGCGCTCTTCGGCACAATCCTCCCCTCCCCCAGCCCCGTCAAAGCGGCTGAGTTTAATATTCACTTCGTCATCACCGACACTGAATTTATCGACAAAGGAAGCATGTCGGTCAGTAAGATTCAAGAATTTTTGAACTACCACGGTGGAGTGCTTCGCAATTATTCTGAACTTCAGGCCGACGGATCACGAAAGAGCGCGGCGCAAATCATTTATGATGCCAGCACGAATAACCGATACAACACTGACGATTATCCACCCGTGGCGATCAGCCCGAAGGTCATTTTAACTACGCTTCAAAAAGAAGAAGGCCTGATCACACCGTTCCCAGATTACTTTACGCAAGAAAGAATCAACAATCGGATCTTGGTAGCGATGGGATATGGATATCCAGAAAACCAAACATGGTCCGGATTTTTACAATCAGGCTACGCAGGGTTTTCGACTCAAGTTCACTATGGCGCTCGAAGTCTCTGGCGAAATTATTATCGTGCTAAAACTCAAGGATACACCTGGACGGGATGGCCGGCGAATGGTCAGACACGATTCATTGATTGTTATAGCAGTGACTACAATAGTTTGACCGGTGAACGTTTTTGCGAACTTGGTCAGAAGATCGGCATTACACCCGTCAATCCTTCAACCGCGGCTTTATATACGTACACCCCTCATCCTGGTGGTAATTTTCGTTTTTGGAAAATTTGGCGAGATTTCAATTTTGATTACATGTTGCGTTTCCCGAATGGCACCATCGTCCGCGCCAAAGGCACGAATGATATATACCTGATTCAGAATGGTTTAAAACGTAAATTCGCTTCGACCGCTGCCTTCCGATCCCGTTTCTCGAATGCGACCCCCGTGACAGTCAATGCTGATCAGCTGTTCTTTTACGAAAATGGGAAAGAGATCAAATTCGCGAACTATTCACTCCTCGTCGCTCCGAAGAATCGCGGTGGGAATGGCCGTATCTACCTACTCGTGAATGACACCTTGCGGCATATCACGTCCCCTGAAGTGTTCCGTAATGCGGGCTTCCAATTGTCGGAAGTCGTGCGAGTCAACCCGTCTGACCTCGCTGATTACGATATCGGCGTCGCCGTGACAGCCGAAAGCCTCTACCCATCAGGCCGCCTCCTGCAATACAAGGGCAAGCGCGGTGATCCGAAGAACGGCATGGTCTACTTCGTCCAAGACGGAATTCGTCATGGTATCCCGAGCAAAGGCGTCTTACGCTCACAGTTCGGCAAGCGGAAATCAATCGTCGCGAGCCCGGCTGAGCTTGATCGATTCACTGAAGGACCGGTCCTCGGGTTTAAGGATGGGACATTAGTCTCACTGAAACGCGGTTCGCCAGTATATTTCATTTCGAATGGGAATAAACTTCCGATCGGAAGTTGGGATGCAATGAAAGCATATGGCTTCGATAAGCTGCCGATCGTATACACGAATCAACGCTCGCTTGATGTCCACCCGACCGGCGCTAAATTGACTGGCGAACCGATGCCGGTCACAGTCACACCGTAACTCCACATGCCTCTCGTCGCGGCGGCCGTCTTGCCGCATAGCCCCCTCCTGCTGCCGTCGATCGCGAAGGATCATACCCGCTTAGCCGATAAGACTCGGTCTGCGGTGGCTGAAGTTGCCCATGCGTTTCATGCCCGGGGCGTTGAAACATGTATCATCCTCAACCCGCACGGACCACGAACGACCGAGTTCGTGCTCGCTGGCGCGAATCCCGTCGTCGGGAATCTCAAAGAATTTGGCGATCTCTCGTCGCCGTCATACAAAATTCAAACTGACCTGAACCAGCAACTTCGTGATGCGATCGATGCTGATGGATTACCGGTCTCGATTGATGATGCGGCGAGTGTCGATTATGGGGTGGTCGTTCCGCTGCAATGCTTAGCCCTCCCAGGTAGTCCCTCAATTGTACCCATCTCGATCAGCGCCGCGAAACACGAATCATTGATCCGTCTGGGCCGAGTTATTCAAAACGTTGCTCATGAAAGTGACCGTCGGATCGCGGTTATCGCGTCAGCTGATGGCAGTCGTCGCCGTACTCCGGATCCTTCGGGTAAGCCGACCGAGGTTGAGCGATTACTAGCTCGATCGATCACGACGCTCCACGTCGGCGAGCTTTTATCACACCGACAACATCGACTCTGCGGCATCGGACCGGTCGCGACGCTAATTGCCATGCTCGAAGGCCACGGCTCGAGCGCGAAGATCCTAGCAACCGAAGCACCGTACGGCGTCGGATATATTGTTGGGTTGATCGAAACGTAATCATGATCGCGATTGACATCATCCCAGTCCGCCGACTCCCTGGCGACAGGGATACGTTCACGTATCTTTGGCCAGGCGAAAAAGCCCCCACACTCGGCAGCGTAGTCCGGATTCCGTTTGCCCGTTCGCATCTTGATGGGGTTGTGTGGCGCATCTTACCGACGGTGCCGAAGACCGAATACCCGCTGCGTCCGATCGTTGGAGTACAATGTACCTTTACCGTCTTCACCGATTGGCAACGTCAGGTGATGACCGCTTTTTCGGAGCGATACGATGTCTCTCTCTCTTCGTTAGTGTACCAATATGCGCCAGATATCTGGCCAAAAGATATCCCGACTTCTTTCCCGTCATCAATAAACACCCGGCCAAATATTGAAATCATTTGGTATGGCCATCGTCAGGACGCCGAGACGACCATGAAAAAATACATAGATGGACATGGGCTGACGTGTATCATTGAGCCCACGGTTGAAGAGGCTGAGATAATGGCTAAAGTTTTTCCAGGTGCCGTCGCGTACGATGGACAGACGTCACCAGCCGAGTACCGCCGTATTTTTCAGGGTGTGTTATCCGGCACAATCAAGAATATCATCGGTACTCCGCTCGCATTATTTTTACCATTTCCGAGCGAACCGACGATCATCCTCGATCAAGAGGAACATCCGCAGTATAAACGTACTGAGCGACAGCCGTACGCGCATGCCGGACGATTTCTTGATGGCGCGAAGATTCCGCACATAAAACTTACCGCGGCGCCGAGCGTTCGGACCAAGTTCGCTTTGAACCCAAGCACACCGACAAGGCACATTGAGCGTCATATCGGGACGCTTGGTGGGCCGGGTGTTGAACCGTGGCATAGTCCAGAGGTCGATCAAGCAATTTCTGCTCAGCCAGAATTACCGCGCGTTTGGATACTCCCCCGTCGTGGCTACGCGTCGATTCTCGTCTGCCGTTCATGCGGGCATGAGGTCAGCTGCAAGTCCTGTGGCCGTAAAATCCGAATCATGCGTCATGACGCGCGTCATAGTCGTTGCACGGCTTGTCAGACACTTCAGCCGTTACCGACTGCGTGCCCGACCTGCCGAGCCGTCAATTGGCGATATATTGGAATTGGGATCGAACAATGGCAGAAGCGCTGGCCGAGTGATAATGGTCATGATCATATCTTGACGATCCATGATACGAATATCCTTCGAACTATTCCTGGACCAAAAATTGTGACGATCGTCAGTGCCGATACGTTACTCGCCTGGCCGGATTTCACGGCGGCCGAACGAGCGATGATCATGATCGGACGGTTAGAATCGATGCTGAGTGACGGCGATCAGCTCTTCCTACAGACATTTGAACCGCAAATACGACTTTGGGAACGATGGTTGAATGGCTCGAGCGCATGGTTTGAAGATGAACGCACACAGCGTCAAACCTACCATTTCCCACCTGAGACGGAACACTGGCTTTTAATCCCACCGAACGAAGATCAAACCATCCGTCGTTCCGTCGAAACAAAGTTGAGGGACCTTGGTCTGGCCGTCACTGAGCTCACGCTTTCCGGGCGGTCGAAAAAACCGCTTCCGCGACTCCTCATTCACGGAGATACGACACACCCTCTCGATCGCGCGAAAATCAAGTCTGTCTTGCCGCCGTCCTGGCGCGTTGACATCGATGTCGATGCCTGGGTACCATAAAGATATCCATGGAAAAGATCGTCACTATTTTTGATACCCCGGCGCCCACCGTTTTGCGCACCCCGACCCAGCCGGTCGGGATCGATTTCATCCGGTCCGCTAAGTGGCCGAAAATGATCAAGCTGATGTTGAAAATGATGAAAAAGGCCCGCGGAATCGGGTTGGCCGCACCGCAGATCGGCTTACCGCATCGCGTGGCCGTGATCGATCGTAGCGCTCGGACTGATTCTCGTGACCCGATGATTCTGATCAATCCTGTCCTAAGTCAACCAGGAAAGGAGATCATCGATTTCGAGGAGGGCTGTCTCTCGGTGCCAGACGTCTTCGGGTTTGTTGAGCGCCCTGGTGCGGTGACTGTCTCGATGCTCGACGAGGCTGGTCAACCGATCACCTTTCGCGCCGAAGGATTACTCGCGCGGGTCGTCCAGCATGAAGTTGACCACCTTGATGGGGTCTTGTTCATCGATCGCTGTCATCGATTCACCGTCGGTGCGGACCGACTCCCATGAAACGACTGATTTTCTTTGGGTCTTCTGACTTCGGACTACCATCGCTCGAGAGGTTGATGCATGACAAGCATTGGCAGGTCGTCGGTGTTGTTTCGCAGCCCGCCCGCCCGGTTGGACGCGGCCAGATCATGACGCCGACTCCCGTCGCGTCGTTTGCGACCTCACACGGCCTATTGCTCTATACGCCTCCCTCGATCCGTAATCCCGAGTCCACGGCGTGGATGAAAGCTCAACGTCCCGATGCATTCCTCGTCGCCGCCTACGGCTTGATCGTACCGCCGGCTATTCTTGATCTCGTCGCTGGTCACGCGATCAATATACATGCCTCGTTGTTACCGAAATATCGTGGTGCAGCGCCGATCCAGGCATCGATCTTTCATGGTGATCCGGTCAGCGGGATTAGTTTTATGGTCATGACGCCTCAGCTCGATGATGGTCCGATCATCGAACAGTATCCCGTTCCGATCGAACCGCAAGAACGCGCGTTAGCTTTACAACATCGACTTTCACAGATCGCGGCTGAGCATATCACCGATGTCATGGCCCGGGTCACACATGACACGCTCATGCCGACGCCACAAAATGAATCAGACGCGACGTATGCACCAAAATTAACGCGGGAAGATGGACGATGTCTTTGGGACGATGCGACCAGTGAGGTTCGACGATTACGGGCGTATGACCCTTGGCCGGGGTGCTGGACGATGCTCGGCGAGGAACGAGTGCAGATCCTTGATGCCACAGCGATTGAAACGACTAGCGGAAAAGTACCTGGATCGATCGTCGAAGTGAGTGGCCAACTGGGTGTTGCCTGCACAAGCGGTGTCTTCATCCCGACGAAGCTCCGACGTAAAACCGGCCACGCCGCGGAAGCGCGTCATCTCTTGATCGAAATGCACCGACAAGGTCAGGCCTTCTCGGCCTGACGGTGTTTATCGGTCACCCAGAACCCGAGGTACCTGCCGAGCAAGAGCCGACTTTGTGATTCGATCGCCGGAATCGACCCGAAGATGAGCATCGTCACTGGCAAGAAGAGCCATTGCAATATCATCGTTACCCAACCACTTATGCGTGACTGGACTGGGCGCTTCGGTAACATCAATAAGGTCAGGATCGCCGAGACGATCGCCCCGACCATCGCCGCGATCATGATCCACCGCAGCGCTAATGGAGCGTTCTGAGCGATGAAAGAACCTTCGAGGCGACTCGGGTCAACTTGGAACGGGAGCCAGCCGAGCAACATGATCAAGATCGGGGCGACCGCCCAGGAATACATACCCTCGAGCTGATAATAAATGTAGCGAAGTTTCTTTCCCAACGGCATGGCTCGATCGGCGAGGAAGTTCCAGACCATGAACGGGAAATTTTCGGCACCGTACGCCCATCGGCGGATCTGTTTGTACTGATTCTTCATCGATTCGAGCCAGGTCGGGGCATGGATCGCATCCATCGAGACCGGGAGATAGAGTGGCGTAACTTCGTAATCACCATCATACCGAATCAAGCACTGGAGGAAGATCCGCGAATCTTCGCTGACAACATCCGTCTGCCAGAAATCGACGTCTACGAGCGCCTGGAAGGGCATAGAATGCGATGAGAACGTGAATAAGCGGTCAGGACGCTGGGTATCCCCCATCAACCAAAACGTCGTGCTGTAGGCCACGACTCGCATCCAAGGTAAAGCCTCCCAGATATTATTGTGGAAGAGCGGGATCGGCTGGTAACTCGTTCGGGTTGGTCGCGGGTGATCCGCGTAGACGCAGGCTAAATAGGCCAAGTAGTCGGGATGGATGATCGAATCGGCGTCGATCGTCGTGACAATGACATCCGGGTAGCGTAACCCGTGTTCATCGATCCACGTCTTGACCTGGTGACCAGCCCAGGCGATGTTCGCTCCTTTTCCAGCCACTTCACCCGGACGTCCGGCCGGATGGATGGTCACGATGAGACCCGCAAAGGTGTGACTGAATTCATCTTTCAGGCGTTGATAAACACCGGTCGATTGTAAGGAAGACCGAGCTTCGGTCGCCAGGACAACGAGTGTCCGTTCGGGTGCGTATGACGCGACGACAAGAGCTTGAAATGTTTCACGAAGCACGGTTTCCGATTCGTTCACGGTCGGCACAAAAATAACGTGCCAAAGTTGCGATCCTTTCGGATGTGCCTCAACGCGCGCCCGCCAATCGATCGCCAGTGTCCGACGATACCGTCGATAGGCGGCTAACACGAAGATCATCAAATAACAGATTCGAACGAACCAGTAGATATCGAGGACCAAGGCGAAAACGATCGCTTTCGTCGGCCAGGTAAGTGTGGCAAATATCGTGAACGCAAATGTTCCCCAGACCAACAATCCGGGTACCATTTCGAAGAATCGATACCGTTGCCGGTCGCTGAATTGCGGGAAACGCGGTTTCATAGCGGGACGAGTCTACGGCCGAACGTCTATTCCGTCAATGACCGATGGTCATAATCGGTGAGCGACGGAGAAGGGTCTTCGCCATGGCGATCCGACTCGGAGAATAGCTCATCAGACTGAACCATGGTTCACCGATTTTGACGCGTTGGCCGAGCTTGCGATGGAGATCAACACCGGCTAACTTATGATCCGGCGCGCCGAGGGCGCGAGCGATCTCGTCGAGTCCGCGGTTATCGATCGCCGTGATTCGACCGCTACGTGGCGCAAGGATGATAGAACGCGAGGCGCCGGCGACAACGTCGAGCGGTTTGACGTGTGGATTTCCACCTTGGAGCTTGATGATCTGTTGCATTTTTTTCCAAGCGGCACCGGAACGTAACGCGGTGGTTGCCATGACCGTCCCATGGCCAGGCCGAGCCGCCTTCGCCAACTCAAGAAGTTCCGCGGCTAAGCCAATAGCTTTTCGCTCGAGATCGCGGGGACGATTCGGCGTTTGCTGTAAGACACGTAGCACATCACGGGCTTCGAGCGCAGGCCCGATACCGCTGCCCACCGGTTGATAGGCATGATCGGCTTTTACTTTGACCACCATTCCGAATGCTTTCCCGACCTTCGTGAACCGTTCGGTGAGCGTCTGAACCGTCCGACGATCAGGAATCTTCGTCCCAGGACCATACGGCATATCGATGATTAAGACTTTCACCCCCATGGCCACCTTCTTCGCCATGATACTGACGATCATTTTGTCGTACGGTTCGAGCGATAGGGGTCGCGAGACACGGATGATGATATCGTCGGCGGGGGCGATCGATAATCCCCCACCCCAGATTAAACACGCTCCAGCCTGGCCAACGATCCGGCGAACGGCTGGTGCGTCATGAATGACCGGGGCTAAAACTTCCATCGTATCAGCGGTTCCGGCTGGTGACGTGATCGCTCGCGAAGATGTTTTTGGGATACAGAGCCCTAAGGCGGCGATGATCGGAATGGCGACCATAGTCGTGCGGTTACCGGCGAGACCACCAACCGAATGCTTATCCACGACAACTTTCTTCCCCCAGCTGAACATATCGCCCGTCTCGGCCATGGCTCGCACCATCCACACAATTTCTTGATCGCTGTATGGTTTGACGTATCCCGATGACACGAAATACGTTGTTTCGACGCTGCCCAGTCGATGGTTGACGATATCCGTAATGATCGAACGGATGTCACGTTCGGTGACTGGTTGACCAAGAAGTTTTTTTGAAATAGCACGAACTGATTCGGGACGTGACACTACATTAATGATGATCGGGGTCGGGACTTTGAGTTTCAGTTGTTTCCACAAATCGTCGAAGAAACCTAATTCTCCATGTTCGATGCTGTTGTGTGTGACATCGGCGACCGCGAATATGTTTTTTTTGCCAATCGTGATTTGCAGTCGATCGCCAGGATTGATCCCGAACGTCTCGGCGTCATGTCCACGAAGGAGTACGACCCGTTCAGAACCTCCCGTATCGATATCGACGCGTCGCGCCTGTAGAACAAATGGCATGCTATCGCTTCGTAACGGTCACGGGTGAGCTGGGACGACGTCCCCGCAGTAATCCGTTCTTCGCACCGACGTGTTGGATGACTGATTCGGCATTCGCGGTGCCATAGATGAGTGCTTCCGGGATCGAATCGGTGACCATCAATCGTCCGACGAATCCGCTCCCGAACGCGTCGCCCGCACCGGTGGTATCAACGACACGGATCGGACGTGTCCCGGCGTGCCACGCTTCATTCGCTCGCCCAGCGAGCGCACCTTCAGCACCCATCGTCAGGAGTGTCACCCCACCAACGAGCGGTCGGATATCTTGGAAAACGCTTTCATCCTGATGGCGACCACGGCCGAGGAGGCGCGCAGCTTCTTCTTGATTGAGTGACACGAGCGCGGCTTGCTTCAGGAGTGGCCGAAGGACTTCGAGGCCATGCGCGAGCTCACTCGCACCAGGATTCCAGGCGATCTTGGTCTGGCTCTTGACCGCTAATCGCCAGATCTTACGATGCGTATCGAGCCGACCGCCGAGCGAAGAGACATAGATCCATTCGGCGTTCACGCACCGCGGTGTCATGTTGTTCGGATCGACGTCAGCTGACGCCCCACGGTAGACCAGGACCGTACGTTCCCCACGGGGGGTTAACAACAGGACCGAATACCCAGTCATCCGTTTCCGGTCTTTGATCACCCGTGAGGTGTCAACTCGTTCTTGCTTGAGAGCACGAATGATCTCGACCCCGCGAGCATCCGTCGCCCCGATCTTCCCGACATAGCCAATCTTTAACCCTTGTCGAGCGAAGGAGACGGCCGTATTCGTCCCACCGCCGCCAGTTTCAAAAACGATTTCGTCGACTTCGATCTTCGAGCCGAGCGCGAAGCATTCTGCTTCACCGGTCGAAAAGGATTCATCACGTACGACCCGGATCGATTTACTTCGCAAGAAGACGTCGCGGGTCGCGGCGCCAATCGAAATAATGTCGAGTTTCATGCGCGTTGTTTTGAACCGAACAAAATGATCTTCTCTTTGACGATCGCACTGACCGCGTCACGCGCGGCATCAAGTTCTCGGCGTGGATCAAAAAGTTTCGGGTCGTGCTGTAAGGTCTGGCGGAGCGCTTGTGTGAACGCAAGACGAAGATCCGTATCGATGTTAATCTTCGCGATCCCAAGTTTGATCGCCCGGCGAATGTCTTTCGCCGGCGTTCCGGATGCACCGTGGAGCACAAGCGGCACCGTCACCCGTCGGCGGATGGCGGCCAATCGTTCGAAGTCGAGCTTCTCATCACGGGTCGGAACACCATGGGCATTCCCAATCGCTACCGCGAACGCGGCGACCTTCGTCTTGGTTACGAACCAGCGAGCTTCGGCCGGGTCGGTCATCGTGAACCCCTGGCCAGTGTTTTTCCGTTTTGCATCTTCGACATATTTGACCTGGCCGATCTCGCCTTCAACTCCAACGCGCTTCTTGTTTCCCATCCGGACCGCCTGTGCCGTTCGAGCAAGATTTTGGACGGTCGGTAATCGACTCCCATCGAACATAATACCGGTGTACCCAGCAGCCAGACACTGACGTACGAGCGATAACTCCTTGCCATGATCAAGATTAAGAACTACCGGAACATGGACCGACGCGGCCAAGGTCGTGACGATCGCCGTCATTGGTCGTAGTCCGGCGTATTCGATCGCCGAGGGTGATGTATTCACGATCACCGGGGAACGCATGGCGGCCGCCGTGTGAATCACAGCCTGCGCCAGTTCGAGGTTCGAGACATTAAACGCCCCAACCGCGTAGTGGCGGCGCTGGGCGTGACGTACGACATCCTGAAGCCGTGCAAGCATAGTCTTAGTATATCACAATGATCGAACGAGTGACTGAAGCACCGACCAGCGGGTCCGGGGGTCACCCGACCAGAGATATGACCCGACGATGATCCGATTCGCACCGGCGGCCACAACGAGTGGGATCGTCCGCGGATTCATCCCGACGTCGACGCTGATGATCGCGTGCGGCAATCGTCGTCGAACGGCGGCAATCCGCGCCAGAGATTTTTTATCGAAGGCCGAACCATAACGACCGATCGGACCGGTCATCAGATGGATCCAGTTCAGATGGCGATACTGATCGAGAATATCAAGTTTGGTCGTGACGCGAAGCGCGAGACCGATTTTACAGCCGGCGGCACGGAACGAGGCGAGGCCGATCTTCGCGCGTTGACCAATTTCGGCATGGATCAAAGCTTGTCGACAGCCGCTGGCAATTACCGCTGGTAACCAGGCGATCGGGTCTTTGACCATCAGATGAACGGTGGTCGTCGCACTGAGTTTTCGTTTTGCAACGATCGTCGGTCCAATCGAAGTCGTTGAGGTGAATTTTCCATCCATCAGGTCAACATGATATGACCGCGACAGAGTGCGGGCGACGGTTTGTAACGCTAAAAAACGTGGCGTCGTCCGCGCGAGGACGGATGGTTCAACGACGATGCGCCCGGACATACGAATCGATCAATCGCAGTCGGCGCCGATCACGGACCGTGTTACGAAATGGTGCACGGAGGAACGTCGCTACCAACTTCTTGGTCTGCGCCAGATCAAGAAAATCGGCTCCCAGGGACAACACATTCACATCTTCGTCACGTCTGGCCCGTTTCACGATCCGGACGTCGTGGGCATGGACAGCGCGAAGATGTTTGAATCGATTCGCCGCCAGCGCCATACCGACACCCGAACGACAGATCATCACACCGCGGTCATCTGAACCGGGACGAATTCGAGCCGCCAGCGCCGCGACGGCGCGCGGATAATCGTCACCGGCGACCGGATGTGGTGTGACAACTTCAGCCGTGGAAAAGCTCGACGTCGCGGCCAACTCGGACATCAATTCCGCACCACCATGGTCCGCTGCTACAACAAGACGAGGTCGGGTCATAAATCCTACTGAACAGTGATCGTCCCCTGGAACGCCGTCGCGCTCGGCGTGTTGTGGTCATGGTATCCGAACGTCCCCTGACGGGTGAAGGTGAAGATGAAGTTCCCACCAGCCGAAATATCTTGTTCAAAGCCAGGGAGATCGGTGTGTGTTGGATGAGGATTCGAGGCGAGATGATGACGAACAACGTCGGCATTTCTAAATTCGACCCGTTCACCAAGCGCGATCGTGACATTCGGGCGGTCGAGTCCGCTAGCCAAAATGGTCACTCGCTGAAGACTTGACTCATCAGTCGGCGAGGTACTGAAACTTCCCGTCGTCCGGCTATTCGTTGGTGGTGTATTCGTGACGGTCGAGGTATTGGTCGCGTTCGTGTTCGTGGTCGTGGTCTTCGTACAGCTGGCACCGAACATCACCATCGCTAAGACCGCGATGATTGATATGCGGGTCAGATGAGATGGGATACGCATATGGTAGTTCGTTATGTCTTATGAAAATTTGTGACTAAGAGTCGGCGCGCACTGGCGGCGATCATGGCGGGAGACCATGGTGGGTCAAAGGTGAATTCGACTTTGACCGGTTTTTTTGAAACGGGCTGTACCAATTCAGCGACGCGTGTTTCGAAATAGGGTGCTAACGGGCAGGCGGGAGTGGTCAGGGTCATCGTCACGACGGTCGACTCTTTGCTGGTCGTGATGTGATAGACCAAGCCGAGCGTCACGATATCAAGGCCGAGCTCAGGATCGATACACTTTTCGAGCGCCATCCACATTGCGGCGGTCGCCGGATCGGAGCGATGACTATTCGTGGGCGCTGTCATGCGTATGGACGTACCGCTCCGCTTCGAGCGCCGCCATGCATCCAGCTCCGGCAGCCGTTACGGCTTGGCGATACCGCCAGTCCGATACATCACCGGCGATGAAAACACCGGCAACGCTCGAAAAGACCTGATCCTTAACGACATAATATCCTTTCTTATCTGTTTCCAGTTGGCCGTCGCTCAAACCGGTATTCGGCGCATGACCGATTGCGACGAACAAGCCCTGACATTCGAGCGTCCAGATTTTTTTATCGAGACCAGTCGCGACCGAAAGTCCAGTCACTGTCGTGTCACCGAGGACATCTTCGACAACCGATTCAAAATGAAATTCGATCTTCGGATGTTTCATCGCCCGATCCGCCATGATCTTACTAGCTCGAAGTTCGGTCCCACGAACAAGAACATGAACGCGGGTGGCAAATTTCGTTAGGAACATCGCCTCTTCCATCGCCGCGTCTCCCCCACCGACGACGGTCACGACCTTGTTCCGGAAGAAAAATCCGTCGCACGTCGCACAGGCAGATACGCCTTTCCCACGGAGTCGCTGTTCGTTCGGGAGACCGAGCCATTTGGCTGATGCACCAGAAGCAATGATGATGCTTTTCGTCCGGTACGTTTCTTTGTCGGTCACGACTTCATGAAGCTCACCAAATTTCAGCGCCGTCACCGTTTCGGCCTTCATCGTCGCGCCGAAACGCGTCGCCTGGGCGCGCATGGCTTGCATCAATTCAGGACCAACGATCCCCTGCGGGAAGCCGGGAAAATTCTCGACTTCTGTTGTCCACATCAACTGACCGCCGGGTTCCGGACCCTCGATCAGGATCGGCGCCATGTCCGCGCGGGCAGCATAAATCGCCGCCGTAAAACCAGCGGGGCCCGAACCGATAATGACGACATTTGTGTCAACCATGCGGAAAAAAGTATATCACATCAGTTCGTTCGGGAGAATATTTTTACCTGTCAAGCTGGTGCTCATTGACGAGGATGGTCACTTTCCCCAGTATTTGCTATACTTCCGTTGCTTATTAACGGTTAACGCCCTACACGACTATGGCCGACAAACCTCTGACCAAGTCCGCGCTCATCAGTTTCCTCGCGGAGAAAACGAATATGAGCCGCAAAGATGTCACCGCTTTCTGGGACATCCTCGTTGACACTGCCTACAAGCAGGCCAAGAGCGCCGGTGAGATCACTCTCCCAGGCCTCGGGAAACTCATGAAGAAAGCACGCGCTGCTCGCCAGGGCCGAAACCCAGCGACAGGTGAAACGATCCAGATCCCGGCCAAGACCGTGGTCAAGTTCCGCGTCGCCAAAGCGGCGAAGGACGCCATCCTCGGCAAATAATCTGTTCTCGTAACGAATGGCCCCCGCTTCGGCGGGGGTTGTTTGTTAGAGCGCGACGCTTTGTTCGGCCACCGCGGGGGTGACCTCCAGGTGTGGGTAGACCTGTTTCAATGCCTGAGTCAACGCCTCGGCTCGATCAGGTTCGGCATGAACGAGTATGACACGCTCTAACCCATTGATCGATCGCGGGAACCGAATCAGTTCGTCGACGTCAGCATGCGCGCTCAGATCATTGATCGTCCGGATGGTCGCGCGAACCGGGACATCGGTGCCATAGAGACGAAGATAGGGTGCACCGTTCAGTAAACGGCGGCCGGGCGTATGGGCGGCTTGGTAGCCGGTCATCAAGATAACACCGCTCGGGTCCGGTAAGACCTGGCGTAGATGATGGGTGACCCGGCCGCCAGCCGCCATACCTGACGCACTAATAATCACGAGCGGTCCTGGCTCTTGGTTCAGTGCTTTCGATTCGTCGACCGAATGGGTGAATCGAAGATTGCTGAATTTTAACGGCGTGTCGCCATGGCGTGGGAAATCCGTTTTTGATTCTTGGTCATAGAGCGCCTGGTGACGCATGAACACGTCATTGATCCGCCCGGCGAGCGGTGAATCGACGACAATCGGAATCCGTGGGATTTGGCCTTCGTCAGTCAACAGATGGAGCAAATAGATAAGTTCCTGAGTCCGACCGAGCGAAAAGGCCGGCACGACGATCTTTGATTTTCGGGTGATCGCGTCTTTGATTAAGGCGATCAGTGTCCCATACACATCCTTGACCGGATGATGACGCCGCGAACCATACGTCGCTTCCATGATCAGTGTCGCCGCCGGCCCAGGAACGTCGTCTGGGTCACGGAGTAACGGTGCATCATATCTGCCGAGATCGCCAGTATAGACCAGACCGCGCTCCTGACCGTCCTGGGTCCACGTTAACAATGTCGTCGCCGAACCGAGGATATGCCCAGCGTCAAAAAACCTGACATTGACGTTCCCGGGCAAGCTCAGTCCACCAGAGTGTTGCCATTCATACGGCACATCGACCATCAGCCGCATGACCGCCGGGATATCATCCGGAGTGTAAAGAGGTGCGTGTAGCTCTTGGTCAGTGAAATGATGTTTCGCGGCAAACTCCGCGTCTTGGACTTGGATGTGCGCTGAATCAAGCAAGATGAGCTCGGTTAATTCGCGGGTCGCCAGCGTGGTCACGATCTGACCACGAAACCCACCCTTCACGAGCAGTGGCAACCGACCGACATGGTCAAGATGGGCGTGTGAGATGATGACAGTATCGATCGATCGTGGGTCAAAAGGAAAATGACGATTCTTTGCATCGCTCTCTTGTCGGCGCCCCTGGAAAAGTCCGCAATCGAGTAAGATCGTCGTGTTTGGAAGTTTTATCAAGTGACCGGAACCGGTCACTTCACCAGCGGCACCGGTCGCGACGAATGTACTCATGTGTTTTCGTGAAGATATTTCAGATCATTTGTTCGCCAGCGTTTCATCATGGTCGAATCTTTCCGTCGTAACACATCACCGATACTTAAACCAGACATCAGGTGTGGGAGGAGGACGAAGTCAGCACCAGCCCGATAGAGCTTCGCGGCGTCACGCTCGGACTCGGCCCGGACGATAACCGTGGCTCGTACCTTCGTCGCCAGCCGCAAGGTCGCGAGGATGCCGATGTTGTCTTCGAGATCAGGACTGGTTGACAGTACGACGCGCGGACGAGCACGAATGATGCCATCCAAGACCTCCTCATCACCAATATCACCATAGCTGACATCGATGCCTTCCCGCTGCAAACGAGCGATGACATCGGGATCATAATCAATGACCAGAACCTTCGTTTTCCCAAGATTGCGCAGGATATTCCGTCCCAGACGGTGAGCCCCGATCATGACGACATCGTAACGAGCTTGAACCTTTCGTTCTGGGTCATGGGTGGACGTACGAATATACCGCCGCATGAACCGATAGACCGTCTCGCTATGTAGCATCAAAAACGAAGAAATCCCGATCGAGACAATAGCGGCCAGAGTGATCGTCGAGACGATCGTCGGGTCCATATGCCCTAATCGAGCCCCAATCGCCGCCACGACCAAGGAAAATTCCGATAGTTGGGAAATATGCAGGCCGGAGAGGATTGCCGTGCGATGATGATACCCCATGAATCGCAAGATGATCGTCACCACGAGTGGATTGATCAGCACGACCGCCAACGTGATGACGATCACCGGACCGATCACCGTTGAAAGATTAGCAATCGATAGTGATGTTCCAAGCGAAATAAATAATAGGACGAGAAAAAAGTCACGGAGTGGTCGCATGCGATTCGAGAGGTGGAATTGCTCACTCGAATTCGCTAAAGCGATACCAGCGAGGAAGCCTCCAATCTCGATCGAGAGTCCAAGCTTGGTCGCGACTGCAGCCACGATAAAGAGCCACGCAATCGTCCCAACGAACATCAGTTCTTGGACATGTGCCATCTCATGCATCACGCGCGGCACGAAGGACCGTCCTACCCAGAGCATGAAAACAAAAAACAAGACGGCGATCATGACGGTGCCGAGCATGGAACCGGCATTGACGCCTTGACCGGCATCGAATCCGGCGAGGGTGACGAGTGCGACCATCGCTAAAAAATCTTGCATCAGGAGGATCCCCAGGATGATCTTGCCGTGTAACGAATTCATTTCGTGTTTTTCCGACAACACCTTTACGACCACGACCGTACTGGCAAAAGCCATGATCACCCCAAGATAGCCGGCGGTCAGCGGCGGGTACCCGAGCAAGATGCCGATCATCGTGCCGATCACGGCACTGATCACGATCTGGCCCAAGCCGACGACGATCGCGGTCATCCCGACCAATCGTAATGAAGAATAATTAATCTCCATCCCGATCAGGAACAGCAAGAACATGATCCCGATCTCGCCGAATAAGCGATACAGTCCCGACGTTGCTTCGGGGACGACGCCGGTCCCGGCTAAGACCGCCCCGGCGACCAGGTACGCAAAGATCATCGGCAAGCGAAATAAGCGGGCGAAGCCCCCGACCAGAGCGGCAACTGCTAGGACGATCGCTAATTGCTGGATGGTTATTTCCATGGGTGTTTGCGCCATCAGTATACCACGCTACTCACCCCAAAACGAACACCGCCCCGGTCGGGGGCGGTGTGTCGTGGATCACTTAGGCAGCGACCGCTGGTGAGAAGAGGTAATACCCCTTATTCACCTGTCGTAACATTCGGTAGAGTGAGGACATGCCGCGATCGATGTGTGACCGGCGATTGCAGGTCATCGTTTCGAGTTGCGCACGTAATTCGCTCATCGTCACACCGTCGTACATGGACTTCCCGAAGGTCGAGAAGTACACGTCTTGGAACGCGACACCATTCCCATCAACGGAATTCATATTCCAGTTGTTGTTGAAAGCAATCGCTTGGTCCCAGATGGCATTACAGAAGCCAGTTGGTTCACCGCGATACGATTTCAGGGTGTGGTTAAGCCACGTATCATCCTCAGTCGATTCATTGATCGTCCAGTAGCGGCTATCGTAGAGTGTACCGCTATATGGTTGATCGACGATCGTGTGGAGCGCGAGTATCCCATCGAGCGTGTAGCCGTCTGACTCAGCCGATCGATACCCCTTTGAGGTCAGGTCGGTGATTTGGATACATTTGGCCCAACGAATTTTCAAGTCAATACTTCGGGAGCCAGTAACGCGGGCGATCGGATAGAACTTCCAGCAGTTTTGGCTCGCTTCAACGAGCACCGTGCCTTGGTTCAACTTTTGACCACGATACAGATCCGGATTTTCGACTCGGGCGGCAACGATTCGGAGATCGTTACCGGCCGTATTGATAAGAGTATTGTCAAATTTGACCATCAGCTTGCCTCGAAAACCGAGACTGACAGCTGAGCTGGCCGGAATGACTATCTCCGGTTCAGCACTTTCGGCGACCCCGAGGGCCTGCCACGGATTGGTCACATCCCCACTGAGCGCTTCGCCTCCGCGGGTCAGACCCGGAAGGTACCAGCCGACCTGGTCAGCCCAGGCACCAGTCGCTCCGTCTGGAAAATTCGCGTCGGCGGCGCGTGGCGTTCCCAACAGGGAAGCCGCGACGAGAACCGCCAGAGACGCGATCGACATGATTTTACGCATACGTTCGTCGCTTTAGTAATAAACGTCCTAAAAAAGAGGACCTGAGAACCTATCCTATAACGCAAAAAATGTCAAGACCTGACAGGGAGTGGTCTAATAAAACCTGTTTTTATCTATGGTTAGCCTAAAATACTGGAGTTATCCACAGCCTTAATAACACCAAATTATTCGCAGTAATCGCTCGTCTTCCCTAGTTGCTGGTCACCGGCTGGTAATGCTTTCACTTTTGCCGCGTCAGCCGCGGGCAGGAGTTCGAGCCAACAGATTCCGTAGTAGGCGGTCTCTCTAAACATCCCGTGTGCAGCTTGGAACACTGGTCGCGTACTCGCCTCGTTCGGTTGACGAAGGTCATAAACACCGAAATCCAGGGAGACATTCGAGGTTGAGCCGAATCCGACAGCGGTTGCAATCACGTCTCCCGCCTTGACCGAGAGTGGCGTTTCGAATCGCGTGGTTCGCGAATTGTTCTGTTGGGCTGTCGGCAACAGCGCGGCGAGCGCTTGGAACGCCGGCGAAAGTGTTAAGAGGTGATCGAAGCGGAAGCGGAGTCCGCACGGCGACTGGAGGTCGAAGAGATACTGCGTTTCACCGAGTTCAATATACCGACTCCCCTGCACGACGCGGGCATCCATTGGAACCGTCACGGTGATATCTGAATTGTTCGAGGTGTCGAACCGAAATCCGCCGTGGGCCTTATAATTGCCACCCCGCGTTTGTCCGGGATAAAGGATGGACGTCGCCGCCGCGACATTCACTGGCGATTGTATAGAGAGTGGGTCCGGGCAGTCTGGTGGCGTCCCAGAGGCTGACCAGGTCGTCCCATTAAAATCCCAGTTGACCATCGTCGCACTCGGGCTGCTATTGGTCGTCGTATTTGTTGTGACGTTACGGTTTTGGACCGTCACTGGATTTGTGTTTTTGTTTTGTGTCGTGGTCGTCGTCGTTTTTTGACATCCCGCACCGAGGAGAACAAGGACGAGTCCAAGCCAGATGGTGGCTTTTTTCATAAGGGTAATTTGAAAAAGATTATTAACGTACTATAGCATATCTGTTTTCATACCATGCATAACAAAGCACCCCGTCTGAAAGCAGGTTATACAGTGTAACGGGAAACCAAATCGACTACTCCGTCACGATACCAAAATGTGTGTCGATGACCTCCTTCGCCTGTAAACAACGGACGGTCGTCGAGTACTCGGACGATGATTTTATCGGCGCCCCGACTCCGCCGACACACACGTTCCACCACAATATTCGATCACCAACGATCACTCGTGGCAGCGTCGTTCCAACGCCACACACGACCGTCTCATCTTGTGCGAACAATTTGACATCTGCGTCAGTCCAGTTGAAAGTATTCGGCGTGGCTGTGATGCGCAATCCATCGTTCGCCACCCAATATGTTTTCTGTCCACTGTTGAGGGCGACGAGTTGGTCGTGTCTGGTCGAGACACCGCAATCGATACCACCCAGCTCCTCGGCAATGCCCGATGTATAGACCGTCGTGGAACTGACCGATGAAATAATGTCAGCGGCTTCGGTCGATGATAGGTGCCGTTCTTCAAGTTCGTTAAGTAGCAAAGTCGCCGCTGTTGTTGATGGCGTATTTGTGACCTGGTTCGTCACATTGACGTTTGTCCGGTTGACTTCCATGGTTCCCGAATTCTTCCGGTTCATCATGACGCCGATCGCTATCGCGGCGATGAGCACGAGGACGAGTCCAATCCAGGCGATCGTTCGTTTCATATGGTGATGATGAATGAAATACTGATTTTTATTTTCAAGTGTCTGACTATTATCTTACCATAGCCCATAAACATGTTCATAATAACGTACGAAAAAAAGCACCCCCGCCTGAAAGCGACGGGGGCGCGTGGATCTTGGATGTGCGTTACGGCGCGACGTGCTCAGTCGTCGTCGCGCTGATGGACCCGAACCGGGTACGACTTGCCCGTGATGGGGCTCTTCGCGGCGCGGTGGGCACGCTCGCTGAGATCCGTCGTGAAGAACGGAAGTTCGATCTCCTTCCCGCTCTGCCTGGCTTCCGCCTTGCAGTCGTCGCAGTAGAATCCATCGAGGTCCTTCGGCTGCTTGCACTTCAGGCACTTGTCGCGGCAGGTGTGATGGACGCCCTGCTTCGTGCCGGGGACGTACCGCATGTCACCGCCCTTCTCGTGGCAGACGATGCACGCCGGACCACTTCCAGCCTTTCCCATCTAGACTTCCTCCATGAGTTGAGTACACTGCAGAACTGCGGCGAGTATATTTGTATATTAGCGGTTTGAAAAGCTGCCCTTGTCAACTGCATTCCCTAGTGGACTACCCGAATTTTTAACGTTTGTCAACCATTGATAGATAATAAAAAAAATCGCCTCTCCCACTCTTGGCTCGGGGACCTGGATTCGAACCAGGATAACCACCTCCACTCAGCACCAGATTCAACGTTATTGTTGACTAATGGCTACTGCTCCGGGACTTGGATTCGATCCTGGGCAGCGGCGACGTGCCACCGGCACCTCGCCGATCGCCCCTCTTGCACGGCTCGGGATCGCTTCTGCCCTTCGAATTCAGGCCAAATTTTCTAAGGTAAATTCGACCGTTTGTTATTCGGCCTGAATCCGAACCAAGATACCCGCCTCTCCCGCTCTTTGCTCGGGGACATGGATTCGAACCATGATACCCACCTCCAAAGGGTGGTGTCCTACCGTTAGACGATCCCCGAGCAAAGGGCAGGATCTCAGCGGTCAGGAGTCTACCAGCCCGCTCGCTTCAAGACAATGGGCTAAACCCTGAGGTACCGGCCCATCGCCGCCATCGACGAAATAATGGCCAAAACCGACCCGGCCAGGGCTTCAACGCCGAAGACGATCCAAATGTTCGAGAGGACCGTTCCGGCCACATCGACATCATACCCGACGAAGAACTGGTCGAGTGCTGGTTGGCTAACCGCGATAATCGGGAGGATAATCGCCGTCGTCAGGACCGCCGCACCGATACCATACAATAAACTCGTCACGAAGAATGGACCGCGGACAAAAGCATCCGAGGCGCCGACGAGTTTCATGATGCCGATTTCTTCGCGCTGGGAGTAGATCGCGACACGGACGGCGTTAAAGACCATCAGAATAGCAATGACCGCGAACAATAAGGTCAACCAAATCGTCGCGGTTTGAACGCCTTTCAAGTAACGAGACAGCTTATTGATGACCTCCTGATTCGTTTCGTAGTCACGGCCGGTCTCTTCGATCGCGCTGGCATACGGACCAGCGGCGATTTCCTTCGCAATATCTCCGTATGCATCAAGTGATGTGGCCGTAATCACCAAGCCGGGGCCGAATGGATTTTCGCCGAGTTCTTCGAGTGCCTGCAGTGCGACGTCCCCGCTTTGCTTCGAAGCCTTAAAGTCTTCGAGATGTTGCTGGCGCGTGACGACGCGGATTTCTTTCACGTCTTTCAGTTTCCGTAAGTCCGTTCCGATCACTTCGGCTCGGTCATCGGTCGTGGTCGGGGTGAAATAGACCGAGAGCGAAATTTTTTCTTTGACGGCGCTGAGCGTTTGCTGACCCAGCAAGTTCAATCCAAAGATGGACGTCGTTAGGAACAGGTTTAGTGCCACGATCAGGATCGTGATCAGCGACAACCAGATATTACGCCAGAAGCTCTGGATACCGTAGCGGAAGATGCGGACGAGGTAGGACATGGTTAGAGTAAGTATTTACCAGACTTCTGATCGGCGATGATGTGGCCGTGGTCGAGGGTGATGACTCGGCGGCGCAAACTGTTCACGACTTCGCGGTTGTGGGTGACGAGCACGACCGTCGTCCCGAACTCATTAATCTTCTGGAGTAGGGCGATGATTTCCTGCGCATTGATCGAATCAAGGTTCCCGGTCGGTTCATCAGCCACGAGAAGTTTCGGACGATGGACGAGTGCCCGGGCGATCACGACGCGCTGCTGTTCGCCGCCGGAGACTTGGTCCGGGTAGCGATCCTGTTTCGCTTCAAGGCCGACGATTTTCAGGACCTGCGGAACGATCGAGTGGATGCGCGCGGCGGGTTCACCGGCCACCTCGAGCGCAAAGGCGACGTTCTCGGCTAAGGTCTTGCGGGGCAGGAGTTTAAAATCTTGGAAAACGACACCGATCTGACGACGTAAAATTGGGACTTCGTGGTGTTTAATATGGGTAATATCCCAACCGCCGACAACGATCTTGCCGCGCGAGGGACGTTCTTCCGCGATGATCAGCTTTGCCAGCGTCGTCTTCCCGGACCCAGATTGGCCGACGATCGACACGAATTCCCCCGCCGTTATTTGGAGGGAGACGTCTTCGAGACCGACGTTTTTGTGTTGATAGAGTTTGGTGACGTGTTCGAACGAGATCATTCCGTCCAAGTATACTCCTTCCACGCCCAAGCGGCGAGTTTCGCGGCATCGCCATATCGAACCGCGGCGGTATCAGCCCCAAGGATGCTGACGATGATCTTTGCTCCGTTCGGTGCGATAAATCGGATGACGTAGGTATAGAGCGCTTCGTCGATGAACCCCGTCTTGGCGCCGGCGAATTTTAACCCCTCAGCATACGATTGATACGTCGTGGAGGTTAAGTATCCATCCGTCGTTTTTATGTAGTGTGGGACACCAGTATTTTTCACGACGAAATCATACTTCAGCATGCTGGTCATAGCCCGGATGCGGGGATATGAAACGAACAGTTTACGGGCCATTTTCGCGATATCGTGACTCGTCGAGGTGTTTCCGACCCCCAGGCCATGGACATCGACAAAATGTGTCTGGGTCAGTCCCCAGGCGGCAGCTTTCGCGTTCATTTTGGCGACGGCTTCCGCTTGGGTCAAACCCGCACCGCGAACCAAGGCTGTGGCAGCGTTATTAGCGGATCCGACGAGAAGTGAGCCGAGGAGGTCGTACATCGAGACATCATCCCCATATTGTAGGCGGAGGTAGCCATAGGCGGTCGCATCGGACTTGCTGTAGATGATCCGCTTCGCAAGATCGACTTTCGTATCAAGCACGATCGCGGCGGTCATTAATTTCGTGATGCTTGCAATACTCCGTGGGGTCGTCGACATTTTTTCCGCGAGAATTTTACCGGTCTTCTCATCCATGACGGTGTACGCAGCAACCGAACTACCAGGATTGCCGCCAGGCGTTATCCGAGCGACCGCACCAGCCGTCGCCGGATCAGCCGCTGGTGCCGCTGGAATCTTCGTGGCTGGGACACTCGTTGAAGAGGTGCCGCTTAGCCGTGAGGTGACGGTGACTTTTTTTATCAGTCCGCCGTTCGTGTCCTTAATCTTGGCAAAGGCGGCCCAAGAGAGATCAACAACGCGGCCGGCTGGTTGCCCCCAACGAGAAATGATCTTGACGGTGACGCTCTTATTGTTGAGCGTGTTCGTGACTTTGACCATCGACCCAATCGGGAAATGGTTCGAGGTGCCGTGGAGTGTCGGGTAGCGGGATGAACAGGAGTTCTTACAATACCAGGAAGCGATCCCGATCTGGGTCTTCAGATCTTCGAGTACAACGACCGTTGCGTCGGTGACACGAACGACTGCCACGGCCACATTTCGGCCAGGATAGATCTTCGTTGCGAGCTTTTTCCACGCACCCTTTGCATGATCATAGATCCAAATATTCCGAGCGTTGTATGTCGTCCCAAGTCGAATCTGGACATAGGCTGGCCGTGCAATGTCAGTCGGCCACGCAGTAACTCCAGTGGCCGTGAGACGATATGGTTTGCCGTGCAGTTTCTGATCCGGTGGGAGCGGCGGGAGTGGTTCATCCGTCCGGGCAAAGGTGACAGTTCCGGCTGGGACCATCGCATTCGCTGCGATAATGGCTTTCGTGTACTGGCTCAGGGTCAGCGTTTGTGATCGAACGACGGTTGTCGAACTAAAGCTGACAGTCGTAGACGGTAACGTACCCGCGGAAACTGCCGCGGGGATTGAGGTTGCGAAAACAATACCGACCAGGTATCCTACGTACCGCCAACGACGTCGATCGAACAACATATCTTGCGGGTATAGTTTAGTGGTCAAACGCGACCTTCCCAAGGTTGAGTCAGGGGTTCGATTCCCCTTACCCGCTCCAGACAATTCTTGTTTAGCCTTCATCCGTTATCGCGGCGAAGTTAGTGTCTGAAGTTGGAATCGAACCGGCGAGGACGTCCGCCTGTGGCGGGCGACCGGAGCCGCGCCCGGTGGCCACGGAGGGTGGCCGAGGGGCGATTCCCCTTACCCGCTCCAGTCAACGCCCCTCAGCGAGGTCGTTTTATGGTTCACCCTGTGAATGAGTCGAGCGCTACTATACCACATCGCTCGCTGGGAGACAATGCTCCCGAATAAATGTTGTAGTCCGTTCGGTGATCCAGGCGGTCGCGGTCGGGTCGCGGAATGGGCGGTGGATACGGACGGGAATGGTATCAAGCGTTACCGGCGGTGTGATCGACCGGATCGAGCTCGGCATCGCATTCGCATCAACATACGAGTCGTCTTGTGACGCCAGGATGAGCATCGGGAGACGGAGCTCAGATAATCGAGGAATGACTCGCTGGTCAGCAAATTGTCGAGAATTGAGAATGGCGTTGATCGGCCATTTTGGGAGTGAGCCCGTTTCTTTGTACCGCGCTCGGTCAGCGGCAGATAAACCAGGTTTGGCAAAATACGGTGTAAATAGACGCAGGAATTTCAAGCCGATTGTTTGGAACGGTCCACCAGCACGATAGGTCCAGGCGGCATTGATCGTGATGACGCCGGCAATTTTTGGACGCTCAAGGGCGAGATCGAGCGCTAACATCGCTCCATACGACACACCGATCACGACCTGTCGGCTGGTCGTTGCAACGAGTTCATCGTATGCGCTGCGAACCGAACGCCGCCAGTCTTCGAATGGCGTTCGATGGAGATCGGATGGCTCAGCCCCATGGCCGGCGATCCGCATGACCGAAACTTTGACCGGTAAGGTAGCAACGAGCTGGGCCGCATACTCACGATAATCGTCTGGTGTACCGCCGAGACCATGGATGACAAGGACGCCAACGCTCCCCTGCCCGACCGCAAAGGCGCGGGCGCGAGGGCGGATTTGGATTGACGCGGGTTCAGGCATTGGCTATACTCTCGTTCGCTTGTGCCGGTGTAGCTCAGTGGTAGAGCAATGCTTTCGTAAAGCAGAGGTCGTCGGTTCAATCCCGACCACCGGCTCCAGAATGATTATCGAACGACCGCAGCCGCGAGCTGCGAGTCCCACTTCACGGCTTTCAGCAGAATCCGTATTTTTCGGTCCGCGAGATATTTGATCGTCGCCTCATCGACCGACGGTGCGGCGATGAAAATACTGCGGAGTTTCGTTTCGAGCGACTCTCCTTCACCTTGTCGTTCGATCGCTTGGATGATGTGGAAGCCGTATTTCGTCCGAATAACATCACTGACCTGGTTCAGTTCAAGGCTGAACGCGACATCGTCAAGCTCTTTGACGAGCGCGCCACGTGGGACGAAGCCGATGTCGCCGCCGCTTGCACCGTAATCATCCTGGCTATACTTCGTTGCAAGCTCAGCAAAGTTCGCACCATCCGCAGAAATTTCGGCGCGGACCGCGTCGATTTGCTTTTTTAGGTCGGCCGTCAATGCATCATCAAACGCATATGATTCGCGGAGGCGATCACGCGCAAGATCCTGGCTGATGACGAACTTCTTGAATTCATCCGTCGTCCAGCCATAGAGATCTTCGAGATTCTTTTTTACCTCGTCATCCGATGTGCCTTGTCCGACGAGCGTAGTGAACGCCGCATCGACATCTTGATCGGTGATCTTCAGTTCGCGCGAATCGACCAGGCGCTGGATAACGAGATCCTTCATCGTTTTTGTTAAGGCCGCAGCCATGACGTCACTGGTCGTATCGGCGGCCGGAATCTGTTGCGAGGCTTGGTAGTCATTGAATATTGCCAGCGCCGCTCGCTGTTCGAGAACATCAGAAGCCCAGACCACTTGCCAACCGATCGTCGCGACAGGGACCGGGACGAAGCGGACGATCGTGCGAACCAGCGGGCCATGCCAACTATAAAGGTTCACGCCGAGCGTCAGGACGATATAGAGAGCGACGGTGCCGGTGCCGACATAGGCGGCAATCCAGCGCATTGGTTTCCGTTTCGGGGTGGCGGGGGTGATATCCATAGGGGTTGATTCTACGCTATTTGGCTGAAAAGAAATAGTCCCACCATTTCATGGGATTCGAACGATTCGGGTCTTGTGGTGAGCCAGGGGTGGTCGAACCGGGCTGGTTCGTTGATTCACTTTCGGGGATGATAACTACGCGTTCACCCGGTTGTTTCAACCCGAGCTGGAGACGAGCTTGTTGCTCTTGGAACGTCGGTGAGGAGAGATACGCTAACAGATCCTGGAGACTACGCTGGCGCTCTTCTTCGAGACTGACCGCCGCTCGTAAACGGCCAAGCTGCCGATCCGTGTCGCGCGTCTGGAGAAACTCGCGGACGATCGCGACGAGAAAGAAGACGGTGATCGCGCCCGCCACGAGGATGACGATCAAGCTTGGTTGTTGCCAGGACGTCGCGCGTCGAGCCATCATTCGTCGCGTTGAATCATCCGCTTGACGTCGAGAATCGGCGTCGTTGGTTTCGTCGTCGCGTGCTGCTGGGCATCGGTGATTTGTCGCTGAAGATCGACGGGGTGGTGGATCCCATCGGCATCGATCGTGACCGAAGATCCGGCAGTCTGAACCGTCACCGTCCCAAACTGGAAAAGCGTCGCCCAAAGCCCCTTAATGCTGTACCGCACATCTTGGATCTTCTCATGCGCCGCTTCGGACACATTACGTTCAAAAAAACCATGTTGATCGATATCAATCACCCGTCGGGAGGTGACCGCAAAGACGTTCATCCGCCAGACATACGCCGCACGACCGATGATCACGATCGCCGTCGCGATCACAAGCCCGAAACCGGAGGCGCCGTAGATGCCGTACCGGAACCACCAGGCCAACAGGAAAAAATCACCGAGAATCAAGATCACGCCGAGGGTGATCGCCGGGGATAACAAGATCGGGTGCCGTCGAGCGGTTGTCAGTAGGCGTTCCCCGGGTTGGAGTTGTGTGCTAAGATAGTCGTCAATGGACATATATCTGTATGAAACAACGAACAGTGAGAATTGTGATGGGTATCGCGGCGGTCATCATGTTGCTTGGCATGATCCTCTTCACGGTCGCCCCAGCGTTCAGTTAACGCGAGAGAAGAGAGAGGTAGGCGGTCGGCGGGATGTCGACCTTCCCCATCGTTTTCATCCGCCGCTTCCCCTTCTTCTGCTTTTCGAGCAGCTTTCGTTTGCGGGTCACGTCGCCACCGTATAACCCGGCGATGACGTCTTTTCGCATCGGGGCGATCCTGGCGCTGGCGATAATCTTACCGCCGAGCGCGGCTTGGATCTTGACCTCGAACATTTGCCGCGGCAGGATGTCCTTCAATTTTTCGACGGCGGTACGTCCGATCCGATAGGCGGTATCGCGGTAGACCATGCTGGCCAACGGTTCGACCGGTTCACCAGCGACGAGGATATCCATCCGGGTCACGTCGGCCGTTCGATACCCAGCAAACAGGTAGTTCAGTGAGGCGTATCCGGCCGTCACACTCTTCAGCGTATCATAGTAATCGACGAGAATCGAGGCGAGCGGAATCGTAAAAGACATGACCGCCCGCGTCGGGTCGAGATATTCGATTTTTTCGAATTCACCACGTCGTTCTTGGGTGGCCGTCATGACCGCACCGATATATTCAGCCGGACTGACGACATTCAAATGCATCATCGGTTCCTCGATCCGCTGGATGCGACTGGCGTCAGGCAGCTCCATCGGACTGCGGACCACCAGCGGTTCAGATGATCCAGTGGTAAAGACATGATAGGCCACGGACGGAACAGTGACGATGATCTCGAGTTTATGTTCGCGCTGGAGCCGCTCCCGAACGATATCGAGATGGAGGAGACCAAGAAATCCGCACCGAAAACCAAAACCGAGCGCTGGTGACTGTTCCGGCTCGAACTGCAACGCGGCATCATTCAAACGAAGTCGCTCTAAGCCTTCACGCAGTTCGGCCGCATCGTCCCCGGAGGCGGTATAAATTCCCGCGTAGACCATTGGGAGTAACGGTCGGTAACCCGGTAATGCTTCATGCTCGCTCGTGACCGAGATCGTGTCACCGACCCGGGCATCGTTCACCGTTTTCAGACCCGTCACGATATACCCAATCTCACCAGCTGAGATCGCACCGGTCGCCACCCGCTCAGGTGCAAATCGTCCGATGTCGAGGGCCGTCGTGGTCGCTTTCGTACCGATGAGCTTCACAGCCGCATTTTTTTCGAGCTGACCATCGACCGCTCGAATATAGACCACGACACCTTGATATCCGTCATAAACGGAATCAAAGATAAGCGCGCGGAACGGTTTGTCGCGTTGTCCGCTCGGTGGCGGGACGGTATCGATGACTCGTTTCAAAATTTCGGGAACACCAACACCGGTCTTGCCTGATGCGCGAATAACCGCTTCCGGTTCGATCCCAAGGAGGACGGAGAGGTCATCAATGACCGTGTCCGCATCGGCATTCGGCAGATCAACTTTATTCACGACCGGGACGATCGTCAGGCCCTGGGCTTTCGCGAGATCAAGATTGGCGAGCGTCTGGGCTTGGATCCCTTGCGTTGCGTCAACCAGGAGGATCGCTCCTTCGACCGCCGCGAGTGAACGCGAAACTTCATAGGCGAAATCGACATGGCCGGGCGTATCGATCAAATTCAATTCATATCCTTGCCAGGTCATTCGAACCGGCGCCAGTTTGACGGTGATCCCGCGCTCCCGTTCGATATCCATTTGATCGAGCACCTGTTCACGCATCCGACGCTTCTCGACGGTGCCGGTGACTTCCAGAAATCGGTCGGCCAGCGTCGATTTCCCATGATCGATATGGGCGATGATACAAAAATTACGAATGCGAGATTGTTCGACTGGGATCATGAGCGATTTCCTCCGCGGATCGATGAGAGCCAGTTCCGGATCGCCCGTCCGAGCGCTTCCCCTTCTTCGACTCGGAACATGCTCGCAAAGATGAGATAGGTTAGGACCCCGACCAGACCGGCAATGACCAGCTGCGCCAAGACACCGAGCGCATAATCAAGACTGACTCCAAGCGAGACGAGCGCCTCCTTCGTCCCCTGGACGGCGAAAGTCATGATGATCGTGACCGCGATGATGCGTGAGACGCTTCGTATGATCACATTATCATCGAGTGTCCCAAGTCGATGGTGTAAGATTGCGATCAGGAGTCCGGCGCTCAAAACGCTCGAGATCGAATACGCCAGGGCTAGACCCTGGACGCCCATTAGCGGACCGAGCACGATCGACCCGATGATTCCGACAATGACCGACGCCGTCGTGATTCGGACCGGAGTTTTCGTATCCTGCATCGCATAGAATGAGCGCGCCAACAGCGGAATTAAAGACTGCGCCACGAATGACAAGGCAAAATACCCGAGCGTCTGCGCCGTGTCATAGGTCACTTCCCATGAGACGTTCGGCGCCCCATAAAAAACGCGTACCAATTGCGCGCGTAACTGGATAACGAGAACGGTCAGTGGGATAATAGAGAATAATATTTGACGCACGATCTTCGAAAAATGCGCGATGAATTCTTCGCGGCGACCTTGAGATAATTGTTCGACGAAGACCGGGAATGCGACCGTCGCCATCGACAATCCAACGATGTTCGTCGGTGCGTCTTGAATGTCGTTCGCCATCCGGAAGATCGCGAGCTGTCCGACACCAAGTCGGGTCGCAATTGGGACGGTCACGAATTGCGCAATCTGGGTGATCGACTGACCGATCGTCCGCGGTAAAATCAATCGACCGACCCGACGCACCAAAGCATTCTTCCAACCGATCGATGGGGTAAATCGCCAACCGACGTTTCGAGCGGCGATGATATGGATGATCAAATGGGCTAGCGCGCCGGCGATCGCTCCATACGCAACCGTGACCGGACCATACTGTTTTCCGAACAAAACGATCGCTAGAACGATCCCGAGGTTATACATGATCGGTGCGAGCGAGACCGCAATGAAACGTTTGACGGATTGAAGGACGCCGGCTAAGACATTTGAAACGGCAAAGATCAACATGTTCATCGAGAGCAAGCGCATGATGAGCGTGGTCTGGGCGAGTTGTTCAGCGGTGACCGAATCCCCGACGATCAAACGCACCAGGCTCGGCGCCAATATGATGATCAAAATACCAGCGATGAAAAAGACTCCCGCTAAGACGTTCATGACGGCGCGACTCAAGCCGTAGGCTTCTGTTTCACTACGAGTCTTCGTCTCCATATAGACCGGCATAAATGCAGATAGAAGCGACCCCAGGACGAGGGTGCCATAAATGAGGTCAGGTAACGCAAACGCCGCGTAAACACTATCGGCCCCGGCAGGTCCGAACGTCGTATACGTCAATCGTTGCTTAATCAACCCAAGAAATTTACTGACGATCCACGACCCGCTGACGATCAACGCGCCACCAAAGATGGTCGTCTGTATTTTCGAGAGAAATCGCTGCCACATGCGGGCGAGACCATACCATTTTTTTTGCTTCGACGCAACCCAAAGCCCACTCCTGGTCCGGCCGGGAGCGGTGCCCCCACTGCGCTTAGGTACGGGAGGAGCATGCCTTGCGGCAATCCGTACAAAGAGTTCAGCGTGGGCACGTCGCCGGTCGGACCGGGCGTGGGTTCTGACGGTTCATTTGGCAGGACCATTCTATCATGATCCGGTCGAATGAGCCGGCCGAGGACCTTCTTGGTCCCCGGCGCGGTTTGTGACGGTGCGGTGTTGCTAACCCGACTGCTGGCCGCGCAGCGTTCGGATCCGTTCGATCAGACTGATCAGCGGTTCGTGGTGCGCTTCGAGCACCCGTCGAGCATGATCCGCATAGAGTTGCTTCTCACGCTGGGCGAGGATCGTCACGACGTCGCTGAGCGGCATCGCGGTCAGCCCGGAATTTCCGTTTCCGAGCCAGATGTCCTGATACCGCGGCGCCCGACCGTAATCGGCACGGTTCATCTTGTCCTTTCCGCGTCCGGCGGAATGGATGATAATCCGTAGATCTTCGAGGGCTGTTTCGAGTTCCTGACCCCGTCGGTCCTTGAAGGTTCGGCGGGGTAGGTCGAACACGCCACGGTCTTCGAATCGCGCGACGATCAAGAGAAATTCCTGCAACTCGGCGAAGACATCGCGCCGAGGGTAGGCCGCATCGTGGAGCAGCTGACCATACAGCTCCTCCAGATGATTCCAGATCGGCCAGAGTTCGACGGGCAGGATCCAACAGAGTTTCGTGAGCAACGCTTTCAAAGTCTCTCACCTCGCTTTCGTCGTTGTGGAGGTACGTTCCTTGGTCAAAGCCTACATCAACGATCCAGGCTTGGAAAAGGCTCCGAAGGTTAAGGCCTTGCGCCTTATCCTTCGGGGGCTGACGGTCTGATCATCGTGTCCGGCAACACTTCTGCGACCGGACCGGCGCGGTTTTACGACTGCTGCGGGTCGCTCGGCTTGGTCTCGACGAGCACCTTGCCGGCGAACCGGGCCTCGCCACCGACCTCGTGCTGGACGAGCTCGGTGATGTCGATCTGCTCGACGTGGTGGGTGTTCTGGTGTTCGATTGTGCCGTAGAGCACGATCCCGGGCGTCGCGGGTCCCCGGATGACGATCTCGCCAGGCTTCTCCTGGCCGACCGTTTCCGGCCACCGCGGACACGTGATGTTGTTCGTCACGTTCACGGGCTGGGTCGGAGCATCGTCCCGACGCATGGCACGGCCGGTGACCCAGGACATGAGCCAGGCCATGAAGATCAGCGCCGCGATGGCGAGCAGCCACTGCAGCGGATCCCAGGTCGTCCACGGCGCGACTGCCGCGATCTTACGATCGACCTCGGCAGCGGCCGTCTTGAACCGATCGTCCATCGACACGTTCACATCCTCGCGAACGAGATCGAGCTCGTCGGCGATGAACTCGCGGTCAGCCTTGGTCAGCCCACCGACGTGCCGGGTGACCGTGCGGACTTCCGCCTTCGCACCCTCGGCCAGCACGCTGATCGAGTCACCAGGGGTGACCCGGATGACCGTCGGAGCCGCGAGGGCCGTCGTGGCCACCAGGAACGAGCACAGCAGGGCGAGCGACATGATCTGCTTCTTCAAAGCGAAACCTCCGTGTTGGGGGTTTTCACCACTTCAGTTTGAAGCGATCGATGTGGCTCCGTTCAAGAAACACATCGACCGCTTCAATGATGATCAGATTGGAAAGTGCAGATCGTCTGAAATATGGAAATGTTCCATACCTCAGATGATCCCGGAAGCCGCGCCGAAGCGTGACTTCCGAGAGAACTAGTGCGGACCGTTAATGAAGCCATAAATCATGGCGACACCATTGACGATCCAGAAGTAAAAGTCGGGCCCGTCGCTGAGACCAACAGCCCAGAAGAACATGCGGATGGACACGCCGGCCAAAACGATGAAGAACAGTCGTCCCTTGAATCCAGCGATCCGCTGGGTTGTGGCCGCGAGCGACCACCCGGCGAGCCATCCCCAAAACGGGATGACGGCGAGGAACAGGATGATGATTCGCGGGTCCATTGTGCCTCCCAAGGTACAGGTAAGTGTTTTCGTGTTTCCCCATTTGAGCGTTCCGGCCCCTCCTGCCAGACGGCTCGTTTGTGAGAGCGAACGCTCGAATGGGGACGGTACGGATGCCGATGCTTCAGCACCCGTACCGAGCGTGGTGAAACGATCAGGCGTGCTCGCGGACGACGATGTTCAGCTTCGCCGCGAACTTCTCGATCTGACAACGATCGGCCTCGATGATGAGGAATTCCTTGAGATCCTCCTCGAGGTACCTCGTGCGAGCCAGTTCGCGGGCGAACTGCTCCCGTCCGTCGAGACGGGCGGTCATGAGTTCGCGCTCGCTGATGCTCGCGCGACCCTGGGCCCGTGCGACCTCGGTCCGGAGGACACGGCGCTCCTCGAGGAAGAGCGTCGTCCGATTCCGTTCCTCGACTGCTTCGCGAGCGTGATACCGCACGCGTGACTCGAGAATCTCGGCCCGCTTGTGCTCATCGACATACCGTCGGTGCGCATCGCAGGCGATGATCGCCATCACGACCGTGATAACGAACATCAAGGCGACGAGGATCGTCGTGATCATGGTTCACCTCCTGGAAGGGACAGTGGTTTTTGTATGAGACCTCGCCTGGGGACCCCATGCTTGGATGAAGTCCCCGGGTGAGGAGCGGAAGTTTTCCGCTCCCGGACGAGGTGCAGCAAGCTGTGTGCCTGCGGGAGGAGATGGCTGACGCCATCTGCCAGACGCTCGTACACGATCTCAACGCGCTCGCCCGTCTCAGTATCGATGAAGACCTGCGTCTCGAACATGGTCTCCACCTCCTTTCGATGTGCCTCATCTGAGCGACGAAACCGACACGCGACTCCGTCGCTCGGATGAAGCTAGGTGGGCGCGTTCCCGAGGAACGCGCCCACCTTCGTGCTCAGCTCCTGGGCAGGAGGCCGAGCACCACCATGGCCGTCCGAACCTCGGCGTCGAACTGACGCACGCAGCTCAGGAACTGGCTCATGATCGTTTCCGCTCTCTTGATGGACATCGTGTCCTCCAAGTTGTGCGGTTGTCGGCCTACCTGACCGACGCGGTACGTCCTGGGCGGACGTCATTCGATCCACCGAATGGGAGGCAAGCCGTATCGCTTTACGGCCGAAGCCAGCGATACAATGCCCCTTGTCCGTGGGATTTCGAGTCGAAACCCGAAACACTACGGCCGCGGGGTGGCCGGACTCAGGACCAATGCAATTGGTACCCGAGCGCCGGTGCTCCCCCTCCCTTCGGTAGATCGAATATGTAAGGTTCGTATTCCGAACTGAATCGAGAGCTCATCTCAACTCGGTTCGGAAGGCCAACGCGCGGGTTGACCTTATTCCGAAGGTACATTTACTGCTTCGTCGCTGCGCGGTACATGATGTATGTTCCGTAAATCATTCCGAACACGGACATGATCACCGCCAGACCATCGGTGAGTCCGTGACCGAGGTGTCGAAGATTGATCCCAGCAAGGAGCTGGAGCGCTAGGCCAAGTCCAAATCGTTCGATGCGATTCATATCTTTACCTCCTCTTTAGGGACAGGTTCCGCAACCAACAACACACGGCCGCTGGCCGCGGGGCCTGTCCCTCCGACCTAGATCCCTCGCCTTCGGGCTCGGGATGCTTTGCTCACGCAAAGCAAAACGGGTCGGGCGTGAGGACGACGTCATGTCTTCAACACGCCCAACCCGTCTGGATTGGAACTAATGTATGAACTGACGCGCTCCTCAGCGCTGTTCTTTACGAATTGTATAGGGCACTCTGTCTTGGTCTCCTCTCCCAACTCGAGCGTAACGGAGTAGTATATGCCCGCACCTAAAAAAAGTCAATACCTACACGGTCGACTTGTCCACAATTGTTTTTGGCTAATGTTAGCCGTTATTTTTCTATACGCGCGCTGACCGTGATCGAATGATCGCCATCACCCTCCCAATACCACCCGTCGTCCTTCCGATCCCACCCGGTCGATGGCTGGACGGGGTCCATGTTTTTCGGGTCACTTTGAAGTTTAACGCTCCACGTCCGGTTGATCGAGCCCGGTTGTCGGCGCCACGGCATGGCCCAGACGTTATCGTGGACTACTCGTTCCCGTGGGACGGAATAGCGGACCTTGATCAGGGTCTCGCTTGATGGTTTCACGACGGACCAGAAACCCACCGTCGTATCTTCCTTCGTACGGGTGATCGTGGTATTGGTGTTCGGGTCGATGAGGGTCAAGTCGACCGTCGGTCCGTCGATCGCGAGCGGTGTCGTGTCGCTCGGTGGGGTAATGAAGAATGTTTCTGCTGGTAACGTTGCACCTTCAACGCCGAGAACTTCGGTTCCGGGCGGGAGGATGAGTCGATGATAGGTGATATTGTCATACCCGCGGAGGACCGTCCCCTCTTTGGCGGTGTGCGTGCGTTTGATCGTCAATTCATGCAGCCACGATGTCTCACCCGTCGTAATCACGAGGTCGGTATCAACGAGAATTGATCGATCCGTTTTCCCGCTGTTGATGTTTCCATCGACGATCGCGAGATAATCATGACTCCCGGTCACGACCGCCCCATCCCAACCCAAATTGCGGACCAACGATTTGACTGGATCTTTTGACGCCGTCATCACGATGTTCCCGCGGTCAACCTCATCGAACATGATCGCCATCGCAGCCAAGGCTTTATCCGATGGGAGCGTACTCACCTTCTGCAGGAGGACCGGCAAGAGACTGATCAGGAGTTGTTTCGGTTCTCGGAGTGAACGATCGAAATCGATTTCGGCGGCCAATTCGGTTTGCTCAAGAAAGGTCGCCGCCTCGACCGTCAGATCGGTGTCTGGAATTGCGATCGGTCCGGTCAGGACCAATAATCGCTCGATCAGATCGGGCGTCAAGAAGATCGTCCCGGTCGGATTGATCCCGCGGGCCATCGCGTATAATCGCTCGATTGCTTGCGCAGATTGCCGGACATCCGGGTACCAGTTCGCGTCAATGAACGACATGGCGGGAGTCACGCGGTCGAGCGGCATCGGCGGCCGGATCGTCGGTGGAATAAGATCTTTCAATGCATAGGAGCCATTTCCTGGTGCATCGGTGATCGCAAACGTTCCCCGCCGAAACTTGATCAGCAGATAGGTCCCAGCGAATCCACCCGTCGGACGAAGTTCGTCGTTGTTCTGTAACATGACAAGATATTCTTGATCCGTTGGTTGGCCGGTCATGGCCACCAATAATTTCAACATTTCAGCGAATCGATCCGCATTGCCGAACATTCCAACTCCGATCCGCTGGAATGAAGTGAAAGTTGAACGAATATTCTCTGGGACATCTTGCGGGCGAATATCCGCAATCAGCCGATAGCTGGCCATGACGTCAGACATGACCCGTGACAATCGTGCCTGATCTTCAGCCACGACTGCCAACCAGCCGAACGAACCACGAATGACACCGGTATTCTCGATGGTGAGTGATGGAGGCTCGCGCCCTGGTGGTAGGGAAATCGCTGTTTCCCGGCCAACGATGGCAATGCGTTGTGCCGCTTCAATTAAAGAGCGAGCGGTTGTGAACTTCGGTCCGAGTATCGGCGCTCGAACAATGATTCGCGTTGAACCAGCGGTCAGTAAATCGAGTTGCTGTAGAGCATTCGCACACTCAGTTTCAGCCTGCTGAAAATGCGCCGCCGCGATTTGCACATCACGATTCCCAAGGGCCGTCGCGCCAAGCTCAATCGATTCGACCCCGCGTTTTGCCGCGGCAGTCGCTTCGTTCAAGTGTCGGACAGAAGTCACGATTGTGACGCTGATGATGACGCCCGTCGCAGTAATTGCGAGCACCAAACCGAAGATACGAAGTTCGCTCCGCAAGTGTCGCCAATCGAACCGGGCCGATTGGGAATCACGTCGTTTTCGCCGCGAAGGACGATCTGATGGTTCACGATGTCGAAGGTCGACGACGCTCGGTTGTTGTCGATTGCTCATGCCGTCTTAGCCTCCTCGTATATCGAAAGTGTCTCCCGGGCCATTCGCTCCCAGGAATATTCTTGGACTTTCGCGGCGCCAGCGGTGATCAGACGTTCGCGTACTTTGGGGTCATGAATCACGGTCGTGATTCGGGCGGCCATATCGGCTGGATCTTTCGGATTGAAGTATTCTGCTGTTGGGCCGTAGATTTCTGGGAGACATGATGCATCCGCGGCGACGACCGGCGTCTGTGCTTGCATGGCTTCAAGACCGGGTAATCCGAACCCTTCCGATAACGATGGGAAGACATACGCGGTGGCGTGACGATACAGACTATTCAGTTCCGCATCCGTGGCATATCCAAAAAATACAACGTTGTTGACCTGTGTATCACGCACGAGTTTTTCGAGACGTTCAGAAAAATAATCTCGTTTACCGACCAGGACGAGTTGGATCGTCTCCCCCGTACGGCGCATAATGCGTATCGCCTCAACCAAGTTCTCTAGATTCTTGTGCGGATAGGTGTTCCCGGCATACAGGAGATAAGGTGGTTTGACTCCATGGGTCGTCAGGGTCGATGGATCGACCGGCGTCGGGAGCGGATCAGCCGCTTCATACGTGACTCGAGTCTTTTGTTTGGTCGAAGGATAGGCCGCATGAAGTTGCGATTCGCTCCACCGACTGACCGTGATGATCCGACTCGCGTGATCGACGGCTCGACGGATCGTGAACTGGTACGCAGCGTGCTTTAACCGAAAGATGAGGGGTTCGAGCGTCGACGCTCGTTCGGTCGGGTGCTCATTCAAGATCAGATCATGGATCGTGACGACCATTTTCCCGGTATACAGAAGTGGGACATTAAAATGCGGGACGTGGAGCAAGTCGAGTTTCGCCGCCCGAAAGATGCCAGGCATTCGTGTTTGCTCGGCGAGGCTGTACCATGGCACATCCGCGATCCGCACAGACCAACGTGGATTCGTCGGACGCCAACGAGCTGCCGAACGCAACCAGACGACATATTCATGTCGATGGTCGATCCGTTCTAAATGCGCGATCAACCGTTCGATGTAACGGCTAATGCCGCTGCCTTGCGGTCCGAGAAATCGAGCGTCGATACCGATGCGCATCAGCGGGAGCGTTACCCGCGGCGCAGGAATACCCGGATGGCCGCGATCAAGACGGCGGCTCCAGCGCTCAGGACCAGCGCCACCATCGCCCAGAGGTATGGATTCGGTTTCGAATCGGCAATGACCGGATCGGTCGTGATGATCTCGAACTGTGCTTTATCGTCCGCCGTCCGGTTCAAGCGTTCCGTTTTTTCGACGAGCGTCGTTTTGATCGCCGCGGCTAAAGCGGTCGCTCGTGATGCATCTGGTTCGGAAAAACGAACGACGATGTTCTGGGCAGAATATTTCTTGACCTTGAAACGACCGGTCAAGGAGTTGATGGTCGTCATATTTGGATCGATCTTGGCGGCGCTGTACATTTCGCGAATGATCGACGGTGTGGTGAACCAGCTGACAACCGTCTGGGCATATTCGTCCGCGGCGAGCAACGCGTAGTATCCGTCGTATTGATAGTCGACGGTCGGGGCTTGGTTGACGCGATTAATGGCGAAGGATAACGACACCGCTTGGGTGGTCGGTTGGAGGGCGGCGGAAATACCGGCCGCCAGGGTCGCCACGATCACGATCAAGGACATCAGGCGACGTTCGGCCCAATAGGCGTTAAGTGTGTGACGCAGGTCTGACATATGGCTTAGTGTACCGATGATTGATGTTCTTGCCTAGCCTTCTCGGCGTAGGTGGAAAATTCTCGCAGGAACCGTTCAACGCTGAACTGATCAGCCCAGGCGCGGATCTTGAGCGGATCGAATGTTTCTGGCTTAAAACGAAGGACCGTGTCTGCCAGCGACTCCCATTCTTGATCTTCGAAAAAGACTCCGCTGACATTCGGATTGACGGTTTCGAGAGCACCGCCAGCTCCATAGGCGATGACCGGTCGACCGGCCGCCATCGCTTCCACGACGGTGATACCGAAATCTTCAACTTGCGGATTGATGAAGGCGATCGCCTTCGAATACAGATCATTCATTTGATCGTCGGGCACCCGACCGAGAAATTCGATATTCGGTTTCGCCATCGCCCGTAAGGTTTTTTCGAGCGGACCGGAACCATAGATCTTCAGCGGAAGGCCGAGCTTATTGAAGGCTTGGATGGCGATATCGAATCGTTTGTACGGAACGAGACGCCCACCGGTCAAATAATAGTTACCGATCGTCGGCGAGGGTGAAAAACGCTGTGTCTCAACTGGCGGATACATGACCGTACTCGGTCGACGGTAATATTTGGTGATCCGTTCTTGGACGAGACGGCTATTCGCGATCAAATAATCCGGCCGCTCAGCGGCTATTCGGTCCCACATGCGGATTCGGTTCAAGGCTTGTGAGGCAATCGCCTTGAGTGGCCGAGGATACGGGAGATCGTTGACATACTGGATCGTGTCGCTCCAAAGATACCGCGTCGGACTATGGATGTAACTGATGTGGGTCGTGCACGGATCGGTGATGACTCCCTTCGCAAAACTCGAAGCACTCGAAACTACGAGATCATAGCCGCTGAGATCGTATCGTTCGACGGCGGTCGGCATCAAATTGAGATACCATTGGTACAATCGCGAACCGTACGGGAGCCGTTGGATGAACGAGGTTCGAATATCCGCGTCACGGAAGGACGGATGGGCACGTTTCGGATTATGGACGAGGACGAACAGCGGCGCGTCCGGATACAATTTCCGAAACGCTTGAACGACGCGTTCTGCGCCGCCATCCTGGGCAAGATGATCGTGGATGAGGGCGACCTTCATGCGGCAGTCTTGGTGTTCAGGACCGCGAGCGGCGTTCGAACCAGGATTTGCATATCAAGGCCGAGCGACCAATGTTCCATGTAATATGTATCCAGGCGAACTTCATCTTCAAAGCCGAGATTGGATCGTCCGGAAACTTGTGCCATCCCGGTCATCCCCGGCTTGATGGTCAGGACTTTTTTGTGATGACGATCGTAGCGGGCCACCTCTTCTGGTTCATGCGGTCGCGGACCGACGAGTGACATCGTCCCGACGAAAACATTGAACAGTTGCGGGAGTTCATCGAGACTCGTTTTGCGGATAAAGCGACCGACGCGGGTGATCCGTGGGTCGTTCTGGAGTTTGAATAATGGGCCATCGCCACGCTCATTCTGGGCCATCAGTTGGGCTTTCATCGCATGGGCATCACGGACCATTGATCGGAATTTCCAAAGACGGAATTTCCGCTGTCCTTGGCCGACCCGGTCGAGCCGAATGAAGATTGGTCCGGCCGAATCTAGCTTGATCGCTAACGCGACGAGCAACCCGGGGATCAAGAAGATGATGAAGGCGAGTGTGCCGACCACAAGGTCGAGGGCGCGCTTCGTGATCCGACCCCAACCATCGAGAGGTGTTCGTTGGACATTAATGACTGGAATACCGGCGATGTCGTGCATTCGAATTCGACCAAGCTCGGTTTCAACGAGATCCGCCGCATAGGAAAAACTGACATCCGCATCGGTACAGCGTTCGAAGACTTGGACCGCGTCCGCTTTGGAGATCGAAGGATCACCAATCAGGGCGGCATCAACTTGGCGTGTTCGGACAAGTTCTTCGAACTCATTGAGCGTGTCGATCGTGATGTTCGGAAAGACTTTCACGACGGTCATGCCGATCGCCCGCTGTTTGTGAGCCGCCGAGACGAAGATTTTCGTTGTTTCGTCATCACCAAAGACGACCGTCCGCGCGACGCCAATGCCATACCGACGGAGACGTCGTTGAATGAGGCGAACGATGATGTGGACGAACCATAACAAAAAGATGCTAAGCACCCACCCTGCCAGCACGATGAATCGCGAGGCGATATATTCACGGCGGAAGAAGATCGTCACGATCAAGACGAGGACCGCGAATGAAGCACCAATGACGATCCGACCGAGCTCAACACTTAATGACTGACGACGGACGGCATACACGCCGCTGAGAGCAAGGCAGATGACCCACAGCCAACCCAAAACGAGTAACGCTTGGATATACGTACTTTGTGGGATATCCGAAACGACTGGTAAGAAATCGGTAAATTGCCCGAAGCGCAGAGCGTAGGCTGCCCATCCCGCTCCCAAGACAGTCAGATAATCGAGCGGAACGAGGATGGCCGCGAACAACAGGTCGTGACGTTTCATAAAGATGATATATGCCTTGTCTCGTCCATCGATAAGCCGAATTCTGTCATCCGCGACGTCACCGTCATCGGACTGACGATCATCTCTCTCGACGACGTATTACTACGACGCTCTAGCGATCTACCCGTCCCTGAACGCTTGCGCGCCCGGGACCTATGCGATCTTGCACCAAGGAGGGTTTGCCCGCCGATCCGGTCACCCGGACCCGCCGTGCGCTCTTACCGCACGATTTCACCCTTACCGGACCAGATACGTCAGGTCCGGCGGTATGTTTCTGTTGCACTCTTCGCCCAGCACCACTTTTTCCAAACCTGATTGAAACAAGTAGTGCTGGGTCCCTGAGCTTGGCAAGACGCGAGCGGTATACCCAGACCCACGTCTCGTTACTCTCGGTCGCCGTTAGCGACTCCTCTTGGTCCTGGATTACTCCAGGAGGTGTTCGGACTTTCCTCTCCGATTCGCCGAAGCGAACCGAAGCGATCGTCTAATGGACGGTACAAGGCTTTGCGACCATACCAGAAAGACGACGTGGCGTCAAGTCACGAACTTTTTCTTCGACTAGAAACGAACGCGATTCTTACCTTCAGCTTTCGCCCGAGCTAACAGCGTATCAGCCTTGATCAAGAGATCGCGCCATTCGCCATCGTCGAGATTGGTCCAGGTCGCAACACCAAAGCTCGCCGTTACTGGTTTCCCATTTGGGCGGCGGCCAATGAATCCATCAGCGATCGCCGTGCGGAGACGCTCGGCGACTCGGACAGCATTCTCGTTATTCGCGCCAACGAGCACAATGACAAATTCCTCCCCTCCCCATCGAACGACCGTCCCGTCGTCGTCGAGGATTTCGTCGCTGTCGCGTACACCTTCTCGAAGAATCTCTGCCACGTCGCGAAGTATGTCATCCGCACCGACGTGCGTCAGTTCGGTATTGATCTTTTTAAAATCATCGAGGTCAACGATGACGATACTGATCGGCCAACCATGGGTCGCCGCCCCATCAAGTTCATGGGCAATGGTCAGATGAAGGAGATCGGGTCGGGCGACATCGGTCTTCGGGTCGCGGGCGAATTCTTTCAAGAGCTGATAGGCTTCGACTCCGGTGACGGAACGGTCAGCGATCTTTTTCGCTAACAAACTGTCCGGATGCACCTGACAGTACCGTTCGACGACGCTCGTCGCGCGTCGAGCGGCGTGTTCTCGTCGGGCTTGGTCGATGTTCATGACCCCAGTTCTCCGTCTAAGGCCGCATTGACGAGCGCATCGGCGGCCACATTTTTTTCGCGCCGAACTGCGGTCAATGTGACATGACCGATTTCATTGATCAGTGAGGTCGCTCGGAGGAACCATGGAGCCAATTCTTTGTTCTTTACTTTATATTCCCCGCGAAGTTGTTTGATGACGAGTTCGCTATCGGAACAAAGATGAATCGCCGTGACCTTGAGTTTCTTCGCGTGCTCAAGGGCGGCGACAATCGCTTGGTATTCCGCCTGATTGTTCGTCGTTGAACCGATCGTGCGCCCGACTGCGGCGAGCGTCTGATGACCGCTGGTGATGACGTACCCGATCGCGGCTGGACCAGGATTTCCCCGGGCACCGCCGTCGGTATGGATTTGGACTGAGAGTGAGGTCATGAAGCTGATTGTAAATCAATCAGACGAAGTTGGATATCCGTCCGACCATTCCAGGTGTTCCACGAAGGTTCAACGACCGCATCGAATCGTTCCCCCGGACTGACCAATAGCTGGTTCACCCCGTGTCGGAAACCGATGATCGTCATACGTTGTCCATCCTGCTCAGCCTTGATCCGTAAGTGTTGACCGTCCGCTCCGACCAGGGATTTTTCTATACAGCGAACACCGCGACACAAAATGACCGGCCGTGGGTGTTCGACCCCGTACGGCGCCAGCTGATCGAGTGCAGTCACGGCGCTCGCATTGATCTGTGAGAGCCGAACATCGGCATCGATCTCGAGTGGCCGCAATGCTTTGGGCAAATCGGTCTGTCGTAGGGTTTCGACGAACCAGGCTTGGAACGCTTCACGTTGACCTGGGTTGAGCGTGAAACCGCTGGCACCCGCGTGACCACCATATCGTGCAAAATATTTCTTACCTTGGGACATGATCGACATGATGTTGACGCCAATGATCGACCGGGCGGAGCCGACGATCTGACCATCAAGCTCGGTCATGACGATGACTGGCTTCCAGACCTTTTCGGCTAAGCGTCCAGCGACCAGACCGAGGACACCGGGAGACCAGTGTGGAGCGAACAAGGCATGACCTGGGTCATCAGCGAGGTCACGAACCGCTTCCCACGCTTCATCAGTCGCGGCGCTCGTTAAGCGCTGACGATCACTATTGATTTGCTCTAATTCGTCGACGAGTTGCTGAGCCTCGATCGGATCCGCGGTGAGCAGAAGTTTGACAGCGGTCGATGCATGGCGTAATCGGCCAGCCGCATTGATTCGCGGGGCGATATGGAACCCGATGGTCTGCTCGGTGATCGCCGGACCCGTGGCTCCGATTCGTGAGAGTAACGCCCGCAATCCCGGACGTTGTGTTTGTCGGAGGACGGCGAGACCATGTCGGACGATGACCCGGTTTTCACCGCGCAGTGGCATCAGGTCAGCGACGGTCGAAATCGCCGCCAGATCAAGAAACCATTTTTCCCAGCCGCGAGGTTTTTCATGACCGAGCGTTCGACCGTTGTCGGTCACTTGGAGCAGAGCTCGCAAGAATGTGAAGGCAACGCCGGCCGAAGAAAATCCACGAAATGGATAGGTCTCGGTCGGGACGACTGGGTTAATCATGATCGCATCCGGTCGTTCGGGTGGCGGCTGATGGTGATCAAGGATGATGACATCGATCCCTAACGCTCGCGCCCGTGCAACTTCGACCGTGTTCGACGTCCCGCAGTCGACGGTCATCAAGAGCGTCGTCCCGGCCGCCGCTAATTTTTCCATCGTCTCGAGGTGCAATCCATACCCTTCGGTAAAACGATCGGGCACGTACCAGTCGACCTGGCCACCCAGGCGGCGCAGCGCATCGGTGAGCAGGACGGTTGATGTCACACCATCTGCGTCATAGTCACCATGAATCACGATCCGTTCGTTGGACTGAATCGCTTTGATGACTCGGTCGACCGCAACGCGCATGTTCGAAAATAAGAACGGATCGGAAAGATGATCGGTATATGACGGGCGAAGGACATCCTTGACCGCCGTAACTTCATGCCATCCGCGCCGCCAAAGTACGGCCGCCAGTAAATAATCATTGACCCCCAAACGTTCGACGACGTCAGTCGGCGGAGCCTCGGGTGTAATCCATTGAAATCCGGGCATTGGCTAGAGGTTAAAGAGTGGCCGGCCAGTCATGTCGGGCGAGATCGGAAGACCGGCTAACCGGAGTAAGGTCGGTGCGACATCCGCGAGAACGCCGACTGGGACTAAGGACGAAAGATCACGGAGTGGCGCATGTTGTCCGCGAAGTGTCGGCGGTAAATCCTGTCCGATGATGATGAGTGGTACCGGGTTCGCGGAATGCTCCTTGCTGACTTCACCGGTCTGACTATTGATCTTTTCTTCAGCGTTTCCATGGTCAGCCGTGATCATCACCAAACCATTGACGGCGAGCGTCGCATCGACAATTTCCTTGATACAACTGTCCGTCGTTTCGATCCCACGAATAGTGGCCGGAATATTTCCGGTGTGACCGACCATGTCCGGGTTCGCGAAATTGACCACCACAAAACCATACTGGCCTGTATTTAATCCTTTCACGACTCGATCGGACAACTCGCGTGCGGACATGTCCGGTTTCTGGTCGTATGATGGGACAGACGGTGATGGGACGAGCACACGATCCTCGAGCGGAAACGCTTCCTCCCGCCCCCCATTGAAAAAGAATGTAACATGGGCATATTTTTCTGTTTCCGCGACATGGAGCTGGTGCCACCCGGCGTCGCTGATGATCTTCGCGAGTGGCTCCCGAATATTCTCCGGCGGGAAGGCAATACTGACCGGCAGATCTTTCTCGTATTCGGTCATCGTCACGAATAGCAAATCACGAAGATATTTCGCTCGTGGGAATTTATCAAAACTTGGTAAAACAAAGGCCTTCGTCAGTTGACGAGCACGGTCTGGGCGATAATTAAAGAAAATCACGGCGTCATTCTCTTGGATAGTGACTGGTGGGTGGGTTGCATCGGTAATGACCGTCGGGACGAACTGTTCGTCATAGACACCCGCCGCGTAGGAAGCCGCGATCGCACTGGCGGCGTCTGGTGCGGTCGGCCCAACGCCATTAACCATCGCTTCATACGCCTTTTGCGTCCGGTCCCAACGATTATCACGATCCATCGCGAAATACCGACCACTCACGCTGGCGATCCGACCCAAGCCGATGGTCCGGATCTTCCGTTCTAATTTAGCGATGAATTCGGCGCCACTATTGTAGGCGGTGTCACGTCCGTCGAGAATCGCATGAATAACAACGTCGTGTACTTTCAACCGCTCGCAAAGTTCCATCAAAGCGAAGGCGTGTTCATCAAAGGCGTGTACACCAGCCGAACTAAACATGCCAACCAGGTGGATCCGTCCACCTTTGACCGCCCGTTCCGTTGCTTCATGAAAGACTGGGTTCGAGTAGAATGAGCCATCAACGATGGCGCGGGTGATACGCGGGAGGTCTTGAAAAATGATCTTCCCGGCGCCGAGCGATAAGTGACCGACTTCCGAGTTGCCCATCTCACCCCATGGCAATCCAACGGATTCCCCGGCCGCCTGGAGCGTCACCGTCGGGTACTGTTCCATATAGGAATCCAGGTTGGGTGTCTTCGCCATCGCAATCGCGTTCCCTCGCGATGGCGGGGCGACGCCAAAGCCATCGATCACCACCAACACGATCGGTCGGTACGGCACGCTCATACTTCGAGCAAACTATGACCGGTCATGGCCGCGGGTTGCGGGATTTCGGCCAATGAGAGGATTGTTGGCACGATATCCCCAAGGGCGCCATCGAGTCGGAATCGTAGGGACGGGAACTGTTTGGAAACGACGTAGAATGGGACCGGGTTTGTTGAATGTTCCGTATCAACATCGTCATTTCGCAAATTCAATAATTCTTCAACGTTCCCATGATCGGCGGTCACGATCAGCAGGCCGTTCTTCTCAAGAATCGCGGCTTCGAGTTTCCCCAGGCAGACGTCAGTAATTTCCACGGCTTTGATCGAGGCATCGAGTTTTCCGGTGTGCGCCACCATATCGAGATTCGCATAATTCAAAACGATGCAATCGGCGGCATCGGTCGACAGGGCTTCGAGCACACGAGCGGTTATCTCCTCGCTCATCATTCCTGGGGTCTGGTCATAAAAAGTGACATCGGGTGAGGGAATCATGATCCGTTTTTCACCCGCCACTGGATCCGCATACCCCCCATTGAAGAAGTATGTAACATGGGCGTACTTTTCGCTTTCCGCAATATACAATTGTTTCCGTCCGGCCATCACAAAGGGGTATGTGTCTTTCAATTGGACCGCCGGAAAGGCAGTTAAGACACTCTCGAGATCAGGACCGAACTCGGTCATGGCGACAAAAGTGAGATTCTTGATGACCCGGCTTCGTTGAAAACACTTCGTTGACGCATTCTTTGTTTCAAAATCTGGTTGGACCAGCGCTTTCGTCAATTGCCGCGCCCGATCGGACCGAAGATTGAAATGAATGACCGCATCGTAATCATGCATCCCGTCATACCCGTCAATAATCGTCGGTTTGATAAATTCGTCGCTTTCTTTCCGCTCATATCCAGCCGTCACGGCTTGCAGCGGTGACTCAGCGGTATATCGGCCATGGGCATCGACGATCGCCCGATACGCCATCTCCGTTCGCGTCCAGGTCTTGTTGCGGTCCATGCCGTAAAACCGTCCCATGATCGTGGCGATTTTGGCTGTTCCGAGGACCGGCAAGATACGGGCGATAATGTCCTGGGCAAAGTATTGCGGTGAATCGCGGCCATCTGTAAAAAGGTGCAGACGTACCCGTGGTAGTTTGTAATGTTTGATCATCAGCAACAAAGCCGTTAGATGATCGGGATTCGCGTGTGCGCTTTGTGTATTACCGATCATGCCAACGAGGTGGAGGGTCGATTTGTGTTTGATTGCATGATTGACCGCGGCGAGGAAAGCTGGGTTGCGAAAAAACGTCCCCTCGGTGATGCTCTGCGAGATTCGCATGTCGTCTTGGGGGACGAGGCGCCCAGCCCCAATGTTCATGTGGCCAGCTTCGGAGTTTCCATCTTGGTCCCGATCGAGTCCGACGGCTGTCCCACTCGCCGCGATCGCCGTATGCGGATAGGTCTTCGCCCAGCGATGTATGACCGGCGTCTTGGCGAGGGTCACCGCGTTGCCTTTCGACGGTGGGGCGATCCCCCATCCATCGATGATGGCTAGGACGATTGGAAAGCGTTCAGTCATGAACGGAGTTCTGCTTCGATAGCCAGAGCGCGATTGTATTTTGCCACCCGTTCACCTCGCGCCGGTGCGCCGGCTTTCAAATAATCCGCGCCGATCGCGTATGCGAAGTCCGTAATAAAGTCATCCGTCGTTTCACCGGACCGATGCGAGGCGATCACTTTATACCCAGCAGCCCGTGCCCGTTCGACGGCGGCGACTGTTTCCGACAAGGTCCCGATCTGGTTCGGCTTGATCAAGATCGCGTTGGCTGCGTGGGCGTCGATCCCGCGATCGAGTCGTTGTACGGATGTAACGAACAAGTCATCGCCGATGATCGTCATCGTCTCGCCTACCTTCGCCGTCAGGTCGGTCCAATTTGCCCAATCATCTTCCGCCAAGGGATCTTCGATTGTTTTGATTGGGTAGGCTTGCCGCCATTCGTCAATGACACCCATCATCCCCGTCGCAGACAAACCATGCTCCGGACCGAAGACATAACGGTCCTTACCGGCATCATAGAACGTCGAGGCGGCCATATCTAATCCGAGCCAAACATCATGTCCTGGCTTCAAGCCAGCGCCATTGATTGCTTCGACGATTAATTCAAGTGCTTGTCGATCGTCTTTAAGCGAGGGCGCGAATCCTCCCTCGTCTCCGAGCAGGGTCGAAAGTTGGCGCGTATGGAGTAACGTCCACAAACTTGCATAGACAGCCACACCTCGCTCTAATCGTTCGGCAGCATTGTCGCCCTCAGGGATGACCAGATATTCCTGAACTTTTAAGCCGTTATCTGAGTGCTTCCCGCCATTCAGAATGTTAAACATGAATGCTGGAGTCCGACTCGCTTGAACCTCAAGACCGAACGATGCTCGGATCGACTCGTACAACGGTTTCCGCTCGAGCGCGGCGTGAGCCCGGGCCACCGCCAACGAGACACTCAATATTGCATTCGCACCTAACGCAGATTTATTCACAGTCCCATCGGCTTCGATCATCGCTTGATCGATCGCCCGCTGATCGCGGACATCCTGTCCTTTTAAAACTTTCGCGATTGGGCCGGTCACATTTTTGACAGCGGTCAGAACACTTCGACCACCATACGATTCTCCACCATCGCGGAGTTCAAGTGCTTCATGAGCTCCAGTCGAAGCACCGGACGGTACTGAGGCAGTTCCTTGGTCTCCCGTATCGAGCGTGACCCTCGTTTCGAGCGTCGGATTCCCGCGGGAGTCTAGAATCTGTCGGCTGGTAATTGTTTCGATATGCATACTGGTAGAAATTACAAATGGATAGCCGGCCCGATGCAGGCGGCAACGCCGGGCAACGTTTTTCCTTCGAGCCATTCGAGCATGGCACCGCCACCGGTTGAAAGAAAGGTGAAACGTGAATCAAGTTTTTGTCGTTTGATCGCATCAACGGTCTCCCCGCCGCCGGCGATTGTGATCCGTTTGCCGCGCGCCATCATGCGGGCGATCGCGCGCGTCCCTCGGTCAAAGGGTCGCTGTTCATACACGCCCATCGGTCCATTCCAGACGATCGTTCGGGCGGAGGCGCAGACCCGAGAAAAGAGTTCGACGGTGTCCGGTCCGATATCGAGGATGCGTTCTTTCGGTTCAACATTTCCGATCGCCCGTCGGATCGGACGACCGCGTCCGGCGACAATGACATCGATCGGAATATGGATCTTGCGATTGGTGGTGTGCAGTCCACGCGCCGCGCGAATCATCGATGGTTCGATCAACGACGCACCAACAGCGACCCCCTCCGCTTTCAAGACCGTGTTCGCGAGGGCGCCGCCGAGACAGATCGCATCAACATTCGCCAACAATTTTTTTACCAATCCGAGCTTGGTCGAGATCTTCGCGCCTCCGATCAGGGCGACATACGGGTGGGCGGGTTTTGTCAGATGACGTTGCAGATTATCAAGTTCTATCGTCAAGCCACAGCCGGCAACCATTGGTCGATATGACGCCACTCCGACGAGCGACGCGTGGGCACGATGCGAATCAGCGAAGGCATCATTCACGACCAGGTCACAGAAGCTCGCTAATCGTTTCGCTAGTCGTAGATCGTTCTTTGTTTCGCCTGGTTCGAATCGAATATTTTCTAATAACGCAACGTGTCCGCTCGGGACGCTCGCGATCTCATTTTGGATCTTACTCGAATAGATTGGATCGTCGATGAACCGAATCGGCCGACCGATCGATCGGCGTAGGGGTGCAACCAAGGCGTGGAGCGAATATTTCATGTCACGGCCGGCTGGACGACCAAGATGAGCGACCATGAGCACGATGGCGCCGACATTAACCAAATGATCGACCGTTGGCCGGATCGCCTCCAAGCGGGTCGTGTCACGAACACCACGCGCGGTGAGCTCTACATTGATATCAACCCGCAGCAAAACACGACGGCCACGTAATGCCTTTGCCGGGATATCAGTCAGTCGACGGATTTTCCGAGACGTTGTTCGCGACATGCGGTTCGTTAAAGCAATCGAACGAAGATTATACCATTTTTTTCCCACCGTGACAAAGTGAACTGGCTTTGCTAGGGTTGCATCATATGTGGACAAAGAACGCCATCCGAACCATCGCTCTCCTCGGCCTCCTGATCGGCCATCAAGCAACTGCGCTTGGGATTGATCCGCCTTCGGAGCCAATTCCGGTTGGTCCAGCCGTCCTTGATTACAGCCGCTCTGTATCTGTGCCGCGCGTGACCGCCCCCGGAACGTTCGTGATTACGGAACGCGTCCGGAATGTCGGTGGGGCCTCGGCAAACAACGTTGTCATCACCCAAACACTCCCGACCGGCTGGACGGTCGATGGTTCTTCGACCTTGCGAGTGTCATTCGATACGATCGCCGTTGGTCAAACGGCAACGCACGCCAGTACGGTTTCTATCAGCGCGGCCTCAAGTGTCGGCCGTTTCCCGAACGAAGCCATGTTGACCGCCACGGGGCTCGATACCCTCGAAGCGACCGTCCCGATCGATGTCACGAAACCGGCGGTCCTCGGTGCAACGACATTACCCGAAACCGGATCACCGCTCGCGATGCTCTTCGTCATGGGGGGCGCCGCCATCACTGGGATCGGCGTGACACTCCGCCGAACGTAAGTCGATTACAACTCTGACTCGCCGTACTGCGCGATCAGGGAGTTTTTTATCGTCGTCCACGCGTCGGATAGTTCATCAGATCCCTCGGGTATCGTTTGTATGATGTGAAGTGGAGCGTTTTCATATTCCGTCTCATAACGTTCCATCACGACGCGATACGACTCCTCGATGCCTGACTCGATCGACCGCGCAATCCGATAACTCGTCCGAGTTCCAGTCCTCGCTCCGAGCTTCACTTGTTCTGTCACGACATCAAGCGCATCTGGTGGAATTTCGCCCATCGATTCGGCGTCGGGAATATCAGCATTGGGTACATTGAGCTCAATGGAGGCACCGGCTGGGTCTTTCGGGTCGAGGAATTTTACATTATCATATAATCCGGTGGTCGACGGAACATCAAGGACCGTCAGGTCTTTTGGAAAGGAGATTTCAATGTCGCCAATCTTTTTCGTCAGATCAGATGAGAGCCATCCGCACGAAACGCCGGACAGCAGTACCCCGAGAACAAATACGGTTAATATGTATTGACGCATAGGATTACGGTACGCGATAAATTTCAAGTGGGCAAGTGTGGCGGGAGCGAAGCTCCCGCCACACGCTTACGTATTCGGCGTGGCCCAACTCGGGTACCAAGCCCAGTAGTTCTGGGCGTTAAGGACCGTGTCAGGCAGAAAGTGCTTGCCGATGCGTTCGCCGCCGTTCCAGCCGACGTAGTTCGAATCGATCAGGTACCACCCCCAGACGCCGTTAACGAACGCTCGCTGGTCGAACAGAGCCATGTGGTTACCCGGACTGGAAGCGACGAAACCGGGGCGGACCTCCCCCCACCGGCGGGTCATGTGCGCCCAGTCACACCAGCTGTACACTGAACCAGGATGATTCGGCGTCGTCAGATGGACGCCGTAGGGGGCGCCATAGGTCGCCCGGTACAGCACGAGCCGGACGAAGAACGTACACGTCCCGCCGCAGGCGTACCCGTCGATCCAGCCGAGTTTCGCACCGGTGATGTACTTCGCTTCGATCTTGGCGCGCCCGAGAGCGAACGGATCGCTCCCGACGTAGTTCCAGTCCCCGTACCAGCGAGGACCGTAGCGGTCGGCGCTGAGCGACCTACCCGAGACCCCCTTTGCGGCCATCGACAGCGCATATCGCGCTTCCCAGTTGACACGCGCCGTCCAGTCGCCGTACGTCCAGGCATAGCCGGTCGTCGCGTTGTGCGGTTCCGTCCCTGGGCGCGGGAGTTGACGGTTGGTTTCTGGTCCGAGGATGGACTCGGCTGATCGTTCGCAACCGGTCAGGAATGTCTGCAACGGATACATCGCTGCAACCAAGCCGAGTCGACGCAGCAGCTGTCGCCGATTCATGTGAAAGGACATCTTCCCCTCCTCGTGTTGATGCCAATATGTTTTCCACCGTTCACTATGAACGCTAAAGCATGCGAACAAGTTCGCAAGGGCGCGACTGTGGATATCGTCTAGCCGAGCTGTGTCGGGCGATGGAGGACGTCCGTGATCCGCTGGCCAAGTGCGTGCGGATCGAGGTCGGATTTCACGATGTAGTCATCGGCGCCGAGCGACTTCGCGCCGCGAATATGTTCATCAGCATCGAGATTCGACAGGACGATGACGCGGGTACCGTTCAAGGCCGGGTTCGAGCGGACGAGGCGGAGGATACGAAAACCGGTGGGCTCATGAAAATCACCAAGCGTCGCATTCCGACCGGCATTGACCGGAATCATTAAGTCCAGCAACACGACATGCGGGCGCTCCATGACCACATATTTCTCGGCTGAGGTCAGGTCAGCCGCACCGCGGACGTCATACCCATCACGACTTAACGCCAACGTATAGAGCGAAATGAGGAGCGGTTCATCTTCGACGAGGAGAACGCGGGTAGCCATAAATCCGTTTAGATATTCATTGTACCATATCCCACCGATCAGACCCCTAAACGCCGTCTGGCGGTCGACCACGAGGATCCATAGACGCTTCGGAACGCACTCCGGAAGTCGGCCCCGAACGCCTCATCACCGCAGGCCTGGACCAAGCGGATGAGCCTGGTCCGATCCCATCGCCGGATGAGTCGTGTGACCAGCCACCAACCGACCCCATGGACATTCTGACCCGGTGCTTCCGGTCGGTCAAGATACCGGCGAACATCGTTCGGTGTGACCCGATAGGATTGTCGGGCAAGCGTACACGGGATCCCTTCGCGGAGCCACTTCGGTGGGTTCTGACCGCTCATCGCCTGCAGGTACAGATGCGCATGTTCGTGCCGGACGATCGCTGTCCAACGCTCTGGTGAAATACCGCCCGCTCTGGCGAGTGTACGGTCGAGGATGAAGATCGATCCATGTTCGGCCCACGCCACGGACCACATCGGAAGACGACGCCCCCAGTAGGCCGTTATCGAGTGCCGATCCTGGAGGAGAATGATTGTCGGGAGCGGGACGGTGACGCCAAACCAGCGGTCATAGCGCCGCTTCGTGGTCATTACCAGCCGCCGGAGGGTGCTCTCCCCCGCCACGACCCGCCCACGGATGATTGGGAGCCGTTCTGGCACATCGTCAGTATAGAAGAAAGGCGCGGTTCCGACCACCGCGCCTCGTTCAGACCGACGCTTCCTCGACGCGTCGGGAAATATGTTCGAACATCAGCTGCCGCGACCGACAGTAGTAGTACGGCGAGCTGAAGTCCTGTCGAAGGGCATACCGAGCGAATGGACAGCCGCCACCGCAGGCGCTGAGCCAGCGGCACGTACGGCAATCCTGTTGTCCTGACTCCATGCGAAGCCGAAGTTCTTGGTGCTTTCGGCCACGGATGAGATCCGACAGCGTGTCCGTCGTCAGGGAGCCGAGACTCGTATCGGGCAGACCGTGATACCGGGCACAGGGATAAACCTCCCCGCGCTCGTTGACGGATACGATCCACGAACAGCTGCCGCGCCAGGAACAGACGTACGGTTGACCACCGACGAGCGACCGCAATACATCGCGGAAGGTCCGGATGTCGAGACCCGGATCGTCGTTCAGCCACCACCGATCGAACAGGTCAGTCATGAACCGGCCATATTCGTCCGGAGTCGGTGACAGGTGTTGCCGACCATCGACGATGAGCTCAGGTTCGAAGCACGGGAGAAGATCCACGTGCCTGATCTCTTCGCTCTGCAACCAGTCGAAGACCTGGTCGGCATGGGGGACCATGGAGCGGGTGACCACGACCAACAGTCCGTGCCGGACATCGTGCTTGCGGAGCAAATCCAGGCCTCGTCGCGCCCGTCCGTAGGTCGGGTGTCCACTGCGGGTCCGACGATACCGATCGTGAAACGTCGGCGGGCCGTCGAGACTGATGCTCGGTCTGACACCGTACTGACGGAAGAGCTCACACCATTCATCGGTGAGCCGAGTGGCGTTCGTCTGGAGGCAATTCTGGACGACGATGCCACGCTGGCGGAGGATGGCTTGGTGCTCGATGGCCGATCGCAGGTAAGCCGGTCCAGCGAATGTGGGCTCACCCCCATGCCAGATGATCGTGCAACGCGGCGATGCCACTTCGGTTAGTCCCTCGTAGAGACGATCGAGCAGGCCAAGGGGCATGGTCACGACCGGGCGAGGAACGAAATCGCTGCAAAACTGATTGCAGCAATACTCGCAGGCCATGTTGCACTGCATCCCGACGGGAGTTACGAGGACTTTGCTGACCACACGGGGGGAAGCTTTGGTCGTGGTCATGGCGGCGCTACTAGTTGTTGTCGTACTGGCAGTTGTCGTAGTCGTCACACGGGCACATCAGCTCCCGGGTGGTGTCGACCTCACGCCGAACATCGGCGAGGATGGCCATCCCCGGCAGCGCCGTCGCGACGGCTTCGGCTGCATCAGGACTCGGTTTCATGCGCCACACTCCTTGCAGGGTGGTGATGGACGCCCTTCATGAGAGTCGGAATCTCAAAAAGCGTTTCGTGCCGTGATAATAACCGCTTCACACCTATTTTCAAGTCCGACGTTCGCCGGAGACGAAGATCCCTAACGACCCATGATCTCTCATGTCGGCCAATCGCCAGGTGATCGTGGTCGCAAATACCTGGTGGAGGTCGGTCAGGAGCGATTTCCGATCCACGGAGATAGCCTTGAGTTTCGGTGTCACCAACTCACGATTATCGTCCGTGAGGACCGGGCTGATGGTCACGCACCAGCCATATTCGTTCATATGTGCACCGAGACTACGGAAGAATCGCTGTCGTTCCTCGATGAACGCGATGACCAACTTATTCCAGATCGTATCGTACCGTGTCACGGTCGGATTATTGGCCAGGTCGTTGATGTCAGCAACCAGGAACGTTGGTCGGTGCTCGAGTGTGATGTGGGCCGTGTTCGCTTGGGCGCGAACGATGGCGGCGGTCGAACCATCGATCCCGGTCGTGGCGATGCCCCGACGACTCAATTGGCCGGCCAATTCGCCGGCTCCACACCCGACATCAAGCGCAGTTCGGATCTTGTCCCCCCGTTTATCGGTGATGGTCGACAATAAATCATCCAATACCGGTTCATCGAGCTGTCGGTAGGTCACGCCCTCACGGTACCATCGCTCCCAGTCGAGCGTCATGTTCGCGGAATCACCTGCTTCGTTTTCTCTATACAGCGATCGAGGAAGAAACGATAACTTCGTCGAGCGTGCCAGGCGGTCGTGATAAACTTCCGCAGCTCTTGATGTGGTTCATACCCTTGATCATACGCCAAGTGGAATCGACGAAACGACGGTTGATTTAAGAGAACCGTCATCGCTTCCTTGAGATCTTGGATCTGCTTCTCGTTCAAACCCTTATTCTTGCAGACCGCCCGGTAATAATGTAGGAACTGAAAATGCATAATTTCATGGCAGATGATCTTTAATTGGCGTGGCAGGTGGCCATTGTAGACCACTAAAAACGATCGACGTTCTTCGTCATACGGGCAGATTTGCAGCAACGTCAGATACGCATGAAAGGTTTTGGCATACATTGTCCTTCCTGTATGGCGAGCAACTTCGGACAGGAGTGAATGTCCATTTGCTTCGAAATATTCCGAGAGCACTGCTTTGACCGCTTGCAGGTCGTGTTTCATCTGTCCCATTTTTCGCGCGATGCGGGGCTCCATAATCGCCCGCCCTTTGCGTGGCGACACAGCTGGAGTGTTTTCAGAACATCTGGTGGGACCTCGCTGTGGAACCAGCTCACCGGTTGACCATACGCCACCTTCGTTCGACGGGCAAAGCTCACGACGTGTTTGGCGTCTTCTTTTGGATCGATATGAAAGATGACCCGTAATGACATGCCCTAGGATTTTACGTTCGTCAGCGCTGTCATTTCGGGCGTGATGATCGGGATGGTGAAGCGGAACGTGCTCCCCTTCCCTTCGCCGGCCGATTCAGCCCAAATCTTCCCGCCATGCGCATCGACGATACTCTTGGCAATGAACAGTCCAAGTCCAGAACCGTCGGGGTGAATTTGGGCAATCCCGCTCCCGCGCATGAACTTTGAGAACAATTCTCCGGCGTCCCGTTTCTTGATGCCGATCCCGGTATCTTTGACCGCGAAGGCAATATCTTTCGCTGTTGAGTCGAGACTAACTTCGATCTCGCCGCTGGCCGTGTATTTAATCGCGTTATCGATCAGGTTGAGCACGACGTCCTCAAGTTTATCCGGATCTGCGAGCGTTTCTGGGAATGACTTCTTCGGCGCTTTGAATTCGAGTTTCAATTTTTTATCCGTCGCAGCTTTCCGGAGTTCATTCACCTGTTTCCGGACGAGCGCGTCGAGGCGGACCGGTTTCTTCTCATAGGTGAACTTTCCGGCCTCAATCTTCGAGACGTTCAAGAACTGGTTGATCAACCGGATCATCCGATCAGATTCAGCCAGCAAATTGCGTAATATCTCAACATGCTTCGGATCGAGCGGTCCGAAGTCCCCATCGGTCATCATCGACAAATACCCTTTGATACCGGTCATTGGTGTTCGCAACTGGTGCGAGGCGATCGAAACAAATTCCGATTTCGCCCGGTCGAGCTCTTGCAAGTGCTTATTCGCGACTTCAAGTTTTCGGTTCGTCGTTTGGATTGCGGCGAAGAGATTAAGATTCCGAGCTAAGACTCCGAGTTCATCGGCGAGCGATTGCATCGTATCGAGTTCGTAGCGCGTGATCTCTTCCTGCGGCTTCTGGACACCGATTTCGATACAGCCGATGGTTTTCCCTTCGGAGTTGATCGGCACGATGACGACCGTCTTGATATGGAGAAGTTTCTGAATCTCGGTGGCTAGGAGCTTCGGGAGCGGCGGGCTAATGACCTGCGCCATCGAACGCGTCATCATCGTTTCACCATGATGGAGCACTTGGTGCGCCAGGTTCGTATCATCCGGATCATCGAGACGTGTCGTCAGCTCGCTGAACGAACGCGGGAGCAATGCAATTGCTTTTGCCGTGAGTGTAGTTTGCGAAATAGCACGAGCGCGGATCGTGACGCCATCTTCATCAACGAAGACCAAGATCGCACCCATATACCCGAGCTCGGTCGCGACCGAATCGGCGATCTGCTGGACGACTTGGTTGAAGTCGAGGGTGCGTGTGATTTCACGAGTGATCTTTTGGATCGTCTGAAGCGAGGTATTACGTTCGCGCAGCTCAACGGTTGCATCGTCAACTTTGTGTTGCAGTTCCGCGCTGAACTCTTTGACCTCTTGGAAGAGGTTGGCTTTTTGGATCGCTGAGCCGATCTGTGGTGATAAGACCTCGATCAACTGGACATCGTCGTTCGAGAAACTGTCGCCGGACAGTTTTTGCCCGAGGACGAGGACAGCGATCATGTGTCCTTGCGCAAAGACCGGCGCGACGAGGGCGGCACCCATGCGGACGAATTCATCGCGTGACGCTTCAAGCATTTGCCGCTTATCGGCCGAGGAGTCATCAATTTTTCGTTCGAGTGATTCAAGAATGGCGACGTGACGGTGTTCGCGGAGGTACGAAATTAACGGACTGTCATTCCGAATCGTGAGATTCGCGTTTTTCGCGAGCATATCGCTCGAAGCATCAAAGCGTTCCGTCCCGCCATTCGAGGATACGCGCTGCAGCGTCGCGGCTGACTTAATTTTTAGTTCACGGGTTAGCGTCTCACGAACAGCTTTAATCAGGTTTGTACGGTCAAGTTCGAAGTTAAGGGTTTCGGAAAGTTCTTGTAATACCTGTTGATAATTTATTCTCGCTTTAAAAAATATTCTATCAGTAATAATTGACAACTGCCTTTTTAGGGGATCGAGGGTAAATACTATTATGATGGCTGCCCCAAATGACAAAAATGACTTACTAGAATTTGAGCCTCCGAAGAACTGGGAAGATAGTATTAAGGCAAGAATGAAAGCAAGGCCAACGAATGAAACGAGGATTGCATACAGTACTGATCGTATCGCTATGACTCGAATGTCAAATAATCTATGTTTGACAATTGAATATGAAGTAAATCCTATTAGAAATAATATGAACGATGGGCCAATTTTAGTGTACGAGAAATCTCCTGTAACGGTGGGTAATAATAAGTTAAAGGTTGCCCCTCCTATTGTTGTGATTAAAATCCCGGCTAAAAGGTATTGTAGTTGTTGTTTTTCAATACCCGTAGTATTTCGAAATTTTCTAATAATAAGCGTAATTGCAACGCCCATGTAAATGGCAAAATATGCACTATATAATGAAAATAATCTGCCAGCGACAATGTTTACTCCGGTCTCATACCGAGAAATTCCAGAAACGATAAGATTTGTATAGGATAGAATTATAAGCGCTATACCTGCGGGTATTACAAATATTTTATATCTTCGAAAATGGGCAGGGCTCTCTTTCTTAGGAAAAAATAACGTAAACGCCAGGAGTAGTAATGGGATTGCCGAAGTGCTCGAATAAGCACTTTTGGTAAGGAATAACGCCCAAGCGTCAGATGAGATTATATCTGCAAGAAAATTTGAAGCGGTCCAAAATATTCCAAATAACACTACTAGACTGAACGTTATGTTCGAAATTTTTTTTATATGCCTAAAAAATATGAGGATGAAAAAAAGTATCTCTATCGTTATCACCAAAGAAATGAGTATCGGGTACATCATTTAATATCTCCAATAATTGATTCACCCGCTTTTACCGAATCGCCTTTTTTTACCCGAATGTTCACGTTAATAGGTAATAATAAATCTACTTGAGATCCAATCAATATCGCACCAATTTTTTGTCCAGAATTTACCGATTCTCCCTCTTTTACGTAACATGCAATTTTACTAACGTAAATATCTGCAATTTGTACAACAAAAGTTGTTATCCTGCCAACAATCTCAATCACGTTTCGAGTATTTTCTGTTACATGCGGACTACCTTTTTCGTAGGGCGATATTTTTAAAAGTACTTTCCACCACATTTTTGTCATCGGAAGGTTTTTATTTTGGGTATATACTATCTGCTTTATTATTCCCTTTATTGGAGATCTATTAATATGCACACTTGTGGGGTGCATAAATATTCCGACGATCTGATAAGGTGCGTTTTTATAGTCTGTGTTCCTGAGCATTTCACGTAGGTGTATTTCGTTTTTATTTTTTATCGAGATAGGGATGGTTTCTTTTTCAATAGGGTGAACATAAACAACTGTACCATCCGCTGGCGACAGAACTAAAGAATCTCCGACAGGTATATTGCGAATCGGATCTCTAAAGAAATATCTAAATCGCCAGTACAAATAAACAATAAAGATTATTATTGCGACTGGTAATAAAACGATACTAATTATCATCTCTTTGAGGTTTTTCGGAATTTCCAGTAAATGAATCTAGGTATAGCCATCACGCTAATTTTCGCATGTACCATAAACTCTTTATCTGCGTGGGATTTATATGCTAAATACTTTTCCGCCATGTTCATGGCTGAAGTAAGATAGTGTTTTTGAATGGTAGGTGTAATCAACCAAGGCATGTCAAGATACGAGCCTAGTAATACGCTGCCCTCCCTTAATAAAGTACGTTTAGGATTCCAACTATCTTTTAATACGGCGTTCAATAAATCCCAGGTTTCAATATTTGATGGCATTAGTTTGCCACCCATTTTTTGAAATTGTTTAGGATTTGGATACATATACGAAGCGAAATGCGAAATGGTCGCAAGCACTCTTGGGTTACGAGTAATGGTAATTACATCTAACTTCTTAAAGTTCAATCTCTTTACCCTATTGATCATTTCACCGATAATGATGGTTCCATTTAAATATACCAACAATGCATAGCCCTGATATTCTGGACTAACAAGTGTGAACTCTAGATAAAGCAATTTATGATTATTGTATTCTTTCAGTGAGGCTGCGGCTAGGGCGACAATTTTATCACCATCTCTAACCAATTTCAGACGGTTTGCTTTTAGAATGTGGTGTGAAATAAAGTCTTTACTAAATTTACCCCAACCTTTCTCAATAATTTTATCAATATTCTGTAATATGTGAATTTTTATTTCCTGTAGTTTTTTTGACTCATTAAAAGTTTCTAATATGAAAATCTTCGGTGTTGTGTCTCCGTTCTTATATAGTTTTATTGTTGTTACTGCGTAGTCCGACATTTATTAATATCCGATATTTGAAAAATTCCTAAATCTGGTTATGAAGTTCACTAAACATTCTGCTTAATCTGTCGCGGACTTTTCCCAACAACTAATCGGTAAACAAGACTTATCCAAGTTAATGCAATAATTATTATCGGCCATGGAGATTCTGTTGTAATCCCAATATAGGGTAAAAGTAAGCTAGTAATCACTGATAAAACTGATGCGAATGCTGTTGTAAAAATGATCAACAGTAAATTTCCTTTTGATTTGGATTCATTTGTTCGATAATTGGTGATTAGTTGGTATAAAACCAAAGTGGTATATGAGCAGTAAAAAAGTATCCATAACCAAAAATCTGATCCAAATATTGTGTTTGTAAATGGATTATCTTTGAATCCTATAATCAAATTGTCTGAATAAAGAATTGGGGCGATAAGAAAAACGGGGAGAAGAAAAACAAATAGTATATGTTCCTTGGTGTTTGTCTTATTTATTGGGTAATTTCTTGAAAATAAATATAAACACGGAGCAGCTAGTGTTATTGAAACAAATATTAATCTTCCGGTAATGTTTGTCCAGGTGTAACTATCGGAATTTAATACCGACAAGCCGTTCAATATCAACCATGCAGATACAAAATATATAAATAGTGTAAACCACAAAATATACTGGCTACGATAATTCTTTGTAAGTGTGTTGGTTGCTAATCCAAAAAGTATTACCCCAGAAAGTATCGTTACGAATGAATATATCTGTGGACTCATGTAACCCCCCCCTTCACCCGCCGTAGGCCGCTGCCGATGCTCTGCTCTGCGGTGAGTTTAAATGGGCCGACTTCGCTCGTATGCGTGACGTGGGGTCCGCCGCACAGTTCTTTCGAGAAGTCCCCGACCGAATAGACTTTGACTTCCGGCGGATACTTTTCGCGGAAAAAGGCCATCGCCCCTGACTCAAGCGCCTCCTCAAGCTTCATCATCTTCCAGCTGACCGGCAGGTCGTCATTGATCTTCTGATTAACGAGCATCTCGATCGCGAGCTTTTCTTCATCCGTCAGCTTCCGATGGAACGTAAAGTCAAAGCGGAGCCGTTCCGGCGTGATATCCGAGCCCATCTGTTTCACTTCCGGTCCAAGGATCTGACGGAGTGCCGCATGAAGGAGGTGCGTCGCGGTATGGAGGCGAGTGATTTTTTTCTTATCCGCTTCCGGCATGTCGGACGTGGCCATCGCTTCGTCTGATAGACCGTGCCCACCGAATTTCTTTTCGGCGCCGGCGCGAGATTGTTCTTGATGGGCGGTAATGCGCTCTTCGACGGCAGTGCGCTCGAATCCGAATCCAAGTCGCGCGAGACGATCGAGCGAGATGCCATGCGTCGTGAACAGGATGAAGGCTTCATCGGGGGTCAGGAGGATATGTGACGGTCCGGTCGCCGGCTCGACTTCCGAGACGACGTCATTCCCTTTCCGCATTTTCTTCACGAGACCCATGACGTCGACATCGAGCACCTTCTTGTACTGCATGAGCTCTCCACGCATCCGTTCATGGATATTCGTGCTGTTGGCATGAAGCTCTGGGTACGCGGCACCAAAATGTTCGATGACGGCATCGGCGAGCGGTAACAGGTTCGCGTCAGAGCGCAGGAATTGGTCGGCCGCGCGACGGACGATACGCCGCAAAATGTACCCCTGATCTTTGTTGGAAAACTGAACGCCGTCTGCGAGGAGGAATGTCGCGCCGCGGATATGGTCGGCAATGATGCGGAGTCGTCGTGCTGTTTCGGTCGGATTCTCGCTATCGCCGAAACCTTCGATTTGTTCCGTCGCGGCAATGATCGGCACGTAAAGGTCGGTCTCGTAGACATGTGTCTTCCCCTGGACGACCATCGCGAGTCGTTCTAGGCCCATGCCAGTATCGATATTCTTCTGTGGCAATGGGGTCAGCGTCCCTGCTTCATCCATCTTGTACTCGGTGAAGACGAGGTTCCAGATCTCGATGAACTCCGGGCTTTCGTTCGGTTTTCCCTTCGGGTCGTCAACGAGTTGCCAATGGATCTCACTCGATGGCCCACACGAACCGGACTTACCGGGCGGCCCCCAGAAATTATCTTTCCGTCCGCAGTGGACAATGCGCTCAGCGGGAAGATGCTTTTTCCAAGCGACCTCTGCCTCCTGATCGCGCGGAATACTCCCCTCACCAGCAAAAACGGTGACCCAGAGTCGATTCTTATCGAGTCCGAGCGTTTTCGTTAGGAATTCCCAGGCCATGTCGATCGTTTCGGTCTTCCAATAGTCGCCAAAACTAAAATTCCCGAGCATCTCGAAGAAGGTCAGGTGGGACGTATCGCCGATCTCATCGATGTCCGACGTCCGGAAGCACTTTTGGACCGTCGTCATCCGTTTCCCGCCGAGATCCTTGATCGGGTCACGTTCGGCGAGGAAATATGGTTTGAACTGCTGCATGCCGGCCGTCGTTAAGAGGACCGACGGGTCGTTATCCGGCAGGAGCGAGGACGATGCCTTGCGGATATGGCCGTGTTTCTCGAAGTATTTCAGGAATGACTCGCGGATCTGTTGGGCAGTCATGATATAATGAGAGTACCACTTTTACCCCTATCCCGCAACTCTGGTAATGGCTAGGATATGAGGAAAGTTCCGCCATATTGAGTGTGGCCATCTTTATACTACGTCTTGGAAAGGGAATTTCTTTCAAAAATGGTCTAGCTGGGATACACTTCGGCTGTAACACCAAGCGAAACAATATGCGACCCGATCATCCGCTCAAACGGACTCACCACACGACCGTCATCCTCGGGATGTTCTTTTCGTTGGTGATCGGCCTGGGGGCATTATCGTACGCGCTCTTCGTCGTGTTGCCGAATATGTTGGTGTCCGATGAAGTGGCGCCCGGGTATGACGATCTTGCTTTACAACCCCTGACGCTCAAGCCGAATGAGAATGGATACCCGGCACTTCACGATGCGATCGTCGCAGCTGATATGTCCGCGAGTGACGCGGCGGCGATTGACGCGATCGTTGAAAATCGTTCATGGACCGATGCCGAAGCGGTCGCGCTCGTTAAAAAGTACGACGAGCCGTTGCGCATTTTTCGCGAGTCCGCTGATGCCGTCGCGCTCGTCAATCCCATTTACGCCACCGAAGCGTCGGCGGAAGCGGCCGTCAAAGCGTGGTTGTCAAAAACCAACTTCGGCGATCCATCGCTCCCCTATAACGATTTTCTGCACGCAAGTTTCCGGACCTACACTCGTTTAGCGATCATCGCCGCTGAACAACAAGCCCACGCCGGGAAAGTCCGTAGTGGGTTACTTGAACTTGCGGCGGCCGCCCGAGTGAACGAAAAATTAGCGAATGGTCGACAAAACCTGATCGGCTTGATGTTGACGATGAAGAATATTCAGGAAGTCCTCGAGGCGATCATCAACCTCGGGGCACGTTCGACGCTGACCGCTGATGATGTTCAGTTATTGACCAAAGCGTTGCCGACCAACGATCTCCGACTTGGCACGATCGCTGCCTATCAACTCGAACGAGTCGTTGGTATGGCGATGCTACCATCGTCATTACCGGCGCTCCTGGAGGATCTATACATCGGCGCTGAACCGTCATGGATTGACGCGCTGACGATCGGTTTCGGGGCACCGTGGTATGCGTTCCCCGTCCAGGCTGCGGCCCACCTGACTGGACAGACGGACATGCTGTACTTACCGAAGCAGACGAAGCGGCTCGCGTTCGCCCATGCGCGTGACACGATCTGGCGACTCGCGAAAGACTGTGATGATGAGTCGCTCGCGGTCGAAGCTCGAACGGAACTCAATGATGGATCGTTCCAGTGGAGGCCATTGACCACCCCGAACTACACCGGTCGCATGATCCTCCAGCAAGGCCTCTGGCCGAATGAAGTCCATGATTTGAATCAGCGTCGCTGTAATCTCCAGGCGTTGACGAGCATGACGACGATCGCGTTTGCGATGCTCGCGGCCGAAGATGCGAACGAAAACCTCCCGTCGACAGTATCGGATCTGTCACCAACATACCTGACCGATCTCCCGACGGACCCATATACTGACCGTGCTTTCGCGTATGATCGCACGAATCGAACGTTGCAGTCGCTCGGTATCGAGCGTCAAGCTTCGTCGAACAATCCAACGGTCAAAATCCTTTCTAAAAATGATCTCGCGGCAAATCCAGCTGGTTCAACGACCAATATGTACTATGTCGCGCTCGATGACGACGGCCGAACTGGGGAAAAGATTGGCTGCGGCGATAGTATCGTCCCGGTCGCGCGGGCCCTCTCCCTAACGAACCGAACCGAGGAACAGAAAATGCGCATCGCGCTTGAATCACTACTAGCAGATAAGGCTACGACCGTGATCGGCACATCGTATCGAAACGCCTTGGCCGAATCAACCTTACGGATCAACCAGATCGCTTTCGACAACGCGACGCAACAATACGTGGTCGCGCTCAGCGGGACGCTCGTTTCCGGCGGTACCTGTGACGACCCGCGGATCATTGCCCAACTCACACGGACAGTCGCTCAATTCGCGCCGAATAACGGTGTCACGATCACCGTCAATGGGACGCCACTCGCGACGCTCCTCTCCGGACGCGGCGAGTGATTTTCAACAATGGGAACCGGCGGCTCACGAAGAGCCGCCGGTGTTGTTGATGATGCGAGCGATAGCCGAGACGGGAGCATCGGTCCGAAAGAACGGAAGATCACGGTCGACGACGTGCAAGATCCAGCCCAGGCAGGCACCGACTTGCACGATGTCGTACCCGATCCAGCTCAGACCGTTCACCGTCCGCGGGTCGAGCTGACACGCGCTCACGAGTTGGGCCTTCGCCCCAATCAACTGGGTGCCGCCGGCCGCGGTGAACAGGTCGTACTCCGACGGCGGGATCGTCGTCCCGGGCAACAGCTCGATCACGACCGATAACCCTTGCGTCGCGGCTGTGACTACGCGTCCGACGATCTGGCTCTGACCGGTACCGTTTCGTCGGTTGATCTCGACCGTCTCGCCGGGTTGGAGACTTTTCAGGTACAAGACCGCTAGCCCATTCATGTGCCCTCCTGTTGGAAGCGGTTTGACCCGACCCTACGCTTGGGACGCGACGCTGTCAATCACCCCACAGCCGAGGCACTCATCGTCACGGTAGAGAACCGCGTATTGTCCCGGCGTGACCGCCCGCTGCGGTTCGTGGCACATCACCCGGAAGCGCTCGCCGTCTGGGAGCAGCGTCACGGCAACATTCTCAGCGCGGTATCGAAGTTTCGCATGGAGGGCGGCCGGGAAGCTACAGGCGTAGGCGATCCACTGCACCTCACGCACGTAAAATTCTTTCGTCAGGGTCTTGCTCGTCGCACTCGCCGGCGCGACGACGAGGGCGCCGGTCGTGGTCTGCTTTTCGACGACAAACAATGGCCGGCCCGCCCCGAGTGCGGCCGCGACTTTCTTCTGGTCAAGCGCCGGACCGAATCCATGTCGTTGGCCGATTGTGAAATATAAGAGCCCGTCATGCTCGCCGACGACCGTGCCATCCGGTAAGACGATCGGCCCAGGCTGAGCGTGGACGTAGCGAGATAGGAATTCTTTCATCTTTTTTTCGCCGATGAAGCAGATCCCGACACTGTCCGGTCGATCCCAGTTCGGTAGACCGGCCGCTTTCGCGATCTTTCGGACCTCACCTTTCTGTAACTCCCCGAGCGGGAAGAGGACGTGGTTGAGTGACCCGCGCGGGATGGCCGCGAGAAAATATGATTGATCTTTACCGGTATCGACTGCTTTATAGAGCCGACCGTTCTTCGTCCGCGCGTAATGTCCGGTCGCGACGAGATCAGCCTGTTTTAGTGCGCGCTTCAGAAAGAGATCGAATTTGATCTCACGATTGCATAAAATATCTGGGTTCGGCGTTCGACTTTGCTCGTATTCGGCGATCATCGCTTCGAAGACGCGTTGTCGATATTCAGCTTCAAAATTCCAGGTCTCGAGCGGAATGCCGAGATGCGACGCGACCGCCTGGGCGCTCGCCTGATCTTCCGCCCATGGACACGGGCCACCAAAATCATCTTCCGACCAGTTTTTCATGAAGACGGCACGCACGTCGTACCCCTGTCGTTGCAACAATAAAGCGGCTACGGCGCTATCAACGCCGCCGGAGAGTCCGACGATGACCGTTTGCTTCGTTACCATGACGCCACCCTACCGCGCACCATTCGTTTCTGCAACTTGGCGAGCCAGGATCGTCAGGTCGCTATCATCGCGAACGATCCGCCACTCCGGGCTTCGCCGGAGGAGTTCGAGCGCGGCGGCGTTCTCCGCTTCGGTTGAGACGACCGTTTGCCCATGATTCCGCCATACGACCACGACATCAGCCCGATCGAGTCCATACGGAAAACTATACAGCTCGGCGCGTCCGGCAAATTGGGCGCCGACATTGTTTGTGACCGAGACGGCGGTTTCGGGTGGTAACGTGGCGGCATATTCTCGGACGATTGGCGCATATCGATTTCCCCAGGTCGCGAAGCGTAGCCACGAATTCGGCGTTCCGGGGAGCGGGCCATATTGGAATGAGATCACGGCCGCTGAACCGATCAGCCAGCCGCACAGTAAGAGATGCTTGGCTCGCGGTGAGTATCGCTTCATCCGCCCCGCGAACCATGACCACCCGAAGGCGGCACCAATGATCAACCATGGGAGGAGCGAACCGTGATAATGGAAGCGGATATCGCGCTGTTGGATCTTATCGCTCAGGCCGTTGATGACGATATCTGGTAGCGCGGCCAAGCTGATCGGTGAGAATAATGCCAACCCACCGAACGAGGCGACGAGCTGCATGACTGGCTTGACGTTGGCTGGACCAATGACATCTTTTACTGCTTCGACCGGTTGCCGGAGAACATGGCTGACAACACTCGACGCTGTTTCGCCATAGGCCGATTGATAGGCGGTCGTGGTGGGCGCAAGTGCGGGTAGAACCACGAAGAACATGGTCAAAGCGTAGACAGCCGGGATGACGGTCAGCCACGGTCCCCAGCGCCAGTCACGTCGTCGCCACCAAAGGAATGCGCCGAACATAGCCACGCTCAAACCGACCTGTTCCTTCGTCAGCATTGCTAAGCCGAGGAGGATCGCGGCGGCGACATATTTTTTCTGTAGCGCGAAGTATCCCCCCCACAAAATGAGCGGGACGGCGAAGGTCACCGCGTGGAGCGGTTGGATACCGGACCACAGAAGCGGTGCGCTGATAGTCGTAGCGACGGCGAAAGCCAACCCAGCAGCGATCGATCCAACCACGCGTCGACCGAGGAGAAATGTAGCTGGAATGGCCGCAGTCAGAGCGACGACCTGCAAGACGATCAGTGTTTCGGCGTGCGGCCAGATCGCATAGAACGGTGCGAGGAATATGAGAAACGGATCGGCATGGAACGCGAAACGGGTCATTTCCGCGGTTCCATATGGATCGGTCATGACGAACCCGCGTCCATGAACGAGGTTCCACATCACCTGTTCAACGTTCCCCAAATCGAACCGATGGATGTTGAGTTTATGGAACGCGGTGACCGTGAACCAGGACAAGCTGCTGGCGAAGGCGGCCATGAGCGTTGCCAGGATGTAGTGTGGCCAGCGGGTCATGATCGACGACCGAGCCATGAAACGATCCCGAAAAATATCACTTCCGCGACGGCCATCCCGAGCCGCGTCACGATCGCGACTAAACTTGCGAGCTCAGCACCGAGTGCGGCTGGGACCAAAGCGACGAACGCCACCTCGCGTACGCCGAGCCCCATTGGGGTGATGATACTGAGATATCCGAGCATCCAGGCCGCAACGCTCACCCCCATCGCCGTCGAAAATGACATGGCGTCTGATGCTGGGAATGCTAACCACAGTGTGGCTGAAGCAAAGCCGTAGAACATCCAGGCGAGGGTATCCATCAATAGCAACGGTACGACGGGTGGACGCGGTTCATTCGCCGCTTCAGGCCGCCAGCGACGGATAAAATGTGGGCTGAGCCAGATCCCGAGCATCGCGACCGCCGTGACGGCGATCGCACCCATCGCATACCATCCGATCGGTAATGTGAACGAGGCAACTAAGCCAGCGCCTCCGACCAAGGCCAAGGCTTCGACGATCAACGCTAAAATGGAACGTGGTCGATCAGCACCGCTCGTTCGTGCGCCGCGATAGCGGACCGCCAGCGAGAGCACATTTCCGGGAATGTATCGCGCGAGTTCCGACAAGGCCCACGTTCGCCAGCGTGGCCAGCGTGAACCGGAGGCGCCGGCATGATCACTAATGCGTTCCCAAGCGAGGGCGCGAAATCCGAAGAACGGGAGAAAGAGGACGAGGCTGATCACAACATAGCCAGCGTCCAGGTCGGCGATCGTCGTCCAGACGTCGGATCCGAGTCCAGAGATCCAGCGAAATAAAAAACCGATGGCCAGCAGGCTGATCAGCCAGCCGAGGATTTTGGTTAGCGACGTGGCCGGCCGACGACGATCGTCCATGGGAGTGACGGAATGACGTGATCGACGATCAATTGTTCGCTCGCAAACGCGACAAACTTTTTCCCGGTCCAGAGGTTGATATGTTCCGGATGATTTCCGAATCGCTGCCAATGTTTTCCGCGGGCAAAATTTCCGAGTCGGAAGAACGGTTCCCACGGGACGGACAGGACGACTGCATGTTTCGCGACGCGGGTCAGCTCCCGGAGCGCGTCGGCCGGGCGATCGAGGTGCTCGAGCACTTCACTCGCGACCACGACATCCCAGGATTGATCTGGCTCGTTGATATGATAGATATCGCCGGTGCGGAGATCGAGATGCGGGAAAACGCGTTTTCCTTCGGCGACGAATTCGGGGATCAGATCGAGACCAACCAGTCGTGCCTGAGGTAATCGTTGATGGATCTCGTTCAAGAGATAGCCTTCGCCGGTCCCAAGCTCTAACAGTGACGTCGGTTCGAGCGCGGCGACCGCGTTGACGAATCGGCGCTGAAAAGGTCGGAGGAAGATGTTCCGAATCTTGACCCCGTCCGTGTACTTAGCTTGATTGGTCGAGGTCATGACTTAGCCTGACGGTTAATCACGAGATCGGCGAGCAAGCCGGTGAAGATCATTTGGAAACCGGTCACGACGAACAGGACCGCGAAAATCAGCAGTGGGCGGTCACCGATCGCTCGACCGAGGAAATGTTCGACGGCAAGATAGACGAGCATCGCCGCGCCGACGAAGATGAACAACGCGCCCCAGCGACCGAAGAAATGGAGTGGCCGAAAACGATACCGCGTTAACATCATCAAGCTGATTAGATCGAAGGCGCCGTTCAAGCGCAATCCGAATTTTGATTTCCCCCAACGGCGCGGATGATGCGTGACCGGCGTTTCGATCGCTTTAAACCCTTTGGCCACCGCTAAGATCGGAATGAACCGATAGAGGTCACCGTAGAGATCGAGCGATTCGACGACGTCGCGGCGGTATGCTTTCAGGCCACAGTTCATGTCGCGGAATTTCGTCCCCATAATCCGATTCGCCAAGCCGTTAAAGATCTTCGATGAGACGAGTTTGAAGAATGGATCGTGTCGTTTCTTTTTCCAGCCGCCGACCACGTCAGCCGGCGTCGTTTCGAGCAGCTCGAGCATGCGCGGGATTTCGTCCGGATCATCCTGCAGATCGGCGTCGAGGGTCACGATACGATCACCCTGCGCCGCTTTGAATCCGGCCATCAGCGCGGCTGATTTCCCACGGTTCGACGAAAAGACGACCAAACGAACCCGTGAGTCATTCTGGGCGTAGGCTCGAACGAGGTCATTCGTGCCGTCGGTCGAACCGTCGCTGACGACGACCAATTCGGAACCAGGATACTGGTCGAGCAGTGGTTTCATCCGCTCCCACAGCCGAGGCAGGCTTTCTGCTTCGTTGTAGGCCGGAACGAGAAAAGTGATACCAGCCATAGCGGGACCAGTATACCAGCCCGAGACTCGCTCGTCTACGGGAGCTTGATGACCTGACCAGGCGTCAACGTCTGGCCCGGATTGACTGTCGGGGGTGTTGGGGCAGGAGCCGGGGTTGGCGCTGATGGCGCGGGTACCGGCGCGGTCGATGTGGTCGGGGCGACAGCTGGACGAGGTCGCGGTTCTTCACGTCGACGCGGCGATTGACGCGGCCCACGGTCATCACGCCGCGGGCGACTGTCGCGTCGTTGACCATCATCCTGTGGACGCGGTTGATCGGACCGAGGACGCTGATTCGAGGATGTTTGTCGTGGCGGCTGGGTTTGGAGCGCTTGGGCGAGCGATATTGGTGCCGGGATATCTTCTCTTACAACCGGTTCGGCACGTTCATAGACGACCGGCTCTTCGACTTTGGCCGGGGTATTCCGACGTTCGACGGCGCGGTTTTCCGCCGCCGCGGTCGCCATCATCGTCTCTTCGACGCCAGCCCATCGTGAAATTTTGTCCTCAACGCTGGCGCGGTCGCGGGCGTATCGTTCACGCGACACCCTGATCACCGTCTCTTCGAAACCTTCCGGTGGCTGAGCCTTGATCGGCGGCAGACCGGTCGCGGAGAATGGTTCCGAGGCGACGCCGTCGATCATCAATTTCAGATACATATCGAACTTCGTCAGGTTGACCAAATCCGTCTCGGTAAAGACCGGCTCGAATTCCTTGGCCAAAAATTCCGCATCGGTCGCGCCAACGCGGAAGCAGGTGATCGTCCCGACGTTGCCGAAGACAGCCGCTTGAACGGTCTCATCGAGTTGCTCGATATATTGGTGCGCGACGATCAGGTCAAGATGATATTTCCGCGCTTCGGAGAGAATGTTGGCGAATGATTCGGTCGCGAAGTTTTGGAACTCGTCGACGTACAAGAACATGTCGCGACGATCTTTTTCCGGAATATCGATCCGGGACATGGCCGCAAGTTGGAGTTTCGTGATCGCCATCGCCCCGAGCAGCGCCGAATTATCTTCACCGATCCGTCCTTTCGCCAGGTTCAAGAGGATGATCTTCCCGGAGTCCATGATCTCCCGCATATCGATCGTCGATTTTGGTTGGCCGACAATATTTCGAATGACCGAGCTTTGTAGAAACTGACCGATTTTGTTCTGAATCGGGGCGATCGCCTCGGTCCGGAACTGGTTGTTAAATGCCGAGAATTCCTTTTGCCAGAAACTTTTCACGATCGGGTCGGTGATGTGGGCGACGACTTTCTTTTGGTACTCGTTATCGACGAGCATCCGCGTCACCCCGAGCAAGGTCGAGCCTGGATACTCGATTAAGGCTAGCAAGGTGTTCCGTAAGATATACTCCAACCGAGGCCCCCACGAGTCGACCCAGATTTTTTTGAATACCGCTACGAGCCCTGAAACAACGAGCGTTCGTTGGGTTGGATTGACCGCTTCGAGAATATTAAAAGCAATTGGATAATCAACATCGGATGGATTGAAATAGATGACGTCGTTGATCCGATATGACGGGATATATTTGATCACCGTTTCGACGAGGTCACCGTGCGGGTCGACGACCGCCAAGCCATGACCAGCCCGGATGTCCTGGATGATCATATTCTCGAGCAACGTCGATTTGCCCATGCCGGTCTTCCCGATGACGTACATGTGCCGACGGCGATCGTCGAGCTTGATCCCGAACGGACGAAGCTGGCCACGATAATTCGTCTTGGCGAAGACGGCGATGTCGGGGTTGACGGGTGGGTGTTGCAGGTCGGCCATAGAGATCAGGACGTCGGAAGATTCGCGGGTGGATTTCCGGCGACGACATTCGTGCTCGATGGACCACCGGAGATCGGCGTCGGGTCGAAGTCGCTAACCGGGAGGCTGACCGGCGGTTCACCACGTTTCGCGTCCATCTTCTGGACCGACGGGGCTTTCACGGTGATGACCGGGAAGTGCCAGACCGAGGCAAGTTCTTCGATGTTCATAACGATTGGCGTGCCACCGGACATCGACCGCTGCTTGAATTGACGGAATATCTTTCGACGGAGGGCATTGACCCGTTGTTCGACAAAATAGTATTCCGCGGCTGTCTTCATCTTTTTCGACGGCTTGAAGCCATTCATATCCATCGTGTTGAACTGCTTTAATGCGCCCATCAGACCGGCCACGCGCGCCCGATTGAAGACCTCGTGTTTGCCGATGTAGGCCACCCGGAATTTCGTCGCGAACGCGAGTTTCGAGATTTTGATCCCGATTGCCTCGACGACCGCTCGAACATTCGGCGGTAAGTATTGCAGGATATTTGGCGGGCCATTATCATCTTTCTTCGATTTGACCGCTTCACCTGGTTCGAACAGCGTTCGGGTCAACGTCACCCACGTCCCGACCGCGAGATTTCCTGGCGCCTGGATCAATTCATCGAGCGTGCTGACCTTCTTCTTCGATTTTTGACCGATCAACTTATTGATCAGGTCGAGACCGCGTTTTCGGAAATCTTGCCCCGGGACCGGCGCGAGGACCCACTGGAACCAGATCTGTTCACCGTCTTGGAGCCGGTTCATGATCTCGAGGAGGGAGGCCATCGGGTCAAGGAAGGTCTGGGTCAGACTGTGTTCCCAGAGCGGGTAGGTCCGGATCGGGTATGGATCTTCGTTCGTGAAGACGATTTCCGCCGCCCAGACATTGAAATCCGGATTCGGGAACGTCGTTCCAAGCTCTTCGGTATAATCTTCGACTTCCGTGATCTCGGCGTTCGGGTACTGTGCGTAGATCGCCGCTTCAACCAGGTCTCGGGCATTGATCGGACAGCGGATCAGATACTGGATGTAGCCGCCGATCGAAATGAGTTCGAGGGTGATCGTGGCTTGGAGATAGCCGTCGATATACTTCTCTTTCCAGTTGCCCGACTTCTGGATGCCATGGAAATGACTGAAGATATGCTCGACCGCTTTTGGCGTTTGCTCGTTCTCTTTCGGGACATCGACCGCGAGCAGGACATACTGGACCTTCTTCAGGTACTCGGTCTGGATATAGTCCAGGTAGATCCACCAGATCCCGTAGGCCAGCGCGCCGAGGAGGATGACAAAACCGCCGTGACTAAACAGCCACCACATTGAGGCGAGCGGATTCGAAAAATCTGGGACGGCGAGGAACTCGTTCATGCGTCAGCCGGGCGGTCCACCGGGGCCGCTGGCGACTGCGCGAGCGAATACCGTCCGTCCGGCAACCGGGCGAACCGTTGTTTGTTTGTGAGAGCGAGGTGAATCGTGTTTCGTTTCACCAGGCGTTGTTTCATGACATCAGCCACAATCGCGTCGCGATCGAGGGGGCCTTTTTCTTTTAAGATCGCCGCGATCACATCGGCGACGACACCCGGTTTATATCCCCATTCCTTGAGCGCGTAGATGCCGCGTCCGACGAGGACGTATTCCGGGTTGAGAATCAGTTCATTATGGACCGTCGGCGGGTAGGCCTGACGATGATCAAAACCGATCTCGTTGATCTTTTGCGTGATCTCGACGAAGTGCATCGGTTTTCCGGATTTCCGGAGGACCATCAAAATTTTATCGTTCATCCGCTTCGGGACGATACTGCCCCAGGTCCGAAGGCCATATTCGCCGTACGGATTTCGATCGATCGTGGTCGCGATCGACAGGTAGGTTTGGATGATGGTCGGCGTGATGTGCTGAGCTGAAAGTTCTGGCGCGCTTGCGACCTGCGTCAGGAGATCGTTGCCCGGCATCGGTCGACCAGCGGCGGTCAGAATGCGTTCAGCTGTGGCGATGACGATCGGTAAAGCGGCGATCGTCGTATAGAACGGTTTCCAGTAGGGACGATATTCCTTCGTTTCGATCCGCACGAATTTATCGGCGAGCAATTCTTCGAGAATAAAACTCGTCGCGGCTGTCGTGTGCGCTTCTTTCGAAGCATGCGCCGTCAGCGCGGCGAATAATTCATCGTCGGGCATCAATCCACCATGCTCTTCGAAAAACTGTTGGAGCAACATGTTAATATTTCGCAGGTGGCGCTTTGTCACTTCCGAGCCGCGCAGTCGTTCAACCGCCCAGCGTTGGATCTGGCGAACACGTTCGCGAGTGACTTTATATGAGGCGCCGATCACTTCGAGCGTCTCGGCTGGTTGCGGCCCCAAACCAAAACGTCGCCGGACAATATCGGCTTCTTTCTGAGTTAGGGTCTTCAGGAGCTCGTTGACCACTTCCATCGGCTGGAAATGCTCGAGGGTTTCGGTCTGCTGGCTGCTAATGACCCGGTCGAGGATGGAACCGGAATGTGACGGTTCGGCCATAGTCGGATTTCCGCTAAACGACTATAATATATCACATATTTGCCCATGTGTCAAGAATCTGGGATGAACTACAAAATAGCCCCGGATTACCCTATCCTAGGCTAGATTATCGGCGTCGTTTCTTATTCCACTCGTTATAGACCACCAACAGCGGGGTCGCGACGAAAATCGACGAGTAGGTTCCGCTCGCAATACCGATCACGAGCGCCAGCGAGAAATTTCGGATCGATTCTCCACCGAACAAGTAGAGCGCGACGAGCACGAGCAGTGTCGTGAACGATGTCCCGAGCGATCGGACCATGGTTTGGTTCAATGAGACATTGACCGTGTCTTCAAACGATTCTTCTCGACCGATGAGAAGTCTTTCGCGGACACGATCGAACACGACGATCGTATCGTGAACCGAGAACCCGAGTACGGTCAGCAAAGCGGTGACGAAGAGCGCATCGATCTCGATCCCGAAGAAGTGGCCAAGGATCGCGAAGATACCAACGACGATGAAGAGGTCATGGACGAGAGCCACGATCGCGGACGCGCCGTAGACCCAGGCTGGGACCGGCCCGACACCAACGCGGCGGAACGCCCAGCTGATGTAGAGGATGATCGCAACGAGAACAAGGATGATCGCGATCACTGCACGACGCATCAATTCTTGACCGATGGTCGGTCCAACGGAGTCGAACGCTGTCTCGGTGAATGTCGGGTGGGCCGCAACGATCGCGTCGATTACCTGTTGACGTTGATCGTTCGTGATCGTTGGCAAACGGACGATCATATCCGTCTCCCCTGCCGTCTGGGCGGTGACTTGGCCGAGCTCGAGCGGCGAGAGCAACTCAGCGACAGCTGGACCACTTGGGCGATCAGCGGCGAACGTACCGGTCAGTTTCGTCCCACCAGTAAAGTCGAGCCCGAGATTTAGTCCGTACATGATTAATCCGATGATGCCCGGGACCAGGATAAGTCCAGAGAAGAGGAAGAGCCAGTTACGTTTTTGGATGATGCGGTACATAGGTTAGGCTTTCGGCTCCTGTTTCAAACCCGTCCCGAATAACCACAGGTGTCGCTCCATCCACCGACTGACAGAGACGAGCAAGAAGGTGCGGGTCACGGTCAACGCCGAGAACATGGAGATCAAGATACCGATCGACAAGGTGACCGCGAACCCTTTGATCAGGCTCGAACCGAACCAGATCAGGATCAAACAGGTGATAAAGCTCGAGACGTTCGAATCGCGAATCGAGAGCCAGGCGCGACGGAAACCCTCCTCAATCGCGCTCATGAGCGGGCGGCCATCACGAAGCTCCTCTTTCGTCCGTTCAAATACGAGAATGTTCGCATCAACAGCCATCCCGATCGACAGGATATACCCGGCGATGCCGGCGAGGGTCAACGTTACCGGCCAGAGTTTAAAGACAGCCAGGACGAGCATCGAATACACGACGAGCGCGATGACGGCGAGAAGGCCCGGGAATCGGTAGACGACCAACATATACAAGGCCACCATCATCAGCCCGATCAAGCCGGCAACGAGACTACGTTGGACCGATTCTTGACCAAGACTCGCGCCGACATTCTGTTGACTGATCAGGGTAATCGGGACCGGCAAGGCACCGGCGTTCAGACGCTGAGCGAGTTGTTTTGCCTCTTGGACGGTAAAATCTCCGTTGATGACCGCTTGGCCACCGGTAATTTCTTCATTCACGGTTGGGGTGCTGATCGGCGATCCATCGAGGTAGATGGCCAAAATCTTGCCGACGTTCCGTTTCGTGATGTCGGCGAACAGTTTCGCGCCTTCACCATCGAACTGAAGCGAAACTTGCGGTGATCCGGTTTGCGGATCGAAGGTCGGGTCGGCGCGCTTGAGTTGCTTCCCGGTCAGTTCCGTTGTCGCAAATTGCCCAGCCGCCGCCGCGCCGTCGGCGGACATAATTAAAATATGGGCACCATGGATCTCGGTGATCTTCGTGTTGTCCTCTTCGACTTCACGCGCTTCGAGTCGTTTGATGATGTGATAGCCGAACTGCGTTCGCACTGGCTCAGCCGTGACTTCGCCGTCCTTTAACGTATCGAACAGCGCCGTATCGAATTCCGGAACGAATGTCCCCTTCTTTGCCCAGCCTAAGTCACCGCCATTCAGTTTCGACCCGGTATCATCAGAGAATTCCTTGGCGAGCGCGCTGAAGTCAGCACCCTTGGCTTTGACCTTCGCGAGCACTTCATCCGCCTTCGTTTTTGCCTCTTCATCCGTTAGACCTTTTGTCTCGCGGAATTCGAGGAGCGGGGTTTCGCCGATTTGTCGGATGGCTTCGTTAATATCGGTGATCCCAGCTAGGTCGACCTCGACCCGGTACTGACTCCCGACCTGACTTGTTTGGATGACCGGTTCGGAAACACCGAAAGCATTGATCCGTCGCTCGATCACATCGCGGACACCTTCGAGCGCCGAGCCGCGGTCGCCTTCAGCGAGTTGCGCCACGTCGGCTTCGTAGATCAGGGACGTCCCACCGCGCAAATCAAGTCCGAGACGCAAATTCAGGTCCCGTTTCAGGGGTCCGAAGTTAACCGCCGGACCTTTCGGCCAGTCGACGATTCCGACGAGGGCGGTTAGAGCGATAATTCCGAGAAAAGCGGTCCAGAGTTGGCGGCGACGCATGGGATATTCAAAACAAACACCGGGTAATGCCGATTGAGTATACCCGAGCCGCGGCTCGGCGGCAAGCCGTTATTGTTTGATGATGACCGGCGTCCCGACAGGGGCCCACTCGAAGAGCGATTTTGCGTCGGCGACAGTCTGACGGATGCAGCCGTGCGAGACCGGCGTCCCAATATGGTCCGCGCCTTCGTACCGGCGACTGCCATCGCGCATTTTCCAATATGGGAGCGAGTGGACGCCATATTTTCCATCCGGGGTGATCGCCATCCAGTATTCCATATACAAACTGTACGGACGAGAATAGGCGACGGTGATCTTGTTCCGCGTCTTGAACGTCCCGATCGGCGTCGGGGTGCTCCACTTACCCGAAGAAATACGGCGGACAGAAATCGCGGTTCGACCTTGGTAGAGCGTCATTGTCTGATCGCTCAGATCAACGACGATCTTTTTCGTCCCGATCGCTGTCGTGTTCTTATTGACTCGAACCGGGACCGCCGCTAACTGCAGCGTTGTCCCATCATCGGCTAACGCGACGTTCACGCCACCGCGAAAGTTTGATTCGAACACTCGAGTCTCACTGATGAACTTTCCGGTGTCGGTATATTGTCGAACACGTGGCGTTTCGAATCCTTGCGGTCCAACGACGATCTGTCCATCTTTGTATCCAACATTGACGCCGTTCTTCATGTCGGATTCGAATGACATCCACGTCTGACGCCAGACGTTCGCGCGGATGCTGTACACGCCGATGCGCGGGGCGCTCTCTCGACCAGCGCCAAAGATGACGACTGGTTCCCCCCACGCGTCACTCCAACCAGCAGCGACGGTCACGCCCGTATCTTTTCCGCGCGCGACGTTGGTGATGATACTGCGAAACAATTTTCCAGACGGTGTGAAAAGGCGAACCTCGTTCGCTCGCAAGCCGCGCGTACCAAGAATAATGTACGCGTCGTCAGTCAGCGTCTTCGGCATGATCGCAACGTTCACCCCTTCGTGGTAGGACGACGGAAAACCCATGAACGCTTTGATGCCACGTCCATCCGCTCGGAAGATTTTTACTAATGGTTCTTTGTCCCCCATCGGCGCGGTCACGATCTCTGCGCGGCCATCGCCATCAAGATCACCAGCGGCGACGTTGACACCGCCATTCATGTTCTTGTCATATGCGAACCAGCTCACCAGGACGTCACCGTCTTGTGATAACACCTGGACCTGCGGTCCGCCGCCGATTCCGGCGCCGACGATGATCTCATCAATTCCGTCTCCATCCGTATCGGCCGTCGCGACCGACGCGCCGCCTTTGAATTGACCATCAAAAAGCGAGACCTTCACGTCGGCCGCTGGTAGAACGAGTTGCGAGGACCGTGAATAGGTCGCCGCGTGCGCGGATTGTCCCAGACCGATACAGGCGACCGCCACGATGGCAGTCAAGAGAACGGATTGTTTCATATGCGAAAATAGAGGGTGGGGCAGAGAGCCGCGCTTCGTTGAAAAATGAATTCCGTCGAAGACGCGTGGGAACGTCCGAAGGTCGTCGCATTGACCACCACCTGACGTTCCCATGCTCTCTGCCCGCGTTTTGTTTTTTCTTTTTGCGTTTCAGAAAGAACGCTGTTTTGGCTTGTTTTTAGCCTCAACAGGTATCATTGTAGCAGAAAAAACCGCGATTGTCAACTTTATACTGCTGCGCCTAACTTATTTCTTGAGTATCCCCTCGATGCTCACTAAGTACGGTTGCCACCCAAGCTTCCGATAAAGCTTAAGTGCACGAGTATTTTTTGCATCGGTCTGTCCTTGGAATCGAGTTGCCTTGCTCGAGCGCGCCCAAGACATAAAAGTGTTGGCTAGAGTATGTCCGATATGTTGCGAACGGTATTTGGGTTCGACGAACATGATGATCCCCTCCGCAATTTTCATTTTTTTTCGCCACCATGGCCCATCAATAATGTGTCCCCACATAAATGCGACGACCCGATTTGAAGTTTCAGCGACAAATATTGCATGGCGTTGATTTACGATTGCTGATTTTATTCGGCGTTGGAATTCTCGACGAATACGCGGTGACCATTCAAGCGTCGGGTCATATCGACGTTGTACGTGAAGTACAAAATCACGATACAATCGGACGAGCGCGGGAATGTCGGTTTGACGAGCGCGTCGAACGACGCGATCACGATTTAACTTTTTCGCAACCCGCATGACGGATCGTTCGCCAGATAGCACTTCTTGAACTTCTTGCCGGACCCACACGGACACGAATCATTCCGACCGATCGTTGAGATGTCGATCCCCTTCACGAGTTGATGGTCAACTTTCAGGCCGATCGTTGAGCGCGCTTCCGTCGCTTCCTTTTGTGCCGCCGAGAGTTGGAGATTCTGTTTCGGCGCTTGCGTGGTCTGACTCGCCGGCGTGATCGTGAGCTTGAAGATGTTGTTCGCGATCTGACTATTGATCGAATTGATCAGTTGCGAGAACAGGTCGAACGCTTCCTTCTTGTATTCAACGAGCGGTTCACGTTGCGCATACCCGCGCAGACCGATCCCCTCGCGGAGCCGATCCATCAATTCGAGATGTTCGACCCAGTATTGATCGATCGTTCGCAGCATAACGTTGCGTGCGACTTCGGGGAAAATGTTTTGATCGGTGACTTGCTTCGTCAATTCTGCTAAGGCCTCGTCCGCGTGTTTGACGAGATGGTCGATCATCTTCGATCGCGCGCCGGCAACGCCGAGCGGATCACCGCTTCCCGTCCGAAGTTCGTCGAGCACGATCCGATCTTTCACGTCGAGATTGCACATCGCGTTGATCGCGGCGTAGACCGCGTCGAGGTCCCAGTCGGTCGTCCGATCGGCAGCGGTGTGGAACGAGACGATCTGAGTGATCTCTTTTTCGATCAGTTCTTTGAGACGCGCGACCACGTCCTCTGGTTTGCCATGCAAAATATCGCGGCGGCGACGGTAGATGACATCGCGATGCTTGTTGATGACGTCGTCATATTCGACCAAGTGTTTCCGAATGTCGAAATTATGACCTTCGACTTTCTTCTGCGCTTGTTCGATCGCTCGGGAGACCATGCTCGATTCGATCGGCATATCTTCCGGTACACCCATCCGATCCATCAATGACTTCATGCGATCAGAACCGAAGATGCGCATCAAGTCATCTTCCATCGAAACGAAGAACTGACTTGAACCCGGATCGCCTTGACGACCGGAGCGACCGCGGAGCTGGTTGTCGATCCGTCGTGATTCATGACGTTCCGTCCCGAGGACGTGGAGACCGCCGGCATCTTTCGCGCGTTGGGCATCAGCTGGATCGGCCGGGGTTCCGCCGAGGACGATGTCGACACCACGACCGGCGATGTTCGTTGCCAGCGTGACGGCGCCAGGTCGACCGGCTTGGGCGATGATCTGCGCTTCTCGTTCATGGTTCTTCGCGTTCAGGACTTCATGTGTCACGCCCTCACGCGTCAAGAGTTCGGACAGGAGTTCGTTGCGTTCGATCGAGATGGTGCCGACGAGGACGGGTTGTCCGGCTTCTTGGCGTCGCTTGATCTCGCGCACGACGGCCATGAACTTGCCCTGCTCCGTCTTATAGACCGAGTCGGCCATGTCTTGTCGGGCCATCGGGCGATTCGTTGGAATGACGACGACGTCGAGATTGTAGATCTTATGGAATTCTTCGGCTTCGGTCGCCGCCGTCCCGGTCATACCGGACAATTTGGGGTACATGCGGAACAGGTTCTGCAAGGTGATGGTCGCCATCGTCAAGTTCTCTTGTTTGACCGCCATCCCCTCTTTCGCTTCGATCGCTTGGTGGAGACCTTCGGAATACCGCCGTCCGTGCATCAGGCGGCCGGTGAATTCATCGACGATGATGACTTCACCATCTTTGACGACGTAGTCTTTGTCTCGCGTAAAGAGCACGCGCGCTTTGAGCGCTTGTTCGAGATGATGGACGAGCTCGACGCCGCCGGAGGCATAGAGGTTATCGAGTTTCAGAGCGCGCTCGACTTTCGTCACACCGGTCTCGGTCAGCGTTGCCGCCCGCATCTTCTCGTCGACCGCGTAATCGGTCGCGGCATCAAGGGTGCTGACGATTTGCGAGAACTGACGATACCGGTCGGTCGATTCTTCAGCGGGCGCAGAAATGATGAGCGGCGTCCGCGCTTCATCGATCAAGATCGAGTCGACTTCGTCAACGATCGCGAAATGGAACGGTCGCTGGACGAGGTATTGCTTGTCCGGGACCATGTTGTCGCGCAGGTAGTCGAACCCGAACTCGTTATTCGTACCGTAGGTGATGTCGCAGGCGTATGCCTCTTTCCGTTCGATCGGCCGGAGATGCATCGTCCGCTCTTCAAGTGCGTCGGGATTCGTAAAATCCGGATCGTAGATGAATGCCTGTTCATGAACGATGATCCCGACAGTCAACCCAAGAAAATGGTAGATGGCGCCCATCCACCCCGCGTCACGACGAGCCAGGTAGTCGTTGACGGTCACGAGGTGCGCGCCTTTACCAACGATCGCATTCAGCGCGAGCGCGGAGGTCGCGACGAGAGTCTTTCCTTCACCGGTCCGCATTTCAGCGATCGAGCCACGGTGGAGGACGATGCCCCCGATCATTTGGACATCAAAGTGTTCAAGTTTGATCGTGCGGCGGCCCGCCTCGCGGACCATGGCAAAGACTTCCGGCAGGATCGGCTCAAGCGCCGCCGGATCGCCATTCACTTGACGCCGGAGGTCGTGCATCCGCATCCGGAACTTTTCATCCGGCCATTTCTGCATGTCATCGCGCTTCGCGTTAATCTCAGCGATCAGCGGGTCATACTCGCGAACCGCTTTTGCATTCGTGTCGCCGAATAGGCGTTGCATCAGGCTCATAGCCCCCGCACGCTACCACAAAGTCGACCCCGCCGCAAGGCACGGTTGACGCTCATTTCGACCTCGGTTGGAGGTACAGTTGTCTGAAAACTACGCCTAGACCCGTGTCCCCCGCTGACGATCGCGTGTCTTCCGTTCGTGGTCGACGATCTGACGCTCGATCTTCGGATAGACAAGGTCGATGGCTTCACGCATGTGCTCGGCTTTCAGTCCGGCTTGGAGGGTCTTCCCCGGCATGTAGGCCCAGACTTCGATACGATGGATCAAACCTTGGTGGGCGGAGTGGTCGACATCTAATTCGACGCCGATGCGTAAAATGTTCTTACTGAAACGTTCGAGTTTCCCGAGCTTCTCCTCGACATATTCTTTGATCGAGGGCGTTAGATCGAAATCTTTGGCGGAGATAGTGATGTTCATATTTAGAAACCGAGTAAACGAATTTCGTTATGAAGTTGTATGCCGAGTGTATCACGGACCCGCTGCTTGACCAAGCTCATGAGCTGAACCGCTTGATCGGCCGTACCAGTTCCGGTGTTTATCATGAAGTTCGCATGGAGATCCGAGATCGTCATCCCGCCCAGATGATACCCGACGAGTCCGACCTCAGTCACGAGTCGCCAGACCGGCACGACGCCGTCAGCGTCGGCCAGCGATTTCGCCGCTTCAGAAACTTCAGCCGGTGAAACATTTCGGAACATGCAACCCGCGCACGCTGCGCCGATTGGCTGGCTCCGCTGTTTCTTTTTTGCCATCTCTCGGAGCAACGATTGTTCGGTTTTAGGTTCAACAGTCGGTAGCTGTAAGCCGACACGGACGATGATATATCCGTTCGTATGAAAAATACTTGAACGATACGCGAATGCACAGGCGTCGGGTCCGAACCGTTCGATCTTTCCGGCCGGACTCATCGCTTCGATCGAGACAACGTATTGACCGATCCAGTCATGTCGTGACCCTGCGTTCCCGGCAACCGAACCGCCGACTTGCCCAGGTACACCAATGAGCCAAGAAAGCCCACCGCGATCATGCTCGAGGGCAAAAGCGATCAACTGACCGAGCGGGACTCCGGCTCCAGCGACGATGATGCCATCCTGCAAGGTGAGAGTTCCATCAGCCGGATGGATGACGAGCCCTTCGATACCCTGATCAGGAATGATGACGTTACTTCCGCCACCGAGAATCGTCACGGGTAATGATTCTCCTTTTGCCCATTGCAAGGCCTCACGAAGTTCGTCATCAGTTTTTGGTGCAGCAAAATACTTCGCTGATCCGCCAAGCCGGATGGTCGTGAATTCCGATAGCGTCACATCGGTTCGGATGTTACTCGGTCTATTTGCCATACGTGTCGGCTAAAGGTCGGCCGAGAGTCCAAATATCCCCTGCTCCCATCAACAACAGTGCATCACCGGGCTGAACGATCGCCGCGATGTGATTGATGACGTCGCTGAGCGCCGGTGCATAATGACATTTTACACCTTGTGCTCGAACAGCCTCCGTTAAGTCCCAACTTGTTTTTAGATCTTGGTCGGTCGTTTCACGTCCGGCCACGGTATACGTTTCAGTCAGAATGACCAGGTGAGCGCACTTAAACGATTGAGCGAAGTCGTCGAACAACGCTTTGAGTCGTTGACGGTGATGTGGTTGGAAGACCGCGATCAGACGGCGGGACGGATAGAAGACTCGCGCGCCGTCGATCGTACCGCGCACGGATGTCGGATGATGCGCGTAGTCATTGATCACAAGAGTCCGGCCGCCGGGATTCAGCACTTCAAACCGTCGCCAGATACCGCGAAAATCGCTGATCGTTTTCGACATTTCGGAAAAAGGCACACCAAGAGATTCCGCCATCACCATCGCCCCAACGACGTTCATGACATTATATCGACCGGGAATATGGATCGTGAATGGACCGAATCGTTCCGAACCGCGATGAAGCGTGAATTTTTCTTGACCCTCGCCGGCTTCGAACGATTCGATCCGGACCGTGGCTAAAGGATTGAAACCGAAGCTCACGGTCTGCGGACGCGTAGCCCAGCGCCGCATCGCAACGGGATCGTCGGCATTGATGACTAGGAGGCCACCATTCAGTTGGGCCACGAATTGTTCGTAGCTCTCTTCCATCCGTTCCTGCGTTTTAAAAAATTCGACATGATCGAGTTCGACACTCGTAATGATCGCCATCGTCGGATGGAGTTGCAGAAAATGATCGCGGTACTCATCAGCTTCCGCGACGAAAACATCAGATGTCCCGAGACGAAGATTCCCCTTGAACTCGGCGACGCGACTCCCGACGAAGACGCTCGGTTCATGCCCGGCGTTCGTCAGGATCAGTCCGAGAATGGCCGAGGTCGTACTTTTCCCATTCGTGCCCGACACGCCCACGCGACGTTGATACCGGCTCATGATCCAGCCGAGAGACTGGGCAAAACTGAGACATGGGATTCCGCGAGCGACGGCGGCGGCGCGTTCGACCTGGTCCGGCGGATAGGCGTCGGTATAGATCAGCAGGTCGACGTCAGCTAAGCGTTCCGGCTGCGGGATGGTGACGATATCGGCACCAAGTTGGCGGAGATCCTCGACGGTCGGTAAGGTGCTCGGATCGGAGCCACTAACGCGAACGCCATTCGCCATGAAGAATCGCGCGATCGCCGACACGCCGATCCCACCGATGCCGACGGCATAGACGTGGCGAGGTAACTGGTTCATGAGACGAGCCGTTCGATTTCGTTGGCGATCGCATTGGCGGCGCCGCTTTTATTCCAGGCGTGCATCGATTGCCCGAGAACTTCGCGTTTGTGCGGATGGTCGAGCAGGTCGCGGATCATCGTCAACAATATATTTGGCGTCAGAGTCGACTGCGGGAGAACGATAGCCGCGTTCTGGGCCGCGAGCATCGCCGCGTTATCCTCTTGGTGCGAATCAGGGATTGGGATGATGATCGCCGCTTTTTTCAATGCCGCGAGTTCCGTTAAACTTCCCATCCCGGCGCGCGTGACCACGACGTCAGCGAGCGCCAGCGCGTCCATGACTTCGGGTCCCATGAACGGCCGCACCACGTACCCAGATCGAACGAGCGGCTGATAGTCGCGTTGGATTCCGGTCAGATGAATGATCGACGCTTGAGGCAATAACGGATCGACCAGGTCGGTGACGAGGCGATTCAATGCCATCGAGCCAGTACCCCCGCCGAGAATCAAAACCACCGGTTTTTCGGGTGGTAATTGAAGTTGCTCGCGCGCGCTTGATGGATCGGCGGAAAAAATCCCAGCCCGGACCGGATTCCCGGTCAAGATCGCCGGTCGACCAAATGCGGAAAGTCCTTCTTCGAACGTGACCGTGATCTGATCGGCCCATCGCGCCGAGAGTCGATTCGCTAAGCCCGGGCGGACGTCTTGTTGATGAATTAATATTTTCGCACCACGTCGATGCGCTGACCACATCAACGGCACTTGAACGTAGCCGCCGGCGCCGATTACGACGTTGGGTCGATACTCGTCGACGATCTGGTGCGCCGCGCGAAGTGTCGTCGGGACGCGGAAGAATTCAGTGACTGATTCCCAACGCAGATAGCGACGGAGTTTTACGGCCGGCATCGAAACAAATTCCATCTGCGGCGCGATGAGCGTCCGTTCTGGACCATGTTCCGTCCCGACCCAAACAAACCGCCACTGCGGATGCCGCTTACGTAATGATTCAGCCACCGCCAGGAGCGGTGTCACCGGCCCGAGCGTCCCGCCGCCAGTGAATAAGATGGTGGTCATGTGGTTCGAGTTTGACGAGAAATATTAAGTAGGACTGCGGCGGCGACTAAATTCATGACCAGCGCTGATGAGCCGTGACTCATAAATGGGAGCGGAATCCCGGTCAGCGGCAAGAGTCCGGCTAAAGCGGCCATGTTAAAGAAAGCTTGGAGACCGAGCCAGGCGGTGATTCCGGTTGCGACGAGACGTCCAAACGCATCCGGCGCAGCCTGAGCCACACGTATACCTCGAAATATGATTGTCAGCCAGGCAATGATAAATAGTAGCGACATGAAAAATCCTAATTCTTCGGACATGACGGCGAAGATCGAGTCTCCGGCCGGCTCCGGTAAATAATTATATTTTTGACGAGAGTGGCCGAGTCCCAGTCCAAAAAATCCACCTGAACCGATCGCTAAGAAGGATTGTTGGACATGATACCCGATGCCTTGCGGATCAAGTTCCGGATTGAGGAACACGGTGAATCGTTCAGCCCGATATGGGGCGACGGCAATGACAATCGCCAACAATGCCGCGCCGAGCACGGCAATGGTCGCGAGATGACGCGTCGCGCCGCCAGCGACGAAGAACATCACGACCCCGACCAGGACGATGACCATCGTCGTCCCGAGGTCAGGTTGCAAAATGATCAAACCAGCGACGCTCCCGAGTGTAATCAGAAATGGGAACAGCCCCTCGTTTAAATCACTGAGTTTCCGCTCGCGCTGAGTGAACCAGACCGCTAAGTATGCAATGATCGCGAATTTCATCAGTTCGCTGGGTTGCAACAAGATCGGTCCAAGCTGGATCCAGCGCCTGGCACCGAGGAACAGCGAACCGATCCCCGGTAAGAAGACGATCACCAAGCCGATTAGACTCGCAATGAACAGCGGGACCGCCCATTTCGCCCAGCGATGATAGTCGATACGATAGACGAGCCAGGCAGCCACAACACCGACGACTAAACCCAGTAATTGTCGTTTCAGGAAATAATAACTGTCGCCGTGTCGTTGGAGACCAAGGACCGCCCCCGCGCTCGCCAACATTACCAACCCGAATAAAACTAAAATTCCGATCGTCGCGGCGAGGACATAATCCGGTTGTTTTGCGTCGCGAGCGCTCATCGGAGATTCTTCACACAACGAGTAAAGGCATCGCCGCGGTCGAATTCATGTTTAAATAATCCGAAACTCGCCGCGCCGGGTGAGAGTACGATATCTTCCCCCGATCGCGCGATATCCATCGCGACCGTCACGGCTTCCTGCATGCTCGTCGTCTGGTGGACGAGTGAACGCGCTGGACGCGGTAACGCATTCAGTAATTTTTCGGTCGCGGTTCCAGGGAGTGTCACGAACGATCGTCGACGCTTCGCGAGCGTGATCGCGAATGGTTTCATATCCAGGTCCTTATCCGTTCCGCCAACAATGAACACACCGCGGCGAAATACGTGCAATGCCGCGAGCGCACCGTCGGGTGAGGTCGCCGCCGTATCATTAATGAACCGATGACCGCGCCACGTCCGAACGATCTCTTGCCGATATGGTACGCCGGCGAACGATTGCACCGTCTGTCGAATGATTGCCAGCGGAATATCAAGCGCGCGCGCGGCGGCTACCGCAGCGAGGAGATTATCGGTGTTGTGTTCACCGGCCGGTCCGAAGTCTGAACGACGGCAGAGACGAGTTAAAGTTCGACCACGACGTTCTACGACCCAACCATGGATGACCGTGTACCCAGATTGTGATGCAGGAAGCATCCGCCCATACCAAACTTTTTTCGCTGGTGTCACCGTAGCCGCGCGGCGACAGTACGGGTCATTCGCATGCAGGACAGCCACGTCGGTTGCCGACTGACCACGAAAGAGATTGTATTTGATATCGGCGTACTTCTTCATCGTCCCGTGCCGGTTGAGGTGGTCTACTTTCAAATTGGTCATGACCGCGACATGCATCGCTCGGTTCGGGACCGGTAATCGCTCGAGCTGATATGACGATAATTCAAGTACCGCCAACGTCGCCGCCGACGACTTCGGTAACAGATCGAGCATCGCCACCTCGCGGACGTTGCCACTAATAATCGTGTCACGATGCCAGCGCTTGATGATCGCTCCGAGGAGGAGCGTCGTGGTCGTCTTACCGCGCGTCCCGGTCACCCCGATCAAGGTCCCGGGGAAATCAGTCACGAAGAGCGAGGCTTCGTTATAGATCGGCCGGCCTAATTTTTTCGCGAAACGGATTTCCGGCGCGGTTTCGGGTACGCCTGGATTTTGGATCACTGCCTGAGCCCAGCGGACTCCTGCTTCATCATGCTTCCCAAGGACGCGCTGAAAGGATATCGATCGTAATCGACGTAGGGTCGGCGCTAAATCAGCCACGGTTTTCATATCCGTGACGCGAATCGTCGCGCCGATGCTCGCCAGCCAGCGGACCGTCGCCTCGCCACCACCATGGAGTCCTAAACCGACCAGCAAGACCCGTCGACCCTTCAAATGCGCAGCGGAGGTGGTCAGACGGGAAGATTTCACGTTGCGATTGTACCAAAAAAACACCCTCCTCGCAACCGCAACGATGAGATATCTAGATCAGTCGATCAGCCAAGACGACGATCAAGCCGAGGAGCGCGCTGATCGCAGAAATGACCCAGAATCGCATGACGATCTTTGATTCACTCCAACCCTTCGCCTCGAAATGATGGTGAATCGGGGCTGAGAGGAACACTTTTTTCTTTCGGAATCGCTTCGAGAGGACTTGGATGATGACCGACGCGGACTCGATTACGAACGGGAGGCCGATAATCGGCAAAATCATCGCGGTATTCGTCAACATCGCTAAGACGCCTAAGGTCACCCCTAAACTCATCGCCCCGGTATCACCCATGAAGAATCGTGCCGGCGGGATGTTGAACCACAGGAACGCGGCGAGCGCCCCGACAATCACGGCGATCAAGCTCGCTAGCTCGAATTTTCCTTGGAGTACAGCAATGCCGCCGTAAGCAGTGAACGAAGCCAGGAGCAAGCCACCCGCTAAGCCATCAAGTCCGTCGGCGATATCGACCGAGAACCCGGCGGCGACAATCACGAAGATGAAAATCGGGACATACCAGAGACCGATATCAAAGGCACCGACGAACGGGACCTGGAACGTCGTCCAATCGAGTTTCGTCACGAACCACCAGGCGCCGAGCGCGGCGATCGCGCCGAACAGCAATAATCGATGACGAACCCGAAGTCCACCGCCATGAGCGCCAAGCCGACGGATGTTATACATGTCGTCAACGAGACCGATGACCGCCGCGAGGACCATCAATCCGATCGGGAGGTATGTTTCCGGTCGTGACCAGAAGTTCAGATCATGTCCGAAACCGCTCGGGACGAACCGGGCAACGAGCCACCAGACGAGTAACATGGTCAGCACCGTTCCCCAAATCAAAATGCCGCCCATCGTTGGGGTCCCGGCTTTATGTGCGTGAAGCGCGCTATAGATCGGGGTTTCGGCCGCATCGCGAATCTGTTTCCCGAGTTTGTACTTGTACAGGAACTTGGTCAGGACGGGTGTCATCGCGACCGCGAAGATCGCGGCGATCACGACGAGCAGTAACAGTTGGATGATGATGGTGATGTTCATGCGAGGATGTCGAGCAGGTTCAATGAAGCTAAGATCGCGCCGAGGAGGATACAAATCACGGTGCCGAGGACGAGCCAGGCTTGTCGCCAAGCGACATGCTTGACTGCACCGGCGGCGGTGATGTGGGCGATCCACACGAGGGTCGCGACACCGGGAATGAGGTAGAGTTGATCAGCGGCGGCGGTCAAATCGATCCCGAAGTATATGGTATAGTGGAGCGGTGCGACGGCGCCATGACGCTGGATCAGGAACGCCGTCGCGACCCAGAGTGCGGCCACGAAAAATAACGACCCGAGCACGAGCATCATCTCGACCGGTTGTCGGAACCCGAAGAATCCATGTTTACGAATGACCGAGATGATCGCTGGCATACACAGTGGCCCCGTTGGCTGACAATCGTCATCCTGCTTGGGGCGGCTGGCTGGCAGTGTATCGGCGCTTGGACCGATAGTCAAACGACGGACGAGGCGGTCCATCTCGTCGCCGGCTACAGTTATTTACGCACGAACGACCACCGGCTCAACCCAGAACATCCGCCGCTCGTGAAGCTTCTCGCCGCCGCGCCCCTCCTCGGGGTGAAGGATTTAGCATTCACTCCTCGTGGAGAGGCATGGGATAATGCGGAGCAATGGGGAATTGGGAGTCGTTTACTCTATCGATCTCGCCCCGACCCACGCGCGGCACAGTGGATCCTCCTCCTCGGGCGGATCCCGGTGATCCTGATGACGGGCGCCTTGATCTGGCTCGTCGGTTGGTGGGCAAAAAAACATTGGGGGGCTTGGGCGGGCGTATTGGCAGCCGGCCTCTTAGCCTTCGACCCGACTATCCTCGGACATGGACATCTCGTCACGACGGATGTGCCGCTCGGACTCGCCTTCATGGCCACCATCATTCTGCTTGAACGATTCCTCGAACGTCCGACATGGCAACGGCTCTGGCCGGTCGCCATCGTCTTTGCGCTCGCACAAGTGACAAAATTCTCGGCCATCATCCTTTGGATTCTCATCCCGCTCATCTTATTGATTCACGCTTCACTGCAGTCTGATCGTACGCGCTGGACGTGGGCGCTCCGCCTGATCGGCGCTCTCCTCGTCATCACCCCACTCATCGTCTGGCCGATCTATGGCTTCGAGGTCCAACGGTTCGATACTGATCCGCGCGTTCGGGCCACCCTCGATGCGGCGTTACGGGGAGAATCACCGAACGCCAGCGAATCGCCAATTCTCACCTCGTTGCTCGGAAATCTTGCTCAACCCGACTCAGTCTTCGGTTCGACCATTCAGAATCTCCGCGGCCTCCCGATTCCAGCGTACAGTTATTTCCGCGGGCTCGTTGAGACAGCAAATCATAATTCGTGGGGGCATACAGCCTTTTTCCTCGGCGAAGTCCGCGAGTTCGGGTGGGTCCAATATTTCCCGGTCGCGGTCGCGATGAAACTCCCAGCGATCACTTGGTTGGCGCTCGCGATCGGGATCTTTTTCGCCATCCGGCAGGTTTTCCAGAAACGTAGTAACGGGACCGTCTCAACCCGATTCCTCGTGATCGTCGTACCGCCACTCCTCTACCTCGCCTGGAGCATGACAAGTCATATCAACATCGGCGTCCGGCATGCGCTCCCGTTCATGGTCTTCTTGCCGCTTTGGGCCGCCAGCACCGTCACGACTCCGTTCTTGCGACCGATTCGTCGGCAAGCGCTCGTCGTATTGTGTTTTGTCTTGATTCTGATCGGCACGTCGCTCGCCGCCTGGCCGCATACGATCGGATATTTCAATTGGTTCGTTGGTGGGACGAGAAATGCTCCGAATTTAATCCACGATTCGAACTTTGACTGGAATCAGGACACGTATCGACTGCGCGACTATCTCGATCGCCAGCGGATCACCGATTTTGCCGCGGCTATTCCTGGTGGTCGGACCGAATTGTTTTTCTCGGGAGCGCGACGTGTCCCGACCGACCCCGAGATCGACGCGGGGAATTCCTGGCGTGGGCCGCTCTTTATCACGGCGGCGGTCTTGTTCGATCGAGACAACCCCTTCCGCTGGCTATGGAACCGAACCCCAACGACCATCATTGGTACCGGCATCTACCGCTTCGATGAAACTTGATTCAGTGGAGAAGATGTGAGATAATATACACACTCAGAACACCAAAATACCGCGTGCCGACACAACGTATTATCGAACGAATCATCCGCGAGACGAATCTCGTCGCTCAAGACAAGCTTGAGGCAGCTTTAGCGAGCGCGAAAAAGAACCAGGTCACGCTCGATGAACAGCTCGTGAACGAGCATCTGGTTAATGAGCAGGTGCTTTACGAAACATTGGCGAACGGTCTTAAACTTCCGTACGCCGATTTGACCGCGAAAAATATCCGCCGCGACATTTATACCCTCCTCCCCGAGCAATTGATCCAAGCCCACCGGATCGTACCTTTTGAGAAGAGCAACACGGAGGTCAAGGTGGCGATGGTCGACCCGGATGACCTGGAAATTATTGATTTCACCGAGAAAAAGACTGGCCTCCGGGTTTCAGTCTCCTTGACCTCGCCGTCGAGTATCCAGCATGTCCTGACCATGTATCGGAAGGGATTGCGGGCTGACATCGAGACGATTGGGAAGAAAACAGAGGAGACGAGTTCGAAGGAAGATCTGACCCAATTAGCGCAGGACGTACCAGTCGTGAAACTGGTTGATTCGTTACTCGAGTATGCGGTCTACGAAAGCGCCTCAGATATCCATATCGAACCAGGTGAAATCGAAACCATTGTTCGGTACCGCGTAGATGGCGTGCTCCGCCAGGCAATGAAACTCCCAAAAAAGGTTCACCCGGGCGTCGTCGCGCGGATCAAGATCCTGGCCAATCTGAAGATTGATGAACATCGCCTCCCACAAGATGGTCGTTTCAAGATCAAGACGGATGAATATGCCGTCGCGTTCCGGGTCAGTATTCTCCCGGTATACGACGGTGAAAAACTCGTCCTCCGCTTGCTCAACGAGTCAGCTCAAGTCTTAACGCTGGAGCAGCTTGGGCTTCAGCCAGAAGCGATGGAGATGATGAAACGTAACGTCGCGAAACCCCATGGCATGATCTTTGTCAGTGGTCCGACCGGTTCCGGAAAGACGACCACCCTCTATACCGTCTTGAATATTCTCAACACCCCGAAGGTCAACGTCTCGACGATCGAAGATCCGATCGAATACCGGATGCCCGGCGTCAATCAGACGCAAGTCAATCCGAAAATCGGGATGACGTTTGCCGCGGGTCTTCGCTCCCTCCTCCGACAAGACCCAAACATCATTATGGTCGGTGAAATTCGTGATGAGGAAACGGCCGAGATCGCGGCCCACGCCGCATTGACCGGTCACCTTGTCCTCTCGACGATTCACACCAACGACGCGGTCACGGTGTTGCCCCGTCTGACCGAAATGAAGGTCCCGACGTTCCTGATCGCCTCGACGACGAACCTGATCATCGCCCAACGTCTCGTCCGCAAGATCTGTCAGCATTGTATCGAAAGTTACACCCTGTCACCAAAAGCGATCAGCGAACTCGAAAAACAGATCCAGGTCGAATATCTTCTTCAGACCCTCGAGTCGCATGGCGCAATCGTGAAAGGCGCGAAGGTGCATGAACTGCTCTTTTTCCGTGGACGGGGCTGCGCCCAATGTAATCAAGAGGGTTATAAGGGTCGGATCGGCATTTACGAAACCCTCGAAATGAACGACGACCTAGCGAAGATCATTTTGGAAAATGGAACGGCGGCTGATTTACAAGAGTATGCGATTCATCATGGCATGGTGACGATGCTGCAAGATGGACTGTTGAAGGCGAAATCCGGCACCACGACGATCGAAGAAGTTCTGCGAGTAACGAAGGAATAACCATGTCGTATTATACATACATCGCCAAAGATGCGAATGGTAAGAAAGTCAAAGGTCAACAGTTAGCGAACACCCAGGACGAATTGAAAACCGTTCTCGCGACTAAGGGGCTGGCCCTCCAAATAGCGAACGTCTACCATCCTGAAAAGAAATCATTTAACGACAAGTTCGAGGCATGGCAAGGGGTACCAGTCGTCCAGAAGATCTTCTTCACCCAAAACCTCGGGGTCATGTTGCGTGGCGGTTTTTCGATTAGTCGCGCGATGGGTACCCTCGCGCTCCAAACGAACCATAAGTACTTCCGCAAAGTCGTCCTCCAGTTGCAATCCGATGTCGAGTCGGGGATCCAATTTTCCCAAGCCCTCCGGAAGCATCCGCGGGTCTTCTCCGAACTCTTTATCAACATGATCGCCGCCGGCGAAGCGAGCGGGAAACTTGACGACGTTCTCAAGTCGTTGACCATCCAGATGAAGAAAGAGCATCAACTCGTGGGGAAAGTTCGCGGGGCGATGATCTATCCGCTCGTTGTTGTCTTCACGATGGTCATCGCCGCGATCGCCATGATGGTCTTTGTCGTTCCGAGACTGATGGCTGTCTTCGGTGATTCAGGTGTCGAACTCCCGCTCCCGACGCGGATCTTAATCGCCATGAGCGACTTCGTCACGAAACAATGGCACATCGCGTTGAGCGCGTTGATCATCGTGGTCGTCGGTTTTCTGCTCTTCAAGCGTACGAAAAAGGGTACGTGGATCATCGATGCGATGAACCTTAGGATGCCAATCATCGGGCCGATTATCCTCAAAGTGAACCTGGCCCGGTTCACCCGGAACCTCAGCTCGATGTTAGCCACGGATATCCCGATCATCGACACGTTTCATATCATCGGCCGCACCCTGGGGAGCGCCCACTATCGAGCCTCAATCGAGGCGTCATCGAACGCCCTCCGTTCCGGCCAGTCCATTTCCAAGGTCCTCGAAGCCTACCCACGACTCTATCCCCCGCTCGTCCAGCAAATGATCAGCGTCGGCGAAGAGAGCGGGACGCTCGATGAAGTATCGGGTGAGCTCGCGACGTTCTACGAAGAAGAGGTCGACCAGACCATGTCGAATCTCTCAACGATCCTCGAACCAGTGTTGTTGCTCATCCTGGGTGGTGGCGTAGCCGCCTTGGCCTTGGCAATCATGTTGCCAATCTATAATCTGTCAGATGCAGTAGGCAACCAATAATTGTATGCGACGTTTCGGACTCGATATCAGTGATTCTGTCATCCGCCTGGCGGTCATCGAACGCCATGGGAAGGATTTTCGTTTACCGGTCCGAGGAGAGATCCCATTGTCGGATGGCGCTGTCGTCGATGGGACCATCATGAAGCCAACCGAAGTGATCGACTTATTAAAGAAGCTGGTCATGGCGGCCAAGCCGAGAACCCGACATGCGATCGTCACCTTGCCGGAACGACACAGCTTCGTGAAGGTCATCACCCTCCCGTCCGGCAGCGAAGCGAGCGAGGCTGGCGTCAAAGCCGCGGTCTTGCCGCATCTCCCCTATGCGTGGGAGGAGATGTCCTATGATTGGCGACTCTTACCACCAGTCCCGGGTCAGCCTGGGACACGGATCATGTTCGGCGGTGCGCCGCTCACCATCGTCAAGAGCTATCTGGACGTTTTGCATGCCGCGAACATTGAGGCCGTCAGCATGGAGATCGAATCGGTCGCTATCGCCCGAGCAATGCTTCCACCGAACGCCCAGGGCGCTCACATCATCCTCGACCTAGGTCGAACTCGCACGTCATTGATCTTGGTTAGCGACGGGGTCGTCGAATTTTCAACGACCATTCGATACGCTGGTAAGGAATTGAACCAATATATCGCTGACGCGCTCCACCTCACCCTCGAACAGGCCCAACGGGCGAAAGAATTGTTCGGCTTGGATCCGACCAAGGGTAAGGGTCTCCTCGCGAACGTGCTCGCCCCACAACTCGATGTTCTCGCCGAGAAAATCGAGAGCATTCAAGAATATTATCGATCGCGGTTCCCGACTGAAGCACCGATTTCTTCGATCCTGTTAACCGGGTCCGGAGCCTTAATTCGGCACCTTGACCTCGAACTCTCAAAACGTCTCCATGAACCGGTTACTCCTCAACCAGCCTGGATCATTCGGCGCGTTTCGGACGACCCGGCCGATATTCACGACATTGGATACACCTATACGACGGCTCTGGGGCTTGCTCTGCAACCATTTTTTTCACCGCAATGAGCTACGGCCTGAATCTCCTTCCCCCACACGAAAAAGAAACTGTGGCGCTCGAAAACACCCGTCATGTGTGGGTTTCGATTTTTACCGCCGGTATTATTGTCCTCATCCTATTCATCGCCGGCACCTGGCTCCTGACTCGGCAATTGAACCTGCGGGTCGAAAAATTAGCTCGCGAGGAATTGACACTCCAACAACAAGCGACCGGTTCCAGCACGATCGATCTCACCCGTGACACGACGAAAGTCAACACCCAAATCGAGCTTCTCAAGACCGTCCTTGGGACAGACCGCGATTGGTCGAGCTTGGTGCGCGGTATCCTTGACGAATTGCCACCCGAAGTCCAGCTGACATCGCTAAAGATCGCGATGGGTGGTGGTGTGACACTGACCGGAACTGCTGACACCCGGGCTTCATTTTTGGCGCTTCAGTCGGCCTTGAGTAAAAGCTCTCTTCTCAGTAATGCCCGGACATCCGATACCCCGTCGAAGCGTGAAGCACTGCCTTTTACATACACCGCCAGCTTGAAAAACACCCCATGACCCTGACCCCGAAACAACAATTTTTGATCCTGATGGCCGGCGGCGCGATTGTCCTCGGTGGTCTGGCGGTTGGGTTGTTCGCTCAGGTAATGCCGGCGCTCCACATGGCACGCGACATGGTCGATGTAAAACGAGCCCGCATCACGGTCTTGCAGGAACAGCGTACCAACTTACTGGCCCTGAAAGCGCAAGAGGATGCGATCGTCAAAGCACAAGCAGCGGTTGATAATGAAACCTGGTCATTCCTCACTGAGGACGAATTCTATTCACGCGTACGCGATCTCTACCGTCAGGCTGGAGTTCGTGGTGATGAACCACGCTTGGCTGATGCGACACCAGGTAACCAGCCGATCGTTCGCAATGGGACTCTTGATCTGACTGGTACCCGCGATGCCATCCTCCAAGCCATCCGACTGTTGCGAGCCATGCAACCGGTGATTGGAATCACGGAGATCGAATATCGTGATTCGGCGTCTGTGTCCGTTGCGATATCTATCACGACCCTATGGCAATAATCCCTGTCAACCGCCGTCTTTCACTTCGTTCGTTGCGACCATCCTACCTGATCGGCGCGGTCCTCATCATGCTGACGGCATACGTCGGCTGGCAAGCATATGAACAATTCGTTGATCAGCCGCTCCCGCCTGAAGCGATTTCGTCCGTTCGACTCCAGATTGACACTGCTGGACTCCAACAGGTGACAGCCGACCTCGCCAAACGTCGTCCGACCGAAACCCGTTGACAGGCGTTCCGGCATTCGGTATGATGCGCCGGCAACGTTCCGTTTTCATTCTTTCCCGATATGGCCCACACTAAAGCAGGCGGCTCGACACGACTCGGCCGCGATTCCCAAAGCAAACGACTCGGCGTCAAGAAATTCGCCGGCCAGGTCGTCCGCGCCGGACACATTCTCGTTCGCCAACGTGGCGCTTCCTTCTTACCTGGCGATAATGTTCGTCGAGGCGGAGATGATACCCTGTTCGCAATCAAGGACGGCAAAGTTTCCTACAAAACCCGGACCAAGATCCGCTACGATGGACGACGCGTCCGACGTCGGATTGTTAGCGTCGAGTAGGCTCAGCCTCGGCATCGACGACGACCGTAAAGGTCGTCGTTTTGCGATCGGGCCAGGTCAGGGTAACCGTCGTCGGTCCGGTCGATTTTATCACCGCTGGCGACATTTCCGCTCGCTCGATTGGAATATGATACTGGTGTTCGATTTCACGAGCGACATCAATGGTTTTTAGTCCAACGTAAAGATGCTTGCCCGGTACACCGGGACGAATGAAATTGATCGTGACACCGGCGAGGATCGACTGGGCGCGCTGTTCATGTGCAGCGCGGTCAGCGCGCTGTTCTGTTTTTTTGAGTAATTGTAGCTGAACCTTGGCTATTTGGTCTGGCGTCGCCATGATCGCTACCTTGTTGGGCAATAGAAAATTCCGAGCATACGCATCACCGACATTGACCAGTTCTCCGGGCTGGCCGATCCCTTTGATCGCCTTCAAGAGCACGACTTTCATTACTTCATGAGATGATCGAGGGCGGCGTCGAGTTGCGGATCGCGACCGGCCGAGACATCTTCGAACGTTCGTTCCACGACGATATCCGGCGTGATCCCCGCTTCGGTGATCGAGCGACCACTCGGGGTCAACCATTTCGCGATCGTCAATTTTAGATTCGACCCATCATCGAGTGATTCGAGTTCCTGGACTGTCCCCTTTCCGTACGTTTGAGTGCCAATGACCGTGGCCACTTTTGCGTCTTGCCACGCACCAGCGACGATTTCAGAGGCTGAAGCTGAACCACCATTCACGAGGACGACGATCCGCTGATCGGCTAAAATAGCATTGCCGCGAACATCGAGATTTCGTCGCTCACCGTCACGGGTGACCTCGGATACGACTGTGCCGGACTTCATGACGATGCTCGCGACCCGGACCGCTTGATCGAGATACCCACCAGGATTATTCCGGAGATCGATGATGAACCCATCGACTTCGTCGTTGAGCGCCTTTTGGGCGGCCGCTCGGACCAGGCGCTCGGTATCGTTCGAGAAACCGGCGACTTGAATCCGGACAAACGTTTTTCCGTCGTGGTCGATATTCGTCGCCTTGACTGAATCGACGACGATCGTTTCACGGGTGACCGGGATCGATTGCGGATCGCCCAGCCCGCGCAGGATCATCAGCGTCACCTTCGTATCACGCGGACCACGGATCTTACTGACCGCGTCATCGAGCGTCAGGGTTTCGGCGTCAACGTCATCGATCGCTAAAATGATATCACCCGGTTGGAGACCAGCTTTTTCGGCCGGACTCCCGGCGAGCGGTGCGATGATCGTCAGGCGGTCATTCTTCCGGCCGATTTCAGCACCGATACCCTCGAACGTGCCGGTGATCTCATCTTGGAAGGCTTTGGCTTCGTCACGGGTCAGAAAGACCGTATACGGATCTCCGAGGGCGTTGACCATCCCTTTGATCGCCCCCTCGATCATTTGTTGGTCATTCGTATTCGCTTCGATATACCGGTCCTTGAGGGCTTCCCAGACCGTTTTAAAGGTCGCAACGTCAGTACTCGCTCCCGGGGCCAGGGACGCTAAAACGTCCGGTAACGCCGTCCGGGTGGCCGTTCCGGGATATCGGGTCACGAAAGCACCCAACCCGAAACCGATCGTTAGGACGACCAGCAAGGTCAGGACGTTTCTTATAGTCGAGCGAGGTGAGGACATATCAAGGTGGTCATGATTGTAGCTGAATATCGGCGCCGAGGCCACCCACCCGCTCTATCAAGCGTTCATAGCCACGTTCGAGGTGATCAAGCCCGGTCAATTCAGTGACACCATTAGCGGTCAACGCCGCGATCAGGTATGACATACCAGCGCGGATATCGGGAACGGTCACCGCCGCTCCATGAAGTTTTGTCACACCGGTCACCGCCGCACTATGGACGAAACCTTGGTCCCAGGAACGGCACGGTAATTCACCCCAACAGTCGGTCGAAGTCTCGATCTGAGCACCCATTGCGACGAGCGTGGTCGTGTACCCGAACCGATCCTCGTAGACGGTTTCATGTATCACGGAGCGGCCTTGCGCCTGCGTCAGGACGGTCATGAATGGTTGTTGCCAATCGGTCATGAATCCTGGGTGCGTATCGGTTTCGAGTTTGACCGGCCGATAGGGCGGCGTCCCGCGAAAGCGAATCCCCTCCTCGGTCACTGCATAATCAGCGCCAATTTTTCGTAAGGTGTTGAGAAACGTCATGACATCTTCTTGTCGCGCGCCACGAACGAGAATTTCTCCACCCGTAGCTAAAGCGAGCGAGGCAAAAGACACCGCTTCGTTCCGATCCGGCATGATCGTGGCCGTGGTCCCATGCAGTTGTTCGACCCCTTCGATATAGATGGTCCGGTTCGTCCCGAGCTCGATGACTGCGCCCATGTTTTGGAGCATTTGGATCAAATTAACGATCTCGGGTTCCACGGCGGCGTTCCGGATGATCGTTCGGCCCTTGGCCATGACTGCCGTCAGGACGATGTTCTCGGTCGCCCCAACACTCGGGAACGGCAAGGCGATCGTCGCCCCATGTAACTCCTTGGTCGAGGCGCGGTAATGCGTCGCCGTACTTTCGAAAACAACACCCATCTGCCGGAGTGCGGCGACATGATAATTGACGGGACGTGGTCCGATCGCATCACCACCAAGGACCGGCACCGCCGCCGTCCCCGCCCGAGCGAGTAATGGTCCGAGCGCGAGGATCGGGATCCGATTCTTTCGACTCAGTGGCGGTACATCGGTCGTCGTGAATGTTGGCGTCGAAATGGTCCAGCGATTCCCCGTCCGCTCGACCGTGCCCCCGAGAGCGACGATCAGTTCAGCGGTCACATCCGTATCACCGAGGAGCGGAACGTTCACCAATGTCGACGGTTCTGGACTGAGCAGCGTCGCGATCAACATTTTTGTGGCCGCATTCTTCGCGCCGACCGATTGGACGGTCCCCACGATCGGCCGGCCACCATGAATACGCAAGGTGGGCCGATTCGGGTCGTTGTGGGACGTAGACATGCGTGGTACAGTATCCATACCTGACCGCAGTATATCGGTCCAAACACTCTTTCGCAACGTGCCATGTCATCTGCTCTCCGTCGCCTCTTGCTCGCCATCGCGGCGGTCGTTTTTTTCATCTTGACGACGTTCGTCTTAGCGCTTGCCGCCGGGTATGATCTGGATGGTTGGCGAATCGTCCGCCGAGCGGGGCTGATCGTTGATAGTCGACCAAAGTCCCAGGTCATTTTGGATGGTCAGTTCGTTGGGACGACACCGTATCGTTCGTCGCGTCTCGATCCGGGATCCGTTTCGATCACGCTCCGACGAACCGGGTATGAACCATGGTCGACCACGGTCGATGTCAGTACCGGGTTTTCGACCCCCGTCAGCGTCATCAGGTTGTTTCCGGTAGTCACACCAAAAGTTATCGCTCCCATCGGTGAGCAGGCAACGGTTCTGCATGATCATGGAAATGATGCAGTCTGGCTCGTCACGACAGATGGAACACAGGCGACGGCGACGGGCTATGGACCGACCGCCATACCGCGACTCACCCTCCCGTTCCGACCGACGACTATTCGGTCGACCGCGGCTGGTGATCACGTGTACGCGGATGATGGTGTGTCCGCGGCCATCATCGATCGGGCTGGTACTATCTGGTCGATCGCGAGTTTGTCCGAACCAGCCTGGCTGGAGAATGGCTCCACCACGTTGATCGGTTACCGTGACGGCTTCCTTCGTTCGCTCGACCCGCTCGATCGATCGCTCTCGATCGGCCCAGCGGCGACATCGTATGCTCTTCATGACGATGCCATCTGGCACACGACCCAGGTCGAATCCGTCACGACTCTGTGGCGTCAAACCACACTGAGCGCCGCTCCCAGCGCGGCGGTGACCTTGAGCGGTGTGTGGACGATCCAGGACGATCACGGTAACCAGCTCATCATCCGACAGCCGAGTGATGGTTCGACCCGACGGGTGACCGGGAATCGCGTGACTGGTTGGAAAACTGCGCCGATCGATGACGCGCAACGCATTTTGTCCGTCTCTGGAACGCCATTGACCTGGACGAATGGGCTCGATATTCGTCTCCTCCTCGCCGCGAATCGGACCATTCTCCTCGATCGTCTCCAACGCGGCGTCCGCTGGGCGGGTTGGTATCATGTCGCGACAACAGTCGCTGTAACTGATGGCCATGAAGTCAATATCTACGGACGGTACAGCACTCGACCGTTCCAACGCATGTACACAAAAACATTACCCGCGGATGCGGTCTTCATCGGTCCGCTCCCACGCGGCGAAGGGTTCTGGTATACGAGCGCTGGCCAGCTCTACAGCTGGTCCTGGCGATCCTGACG